>Ga0065709_1029295_pt1 | contig 36982 bp, 31 predicted proteins | sample Hoacrofraction14_2_FD_59096 | JGI IMG/M metagenome (GOLD analysis project Ga0065709, IMG submission 59096) | Hoatzin crop microbial communities from Cojedes, Venezuela, sample from fiber fraction 14 v1 | ecosystem: Host-associated > Birds > Digestive system > Esophagus > Crop | place: Venezuela...
GGAATCAGTGTTTACTTTCTCAATCTCTGATTGACATGAAGTCAACATGGTTGACGCTGCAAATGCAGTTGTCAACGCGAATAAAAATAAATTTTGTCTTTTCATTTTTGTAATTTTCAATCGTTTTTATTGTGTTACCAGTAACTTTAATTTCTCACAATTCTATTTCTCCGTACCAACACAGTCTCCCATTAATTAATTGTATGGTGTACGTGCCAGTCAAATAGCCAGGGAGGTTTACTTCCTTTTCCACACTGTTTACATAAGTAGTAAATTCCACGGCATCATCCTTGACTATATAAATAGTGTATCCCGGATGCTGTCGCTTCCAAAAGAGGCGATGATCATCAAGGAATAATGACGGAGCTACGGCCGGAGCCTTCTTCTTCTCCGGGAGTTCTACATCTTTATCTACATCCTTAGAAGTTAAATCGACTTGAACCTCTTCGGCAGATAGCGGAGTAGCAGCAATGATGCTGGCAAAAATCAAAAAAAGTATTTTCTTCATGTTATTTTAATTTATAATTTTACTGCTGCAAAACTAAGTATTTTATGGCTTACTTCCAAGAAAAAAGGAAAAAAGAATTAACCGGAAATTAACTAAATAAAAAATTAACACCTGATACACAACGACTTACGCTGCTAAAAATTTTTGGGCCTATTAACCATAAATTCCTGTTTTCACAATATTCTATCGCGTTTTCTTGTTTCTCATGATCAAAAAATGCCATAAGGAGACGTCAGTTTGTTCGGAAAGCGAAAGAGGCAGTATAATTCTTCAATGATGATTCAAAAAATCTGCTTTAAAGGCTTATATGGCACTTTCGACGGTCGATTCGCTCTTGTCAATTATGTTTGGCAATACAACCTCATATAGAGCGTCTCTCACTTCGGTGTTCGGAAAACCGAGTTTGTATTCTCTCCCGTTATAATTCTTTATCGTCAGGTATCCCAGTTGGTAGAGAAACAAATATAAACAAGGAGTGCCATTTGCAGGATTATTATCGCCGGCACACCATATTTGAATTTCAGGTGTTTTGTCTTGTGTCTGAACACCTGCATGCCAAGTAATGCTCCGATGCTGCCTCCCGCAGCGGCAAGCAGCAGAAGGGTGGACTCGGGGATGCGCCACTTATTATATTTCGCCTTCACCTTGTCGATACCGTAGATAACGAAAGTGACGACATTGAAGACGACGAAAGCGATAAGAACAGCCTTGCTCATAGTTATTTCTCCGAATATAACACCTGGATGACAGTCTGTCCGACAGCTTTGAGAGTATTCTTGTCGATATGCTCCATATCATCGCTGACCGTATGCCAGGTAGGACCGAAGCTACTCTCTTTGCAGTCGGGGTAGTGAGGGATGATATCCACCGTCGGAATCTTAGCTATCTCGTTGAGAGGCACATGATCGTCGGTGATCCATCCACCGCTTTCACGAGGGAAGAAACTGCCGTAGCCGACAACTTCTGCCGCAGCCCATATCTTATCCACTATCCCTTTGGCATTCTGTGCGGAGAGCCCTTCCTGATAGAAGCGCGCCCCTTGTCCGCCGACCATATCAAGGAGAATGCCGTAGCGAGCTTCGTAGCCTTCCTTATGGTGGTTGCCGGCCCAGTGGTAAGCACCGAGAGCCCACACCTCCTCATCGGTAGTGATATCGCTCCATTGCGGAGTGCCCCAGTCTTCGGCATCAAAACAGATAAAGTCGACACCGATACTCAGTGTATCCTTGCTTATCAGCCGGGCTATCTCCATCATCACAGCCACCCCGCTGGCACCGTCGTTGGCGGCCATTACCGGAGTATGATGGTTGTTCTCATCAGGATCGTTGTCGGCCCAAGGTCTGCTGTCCCAGTGAGCGCAGAGCAGAACCCTCGTCGTCGCCTCGGGTTTGTAGCTCGCGATGATATTTGTAGACCTCAGCATCGTGCCGTCGTATCCGCGGAGAGTGGTTTTCTGCGACATTGTCTCGAGTCCGAAACTTTCGAACTTACTGATGATATACTGTTCGCATTCGTCGTGCGCCCTGCTGTTCATTATCCTCGGTCCGAAGTCGCACTGTTCCTTGCAGTATCGGTATGCGCTGTCGCTGTCGAACGACGGTCCGACGGGAGTTGCCGACACTAGCGGCTGGCTGTCATCTTCTTCGCTGCCGTGAAACAGAGATCCGAGGTTGGCAAACCCACCGATGAGTGCTATAATAACCAGAGCCGTCACGATATAAATGATTTTCTTGTTCATTTTTTCTTGCTTTCTTGTACGAGCGACATCACTCTGAGCCAGTTGCCGCCCCATATCTTTTCAATATCTTTTCTGCTGTATTTCCTGGCCAGGAGAGCCCTTGTGAAGTTGATCATCTCCGACGAGTCGGCAAGCCCTACGACGCCACCGTCGCCGTCGAAGTCGGTGCCCAGTCCCACGTGGTCAATCCCCATCACCTGTATCGCGTGATCGAGATGGTCGAGAGCGTCGATGATAGTCGCTTCGCCTTCGCTGCGGAGAAAACCGTGGTAGAGAGTCACCTGCATCACGCCTCCGGTGCGGGCGAGAGCCTTCATCTGGTCGTCGGTGAGGTTGCGGGGATGGTCGCAGAGCGCCTTGCAGCTGGAGTGGGAGCATACGATGGGAGTGCGGCTGACGGCAAGAGCATCATAGAAACTCTTCTCGCCGGCGTGGCTGAGGTCGACCATTATTCCCTGGTCGTTCATCTCCCTGATCACATCCTTGCCGAAGGAACTGACGCCGTCGTGGGTGTTGCATCCCTTCGCCGAGTCGCAGATATCATTGTCGCCGTTATGGCAGAGAGTGATATACACCACCCCTCGCATCGCGAAATGCTTGACGTTCGACAGTTTGCCTTCGAGAGCCAGTCCGTTTTCTATTCCCAGCATTATCGACTTCCGTCCGTTGCGCTTGTCGTCGTAGAGGTCGGCCGGAGTGCGGGCGATACTCAGATATCCTTTGTTTTTGCTTACTATCTCCTCGATCTTGTCGAAGATGAGATTGGCATAGTCGGCAGGTCCGTTCACGTCGAAGTCCACGATATCAGAGAATCTCTCCCCGATCTTCGGTTGTGGCAGATATGCCGCCATGATAGTGGCATCCTGTCGTCCGTCGGTCATCTTATGCAGGTCGACAAGCACCTTCGGATCGCGGTGGTCGAAGTCAACACCCTGGGGGAAGAACATCGGCGTGTCGCAGTGGGTATCGACGGTAAGGATGCTCTCGTGCAGTTTCTTGGCCTTGCTGAACGAGGCGGCCTCTCCCACGAGCCACTTGAAGAGAGGCAGACCCTCTTCGAGCCATTCCGGGTGCCACTGCACGGCGAGGACAGACTTGTACTCCGTGCTCTCCACCGCCTCGATGGTACCGTCGGGAGCCAGTGCCGCGATCTTGAACTTGTCGCCTGTTTCCCCCACCGACTGATGGTGGAAGGAATTGACGAGCAGCACCTCCTTATTATATATAGACGACAGTATCGACTGCGGTTCTATCTTCACCGAGTGGGTTGCCTCGTCGCGTGCCGCGTCCTGACTGTGCTTAATCAGTTTGATATATCTTCCCATGCTCTCCTCGATATCCTGGCATACCGTTCCGCCGAGGGCGCCCACGATAGTCTGGATGCCGCGGCAGATACCGAGCATAGGAATCTGCCGGTTGTAGGCCAGTCTCACCGTGAGCAGTTCGGCCTTGTCGCGCTGGCTGTTGATGGAATGCAGTTTTGGCGACGGCTCCTCATCGAACCAGAGGGGGTTGATGTCTCCCCCTCCGCTGAGAATCAGTCCGTCGATATTATCGAGTGTATTGATGATCACATCAGTATCATCTACCGGCGGGATAATTACAGGCACGCCGCCGGCTTCGACCACAGAGAGATAGTATCGGTCGATGATTTTCTGGCATCCGTCCTCATAGTTGCCGGTGATGCCGATGACAGGCTTACGAGAAGCCTCTGGATAACCGCCGTAGATGTCATCCAGATAAGTCTGAAGATTATATTTTTCCATTATCAGGGTTCTTCTAGTTCGACGCGGATATCACGGTGTATGCTCTGTTCGAGCGAGATGAGCGTTTCGGTGGAAACCACGCCGGGGATACTCTGCAACTGTCCGTTGAGCAGCTGCATCAGCTGTTCGTTGTCTTTGGCATAGAGTTTTACGAGCATGGTATACGAACCGGTGGTGAAATGGCATTCCACGATTTCCGGGATCTGCTGAAGCCTCTCCACGACGCTTTTGTACATGCTTCCTCTTTCGAGGGTGATACCGACGTAAGTGCAGGTGCTGTAGCCGATACTTTTTGGGTTGACATCGAAGCCGCTGCCCATGAGGACATCCTCATCAAGCAGACGCTGTACTCGCTGGTGGATGGCAGCGCGCGAAACGCCGCATTCCATTGCTATGTCTTTGAATGGAATGCGGGCGTTTTCAGATAAGATACTCAATATCTTTCTATCGAGACTGTCTATTTTATACATTATGCTGTGATTTTAAGTTTTAAGTTTGCATCTTGTCAGCAAAAATAGTAATATTTGTTGAAATGTGCAACAAAAAACTAAAAAATCTGCATATTTATCTCTTCTTTCTTACGTTTTTCTTTGCCGGCTGCTTAGTTTTCTTCGTTGCAGCACTATTTTTTCCGTTTGAAGAGTCTGTTTCTTTCTTGCTTGTGGGATTAACCTCCACCAGGTCGACGTCGAAGACGAGGGCCGAGAACGGTTTGATATCTTTTCCGGCCTGACGCTCTCCGTAGGCGAGCTGATAGGGGATATACAACTGCCACTTGCTGCCTGCCGGCATCAGTTTGAGGGCCTCGGTCCAGCCCTTGATCACCTGGTTGACGCCGAATACGATAGTGCTGTCGCCTCCGTGCTTGTACGACGAGTCGAAAACCTTGCCGTCGATGAGGCGGCCTTCGTATTTCACCTTCACCTTGTCAGCGTTGCCCGGTTTGTCGCCGCTGCCCATCGTTATCACCTTATACTGCAGACCGCTGGGGAGCACCGTTACGCCTTCTTTATTTGCATTGTCAGCAAGGAAAGCCTCGCCGGCACGACGGTTGTCGCCGAACTGCTTTTCGAGTTTGGCTTTCTCCACCTGTGTGCTCTTCTCCTTGACATAGCTCTCTGCCGATTTCACATTCATGAGTGATGTGTTGCCGTCGATAGCATCCATGAAACCCTGATAGAACAAATCAGTATTGATAGAGTCGTTAGTATCCTTGAAGGTACTCTCCATACGTGGCAGCATCCTCGTCTTCACCATCTTGGCGATCTGGGTACCGGCGATGTAAGCGTTGAACTTCTGATCTTTGTCGTCTTTCGACAGAGCCTCGTTGAATCCTTTCTTGAAGTCGTCCATATAAGCAGTGTCGACCTTATATTCCTGTTTCAGGAATTCATCGAGACCATCGTTAAACTGCATTCCCGAAGCATAGCTCACGGAGTCGCGGGAAGTAACGAGCTTCAGCGGTTCCTTCTTCTCTACCGTGGCAGTCTGCTTCGCATTCTTCTTACTCTTCTTCTGGGCGTTAGCCTCAATAGAAGAGGCACTCGCCAGAACGACGAGTGCCATGATTATAATCTTTCTCATACAGAAATTATCCTAATTTACGACGAGTGGAGATATTACTTCTTGGGCATAGGTCTCATCGGACGCTGCGGACCCTTCATCTTAGAGTTGCTCTCGATGAGTTCGATCTTGAAGATCAGAGCCGACAGAGGATCGATGCCAGATCCCGGACGGGGATTAGCGCCGTAAGCCTTCTCCTGCGGGATATATACTTCCCACACACTACCCTCGGGCATGTTGGTGATAGCCTCCTGCCAGCCGGGGATGCTGCCGTTGACGCGCATTGTCACAGGCTCGCCTCTCTTGTAAGTGCTGTCGAACACCTTGCCGTCGAGAGTCTTACCCTCATAATGAACCTTTACGAGAGAAGTATCCTTAGGCATCGGGCCGTTGCCTTCCTTGATAACCTTATACTGAACGCCGCCGGGGAGAGTCTTCACACCCTCTTTCTTGGCATTCTCAGCGAGGAAGTTCTCGCCTTTCTTCTTGTTGTCGCCATACTTAGCCTCAGCAGCCTTGGCCTTGATAGCCTCGATCTTCTTCTCGGCAGTGGCCTGAGCCTCCATAACGGTCATAGAACCGCCCTTGCCGGTGATTCCTGAGATGAAACCAGAGAGAAGGTTCTTCAGAGAGATCGACTGTGTAGAATCCTCGCCGAATACCTGGCGGTTGATTCCGGGAACAGCCTGGTTGGCAAACTGCTGACCTACCTGCAGACCAGCGAAGTAAGCTGCGCGCTTCTTGTCGTCGCCGGCATTGGCACCGTCGTTGATACCCTTGATTACTTCAGACATCAGGGTAGAGTCGATGCCCATCTGCGACATGTACTGAACGAAACCCTGCGACTGAGCCATACCGATAGCATAGCTCAATGTGTCTACATCACTCTTAAGGCTGGCCTTAGGAGCCTGATTGCCACAGCTAGCGAATGATACTGCTGCGATAGCCAGAGCGGCTACAAAAGATAATTTTTTCATTTCTTTGCTTTCAAATTAAATTTAAATTATTTATTTCACTTCTATTAATTCTACGTCGAAGATAAGTGCTGCGTAGGGAGGGATGCTTCCACCGGCTCCGCGCTCGCCATATCCGAGATGATAAGGGATGAAGAAGCGATACTTCGCACCCTCCTGCATCAGCTGCAAGCCCTCGGTCCATCCGGCTATCACCTGGTTGAGTCCGAAGGTGGCCGGTTCGCCTCTCTGAAGACTGCTGTCGAAGAGCGTTCCGTCGACGAGCATTCCCTCGTAGTGGCACTTCACGCTGTCGGTGCTCTTCGGCTTCTTGCCGTTGCCCTCGCGGAGCACCAGATACTGCAGTCCGCTCGGCAGAGTGACCACGCCCTCTTTCTTGGCGTTCTCGGCGAGGAATTTCTCACCTTCCTCCTTGGCGGCCTGCCTTTTGGTGGCTGCGCCTGCTATCTCTTCTTTTATTGCTTGTGCGAAATCATCAACATTGATGTTTGTCAGACCCATCTGAACCAGTTGCTGGCCGATGTTCTGTCCTAATTCGTAGCTTACTTTGTCCATCTTTACCTATACTTTAGACTTTAAAATGTTATAAAAATCGCGCAAAGTTAATTATTTTTTTCTTTTTCTGTCTCTTATTTCCGAAAAAATTGCTATTTTTGTGGAAAGTTAGTAATTAAGACGTCAAAAACAACTATCATGAAACAAAAATTAGTTTTTCTTACCGGTGCCGGCATGTCGGTGGAAAGCGGGATGAGAACATTCCGCGATGCCGACGGTCTGTGGGAGAATTATCCTGTGCAGCAGGTGGCCACTCACGAGGGCTACGAGGCTGACCCCGTTCTGGTAAACAACTTCTATAACATGCTGCGCCATAAGATGATGGGATGCAAGCCCAACGAAGGCCACAAACTGGTAGCTTCGCTCGAAGACAGATACGATGTGGCAGTGATCACCCAGAATGTCGACAATCTTCACGAGGTGGCAGGCAGTTCGAAAGTGGTGCATCTCCATGGCGAACTGATGAAGGTATGCTCAAGCCGCGACCCTTACAATGAGAAATATGTGCAGGAACTCACCCCCGGCAATCTCGACGTGGCCGAAGGAGCCAAGGCGGGTGATGGCAGTCTGCTCCGTCCGTATATAGTATTTTTCGGCGAGAGCGTGCCGATGATAGAGCCGGCCGCCATACTCGTCCAGCAGGCCGACATCTTCGTGGTGATAGGCTCCTCGCTGGTCGTTTATCCGGCAGCCGGACTGCTTGGATATGTGCGCCCCGAAGCTCCTGTGTATCTCATCGATCCGAAGGAGGTGGATGCCGGCGGATATCACAAGGTCACCCAGATCGTGAAAGGGGCTTCCGAGGGAATGAAAGAACTGATTGAGAAGTATCTCTGATTACTTCTCTTTCAGGAATTTCTCCATCCGTTGCAGTCCTTCCAGCATTCTTGCTCTCGGCAGGGCGATGTTGATTCTCACGAAGTTCTTTCCCTCTTCGCCATACATCAGTCCGTCGTTGAGCCACACATGTTCTTTTGCAAGCATCTCCTTGCAAAGGATGTCTGATTCCGTGCCCGTCTTCGAGATATCTACCCATACGAGATAGGTTCCCTCGAGTTTGCATACAGGGAAGTCGGGGAGATGTTCCTCGAAAAACCGGCAGAGAGCGATGTAGTTTTCATTCAGATATTCAATCAGCTGCATGAGCCAGTCTTCGCTCTCATCGTAAGCTGCCTGCAGAGCGAGCACTCCGAAAGGATTGACATCGCATACCTCGTTGATATTCACGGCCTTGTCGATTTTCTGTCTTACGGATTCGTCTTTCGCAGTGATATTTGATATCTGCAGTCCGGCGATATTGAATGCTTTGGATGGCGACGAGCAGGTGGCGGAATGCATCAGAAAGTCCTCGCCGAGCGATGCGAAGGGAGTATACTCATACCCGGGCATCACCAGTTCGCAGTGTATCTCGTCGGCGATGACGAAGACATCATGGCGGAGGCAGATCTCTCCCATCTTCGTCAGTTCTTCCTTCGTCCACACCCTTCCTGCCGGATTGTGAGGATTGCAAAGGAGAAATACTTTCGTCTTCGGGTCGGCACAACGACGCTCGAAGTCGTCGAAATCGATGCGGTAGGTGGGCTGGCTGCCACTGGTATCGTAGACGAGCGAAGAGCATTCCGCCTCGCATCCGTTGTTTCTTATCGAGGAGAAGAAGCAATTGTATACCGGCGTCTGTATCAGTACTTTATCCCCGGGGCTGGTCATTGCCTTGATGATGGCAGAGACGGCAGGAACGACGCCCGGAACATAGATGAACCAGTCTTTCTCCATCCTGAAATTATGACGACGCTCAAACCATCGGATCACCGACTCGTAATAACTGTCGGGAACTCTCGTATATCCGAAAATCCCATGTTCCACCCTCTTCCGCAGCGCTTCGATAATCTTCGGAGCCACCTGGAAATCCATATCAGCCACCCACATGGCGATAGTATCGTCGTAAGGAGCGGAGTCATACTTGTAGCAGTTAGTGTTTCTTCTGCTGATAATCTTGTCGAAATCGTACTTCATAATTGTAGTATTTTCGTGCAAAGATAATGATTTTTCCGAAAAAAAAAGAATATTTGACAAAAAGATAACGAAAAGATTTGCTTTATGAAAATATTTTAGTAATTTAGCCGCCGGATTTTTATAACATTGTAATATTAACTAACTAAAAGAAGTGCTTATGAAGTCAACTTTACTTAAATCAATGACGCTCGCAGTAGCGATGCTGTTTGTCAGTGCGGCTAATCTTTTCGCCGACTCAGAAACAATCACCATCAGTTTCAACGACTCTACTTATGCCATGTCGGGAAGCGCAGGCAACGACGGTGATATCACCGAAGCGTTTGTTATCTACACCGGAGAGCTCACCACAACTATCTCTCCCTCAACAGGTAAGAACCCCAACCGTTTCTGGAATACAAAGGGAAAACCGCAGCTCCGCGTTTACGACGGAACAGTGACTTTCGAAGTTCCCGAGGGTCGTGCTATCAAGAGCATCGAATTTACCGTTGATGCAAGCAAATTTGCCGGATTCACAGGCAACCCCACCGACTTCACGATGAGCGACGGAGCTACTTCTGCATCGGGTAATTCCGAAATGGTAATTCTCACCTGCTCGAAGCAGAATCGCATCAACGCGGTGACGATCACCGTTGATGATGCCGACGAAAACACCACTACCAAGGCTTACGTAGGAATCAGCGAGATCCGCACTCCTGCCGCTAATGGAGAAATCTTTACAATCAGCGGCATGAAGGTGAGCGACAAGACAGCTCTGCCGAAGGGTATCTACATCGTCGACGGAAAGAAAGTCATCAAGAAGTAATGACCTCTGTCGATTTTTAATTTGAGTGCACTCGGAAATATTTTTGAGTGCACTCAAATTTTTTTTTGGCTGTAGTGAAAATAATTTTTGGCCGTATGGAAATTTTTTCTTATATTTGCAGACAGAATAATTTTTAATACAATGAGCATAGAATCAGTACTTCTTTTTATCATCGGAATACTTCTCGGATCGGTAGTCATCGGGCTTGTTCTCAACGTCCGGCTGAGGAAAAAAGGCCAGGAGATAATTCTCCTTAATAGTGATTTGGCCGCCAGGACGGCCGAAAGCGCCCATCTCAGCAAACGTCTCGAGGATGAGCTGCAGCGCGAGGAGAGGGATAAGGCTGAGTCCAAGGAGCGATGGGAGTCGGAACGAAGGGAGATCATCGAGCGATATGAGAGGGAGAAAAAGGAGGAGGGCGCACGGCATGACAGACAGCTCAGAGAACAACTCGACATGATGGAGCAGAGGATGACCAATGCCACACAGGAACTCCTCAACAAACGGTCGAAGGAACTCGACGAGACTAACCAACTGCAGATGGGAACAATCATCTCTCCCCTAAAAGATACTATGGAGCAGATGAAGAAAGCCCTCGACGACAGTAATATACGAAATGCCGAGAATGCCTCGTCGCTGAAAGAACAGATAAAGAATCTGCTGGAGAGCACTAAGAATATCGGGCAGGAGGCCGACAAACTCTCGAGAGCCCTCCACAGCAAGACGAAGGTGCAGGGGAATTTCGGGGAGATGGTGCTCTCGGAACTGCTCGACAAATTCGGATTCCGACGGGGAGTGGAATACGATGTTCAGGAGACTCTCCGCGACGATTCCGGACATGCTCTTATCAATGATAATACCAATGGAAGAATGATCACCGACGTGATTCTGCATTATCCTGACGGAAAGGATGTGATCATCGACTCGAAGGTGTCGCTGACGGCCTTCACCGACTATGTGAATGCCGACACAGAGGAGGAGAAAGAGAATTTCCTCAACCAGCATGTGCAGAGCATAAGAAACCAGGTGAAAATACTGGCCAACAAAGACTATAGCAGTTTTGTGAAAAAACCTCACATGTCGCTCGACTTCGTGATTATGTTCGTGCCGATAGAGTCGGCTCTGGTACTTGCCATGAGCAAGGATACCACCCTCTGGCGCGAAGCCTTCGAGAAAAAAGTGTTTATCACCGGAGAACAGAATCTCTTCGCCGTGCTCAAAATGATACAACTGGCTTGGAATCAGAAGAATCAGCGCGACAACCAAAGAAAAGTATACGAACTTGCCGAGACTTTCTTGAAGAGAGTAGGGGAATTTACCAAGCGCTTCGACGAGATAGGCAGTAATATCGAAAAGACTCGCAGCGCCTTCGACGAGGCGAAGAAAAAACTTATGGACGGACGGATGAATGTTATCGCGCCGGCGAAAAAGATGGTGGAACTGGGTGCTAAGGAAGATGCCAAATACCGGCTTCCATCCACTGAAGATGAAGAACTTGCAGAGGGCGAATAGATTGCGGAATATCAAAAAACAAAGGCTGCATATCAAAAAACAAAGGAGAAATCGACTCAAAAGCCGTAACTTTGCAATTTAGAACTAATCATCTTACTGAAACTAAATTGCAATATGAAAATAAGGCCTATAATACTCTGTATCTTAGCGATATGCACTTCGGCGCGCAGTTCCGCCCAGCAGCCTGCATTCCCTGGTGCTCAGGGATGGGGAAGGTATGCGCAGGGTGGAAGATACGGTAAGGTGTATCATGTTACCAATCTGAATGATAGCGGAACAGGATCACTTCGCGATGCCGTGAGCCAGCCCAACCGCATCGTGGTGTTCGACGTCGCCGGCGTTATCAATATCGACAGTCGCATCGTGTTCGCAAAAAATCTCTATGTGGCAGGACAGACGGCGCCCGGAGAGGGAATCACCGTCTATGGCGACGGGGTGTCGTTTTCAGGAGCCTCGAATACTATCGTCAGATATATGAGATTCAGAATGGGCCATAAGGGCACCTCCGGAAAGGATGCCGCGGGAATAGCCAACGGCACGAACATGATTTTTGATCACTGTTCTTTCTCTTGGGGCCTCGACGAGACGTTTTCCATCAATCCCGACGGAAAAGGAGACCTGCATAGCATCACGATACAAAACTGTATCGTCGGGCAGGGCTTGATGACTCACTCTGCCGGAGGTCTGATGCAGGCCGACTCTATCTCGCTATATCGTAATTTCTACTGCGACAACTCGACGAGAAACAATAAGGTGAAGGGCGTCAATCAGTTTGTCAACAATCTGATTTACAACTGGAGCAACGGCGCCTATATCATGGGAGGCGACTCCGAAGGACAGTCGTATTGCAATATCGAGGGCAATCTGTTTATCAACGGACCGGCCGTCGGCGGAGCGGCATTCACAGGAGGCAACTCCAACTTCCATTTCTACGGTGATGACAACTGGCAGGATAGCAATATCGACGGAGTCTTCGATCCGTCAGTCGTAACTGATTATTCTGCCTCCGACCGGCAAGACTCTCCCTATGACTATCCGGCGCTCGACAGATGGGCCGGTAATCTGCTTGTCGACAGTCTGTTGCCTTCCGTCGGGGCGTCTCTCCCCTACAGAGATTATGCCGACTGTTATATGATCGACGAGGTGAAGAGTTTCGGAACGGAAGGAGCGCTGATCTCCAATGAGGAAAACCTCCCCTTCGGAGCACCGGACACCTGGACGGTGTGGAAAGGCAACGAGCGAACCGACTCCGATGGGGATGGTATGCCCGACGAGTGGGAGATGGCTAACGGCACCGATCCTTCGGCCGATGATGCCATGATTATCGCCGCAAACGGATATGCTTATATCGAAAACTATATCAATTCGCTCGATACAGACAACAGGGATTTTTTCATCCGTCCTCCGATGCTTTTGGTGCAGTCGAAATCGACAACCACGACGATAAAAATCTCATGGAGCGATTATACAGATAATGAGGACGGCTTCTCCATAGAAATGCTTACTGATGAGGGATTTAAGGAGATAGGAACGACTCCGGAAAATGCTACTTCGTATACTGCCGAAAATCTTGAGCCGGCTACTGCTTACACCTTCCGCATGAGGGCATTCGACAAAGCTGGCAATTACTCCGAATTTACCTCCGAATACACGTTTACCACCCGCCCCGTCGAAGTCGGCATCATCGACATAGATACCTACGAGGCCGACTATATCTGGAACAAGGATATAGACGCCTGGGATTTCACTTCCGCGGAATGGAACGACGGATCGACGACATACAAAGACGGTGGAAAGGTGCTCTTCGCTCCGACGGAGAATGCCGCGGTGAAACTCGACGAGACGGTGAGTCCGGCTTCTGTCGTAATTAATGCCGATGCTGATTTCGAGATCAGCGGTGAGGGAAGCATCAGCGGTGAGGGCACATCGGTAAACAAGGCAGGAGAGGGAACGCTTACACTATCTACCGAAAACAATTATACCGGAGCAACAGTGCTGCACGGAGGAACTATTGAGTTTGCTTCGCTGAAGAACGGCGGCCAAGCGAGTGCTATCGGTGCGAGTATGGCTTTCGCACAAAACTGGATCATGGATGGCGGAACGTACAAATACACAGGTGAGTCTACATCGACAGACAGATGCGCTAAGTTGTTGCAGCCTACTGTCTTGTATATCGACCAGTCTGATGCTCAGATCACTGCTAAAGGATCGTTCGAAGGAACAAGCGACTTCATTCTCGACGGAGACGGGCAGCTTACCGTCGGATCGAAGAATTTCTTCGGATATTCTGGCAAGACGATTCTCCGCGGAGGTAAGTTGTACCTCAGCACTGTGGATATCGCGAAGAACGGTATCGGAAGCAGCAAACAGCTGGTTATGGAGGGCGGACATCTCGCTACTGCCGGCGAGACTAACGGATATGAAACTTACTCCTTCGACATGGATATCGTCGAAGGCTCCGTCTCGCAGTTCAGCCCTAATCGTCTGTGCTATTTCAACAGCAAACTGACCGGCGCCGGTACATTGCAGATCAATATCCCTTATCTGAGGGAATATATACAATGCGATTTCTCCGGATTCACCGGAAGGATCATTGCCAACGGCATCTCTACCGATAGCTGGGGATCGCTGTTCTTGCTCGGGAAGAGCGAAAGCGATTTGTCTTCCTGCGTGGTAGAGACGAAGGGTAATGCGAAAGTGTGCAGCTGGGCCACTAACGCTACAATAAAACTCGGAGGACTGTCTGGCTCGGCCGGTACTTATCTCATGGGATCGAGCAAGAATACTGACGGTTTCACCTGCAACTGGACTGTCGGTTTCGCCAATACCGACGAGACTTTCGCCGGTATCATCAATAATAATGCCTGCGCAAAAGGGCATGAAGGTACTGTGTCGATAAACAAGGTCGGCACCGGTCTGTGGCGCCTCACCGGAAATAATGTTTATTCCGGAGGAACGAATGTTCAGGCTGGCACTCTCGTTGTCGACGGCATTCACTCCGGAAAGGGAAAGGTGAACGTCACCAGCAACGCCACTCTCGCCGGAAAGGGAAGCATCGCCGGAAATGTGGTGATATACAACGGCGGAACTGTTCATGCCGGTGATACTCTCATCAATGCCCATACTCTTACTCTCAACGGAGGACTGACAATAAAAGAGGGTGCCACGGTCGATGTTCCTCTCTTCTCCGACGGTTCCCGCGCGAAATGCAACAAGATAAAGGTTGTCGGAGATATGAATATCGACAATGCCACTCTTTCGCTCGATATGTCGGGAGTGAGCCGGATAAAAGATAATCAGGTGTTTGTCGTCTTCGATGTCAGCAATGCCAACGTCAGCGGTAGCGGTTTTACCACTATCGATCCTGCGGTGCCCTCTCCTACACAGGTTTGGGACACTTCACAACTGCTCGAGAAAGGTTATCTCTACGTCAGAAGCAGCGATACTGCGATTCGCGAGATTACTGTCGACAGGGAGTCTACACCTTATTATAATATGGGAGGACAAAAAATAGCTTTTCCCGAAAAGGGAAGACTATATATTCACAACGGAGAGAAAATATTATACAGATAATTATTAACTAAAAGCAGAACAATTATGAAAAAGATTTTTACTCTATCCGCAGTTTTGCTCATAGTCCTGAGTTCAGGCGCGCAGGAAGCACGCAAGGTGTGGGACTTCACCAAGGGCTTCAGCGACGTTACGGTGGCTAATCTGTCCGCGGCAGCCGCACAAGGCTTGGGATGGACAGACAAAATTGATGGCGGCTCGACTACCGACAACTGCTATTTCGAGACGAAGGCTCGTTCTGGCAATTCCGAGCTTACCTGTGTCGTCGACGGAGAAGACTGGGTGATTCCCGAAACTGAGGGACTGCTCGTCGGTGCTGCCAGCAACCAGCACTTCAACATCGTCTACAATGAGACCAATGGCGGTTATATCTGGCTCAACGGAAAGAAAAGCGAAGACTTTATCACAGTTCCTTCCGTGCCCGCCGGAGATACCGTAACAGTAGTGTTCTCTTCCCACTCCAACAAACAGGCTCGCGGCTTCAAGGTTTCCGGCGATAGCGGTTTCGGGCAGAAAGACGATTCTTCCATACAGAGCTGGACTTCCATCGAGCGCGATACCGTAGTGCTCAAGAACTTCAACGAGAACGACGCCGACCTGAAGATCATGGCTACTAACGGCTTCCATATCCACTACATCTGCGTAGGTGCTATCCCCGAGCCGGAGTATGTTGATCCTACCATCCCCGTGGCATATCTCTATGACTCTTCTTATGAAGGATACAGTGCTGACGCCGATGTCATCCGCAGTGTCGTGCTCACCGATCTTCTCGCAGCCAAACTGCCTGACGCGAAGGTTACTGATATCGATGTTAGCAATGCCTCCGGCGTGGATGCCGACTCGCTGAAGAAATTCAACGTCGTAGTTGTCGGAGGGGCTATTGCTGCAAGCAATGCTTTCGTTTCCGTTATCAAGGATGCTCTCGCATACGTTCCGGTGCTCAACTTCAACGCTAATCTCTATGAGGCATGGGGTTATGGCAGTGCCGTTTCTTCCGATCAGAATGCAGTTAAGATAAAGAAAGCGTATCTGAGCAATTCGATGTTCGTAAGTTCCGAGACGGGCGAATCATATATCAATGCCGAGGATTCCACTCTCACACTCTTCACCGAAGGTGGCGTAAAAGCAGTGAAACTCACCGAGGGCGGTTATTTCGACGGTGACGATATCGTTGCCACTATCGCTGACGCCGTGGCGATGCATATCCACAATCCGAAGAGAAACGCTTATATGTATATGCCTTATCCTTACGAGGTGACTGCCTACGAACAGAATGCTGTGGATATCCTCCCCAATGCTGTCGTAATGCTGAACAAGACAAAGAAGGAAATCATACAGACTTCAAAGCCTCAGATTTCGTTCGACTACCACAACCTGAGCACTTCGGTGATTCTCGACGGTGTGACACCTAACTCTACCATGTATTATACCATCGACGGCTCCGAGCCTACTATGAGTAGCACTCTCTACACCGAGCCGTTCGAAATCTCCACTACTGGTGTCATTGTCAAGGCCGTTGCTATCGCCGACGGATATACTCTTAGTGATGTTGCCGAGAAGGAAGTAGGAATCTACGAGACAAATGCACAGCCTACTATCACAGTGGCTCAGGAAACGGGCAAGAGTATCGTTACAATCACTCCTCCCACGGAAAGCGACGTCGTTTATTATAACTTCAGCGGCAGTAAGGTCATCACCAACTCCACTCTCTACGATGGTCCTCTGACATTCACGAAGAGCACTACCATCTATGCATTCACCGGCCCTAATAAGGAAAAGCAACTCCTCGCAAGCGATCCTGTCAGTGCTGTCGTATCTGTTTCGGGCGAGAAAGTCCGCGAGCAGGTTATCGGTCATTTCGCTGCCGATCAGACAAACTGGAAGGGCACCGGTACATATTTCGTAGGAAAGACTGGCTATAGTTTCTACACCGACGAGGTTATCGACACCAAGATTCTGAAGGATATCAACGGCAACGACTCTATCGTCAATGTTTATGCTCCGGCTGACAGTCTCTACACCTACAATCCCGGCGACGGATGGGAGTTCAAGACTTACGGACAGAGCGCTATATGGCAGAGCAACACCGTTTCTCACGTGATAGGCGAAGTCGGAGGATACAATCCCGCAAGAGCTGAAGACGACAGCGATGAGATTACTAACGGCTGCTTCCAAATCCTCGCAGTAGGCACTTCGAATGCTGACGGTGTGAAAGACCCTGCATCTGCTTGTCTGCAGACAACCACAGCATATCAGGCTCCGTTTGATGTCGTTTCTTATATCAGCGGTAACGGCGGTTATCTCGAGATGTATGTATCCACCGATACTACTAATGCCGACGGTTGGACAAAGGTGGGCGATCTGATTTCACGCAAGGTGGAAGGCAACGAGAGCGGTCGTCTCTTTGCGAAGACTATCCTCCCGTATGAAGGCACCGACCTCGTATACCTTAAGTTTGCCGCCGGCGATAGCAAGGCTACAATCTTCGATATCTATATCAAGAACGAGGATCCTTCAGGTATCCGTTCTATCGAGGCTGATGCACAGGGTGATGTTATCTCTACCGAGATATATAGCCCGAGCGGTGTGAGAACCAACGGTTTGCAGAAGGGTGTGAACATCATCAGGAAGACATATGCTGACGGTAAGTCGAAGACTATGAAGGTGATGGTGAAGTAATCCGTTTCATCTTCCTGAAATAAATTAGAGGATGTGCCACAATCGGCACATCCTCTAATTTTGTGATATAAATGAGAAATGAATTTATCTCTGTTTGATTCCCATACGAGCCTCGACAACATTTACTACATAGTCACCGAGTTTTTCGCATTCGCTGATGATATCCATATACATCGTTCCGATAGCGTAGGTATATTCGTGATTGTTCACATCATTGATATTCTCGCTCTTCAGCTGATTACGGTAGTTGTTGATTTCCGTTTCGATGTTAAACGATCTGTTGGCATCGAGGTTATCCTTCCTTCCAGTGAGCAGCACGTTCATCTGAGTGAGCGAATCGTCGGTAAGCTCGAACATCTGATGGATATGGTTGTACTGGCTCGTGGTGAATTCTTCCTTGCCCTTCTGACGTCTGTTGAGGGTGCGCGCTATATTATAGCAGCTGTCGCCGATACTCTCCAGTTCGGAAATCTCTCGCAGCATGGCGCGGATCTTGGCTTTCGTCTCGACACTGAGGTGGGCGTCGCTCACATTGTCGAGGAAGTTGGCTATCTCCAGTTCCATCGAGTCGGAGATGCTTTCATACTTCTCGATTCGTGAGTACAGCTTCACGAATGCCGTCTCGTCTTTCGTCTCGAGCAGATCTCTTACGAAACCGAACATACGCTGTATCCTCTCGCCGAAATTGGTGATTTCCTTCTGTGCCTCGAGCACGCTGAGTTCCGGAGTCTCCATCGAACCGCCGCTGATAAACTTGAGTCTGAAATCTTCCTCTTCGTCGACCTTGCGTGGTTTGATCACTGCACAGACGATTTTCTCGATCTGAGGGATAAACCAGATAAGAATCAGAGTATTGGTAAGATTGAATGTCGTATGGAACGCTGCCAGAACGAAGGAGAGATTCAGAGGATTGGTCACATTCGTGGGATCCACACCTACCATCGCACACACCATATTGATAAATGGATGGAATACGATGAGCACCCATATCACTCCGAAGACATTGAAGAACATGTGGGCGAAAGCTGCCCTCCGTGCCTGCGTGTTGGCGGTAAGCGCGGCGATATTTGATGTTACGGTGGTTCCGATGTTCTCACCGAGCACGAGCGCGATACCCTGATATATCGGCAGCACGCCCGAAGAGCAGAGAATCATTGTGATAGCCATGATAGCCGCTGACGACTGCACGCACATCGTCATAATACTTCCGATGAGGAGGAAAATGATGGTGGTGAGGAAACTGTTGGGGTCGAACGACTCGAAGAACTCGATCACTGGGTGGTTGTGGGCCAGATCCATGTCGATACCAGTCTGACGCAGCGTGCCCAGTCCGAGGAACATGAAAGCTATACCGAAAAGAAAATCGCCAGCATTCTTTCTTTTTTTACTGAAGACCAGAATGATGGCGATGAAGAAGGCGGGCCAGACGAAGTCGGTGACGTTGAACGAGAAACCGGCGCTCATGATCCAGGCCGTGAGGGTGGTACCGATGTTGGCACCCATGATTACCGAGATGGCCTGTGCCAGTGTGAGCAGTCCGGCGTTTACGAACGATACCGTCATTACTGTCGTGGCCGTTGACGATTGCACCGCCGCAGTGACCAGCGTTCCGGTGAGCACCCCGAAAAACCTGTTTGTCGTCATCGCTTGCAGCACATGTCTTAATTGTGATCCTGCCATCTTCTGCAAACTTTCACTCATGGACTTCATTCCGTACATGAGGAGGGCCAGCGATCCGATAAGTTTAAAAAAAATCCAAATCGACATATTTTTATCTAATTATTGAGAATTTATTCTTTTGTTTCGGAAAAAATGACTATCTTTACACCCACGAATAACTATAAAATTATCGAGAATGGAACAGATGATTCAAATCCGTTGCAAAAATAATAAAAAAGTTTTAAAAGTAAGCATCGGAAGCACACTTTCTGAAATTTTTCGTCAATTTGACCTCAAAATGGACTTCGGACCGGTCAATGCGAAGGTAAATAACAAGGTTGTAGGCATGCACTACCGTGTATACCACTCGAAGGATGTGGAGTTTCTCGACCTCACCAACCCTTCGGCCCTCAGAGCATACACCAGGTCGGTGTTCTTCGTACTCTGCAAGGCTGTCAACGATCTATATCCCGACGGAAGGGTGACTATCGACATTCCCGTCTCCAACGGATATTACTGTGATCTGGAGATAGGTCATGCCGTGGGACTCGAGGATGTGGAGAAGATACGCACCAGAATGCAGGAAATCATAGATGCCAATATCCCCATACGGCGACATGAAAGACCGACTGAAGATGCCATAAAACTGTTTGAGGAGCAGGGCGAGATGTCGAAGGTGAAACTTCTGAAGAGCGTCGGGTCGATGTATACCACTTATTATGATATCGACGGATTCAACGACTTCTTCTACGGTTCGATGCTTACCAATACCGGGAAGATTTATCTCTTCGGAGTGGAGAAATATTACGACGGTCTGCTCCTCCGTATTCCGAGTACCAAGAATCCCGCGGAATTGGGAGAGATGATCCGCCAGGACAAGATGTTCGAGGTGTTCCAGGAGCATCATCGCACGCAGAAGATTCTGGGAGTGCGAACGGTGGGCGACTTCAACGAGGCCGTGAAGAAAGGTTTCTCCACACAGATGATCAATGTCAGCGAGGCGATGCAGGAGAAGAAAATCGCACATATAGCCGACGAGATAGCAAACAGGAAGGGTGTGAAGGTGATTCTTATCGCAGGACCTTCGTCAAGCGGAAAGACGACATTCTCGAAGCGTCTCTCCATACAACTGCTCGCGAGTGGTATCAAACCGATCCCCGTTTCGCTCGACGATTATTTCGTAGATAGGGAGAATACTCCGAGGGATGCCACTGGTGACTACGATTTCGAAAGTCTTTATGCACTGAATATACCTTTGCTCAATGAGCAACTGGCTGCAATCTTCCGCGGTGAGGAGGTGGAACTGCCGAAATACGACTTCCCAACGGGCAAGAGCATCAAGAGCGGGAAGAAACTGCGTCTCGACGAGTCGGAAGTGCTTATCATGGAAGGTATTCATGCTCTCAATCCCGAACTGACGGCTCAGATTCCGGAAGAAAAGAAATTCAGGGTTTATGCTTCAGCACTGACGACCATCCTTCTTGACGATCATAACTATGTGCCAACTACCGACAACCGCCTCTTGCGCAGAATCATCCGTGATAACAAGTATCGCGGGGTGAGTGCACAGGAGACAATACGCAGATGGCCTAGCGTGAGAGCCGGCGAAAATAAATGGATATTCCCTTATCAGGAAAATGCCGATGTGATGATCAATACAGCCATGATTTATGAACTTGCAGTTATCAAATCACAGGCTGAACCTCTGCTTGAGATGGTGCCGGAGAATAGCGACGAATATTCGGAGGCTTACAGACTGCTCAAGTTCCTCAAATATTTCTACCAGGTGCCGAACAAACAGTTGCCGCCGACTTCACTGCTGAGAGAGTTTTTGGGAGGTAGTTCATTCAAATATTAATCATTTTGACACAAAAAAGGTCGAATTTATACCAAAAAGTTTGGTAAAATGAATATTTTTTTGCAATTTTGCACCCTGAAAGTGCATTTAATGACTTTAAGGAAACAATTATGGCTGAAAAATTAGAAGTGAAAGAACTAGACCAAGTGGTGGTACGCTTCTCTGGTGATTCCGGTGATGGAATGCAGCTGGCGGGTAATATTTTCTCCACGGTGTCTGCAACCGTCGGAAATGGTATTTCGACATTCCCTGATTATCCTGCCGACATCCGTGCCCCGCAAGGGTCGCTTACCGGTGTGTCGGGATTCCAGGTGCATATCGGAGCCGGAAAGGTGTATACCCCCGGTGACAAATGTGATGTTTTGGTAGCTATGAATGCCGCTGCCCTGAAGACGCAGTATAAATATGCCAAGCCGCAGGCTACAATCATAATCGACACCGACAGCTTCGGAGAAAAAGATCTTGAGAAAGCTCTGTTCAAATCAAATGACTTCCTCGGGGAACTCGGTATCGACCCCGACCGCGTGGTGCAGTGCCCTATCACCAAGATGGTGAAGGATTGTCTCGCTGACAGCGGAATGGAAAACAAGGCGATACTGAAATGCCGCAATATGTTCGCTCTCGGACTCGTGTGCTGGCTCTTCAATCGCGACCTGAATCTGGTAAACAATTTCCTAAGGGAGAAATTCGCAAAGAAACCCGCAATAGCGGAAAATAATATTAAAGTCGTACAGGCCGGCTATGACTACGGGCATAACGTGCATGCCTCCGTTCCTGCCACCTATCGCATAGAATCGAAGGAAAAAGTGCCCGGACGATATATGGATATCACTGGAAACAAGGCTACGGCCTACGGACTGATCGCTGCTGCTGAAAAAGCTGGACTGAAACTCTATCTCGGCAGTTATCCTATCACTCCGGCTACGGATATCCTCCACGAACTGGCAAAGCACAAGAGCTGCGGCGTCATCACCGTACAGTGTGAAGATGAGATCTCTGGTTGTGCGTCTTCTATTGGTGCGGCCTTCGCCGGAGCCCTGGCAGTAACATCCACCTCCGGCCCCGGTATTTGCCTGAAGTCCGAGGCGATGAACCTGGCTGTCATCGACGAACTCCCGTTGATCATCGTCGACGTGCAGCGTGGCGGTCCTTCCACCGGTCTTCCCACCAAGAGCGAGCAGACCGATCTGCTGCAGGCCCTTTACGGAAGAAACGGCGAGAGCCCGATGCCTGTTATCGCGGCTACCAGTCCTACCGACTGTTTCGATGCTGTTTACGATGCTGCTAAGATAGCTCTCGAGCATCTCACTCCCGTAATCCTGCTTACCGATGCCTTTATCGCTAATGGCTCGGCTGCATGGAAGCTGCCCGAAATCGATAAACTGCCGGAAATCAAACCCCACTATGTCACTCCGGAGATGAAGGATAATTATACCCCTTATTTTCGTGATGAAGAGACAAAGGTGAGATACTGGGCTATCCCCGGACAGGAAGGATATACCCACATCCTCGGCGGTCTTGAGAAAGACAGCAATACAGGTGCCATTTCCACCGATCCGGAGAATCATAATCTCATGTGCAAACTGAGAGCCGAGAAAGTGGCTAAGATACCTGTTCCCGATCTCGAAGTGGCTGGCGACAGCGATGCAGACATGCTTATCGTGGGCTTCGGAAGCACTTACGGGCATCTCTATTCCGCAATGGAAGAATTGCAGAAAAAAGGTTACAAAGTGGCTCACGCTCAGTTTAAGTATATCAACCCTCTGCCGAAGAATACGGCGGAAGTGCTCTCTAAGTATAAGAAGGTGGTTGTGGCAGAGCAGAACCTCGGCCAGTTGGCCGCCTATCTGCGTTCCAAGGTCGACGGATTCGTTCCTTATCAGTATAATGAAGTTAAGGGACAGCCTTTCGTCGTTTCCGAGTTGGTTGATGCTTTTGAGGATATTTTAAAGAAGTAAGGAGGATATACAGATGAGCGAATATAAATTTACAGATTATAAGAAGGGACAGCCGAGATGGTGTCCCGGTTGCGGCGACCATTTCTTCCTTGCCTCCCTGCATAAGGCGATGGCCGAGGTTGGTGTGGCGCCTCATAACATGGCGGTGATATCGGGTATCGGTTGTTCCAGCCGTCTTCCGTATTATGTCAACACTTATGCTATGCAGACGATTCACGGAAGGGCCGCGTCGATAGCTACCGGACTGAAGACCGTCCGTCCCGACCTCTGCGTATGGCAGGTGAGCGGTGACGGCGACGGACTGGCTATCGGAGGTAATCATTTCATCCATGCCATGCGTCGTAATATCGACATTAACGTGATACTGCTCAACAACCGTATCTACGGTCTTACCAAAGGACAGTATTCTCCTACCAGCCCCCGCGGATTTGTCTCTAAGTCAAGTCCTTACGGCACTGTAGAGGATCCTTTCCGTCCGGCAGAACTGTGTTTCGGAGCCCGCGGACATTTCTTCGCACGTGCCATGGCAAGCGACGGACCGGCAACGGTGGAGATACTGAAAGCTGCTTATCATCATAAGGGTGCTTCGGTATGCGAGATAATGCAGAACTGCGTGATTTTCAACAATGGTGCTTACGATCCGATATATACCAAGAGCGGAAGGGCTCAGAACGCGATCTATGTGAAGCACGGCGAGAAACTCGTTTTCGGAGAGAACAACGAGAAGGGTCTCGTGCAGGACGGCTTCGGGCTGAAGGTTGTCACTATCGGTGAGGACGGCTATACGCTGGACGATATCCTGGTGCACGACGCCCACTGCGAGGACAACACCCTGCAGCTCAAACTCGCGATGATGGACAACGAACACGGCTTCCCCGTGGCTCTCGGCGTGATACGCGATGTTGAGGCTCCCACCTACGACGACTCCGTGAACGCGCAGATCGCCGAGGTCAGCAGTCAGAAGAAATATCATAATTTCTCCGAACTGCTCGAGACCAACGACATCTGGGAAGTGAAGTAATAAGGACTATCAGAGTTTGTCTCCATAGCATAAGTCCCCGGCATCTCCGAATCCGGGGACTATGTATTTATGCTCGTTCATGCCCGGGTCGATGGCTGCGCACCATATCGTGGTCTTGTCTTCGGGGAATGCTTCTTTCACCCTGTCGATACCCTCCGGGGTGGCGATGACGCAGGCGACATGGATACGGCTGGGGATGCCCTTCGTGAGGAAGGCCTTGTATCCCAGTTCCATCGAGCCTCCGGTGGCGAGCATAGGGTCGGCGATGATAAGGGTTTTCTCGTCGATGCTGGGTGTGGCGAGATATTCCACGTGGATTCCCACGTTGTGGTGCTCGGCGTCGATATATTCCCTGTAGGCGCTGACGAAAGCGTTGCCGGCGTGGTCGAATACATTCAGAAAACCATTATGGAAGGGCAGTCCGGCACGGAAGATGGTGGCCAGCACGATCTTGTCGGCCGGCACGTTCACCTGAGCGATGCCCAGCGGGGTGGCTACGTTCTTCTGTTCGTAATTGAGAACTTTGGATATCTCGTATGCTTCCATCTCCCCGATACGCATGATGTTGTTGCGGAAAAGCAGACGGTTTTTCTGATACTCTACATCGCGTATCTCAGCCAGATACTGGTTGATGATGCTGTTTTGTTCGCTGAAATTTATTACCTTCATTATTGTTGATGCTTTAAAGAAACGATGAATAATGTGGTTGCAAATATATAAAAAATCCGTTATAAATTGACAAGTGCAAATTGCAAATATCGCCGGCAAAGGTGAATTTTTAACTTCTTTAACCTAAAAAGAATTAGAAGAACCTATTTTTCGTTTGTTTCTTTGCAAGAAAGCGATATTTTTAGTAACTTTGCAGTCGATTTCAGGTAAAGCAGATATTCACAATTAAAATATAATTCAAAAAATGGCAAAGTTTGATAAGTCAGTTTTGGCAAAGTATGGAATCACTGGCGTAACAGAGGTTCTTTACAATCCTTCTTATGAAGTGTTGTTCAACGAGGAGACAAAGGAAGGTCTCACAGGTTTCGACAAGGGTCAGGAGACTGAGCTTGGAGCTATCAACGTGATGACAGGTGTTTACACCGGCCGTTCTCCTAAGGATAAATTCATCGTTGATGATGAAAACTCTCACGATACAGTATGGTGGACTTCTGACGAATACAAGAATGACAACCACCGTGCAAGCAAGGAGACATGGGCAGCCGTTAAGGATCTTGCCATCAAGCAGCTCTCCGGCAAGCGCCTCTTCGTAGTCGACGGTTTCTGCGGTGCCAACAAGGACACCCGCATGAAGGTTCGCTTCTTCATGGAGGTTGCTTGGCAGGCTCACTTCGTAACAAATATGTTTATCCGTCCTCAGAACGAGGAGGAGTTCGACCAGGAGCCCGACTTCACCGTTTACTGCGCTTCCAAGGCTAAGGTTGACAACTACAAAGAGCTCGGTCTGAATTCTGAGACAGCCGTTGTCTTCAACGTAACAAGCAAGGAGCAGGTAATCCTCAATACATGGTATGGCGGTGAGATGAAGAAAGGTATGTTCTCTATGATGAACTACTATCTGCCTCTCAAGGGCATCGCTGCTATGCACTGCTCTGCCAACTGCGATATGAACGGCGAGAACACCGCTATCTTCTTCGGCCTGTCAGGTACAGGTAAGACCACTCTGTCTACCGATCCGAAGCGCAAGCTTATCGGTGACGACGAGCACGGATGGGACGACAACGGCGTGTTCAACTTCGAGGGCGGCTGCTATGCAAAGGTTATCAACCTCGACAAGGACAGCGAGCCTGATATCTACAATGCTATCCACAGAGATGCCCTCCTGGAGAACGTTACCGTAGACGAGAACGGCAAGATCGACTTTGCAGACAAGAGCGTTACAGAGAACACACGTGTTTCTTATCCTATCTATCACATCAAGAACATCGTACGTCCTATCTCTCACGCTCCGGCCGCAAAGCAGGTGATCTTCCTGAGCGCTGATGCCTTCGGAGTTCTTCCTCCGGTATCTATCCTCGATCCCGAGCAGACCAAGTACTACTTCCTCTCCGGATTCACAGCAAAACTGGCTGGTACAGAGCGCGGTATCACAGAGCCTACTCCTACCTTCTCAGCTTGCTTCGGCCAGGCATTCCTCGAGCTGCATCCTACAAAATATGCAGAGGAGCTGGTTAAGAGAATGAAGCAGAGCGGTGCCAAGGCTTATCTGGTAAATACCGGTTGGAACGGTACTGGCAAGCGTATCTCTATCCGCGATACACGTGGTATCATCGACGCTATCCTGAACCACTCTATCGATGCAGCTCCTACAAAGACGATACCTTACTTCAACTTCGTAGTTCCTACACAGCTGGAAGGTGTTGACACCAACATCCTCGATCCTCGCGACACTTACGCTGACGCTGCACAGTGGGAGGAGAAGGCTAAGGATCTGGCAGGACGCTTCATCAAGAACTTCGCTAAGTACGAAAGCAACGAGGCTGGTAAGGCTCTCGTAGCCGCTGGTCCCCAGCTCTAATCGATTTTTCTTAGTTTTTTATATAAGAGAGGCTCACCCCGTAACAAGGGTGGGCCTTTTTCCTTGAAAAAGAATAAAAATGACAAAAGAGAATTAAAAAGCTTGCGCATGTCGGGGAAAATGCGTACCTTTACACCGTATTTGTGAGAATGCGTTGTTATTCATTAGGTTAGTAGTTAATAGTTTAAGGTAAAGATTATGTTATTAGATTTTGAGACATCGTTGATGTTGGCCGTCGCAGGTTTAGCGATGAATCTCGGCATTATTGTTTTGGTTAAGACCAACATCCGTTGAAAGATTTTTTTCAGGAGAACGATATGTGTGAACACGTCGTTCTCATTTTTTTTTGTATAATTGCAATAATAAAGTATAAAATTTTCGCCGCGAGATTTATATCTCGCATTTTTTATGTAAATTTGCACCCAAATTGGATAGACAAGATGAAAAATAATATAATTTCAGTGCTGCTGGTCGTTGCAGCGAGCTTGATGTTTAATGCATGTCTGAAGTCTGACGACAGTGATGTCGCATATTACGGGGATACTGCCATAACGGCATTTTCGTTGGGAACACTCAACCGCACACTGCATACGACATCCTCTACTGGAGAGGACAGCACTTATACTTCTACCGTCACAGGTAGTAACTATTTGTTTGAAATAGACCACTACAACGGTCTTATCTATAACACCGACTCCCTGCCGGTGGGTACTGACGCGTCGGCCGTACTCGTGACGTTGTCTACCAAGAATTCGGGCGTGGTGGTGATCATGGATGAGGATAACACTGCCGCCGAAGCCTATTATTCGTCTTCCGACTCTATTGATTTCTCTTCCCCCAGATACTTCCGCGTTTATGCGCAGAACGGTGCGGGATACCGTGAGTACAAAGTATCGGTCAACGTGCATCAGCAGGTGGCTGACTCGGTACACTGGACCCAGCTGTCTACCAACAGCACCTTCGCTTCAATGACGGCGATGAGATCTCTGTGCATGAATGATGATATCTATCTCTTCGGAGTCGTCGGCGGGTCGTCGGTGGGATATGTCACTCCCGTTTCCGACGGCAACAAATGGTCGGCTCTTTCGTCCAGCGTATCCCTCGACGGTGATGCCTGGAAGAATGTTATCACCCAGGGTGATTATTTCTTCGTGAAGAGCGGAAACGGTATCTATCGTTCGGGCGATGCCCAGAACTGGGAGGCGATAGCAGAGAATTCGGCTGTAAAACAGCTGATAGGTGCTTCTACTACAGAACTTTACGCTTTGGGTACGGAGGGAGGCCTCCTCGTTTCCAAGGACAACGGTGTCACATGGTCGCAGGATATCTTGGGCGATACCCAGGAACTGCTCCCGACACAGGATATCAGTTATGTTTGCAATCCTCTCTCCTTCTACGAGAATCTCGACAGAATCGTTGTTGTCGGCAACCGCGACGCCTCTGTCGGCGACTCCACTGCTGTGGTGTGGTCGAAGATGATCGAATACTCCGAGGGTGCCGATCCCGGTGTATGGTATGCCGTGGAGAAGGTGGAAGACAACCGCGACAACTTCCTTCCGAAGATGCAGTCGATGGTTGCTGTGCCATACGACAACGGCATCCTGGCTTTCGGAGGCGACGGCATGTATGCAGACTCTGCAGCCTTCTCGCATATATACCAGAGTTTCGACAACGGTCTGTCGTGGGAGAAAGATGATGATTATCAGTTCCCCGCTGCGTTCAGCTCCAGCAAGACAGTGTTCGCTGCCACATCCGACAGCAACAACTTCGTGTGGGTGATATGCGGCGGAACAGGGCAGGTATGGCGCTTCCGTGCCAACCGCCTGGGATGGAAAGAAGACTAAAGACTGATGAAGATGAGAGCCGTCATACTGTCTATGTTGCTTTTGTTCTCGCTCGGGATTGCAGCCCAGGACGAGGATGAGTACAAGATGGACATCGGTGCCGGCGCCGGAATGGTCAGTTATGAGGGCGACTTCAACGGAAGCGTCCTGAAAGATATGCAACCGGTGTTTACCCTGTCGTCGCGATGGATTTTCAATCCCCGCATGGCAGCACGGTTGAACGTGTCGTACGGCAAACTGAAAGGCAGTTCGGCGGATGTGGATACCTACTTCCCCGAATTCGAGGAACAGCCGTATGAGTTTGATAACAAGCTTGTGGATGTGGGTCTGCGCTTCGAGTACAACTTCCTTCCTTATGGTACGGGGCGTGAATACAGGGGGGCGAAGCCTCTGACTCCGTTTGTCGCTCTCGGCATCGGGGCCACCAATGTCTCCGGCGACGGATACAGTGAGTTCACTCTCAATGTGCCTTTCGCCGTGGGAGTGAAGTACAAGTTGAAACCGAGGGTCAACCTCGGGCTTGAGTGGGCTATCCACTTCTCCATGAGCGATCTTCTCGACGGGAAGAAAGATCCCTACTTCGTGAAAAGCAGCGGGGCGTTTAAAAACAAGGACTGCTACTCGGCTCTCCAGCTCACGCTCTCGTATGATATAATGCCTAAGTGCAAAATTTGTAATAAAGATGAATGAACAGTTGGATATGACAAGGATACCGCAGCACATCGCCATCATCATGGATGGCAACGGACGATGGGCTGCAGAGAAGGGCAAACCGCGTAACTATGGGCATCAGGCCGGTGTCGACGCCGTGAGGACTATCACGTCGGAGTGTACGAGGCTCGGCGTGAAATATCTTACCCTCTATACCTTCTCGACGGAAAACTGGAATCGTCCGGCCGATGAGGTGGCCGCTCTGATGGGTCTGGTGCTCACGTCCCTCGAGGATGAGATCTTTATGAAGAATAACGTGCGCTTCAGGGTTATCGGTGATATGAGCCGTCTGCCCGAGGCGGTGTATCAGAAACTGCGTGAGACAGAGGAGCATACCGCCAAGAATGATGCCATGACGATGGTGGTGGCGCTGAGCTACTCGTCGAAATGGGAGATCACCAAGGCCGTGAAGGAAATCGCCGCCGAGGTGAAAGAAGGCAAGATTAAAGAAGACGATATCAGCGAGGACACTGTCTCCGAGCATCTGGAAACCAACTTCATGCCCGATCCGGATCTGCTTATCCGCACCGGCGGCGAAGTGAGGATCAGTAATTACCTGCTCTGGCAGATAGCATACTCGGAACTGTATTTCTGTGATACTTATTGGCCCGACTTCGATGAGGAGGCTCTGCATAAGGCGATCATCAATTTCCAGAGCAAGCAGAGACGATACGGAAAGACGGAGGCCCAGGTGGAGCAGGAGGAGTCTTAATATATATAATAAGGTGTAAGTTTTGTAAGATGAAATTATATTATCGGATAATAATACTGACATGTGTTGCTCTCGGCATCCTTTCACCGGCGGCGGCGCAGGAATTGGAGGTCAACCCCGACATCTCGTATACCGGTACCCCGAGGCAGTGTGTCGTCGGGGGTATCGCCGTAAGCGGTGTCGAGGGATATGAGGATTATGTGCTCACCGGACTGTCGGGACTGTCGATAGGACAGGAGATAGAGGTTCCGGGGCAGGAGATAACGGATGCCGTGAAGAGATACTGGCGCCACGGTCTGTTCTCCAACGTATCCGTCACTGCCGACTCTATCGTGGGCAATAAGGTGTATCTGAGATTTCATCTGGGACTGAGGCCCCGTGTCAGCACTATCAACTATATCGGACTGAAGAAGTCGGAACGCGAGGATATGGAGGCCAAACTGGGTATCATGAAGGGCAGCCAGATCACGCCTAATATGATCGACCGTGCCAAGATCCTGGCTAAGAAGTACTTCGACGAGAAGGGCTACAAGAATGCCGAGATCAATATTACCCAGCGCGAGGATGTGACTAGCAAGAATGAGGTGATCCTCGATGTCGAGATTGACAAGAAGGATAAGATGAAGGTGCGCACTATCTATATCGAGGGTAATGACAACCTGCCCGACAAGAAGATCAAGGGTACGCTGTTTACCAAGGGTGCGTTCTCCAAGACTCATGAGGCGGGTAAGTTCTCCACTTTCCTCAAGTCGAAGAAGTTTACCGACGAACGATATAAGACGGATAAGAACAACCTTATCGAGAAATATAACGAACTGGGTTACAGAGATGCTTACATCGTCGAGGATAGTGTGTGGAACGCTGACGAGAAACATGTGAACATCTACCTGAAGGTCGACGAGGGTAAGAAATACTATATCAGAAATATCACGTGGGTGGGTAATACCGTTTATTCCACTGATGTGCTCAACAGCCTCCTCCGCATGAAGAAAGGCGATGTGTACAACCAGACACTGCTCAACAAGCGTCTAAATACCGATGACGATGCCGTGGGCAACCTGTACTACAACAACGGGTATGTGTTCTTCCGTCTCGATCCTACCGAGGTGAATATCGTCGGCGACTCCATCGACCTCGAAATGAGAATCATGGAGAACCAGCAGGCTCATATCAACAAGGTGGTGATCTATGGTAACGACCGCGTGTATGAGAATGTCGTACGCCGCGAGCTCCATACCAAGCCGGGCGACCTCTTCTCCAAAGAGGCTCTCGAGCGTTCAGTAAGGGAGATCGCCTCGATGGGCCACTTCGATGCGGAGACTCTGCAGGATGGTATGAAGGTGTCGCCCAACTACGAGGATGGTACTGTCGATATCACCTACGGCCTGACATCCAAGTCTAACGACCAGATAGAATTGTCGTTCGGTTGGGGACAGACGGGTGTCATCATGCGTGTGAGTCTGAAACTCAACAACTTCTCTCTCGCCAATGCCTTCAAAAAGAATAAGGAGCACAGAGGTATACTGCCTATCGGCGACGGCGAGCAGCTGGCGATATCGGCCCAGACCAACGGAACATACTACCAGTCGTACAGCGTTAGCTACTCTACGCCGTGGTTCGGTAACAAACGGCCTAACTCTCTGAGTATCGGCGCCTTCTTCTCGAAACAGACCGACGTGTCGAGCACTTACTACAACACCGCTTGGCAGAGTAGCTATATGTATCAGCTCTACGGCTACGGCAGTTATAACAACTACTACAGCTACGAGAACTATTACGACCCCGACAAGTTCGTGAAACTGCTCGGTGTTTCCCTCGGATGGGGCAAACGTCTGCGCTGGCCAGACGACTTCTTCCAGTTGTCGGCACAGCTGGCTTATCAGCGCTATATGCTGAAAGACTGGCGTTACTTCCTCCTCAAAAACGGAAACTGTAACAATATCAACCTGAGTCTCACCCTGTCGAGATCGACCACCGACAACCCGCTCTTCCCGCGCCGCGGTTCTGAGTTCATGGCTTCGGTTACCGTTACTCCGCCATGGTCGATGTGGGACGGCAAGGACTATCAGAATCTGGCTACCGACTACTATGCTTCCACCTATCAGGACGAGCAGCAGGAGAAGTATCGCTGGATCGAATACCACAAGTGGAAATTCCGCGCTAAGACATATACCGCCCTCAACTCCAACCCGAAGTGCTTTGTGCTGATGACAAGGGTCGAGATGGGTATCCTCGGATCGTACAATAAATATAAGAAGTCGCCGTTCGAGACCTTCTATGTCGGTGGTGACGGTATGAGCGGATACTCTACGGGATATGCCGAGGAGACGATCGGACTGAGAGGTTACGACAACGGTTCGCTCACTCCCTACGGATATTCGGGATATGCCTACGACAGGTTCACTCTCGAGCTGAGATATCCGTTCCTCCTGGGTAATACGACGATTTACGGTCTTACCTTCCTCGAGGGTGGTAATGCATGGAATGACGTGAAAGACTTCAACCCGTTCGACCTGAAGCGCTCCGCCGGTGTCGGCGTCCGTATCTATCTGCCGATGGTCGGACTGATGGGTATCGACTGGGCTTATGGTTTCGACACCGTGCTCGGAGGAAACGGTGGAAGCCAGTTCCACTTCGTTCTCGGACAGGAGTTCTAATCTAATTAACATATAGAAAGGGGTTTTGAAAATGAAGAAAGTAATAATGATGGTGTGTTTCGCTGTAGCAGCGATTACCGCCAATGCGCAGAAGTTCGCCCTCGTGGATATGGAGTATATCCTCAAGAATATCCCGGCTTACGAAAGAGCCAACGAGCAGCTGAACCAGGTTTCTAAGAAATGGCAGGCCGAGGTGGAGGCTATCAACACCGAGGCACAGACGCTCTATAAGAACTACCAGAACGAGGTGGTGTTCCTCTCGGCCGAGCAGAAGAAGGCACGTCAGGATGCCATCGTGGAGAAAGAGAAGAGCGCTGCCGAACTGAAGAAGAAGTATTTCGGACCGGAGGGCGAGCTCTACAAGAAGCGTGAGAGTCTGATGGCGCCTATCCAGGACGAGATCTACAATGCGGTGAAGGACGTGTGCGACCTGAGGGGCTATTCCCTCGTGCTCGACCGAGCTTCCGACTCGGGTATCATCTTCGGATCGCCGAAGATCGATATCAGTAATGAGGTGCTCCAGAAACTGGGCTATTCGGGAAATTAATTAATAACATAACAATAACAAAGAAAAGAAAATGAAAAAATTAGTTTTGATGTTACTGATGTTCGCTCCGCTGACCATGATGGCACAGCAGAAGTTCGGACATGTCAATTCTCAGGAGATCATGCAGATGATGCCTGAATTCACTAAGGCAAAAACAGAGATCGAGGCTCTTCAGAAACAGTATGAGGCCGACCTGCAGAGCATGCAGGACGAACTCAAGCGCAAGAGCGAGGCTTACGATAAGGAGAGTGCTTCTCTTCCTGATAATATCAAGCAGCGCCGTGAGGCCGAGCTCCAGGAGATGTATCAGAAGATACAGCAGAGCTTCCAGGACAACCAGCAGGCTCTCTCCAAGGCTTCTCAGGAGAAGATGTCGGCTATCACTACCAAACTCGTAGACGCTATCAAGGCTGTAGGCCAGGCCGGCGGATATGTGTATATCATGGATGTTGCCAGCGGCATTCCTTATATCAGCACTACGCTGAGCAAGGACGTGTCGGCTGAGGTTAAGGCAAAACTCGGATTGTAATAATATTCCTCTCCTCTCCCCCTTCCTTCAGGGGGGGGGGAGGAGGAAAAGCATCGCTTTTCCGGTGGGTGGAGAGCTAAAGAGCATGCGGTGAGGCGCAGCCTCTCCCCCTCGCTGGCGAGGGGGTGGAGGAAAGCGAAGCTTTCCGGAGGGGGCGTGGATCCAAGTACTCCGATCAAACATTCAGGGGCGTGGATCCAAGAACCTAGTTCAAACCTTTTCGGGGCGTGGAACCAAGTACTTAGCTCAAGTTTCTTTTCGTTACGCAAAAAAAAACGATATTAAAATTTCAACTGTTATGAAAAAGATTCTTTTCCTTTTGTTGTGTCTCCCGATGCTGGCATCGGCCCAGACCACCGTCGATACATGCGCAGCTGTTCCTCAACAGCAGATGCTCCGTATCGGGTATTTCAGTTACGATGAAGCACTGAAGTCATCCGCGGCATACGCCCAGGCCCAGCAGCAGCTCGAGGCTCTCAAAGTTCAGTACGAAAACGAGGCCAAGCGCGTGGAGGAAGATTTCAACAAGAAGTACGAGGCTTTCCTCGAGGATATGAAGAATCTGACACCGAATATCTCCCAGAAGCGTCGTGCGGAACTGGAGGAGTATATGGAGAAAAACATCGCCTTCAAGGCTGAGTCCAAGCGCCTCCTCGACCAGGCTGAAAAGGATGCCATGGCTCCTCTTCACACTCGTATGAAAGCGGTGCTCGCCGCTATCGGCAAACAGTACGGTTATGCCGTGATTCTCAATACCGACTCCAATGCCTGCCCGTTTATCGATCCGCAGATTTCGGAGAATATCACCGACCTTGTCAAGGAAAATCTGAAATGACGCTGCCGGAATCGCCCGGACCGATTGGTGTTTTTGACTCCGGATACGGCGGCTTGACTATCCTTCATGGCATTCACAAGCTGCTACCGGGATACGATTACTTGTATCTCGGCGATAATGCTCGTGCCCCTTACGGCTCACGGTCGTTCGACGTGGTGTATGAGTTTACCCGTCAGGCAGTGGAAAAAATGTTCCAAATGGGCTGCCATCTGGTAGTTCTCGGTTGTAATACCGCCTCGGCGAAGGCTCTCCGTTCGATTCAGGAGAACGACCTCCCGAAGTGGGACCCCTCACGCCGTGTGCTTGGTGTGATTAGGCCTACTGCAGAAATTATCGGTGATCTGACATCGTCGCGTCATGTCGGACTGCTCGCTACGGAAGGTACGGTGAAGAGCGACAGTTACAGGCTCGAGATACAGAAGTTCTATCCCGATATCACTGTCACGGGTGTGGCTTGTCCGCTGTGGGTTCCGATAATCGAAAACCACGAGGCCGACAGTCCCGGTGCCGACTACTTCGTGAAAAAACGGCTCGATCAGTTGATGGCTCTCGACCCGGATATCGATGCCATCATCCTCGGATGCACTCATTATCCTATCCTGATGCCGAAGATCGAGAAGTACAAAAAGCCCGGAGTAAGAATCATCCCTCAGGGGGATTATGTCGCACAGAGTCTCAGACAGTATCTCCAGCGCCACTCCGAAATAGATTCCAAGTGTTCCAAGGGGGGCAGCATAAAATACTATACCACTGAAAATCCCGATAAATTCAAGGAGGCGGCGCAGATCTTCCTCCATGAAGATATCATCGTAAACCACCTCTCATTGGAAGGATAAATAGCCTCTTTCCCTCAAAGTTTTATAAACGAGAAATACTTATCTGCAATATCCTGCAGCGTCACTTCTTCCTGCTCATATCTCAATTTATCTATGTCGCTAATCTGCTCTTCAAGAATCCTGCCGTCAGCCAGTGTCGCCACGACATATTTCTTCCCTCTCTTATCTTTCCATGCCAGTTTCTCGTATTTCTTTCTGTCTTCCGCATATATCAGAGAGTAAGAGGAATCTCTCACACGCCCCTTTTCAGCCTTGATGATTCCTTTTGTTTCCAGATCATGAATATCCCTGGCAGCGGTATCCACCGACACCTTTCCTACCTTCGCATAGTTCTTTATCGTCAGTTGTGCTTCATAGCCGTCAAGATAGATATTCAGTACCGACATCTCTCTTTCTGTAAGAGCCTTTCCCGTATGTGTGCGCCAGAATGCTGATTTCCGCAATACTCCGCTCAGCATATTATAGGAATCCTTTACGGCGTTATTGATACATGTCAGATACCAGACAAGCCAGTCGGTTATATCGCCGTCGCCCTGTTGTGTTTGTTCTAATATTTTATAATAAGAATTCTTCTCGCGGTTGATTTCCGACGACACACTGTAAAAGCGTTGTCCGTTCTTTTCCGTCTGTGCCAGTATCATATCAGAGATCGCTCTTGCGATGCGCCCGTTGCCATCATCGAAGGGATGTATACTGACGAACCACAGGTGGGCGATTGCAGATTTGATATACGACGGAAGATTTTTTCCGTCGTTCAGCCAACTCAGGAATTTCTTCATCTCTGCCGGCACGCGGTCGGCTTCCGGTGCGCGATAGTGTACTTTCTCCCTGCCGAACATCCCGGATACTACCTGCATCGGTTCTGTGCGGTAGGCTCCCACGTTGATATCTGACATTCCGCTCCTTCCTGACGGAAACAAGGCTCCGTGCCAGGCAAACAGTCGCTGTTCTGTCAGCGGAGCACTGTAGTTGGCTGTTGCGTCCAGCATCATCTCGACAATACCGTCTACATAATGTGTGGAGGCTTTCTCGCCAGCTATCGTTATTCCCAATTTCCTTGCCACCGATGATCTCACTTCCGATGTATCGAGAACGATGCCCTCGATTGCCGATGAGGCTACGATGTCGCTGGCGAGGGTCTCTGTGGCGGTGCTGAGTTGCCCGTCGAAGCCGATAGCACTCAAACGCCCCGCCAGAAAACCGGTCTCGCGATTTACCTGGGATATGATGTCCAGCAGCCTGCCGGAATCCCAACGGAAGTCAGTCCAGTTATCTCTCTGGTGTATAAATACTTTCTTCATGCCGCAAAAATACATAATATTTTCAGAACTGCAAAACTTTTGCGGCTTATTTTGCCATTTAAGCCGCAAAATCTGCGGCTTAAATCTTCTTTTAAGCCGCAAAGGTCATCCCGTTCATACTTATCCATGTCCGATTTCATCCCTTTCTTTCTCATCTCCATTTTCTTTCTTTTTGCCTTTTTCCCGATACCCCTAATGTCGTTCAGACAATTTTTTTTGCAGTTTGAGCACGAAATGAAGTTAAGGTTTGTATTTTAACATATACTTCGTGAAATATTTGTTAACTTTGGGCAAAATATTAATAACT
>Ga0065709_1029296_pt1 | contig 36946 bp, 40 predicted proteins | sample Hoacrofraction14_2_FD_59096 | JGI IMG/M metagenome (GOLD analysis project Ga0065709, IMG submission 59096) | Hoatzin crop microbial communities from Cojedes, Venezuela, sample from fiber fraction 14 v1 | ecosystem: Host-associated > Birds > Digestive system > Esophagus > Crop | place: Venezuela...
CGTGAGGGCAGCGTTGTGCGTGATGACCACAACGGTCGTATGATGCAACCGGCAAATGTCCTGCAGAACTTTTAAAATCTCCTTGCCCGTGGTGTCATCGAGCGCCCCGGTCGGTTCGTCACACAGCAACAACCGTGGTCTTTTCGCAATGGCCCGGGCGATGGAAACGCACTGTTGCTGGCCGCCGGACAGCTGGGCCGGGAACCGGTCGGCCTTGTCGGTGAGCCCGACAAGCTCTAACGCTTCATGAGCGTCCATCGGGTCATCGGACAAATGGGCCGCGATTTCCACGTTTTCCAAAGCCGTCAGGTTACCGATGAGATTATAAAACTGGAACACAAAGCCCACGTCAAAACGCCGGTAATCCTCCCGGCGGGCATCATCAAAAGAGCTCACCACATCATTGCCGAGGCGGATGGTGCCGCCGGTGGCCGTTTCCATCCCGCCCAGGATGTTCAGGAGGGTCGTCTTGCCGGCGCCGGATGCGCCGACAATAACGCAAAAATCCCCTTCGTCTATTGTGAAGCTGACGTGGTCGAGGGCGTGCACGGCCAAAGGGCCGGAGCCGTAAATTTTAGAGACATCTTCAAAGGCGATCAAAGCGTCTTTCATATCTGCCTCCTCCTTCAATGCAAAAACACACACCGCAAAGACAATCTCCAGTGTGTGTTATGAGCCTGTGGTGTTTTGAATGTCCACCAGCATGGCGTGGATTTTGTCTTCATCAAATGGTTTGGTCATGAAATGATCCATGCCGCTTTCAGCCGCCTTGTCACGGGCTTCCTGATACGCATCGGCCGTGATAGCGATGATTGGCACGCTTTGCGCATCTTCCCGGTCAAGGCCGCGGATGGCCGCCGCCGCCTCATAGCCGTTCATGACAGGCATCTGGATGTCCATAAAGACAGCGTCATATGTGCCCGGGGCTGAAGTTGCGAACTGCTCCAAAGCGTCCTTCCCGTTTTCCGTGTGATCAGCATCCACCCCAAAGTCTTCGAAAATGCGCAGAGCGATTTCGGCGTTGATTTCATTGTCTTCGGCCAGAAGAATATGCATGGCAAGCATCTGTGTGGCTGTGTCTGCGACCTCCGGTGTTTCTTCGATGACCTGTTCATCCGCAATGTCCAGTGGCAGGGTCACGGTAAAGGCCGAGCCTTGTCCGAGGGCGCTGTCGACCGTGATAGTCCCGCCCATCAAATCCACAAGGCGTTTGAGAATGGCCAGGCCAAGGCCGGTGCCCTGGGCGTTTTTCGCCCGTCCCGGGTTGTCGTATTCCTGCGCGAAGTCGTCAAACATGATAGTCTGGAACTCTTCAGACATCCCGATGCCTTCATCTTTGACGGTGAAGGTATAATCGAGGTGATGCGCATCGGTCTGTTTTGTCCCATACGTATAGGTGATTGTGCTGTTCACCGGAGAGAACTTCACCGCGTTGGACAAGAGGTTCAGGACAATCTGACGCAAACGGATCTTATCGACCATCACTGTTGGCAGGCTGTCACACGCCCGTGCTTCGACTTTAAAACGCTGGTGCTTCGGCGCACACATTGTGTCCATCAGGCCCGTGATTTCACTCAGGTATTCCGGGTGATGGAATACTTCCGGACGCAGTTCGATTTTCCCGCTGTCGACCTTGGAAATATCCAGCACATCGTTGATCAGCGACAAAAGGAAGTTGCCCGAAGTGGCGATCCGGTCAAGGTCCCGGGAAAGTTCTTCCGGGTTATTGATGTCTTCCCGCGCAAAGTCCGTGAGATTCAGCACCGCCCCAATCGGTGTGCGGATGTCGTGGGAAATACGCGAGATAAATTCGGTCTTGGCGTTATTGGCCTGGGCCAAAGCTTCATTGGCCACAGTGAGACGTTTCAAATGACGCCGTGAGAGCAGCGTGATCAGCACAAAGGCCACAATGTAAAGGCCCATAAGCCCAATGCCGACACCGATGATCGTGCCGTAAATCGCCGTGTAGGAGCACACTGTCACAATGGTCATATCGAGATCAGCCTGTTTTTTAACATGGAGAATGACCCGGTGGCCGTCATAATCTTTCAGTATCGTCGTGCCGGACGAGGTAAAGGCTTTCTTATAAACCGTGTCATAAACGTTTGTATTATTGGTGGATGTCATCTGGCAGGCATCGTTCGGGTGGTTGATGAGATCCCCGTTGCGATCAACCAGGAAGGCATAACTTTTATCTTCATAAAGATCCGTCATCATGCGGATGAGGGTGGTCGAGTAAATATTGATGCCGAACACACCGAGGAATGTGCCGTTGTCGTTATACACCGCCTCAGCCAGCGTGTAACAGTAACTGCCGGTGAGCTCATCGATATACGGGTTGGTGAGATACACCCCGCCGTGATACCCGACGGCCCCGATGTACCATGGGCGTGATGCGACGTTGTACGCCTTCGGCGGGTCCCAGCCGTCATTCGTGTAGATTTGCGGATCAGCATCGGCGTTCGCAAAGAAACTGATGACGATGTCATCGTTGCGGTCTTTGATTGACGCAAGCCACTTCACTGCGCTTGTCTCACTTTTCATCATCGCATCATCGGCGGCGATGGAGTCGGAGAGTGTCTGAACAAGTGTTTCCTTCCGGTCGGTCCAGTCCGTGACCTGATAGTAGTAGGCATCGGAAATCATCTGCACACGGTTGTCCGCGTTGATCCTGAGCACCCGGAGGACCATCACAAACACGAGGAAAAACGAAAGGAGAAGCACGACCAAAAAGCTCATGTTTTCCTTCAGCATGAACCTTCCTGAAACACGTTTTCCGGACGTCATCTTCAAAGCCATTTCCCCTACCTCTTGCTTAACAATATTTTACATGATTTTTTTAACCAAAGACACATTTTTCACTCGTTTCATACAAACACATGACCAAAAGTCATGATGTGATGAAAAACATTCCCTGTTCACACACTGACAATCGTGATACCCTTGGATGAGCAAGGGGGAATACACCATGAACAATCTGACTGAGGGCTCTGTCTTCAAACTCCTGATCAAATTTTCCGTTCCGTATTTGATTGCCTGTTTCTTACAGACATTTTACGGGATGGCTGACTTATATATCACCGGTCAGTACAATCCGGCCGCCATTATCTCCGCCGTCTCCATCGGCTCGCAGGTGATGCACATGATCACCGTCGTGCTGGCTGCCCTGACACTCGGGGTGACCATCGCCATCTCCCAGTCCGTCGGCGCGAAGAAAGACCGCGATGCCGGCAAGGCCATCGGGAACTCGGTGGGCCTTTTTATGATTATTTCCTTCTTTATGACCATTTTACTCATGTTCGGGGTGAATATGATACTGAATTTGCTGGAGACACCGGCCGAATCGGTCAGTGCCGCCAGGGATTATTTACTCATTTGTTTTGCGGGCATTCCGATGATCACCGCCTACAACGTCATCGCGGGAATTTTCCGCGGGATGGGTGATACGAAAACACCGATGGTTCTGATTTTTATTGCCGGGGTGCTCAATATCATCGGGGACATCATCCTCATCGGCCCGTGCCACATGGGCGCAGCCGGGGCGGCCATTGCGACAGTAGCCTCACAAAGTGTGAGTGTCATCCTCTCCCTCATCTTCCTCCTCTCCGGCAAGTACCCGCTGCCGGTCAGAAGAGAAGATTTGCGTCTCACCAAGCCAACAATCAGCCGCATCCTTTCTGTCGGGGTGCCAGTCGCGTTCCAGGACGGGTTCATCCAGATCTCCTTTCTCATCATCACCCGCATCGCAAACTCCCGCGGGGTAGATGTGTCGGCGGCCGTGGGCATCGTGGAGAAAATCATCACCTTCCTCTTCCTCGTCCCGTCAAGCATGATGTCGAGTGTGTCGGTCATCAGCGCGCAGAATGCCGGGGCCAAAAAGCACGAACGTTCGAAAGAAGCCATGCGCATTGGCATGGCCGTCAGCTTTGTGTTTGGTCTCTCGGTGCATCTCATTTGTCAGTTCGCCGCGTCTTCCATCATCACGCTCTTTATCCATGATGACGCCAACGTCGTCACCCTCGGCGCCCAGTACCTGAGGTCTTACTCCCTCGACTGCGCCTTTGCGGGGATTCAATTCTGTTTCTCAGGGTTCTTCAACGCCTACAACAGATCGTTCTTCTCATTTATCCATAACGTCATCTCGGTCCTGTGTGTCCGCATCCCGGCCACGTGGCTGGCGGGCCGGTACTTCCCACAGACCCTGTATCCGATGGGCCTGGCCGCCCCGATGGGCTCCCTGCTCTCATCACTCATTTGCCTGTACTTGTACAAGACCCACAAGCCTTACTGGGAATCATAACAAAAACGCGGAGCGATCCGCGTTTTTATTTGCCTTTAAGCTCACTGTACGGGATAAATGGCTCCGGATGAGGCGGCCGCTCAACGATGTGCTTTTCCATCCATACCATCGAATACCACGTATCAAACTTATACCCGCACTTTTCAAATATGCCCGCAAGCGTGAAGCCCATATGGGCATGGTAATCCGCGCTGTTGGTGGTGAGGTATTTGTCTTCCTCCACCGGCACACCGATGCAGGCGTACAGGGTGAAAATATTTTGTTTGAGGGCGATGTGTTCAAGAGCCTCATACAGCTTGCGGCCGCAGCCCTTGCCCCGGGCTTTGGGTTCAAGATACACCGTCGTCCCGGCGGCGTGGTTGTACGCCTCCCGTCCGACAAACCGGTGGAGCAACGCATAGCCCTGAATCCCCTTCTCATCTTCGAGGACAAGAAACGGGTAGTCCTTCAATGTATTTGTGATCGGGTCCGCAAACTCTTCTGTCGCAGGCACTACGTAATCAAAGGTAATGCCCGTGTTCCTGACGTACCAGGCGTAAATGTCCGGCAGCGCCGTAGCGTCGGCGCTTGTTGCGTTGTGAATTGTATATGTCATCGCGTCACCCGCCCGGCCGCACAGGCCAGTAAGAAGATAATCAGATCAGCCATCACAATCGTCGCCCCGACCGGAGTTTCGGCGAGAATCGACACCATAATGCCGAAGAATGCGCCTGTGACCGACATCACCGCCGCACAAACACTCACAGAGCGGAAGTCGCGGTAAATCCGCATTGCGGAAAGCGCCGGGAAAATGACCAGCGCCGACATTAACAGCGAGCCCACAAGATTCATGGCCAGCACGATGATGACCGCAATCATCACCGCAAAGGCAAGGTTGAACGCATCGACCGGAAAGCCGGCCGAACGCGCAAAGTCTTCGTCAAACGTGATCGCAAAGATTTTATGGTAGAAGAGTCCCCATGCGACCATGAGGATAACAGACAGCACGAGGCACAATGTCACCTTGGATCCCGTCAGGGTCAGAATCGATGCCGAGCCGAAAAGCGTGGAGCATACATCCCCGGCCACATTCGGACCGGCGGAAAAGACATTCATCAGAAGATAACCCATCGCCAGGGCGGCGGTCGACACCATGCCAATCATCGCATCCCCTTTGATCTTCGCCTTTTCCCCGCCCCTCAGCATCAGCACGGCCGCCACAATGGTCACCGGCAAGGTCAGGGCCATATCATTGGCCAGACCGGCCACGGCCGCCACGGCCATGGCACTGAACGCCACGTGGGAGAGCCCGTCACCGATGTACGAGAACCGGCGGAGCACAAGTGTCACCCCGAGCAGGGAGGAACACAGTGCAATGAGCAGGCCGACAATGAGCGCATAGCGCACAAACGGGTACTGGAGATAGTAGATGATCATGTTCAAAGCGTTACTCATGGTGCCCACGCTCCTTTACATAATCCTCTTTCGTGCCGAACCATACGTCCTCACCCATATGCAGGATATGGGACGCATCACGCAACGCCGCCCCGATGTCATGGGAAATCATCAGAATGCCGACATGATCGTTGTGGTTGATGTCGTTGATGAGGTCATACATCACTTTCGTCGCTTCCGGGTCCAGTCCGCTTGTCGGTTCGTCCATGACCAGCAGTTCTCCCGAGGCGCATAACGCCCGGGCAAGAAGAACCCGTTGCATCTGACCGCCTGAGAGCTCCCCGAACGGACGGTCTTTGAGGTTTGCGATGCCGAGCCGTGTCATGGCATCAATGGCTTTGGCCTTGTCTTCACGCGTATGAAACGGGTGAAACACATGTCCCGCATCCGTGCCCGAGAGCACAATTTCCCACGCACTGGCCGGAAAATCACGCTGGGACGGGTTTTGCTGGGGAAGATAACCAATGGTGAGCTTCGGCGCGAAGGTGATCGTGCCGGACATCGGTTTGATCAAAGACAAAATCGTTTTGAGAAACGTCGTCTTGCCGGAGCCGTTTTCCCCGACCACACACACGTAATCGCCCGTATGCAGCGCCATGGAAATGTGTTCCGCCACCGCCCGGCCATCATAACCGATGGTTAAATCATCACAGGAAAGAAGCGTCATCAGTCTCCCTCCCCGGCGCCGAGGGCTTTCTTCAGCACCTCAAGGTTGTCACTCATGACATTCAGATATGTTGTGCCGCCTTCGATATCCTCAGCGCTCACCGACTGCATGGAGTTCATCGTCAGGATGGTCTGGTTTTTGTTCTCGGTGTTATGAATCACGCTTTCCGCAAGGTCATCCGTGCTGCCGTCAATGCGCAGGACATACGGTAAATTGTACTTATCGACCATGCCCGCCAGTGTGACAATTGTCGAGAAGCTGGCATCCGATTCCGCCGAGCAACCCGGGAAGGCCGCATAATATTTCAGCCCATAATCTTTCACCAGATACAAAAACGGGAAACGGTCCGCAAACACGAGTGTCGTATAGGTTGCATCATACACGGCCTGTGTGTACTGCTCATCGAGGTTATTGAGTTGTGTGATATACGTGGCCGCATTTTCTTCATACGTATCGGCCTCACTTTTATTCACTGACGCGAGCTTGTCCGCAATCGAGCCGACGAGGGATTTGGCGTTCTTGAGTGAGAGCCAGACGTGTTCGTCATAGGCCTCTTCCTCTTCTTCGTCGTCATCCTCTTCCATACCTTCGATTGTTTCTTCCTCACGAACCTTATCGCCAAGCACGTCCATCAGGTTGATTGTCACCTGGTCCTCTTTGGCATTGGCCAAAGCATCCGTGGCCCATGTGTCCGATTCTCCGCCGACGTAAATAAACACATCCGCATCGGTGATGGCCGCAATATCCGCTGCCGAGGCCTGGTAAGAATGCATGTCTGTGCCGTCATCCAGCAACAATTCAACGTTCGCCGTGTCACCGACAATGTTTTTCACCCAGTCATACACCGGGAAGATCGACACCACGATTTTCAGGTCCGGCGCTGAAGCGGGTGAAGAGGACGACGAGCCGGCTCCACTCTGCCCGCATCCGCAAATAAGGGTCAGGCACAAGGCCGGCACAATCAGGCCCGTCATGATTGTTTTTATAGATTGATTCACTCTTTTCATCACAATTCATCCTTTCTTTTGTTCGTTGTGTTCACGCAAAAGGATGTGTCAATCATTCATACGCACAAACGCCAGGGCATAAGGGTCACTCTTCACCCCGCCCGGACACGTGACGGCCGGGATTACCGGCATCACGAAGAGCGATTTCAAAAGCCGGCGGACATCAAGCATCAGCCCCAGCACTTTGGCCTGGGCTTTGACCCGGGCCGCACAAATCTCACAACCCTGGCCGGCGCACTCATGCCCGAGGGACTCTTCGAGAAAGGCAAAGGCGTCTTTGATTTTCTCTGTCTGATCAGGGGTTGTCTGAGACGCTGCGATCCGTTTCATGGTCATGCGGACGCCCCCTTCCCCTGACATTCAGCACACATGCCGTAAATAATCGTCTTCACCGGATCCATTTGAAACCCGTGATGTTCCTGAAGGTGTTCCGACACGTCCACCAGGTCATGACAGTCGAGGTGAATGAGCTTGCCGCAGGACAAACACTTGCAGTGGAAGCACACCGGGGCCACGCAGTCTTCGTGACCGATGTATTCATAGTAGGCCGAGCGCGATCCATCCGCCACAATCTTCGCCACTACCCCGTCGTCAACGAGCTGGTCCAGATGCCGGTACACCGTGGCCATGCCGATGGACTGACCCCGGTTTTTGAAATAAGCCCCGATGTCAGCCGCACTGAGCTGGCGTCCTTTGGCGGATTTCATAAAATCCGCGATGTCCTGGCTTTGTCTTGTTTTATACTTCACGCGTCTCACCTCCTGAATCTGAAAATGAAATTCATTTTCATTTTATTCATTTCTCTTCCGCTGTCAAGCAAAAACCCCGCACATGGCGGGGTTTGATGTCTTATTTGCGGACACTGCTCAGACAACCGCGGACAAATTCCGGGTCTAACTGTTTCGCACGGGAGCCCGTGTAACCCATGTCCAGCCCGGAAATGGTCTTCATTTCCTCATCCGTCAGTGTGAAGTCCCAGATGTCGAAGTTTTCTTTGATGCGTTCAAGATGGGTGCTCTTTGGGATGACGACGACGCCTCTCTGCACGTTCCATCTTAACATCACCTGGCCGACCGTACGGTCATGGGCTTTGGCAATATCATTGAGAAGTTCATTGTCAAACGCATACCGGCCGCCGCCGAGTGGCGCCCACGCTTCCGGAATCACGCCGTAGTATTTCATCGTCTCAAGGGCGCCTTCCTGCACGTACCACGGGTGCAGTTCCACCTGGTTGACTGCCGGGCACACATCGACCGTTTCGACGAAGTTCGTCAGAATGTTCGGGTAGAAGTTTGACACCCCGATGGCCTTCAGGAGACCTTCGTGATACGCCTGTTCCATTCCGCGCCACGCTGCGAAGTAATCACGCATGGCCTGATGCAATAAAAACAAATCAAAGTACTCCAGCCCGCTCTTTTCGAGCGAATCGTGAATGGCGTCATACGCTGCTTCCTGAGAAGTCATATCACTGACCCAAAGTTTCGACGTGATAAACAGGTCCTCACGCGTGCACAGGCCGTCTGCGATAGCCCGGCGCACTGCCGCCCCGACCGCATCTTCATTGGTGTAAATGGCGGCCGTATCGATCAAACGGTAACCGACCTTGATCGCATCATAGACCGACTGTTCGCAGACCGCTTTGTCTTTGATCTGAAAAACGCCAAAGCCTTCCATCGGCATTTTGACCCCTGTGTTCAATGTGACATAATCCATAACCGTACCTCCTTGTGTCTTTATGTATCCCGGCGTGTGCCGTGAATCGTGAAATCACCACGGTCACTTCTCACCCGGATCAGGATGGTGTCGCCCTTCACCCTGCCGGCATATTCCGCGTCAAGCGCGCCGAGCGGGGTGTTAAAGTGACCCTCGCCCCGGAACGTCCGCTCATCGACAAGCGTTGCCTGCACACAGCCCTGATGAGATTTGTATGTGATGAGAAGAGAGATGCCCTCATCCGTTTTTGTGATGGTGACCCCGGCCTTTATGGTAAACAGGCCGTATTTGAATGCACATGTGTAGACGCCTTCGAGCATGACTCTTCCTTCTTTCTTATAACTCTGGAATTATTTTATCACAGGAGAGAAAAAAAGTCTCCGGAATTCCGGAGACCTGGGACAACGCCTTATAACGTGGCGTACATCGTACGCGCCTTCGCACCTCTCTGTTTGGAGCGTTTCGCCTTGGAGGCCGGGCGCTCGAAGCTGTAGCAGAACTTGTAGGCGGCTTTATAAGCGCCGGATTTGGAGTTCGACACAGACTTCAGTGTCTTGTATACGCTCTTGTAGGATGTTTTCAGTTCGTAGTTCAGGTAAGCGACCTGCGCTTTCAGGCTCTTGTAGTTCATGCCGTTTTTCCTGGCATAGGCTTTCAGTTTGCTTTTACGGGACCCTGTCCACTGGCACAGGCCGTAACAGCTGCCGCTCTTACAATTCGGATTGAAACTGGATTCAGCCTGAATGTTGGCCATGATGCCGGCACAGGCAGCCTTGTTGTAACCATAGGACTGCAGGAGCTTGTACACAGTGGCTTTGTTGGAAGCCGCACTGACTTCGGATGTATGGGTCACGGTCGTTGCCACCGAGAAGATCATCAGAAGGGTCAGGATGACAACGAGTGATTTTTTAATTTTTCGAGCTATCATTGGGTAGCACCTCATTTCTTAACTAATTAGGTTTGAAATTCTTAAGAATTTCTTAACCACAATCACACCTTACATCAGAAATACCGTTTTGTCAAACTTTTCGGGCAATTTTATGTGAAAACCATTGAAAATATTGACTTTTCAAAGGTTATGGCGAGGTGAAAAGGCTTACTTCCGGGCTGTTTTGAGCCCAAAATCCGGTCAAAATTCATGTGAAAACTCTCACTTCCTTAAGAATTTCTTAAATTCTTATGAGAAAACCTTATGGAAATTGACCCAAAACGTAAGAAAAAGCCATGCCCTCAGGCATGACTCGTAGCTTAGGAAACCGGACGGAAGAAGTATAAGCAAGAAAACCGGATCACATTTGGATTAGTAGTTGGACGAAAATATTCATATGTACCGGATCCCGTCGGTTCCTGTGTGTACTGTACACAGACAACTGACAAAATTCTATCCCCTCCCGGCAATCAGGGATGATTTTATCAAAATATTTTGTCAGGGACAGGACGGATTTGGGAAACATTTCCCGGATTTCCTGTGAGCGGTTTCAATCCCGGCCCCTTCCTATTAAAATATGGGACAGATATTGGAGGAACAAAGCAAATGTACAGAATTTTATTATGTTGCGCGGGCGGTATGTCCACATCCCTGCTCGTGACGAAGATGCAGCAGTACGCTGAAAAAGAAGGTATTGAATCTGAAATCTGGGCTGTCGGTGCCACGACGGTCAAAGAAGAAGCGAAAAACGCAGACATCGTCCTGCTTGGCCCACAGGTGCGTTACCTGGAAGCCACGGTCAAGAAAGACGTTGCCCCGAAACCTGTATCGATGATCGACATGCGTGCTTACGGCAAGATGGACGGCGAAGCGGTCATGAAGATGGCCATGAAGCTGCTCGAAGGCGAATAAAAAAAACGAAAACTCCGGACATCCGGAGTTTTTCATTGCCTTGATAAATGTCGCTGCAGCGCATGGATATAGGATTTGGCATACGGGGTGAGGCGGATGCTTTTGCGGGTGATGCAGCCGATATCCATGGATTCATTCACGTCCAGCTTGCGGGCGATAATATCTTCCCCGTTAAGCCCCGGGTCAATAACCCCGGAACTGACGGTGTACCCGTTGAGCCCGATAGCCAGGTTGAACAGCGTGGCCCGGTCGCGGACCTTGATGTTCTTTTGCCGGTCAAGCGTGCTCAGGATTTCCTCAGAGAAATAAAAAGCGTTGTAGTCACCCTGCTCAAAAGATAAATAAGGATACGGCTGCAAGTCTTCCAGCGTGATCCGGTCACTGCTGACGAGCGGATGGAAACGGGAAATAAACACATGGGGACTGGCGGTGTACAGGTGCATGAACACGAGGTCGTTTTTCCTGAAGAGCCGCTCCAGCACATCTTTATTCCGGGAGGACAAGTACAACACCCCAATTTCACTGCGGCCCAAAGCCACATCTTCGATGATCTCATGCGTCCGTGTTTCCCGGATGGTGAAGTCATAACTGTCGTGGGGGTAAAGTTTGATCACATCGACGAAGGCATTCACGCAAAACGAGTAGTGCTGGCAGGAGACCGAAAAGCGCGGGGCTTGTTTTTCCGTCCCGGTGAACCGCTCCAGCATGAGTGCTTCCTGTTCGAGCATCTCACGGGCATAGGACAAAAACTCTTCCCCTTCCCGCGTCACAAACACACCTTTACTGGAACGGGTGAAAATCGTGACCCCCATTTCCTGTTCGAGCGCATGAATGGCGTTGGTGAGGGACGGCTGGGAAATCATCATCGCTTCCGCGGCGGCGGTGAAACTGCCGAGCTGCGCGGCCTTGACCGCATAGCGGAGTTGCTGGAGGGTCATGATGCCTCATCCTTTACAGCGCGGGAATCTTCATCCCAGTACACCCGGATTTCATTAAATGTATACGTGCTTGTCTCCTGAGGGATGCCGTCTTCCGCATATTCTTCCCCGATCACAATCGTATGATCGGCCACGACGTCGAGACACACCACGTCACCTTCCACCATGTCCGGAAGATCTTCCGACTCCTGATCCTCTGCTTTGACCCCTTTCACCTGCACGAGAACATCGAAATAAACAATGCCGTCAACACCCCAGGCCGAGGTGTAAACAGAGATGGTGTCATCCTTCTTTTCCATCGCGGCCATCACAAGAGACACCGTGTACATCCGGAAACAATCATCCTGCACACTGTCCCCGCCCTGCGGACCGGCGACAGACGGAATCCATGCCCGGGAATATTTATAAGATGCGGAATGCAGTGCCGCGGCTGCTTTATGCCCGTAACCATTGAGCACCAGAGAGATGTACGGCTCTGAGCCGGCCATGCGGAGAAAGTATTCGCCTTTGTCCGACATGTGCAGGGATGAAACATCCATCACCACAAATTCATCTTCGACATCCGCATACGCCCGGGCCCCTTCAGGGCCGGGATACCACACTGCGATATCTTTCTTCTCCGCAAGATACACCGGAACCGGCTGGCCGTCAGACGCATGGTCCCGGGCCAGAAGCGCATCCATAAAAGAGGAATACACGCCCCAGAGAGAGCGCGGCCACCAGGGGTTATTAATATTATTTCTGAGCCGGTCGCTTTGCGCCTTATCGGTCAAAGGCTCCATATGGAAACCACCGGTCGAAGCGCTGTAGAACTTATTCAGGATCAGGTCTTTTTGCACGCAAAGCAGGATGAACCAAATACCGGCCATCACAAGCATCAGGCCCAAACCGTACACGCCCAGCCACACCGTGAGAAACACGGGCCAGCACGGGGCACATAAGATTTCCAATAACGTGAGTCTGGCAGGGAACTTGGTTTCTTCCTTCATATATTGCAAAGCCAGCTGGTCGCGCATCCAGACGTCTTCGGACACATCGCTCTTATGCGTCATCCGGTAAATGAAAATCACAATGCCTGCGATGGTCATGGCGATCCACGCCACGGCAGAAAGTATCAACACGATGCCGCCAACAAAGGCCGTCGTCCCGCCGGCCACCACCTTCCCGCCGGTCGCCTGATCGAGCCCGTAGATGACCATAAAGACAACGGACACAATGATCATGCCAAGGCCGATCAAAAACGCCGGTAAATGTCTTTTGACGAGTGACATACCAGTCACCTCCCTTGATTTGTATATTATATCAAAAAGAAAGAACAGGGAAAAGGCGCTCGCGTTGACAAGTCAAACCCCGCCCGTTTAAAATAAACATACATACTAAAGGAGCATGAATTTATGCAAATCATCAAACTCAAAGAAACCATCACCTCCAGCAATGATAAGGACGCGGAGGTGCTCCGGGCCCGTCTGAAACAGGACGGCCTGCTTCTCATCAACCTGATGAGCTCTCCGGGCGGCGGGAAAACAACCCTGCTCGAAAACACCATCACAGCCCTGAAGGACGATTTGACCATTGCGGTCATGGAAGCCGATGTGGATGCGGACGTCGATGCACGGCGTATCGCCGGGCTTGGCGCCCAGTCCGTGCAGGCGCACACCAACGGAATGTGCCACATGGATGCCGGGATGACCGAAACGGCCCTGAACGCCCTTGATACCACAGACACGGACCTTGTCTTTCTCGAAAACGTCGGCAATCTCATTTGCCCGGCCGAATTCGACACCGGCGCCGGCAAGAACGTCATGATCCTCAGCGTGCCTGAGGGTGACGACAAGCCCCTCAAGTACCCGCTTATGTTTACCAAGAGCGATGTGCTGATCATTTCCAAAATCGACACCCTGCCGTATTTTGACTTCGACCTCGACGCCTGCAAAGAGCGTGCCCGCCGGCTCAACCCGGACATCACCATCTTCACGCTCTCCGCAAAGACCGGTGAAGGCTGTGAGGTCTGGCATGAGTGGCTGAAAGACGCCCTCAGAGAGTGGAAGGCGTAAAATATGCATGAAATGGGCATCGTCGTGCATCTTGTCAAAACACTTGATGACACGGCGAAGGAAAGCCACCTTTCCAAAATCGGCAATGTCACACTTCAGGTCGGGGAAGTTTCAGGCATCGTCACGGACCTTTTTGAGGACTGTTACGACTTTCTCAAAGTCCAGCATCCCGTGCTCGGGGAATCCCATCTCATCCTCGAAACCCTGCCGGCCGTGACCTACTGCAACACCTGTGGGAAAACATATCCGACGGTTCAATACGGGCGCACCTGCCCCTACTGTTCTTCGGGGGAAACGTGGCTCGTGAAGGGCAATGAATGTATAATCAAAGAAATCGAAGCCGACTTTGAAGACGGCTATGATCCGGAAGAATAAAGGTCAATCCTATGATTGGCCTTTTTCAGTGAGGGCATACGTGCCCTTTTTGATTTTGACGATGATTCCTTCATCGCATAACTCCTTCAATAAACGCTGGAGCTGACGGCGGGAACACTTCAGCCCTTCCGCCGCATGGCCCACCCCGGAAAGGGTGCCGTTCATTTCATACGTCATCGCATAGAGCACCCGGCTGCGCAGGTCCCCTGTTTCGGCCAGGGACTCACTCATAGAGGCGAGTTTCTTACCGAGTGAGAGTAAAAGAAAGCGCAGGAACACCGGATCGTTTTCCAAAAGACCGCGGATCCTGTTCAAAGGGATCGAGACGACTTCACACGGACTCTGGCATTCCACCATATATTCTTTATGCGTCATCCGCACAAATTCCATATCACTCAGACACATAAACCCGTTCCACCGGGAAATCTGATACAGTGAGTTGTCATCACGCAAGTTGTAAATGCGAATCTTCCCGTCGACAAGGAAATTCATATGTTCGTTCGGGTCAAGCACGTGATTGATAAACTCGCCCTTGTCCAGGGCATACAGCTCAAATGGGACATCGGGCATGGAAAACAGGTCGTTCATGTGATGGAGGGTGATATAACCGTGCAGGCGCTTGTGGTCGTCGATTTTTTTCATACCCTTATTGTGCCATATGTCACATTCTTTGAAAAGAGGGTTTGATAATATCTGGATGTAAAAAATGAAAGGAAGGTATTTCTGATGAATAAAGATCTCTTTGAACGCTCTTCGGTCCCGAAATCGTATATGTCCCTTGCCATCCCGATGGTTCTCTCGAGTGTCCTGATGCTCGTCTACAACATGGTCGATATGTTTTTCGTGGCCCAGACCGGTGTGACAGACCTCGTCGCCGGCGTGTCCCTGTGTGCCCCGATTTTCACATTCCTCGTCGCGATGGGTGATATTTTCGGCCTTGGAGGCAGTTCGGTCATCTCCCGCCTGTTCGGCGCCAACCGTTATGACGATGGTAAGCGCATGTCGGTCTTCAGCCTGCTCGGCCCGGTTGTGGCCGGAATCGTCATCGCCCTTCTCCTGACAATCTTTCAGAGCCCGCTTCTGAAACTTCTGGGCGCAAGTGCAGACACAATGGCATATGCGAAAGACTATGCCCGCTGGATTTCCCTCGGCGCGCCGTTTATCATCTTTGCCCTTGCCCCGGCCAACCTGCTCAGAACGGAAGGCCATGCGACTTTGGCCATGACCGGATCCATTATTGGCTCAATCGTCAATATCATCTTCGACCCGATTTGTATTTTCACACTGAACATGGGTGCGGCCGGTGCGGCCATCGCCACGGTCATCGGCAATATCTTTGCGGGTCTCTTCTATATTTATGTGATCACCCGGGTTTCCGAAAACCTCTCCCTCTCCCCGTTTGGCTTCCATATCAGCGTTGGTGAAGTCAAATCCATCATGACAATCGGCATCCCGTCGTCCATCACAAACATCATGTCCTCTCTCGGCGTTATCATTCTCAACCGCGCCCTGGTGTCCTGTGGCTCCACGGCTATTGCGGCCATGGGCATTGCTCAGAAAGTGCTCATGATTGCAATCATGATGATGGTGTCCGGCGCCTTCGGCGGTCAGCCGCTCTACGGCTATCTCTACGGCGCAAAGAACAAGAAGCGTTTGAAAGAAGTCATTCGCTTCGCCTACATGCTCGTGTGCGGCACGGGTCTGGTCATGACGATTGTCCTTTCCCTTCTGGCCCCGCAATTCGTTTCCCTCTTTATGAATGATGCGACAATCGTCAAAGTCGGTGCGGAAATGATGCGGAGACTGCTCATCACGATGCCGGTCATCGGGATCACCCTTGTCACCACAACCCTGTTCCAGTCCACAGGTAAAGCCACAGGTGCGTTCCTGCTCTCTGCAGGCCGTCAGGGTTACCTGTTCGTCCTCACCATGACAATCATGTCCCGCCTCTTCGGCTACCAGGGCGTCCTGCTTGCCCAGCCGGCGGCTGATGTTCTGACCGCCCTTCTGGCCATCACTCTCTTCAAAGTGCTCCTGTCCAATGAGATTTCGGAGAAGAAAGCCTCAACCAAACAAACCCAGTATTCCATGTAAGAACGAACACCGGACGTCAAGCGCCCGGTGTTTTCATATGCTTATGATAATCCATCAGACAGTCCTGACAGTAATACTGCCCGCTTGTCTCCTCGGCCTTTGCCGCCATCAGCAACTCTTTCATGCCGTGGGTCTGGCGCATGGCGCACACATCATGCGTGCAGTGCGGACCGGAATCTTCCACGGTGTACGGCCGCTTCAGGTCCCTGGCCATCCCGAGAATATGCCCGAGTTCATGGCGGAACGTCCGCCTCAGTGCAATCTTCCTGTCTTCATATGGCAAGTCTTGGAAGCGGTGGACAGAAATCACGGCGTAGGACTTGCCGAGGCTTGCGGCCCCGAACACCCAATTGGGCGGCTTGATGGTAAGATCACGCCCGGTCACCACCAGCACCGCATGATCCTTCAATGCACTTTGATCAATCACCCGTATCAGCGACACGGCATCCACCTGATTGCCTGTATGATTCACCTTCATCACAAAACGCTCACCCGAATTCAGGTTCCCTTCTCCAAAGGGATGGTTCATATGATTGTGCATCCGCAGCTCCGGGAAAATGTCATGGATGTGTGATAATGCCAATGCCACAGCTTGTTTATCCCGGGCCGTCAAAACGTCGTCATAAACAATATGTAAGGTTGTCACAGGCCTCACCTCACACCTATTGTACCACAGGGATTGCCGGACACGGATGACACCCTATGTCACTGGTCCGAAAGAGCGTCGGTAACCGCCTTTTTGAGTTCCGGCAGAACCTCAGTCTCAAACCACGGGTTCTTCGCCATCCACAAACGGTTGCGCGGTGACGGGTGGACAATCGGAAAACACTCAGGCGCGTAGTCCCGGAAATGCCGGACGGTCTCGGTCACATTCTTTTGCGTCCGGTCCCCTAAGTAGTAACTCTGGGCGTACTGCCCGATCAGAATGGTCAGCCGGATGTCAGGACATAATTTCAGAATCGGCTCATGCCATTTCTGAGCAAAGCCTTTTCTTGGCGGCAAGTCGCCGGACTTTCCCCGGCCGGGGAAGTAAAAGTCCATCGGCACGACCGCAATCTTGCCGGAGTTGTAAAAAGTGTCACGATCCATGCCCATAAACGCCCGCAACCGGTCCCCGCTCGCGTCATCCCAGTACAGACCTTTCTGCATCGCTTTGGCGCCGGGCGCCTGGCCGACAATCAGAATACGTGCTGTCTCCGGAGCCACAAACAGTGGTGATTGTCCCTCTTCTTCAAATTTATGATTCATCTCATCCGCCCGGATGGCGGCGATAATGCCGTCCATTGTCATTGTGATCACCTCATGGGTATTGTAACACTTTGATTCAAAACAAACCGTCCTCATGCTCAGAAAAAAAGGGAGCCCGGAGGCTCTCTGAGAGTGATTATTTCGCTTTGGATGCGAGTTTGTCTTTGGCTTTGCGTTTGACAATCTTCGTCGCGCGTTTCGCTGCGTACGGAATGACATACTTCATCCGGTCCTCGCACGGCACCATGCGGGAAGCATCCGGATGGGTGCGTTCGAGATGAATGGCGTCAAACATACACTTTGTTGTGCACACACCACAGCCGATGCACTTGTTTTCATCGACCACGGACACACCGCAGGACAGACACCGGGATGTTTCGATGGCCACCTGTTCGGCCGTGAACGGATTGACGTATTCTTCGAAGGCGCTCTTCGGCACTTTGAGTTCCGGCTTCTGACGGCGGGAGGTGTCATAAGAATCCACATGAATATCGAGTCTGTCGAGTGGTTCGAAGTGACGGTGCGGGCGGCCCAGCGTGAGCGAGTGCGCATCCGGCTGTACCCAGCGGTGGAGCGAGATGGCCGCTTCATGCCCTTCCGCAATCGCGTTGATGACGAAAGATGCCCCGTGGTACACGTCACCACCGGTGAAAATATCAGGCACGCTTGTCTGGAACGTCACCGGATTGGCTTTGATGTAATTGCCGCGGATCAGTTCGACGTCTTCGCCGGTGAACACATCACCGAAGTCAGCGCACTGGCCGATGGCCGTGATGACCATGTCAGCGTCAAGCGTCATCGTGTCGTTCTCGTCATAAAGCGGTGAGAACTTCCCTGCCGGATCATACACACGCGTACATTTTTTCAGCACAACGGCTTTGACATGACCGTTTTCATCTTTGATAAATTCTTTCGGACCCCAGCCGCACACAACGTTGACATTGTCTTCAATGGCTTCGAGCACTTCTTCTTCCGAGGCCGGCATCCCGCGGCGCTGTTCGAGCGACACCATCGTCACATCCTCTGCGCCCAGCCGGGCCGATGTGCGGGCACCGTCAATAGCGACATTCCCGCCGCCGATGACCACGACATGACCTTCGGTCTTGTAGTCGTCGGAAAGTTCGATGTCACGAAGATGATCGATGCAGGAGACGATGCCTTCGGCATCTTCACCCGGCACATTGCACGTGCGTGCGCCCTGCAGACCAATGGCCACATAGAAACCTTTGTAGCCGTCTTTGCGCAAATCATCGATGGTGATGTCGACACCGACATTCACGTTGCATTTGATTTCAACGCCGAGTTCACGCAGGACATCGATTTCAGCCTGAATGACATCCCGCTCAAGTTTATAGGACGGAATGCCGTACATCATCATGCCGCCCGGCTCCGGGTTGCGGTCAAACACCGTCGGCTTGTAGCCGCGGGTTGCGAGATAGTATGCGCAGGAAAGTCCGGCCGGACCACCGCCGATAATGGCAATCTTTTCATCATACACATCACGCATATCGCTGGCCGTGACGATTTCCGGCACGTAGCGTGTGTCAGCATACAGATCGAGCTGGGCGATGTACTTTTTGACTTCGTCAATGGCGACCGGTTCGTCAATCACACCGCGCGTGCAGGCTTCTTCGCACTTCCTGTTACAAACGCGGCCGCAAATGGCCGGGAACGGGTTTTCCCGTTTGATCAGCTCAAGTGCTTCGGTATAACGGCCTTCGCCGGCAAGCTTCAGATAACCCTGAATGGCGATATGGGCCGGACAGGCAGATTTACATGGCGCCGTCCCGCACTCATAACATTCTTCACGGTTGTCGTCGCGGTAGTTCGGATTCCAGCGGTCCGTCCCCCACGGCAAATCATCCGGCAGGTCGACTTTCGGATAGTCAAATTCTTCCCCGGATTTGAACGGGAGCTTGCGTCCGAGGCGCACGGCCCCGACCGGGCAAAACTCCACGCAGCGTCCGCACGCCACACACATCGCCGGGTCCACCTTGGCGCGGTAAGCCGAGGCTGAAAGGTTCGGCGTGTTGTACAGCTGGGATGTCCGGATCGCGTTACAAATTTCCGGGTTACAGTTACAGATGCCGAAAATCTTGTCTTCACCATCGATATTCGTCACCTGATGCACAAAGCCGTTTTTCTCGGCCTTTTCCAGAATTTCCAATGCCTTTTCTTTGGTGATGTAGCCCATCCCGTTGAAGTGGTTGGCTTCGCAATAGTCGGCGAATTCCCCGACCCCGATGCACCAGAAGTCCGCATCATCGGCGCAGCCGACGCCACGCTCGGCCCGTTCATAACGGCACGAACATGGTCCGGCAACGATATGCCCTTCATACTTGTCCAGCCAGTGCGAGAGATGTTCAATCGGCACGGACTGGTTTTCATGTTCGATGGCTTTTTCGACCGGGATGACATGCATGCCCGTTCCGGCCCCGCCTTCCGGAATCATCTGCGTGATGCCGGCAAGCGGCAGGTACGTCATAAGTTCAAAGAACTCCGCCAGTTCCGGGTGGTCTTTATAGTTTTCGCGGCGCATGTTCAGCATCTCCGCCGAGCCCGGGACGAACGTTTTGACGATCCACTGCTTTTCTTTCTGCGGGTTCTCCCAGTCAAATTCCATCATGCCGTAGTAGCTCATCTTGTCGAGCACTTCGAGCAGGTGGTCTTCTTCCATCCCCGTGAGTTCCACGATTTCGGAGAGTGTATGCGGCTGCCGCACTTTCATCAACAGCGCAATCTTCGCCATCTCCTCTGTCCCGAACGCCGCCAGCCCGTAGTAGGCCGGAGAGTCGTACGTGATCTTCGTCAGCATTTCATCAGTCACCATTTGCGCCCATTTCAGAATATATTTGTTTTTCTGAACTTTCGGCGTCATAAAACGACCGCCCAAAATGGCTTCGTAGTCTGTCTTCTTCAGTTTTTTACCCATATGATGGTCCTCTTTCACACTTCACACTTATGTTAAATATTTATCTATCTTAATGATACAGGACCACCACAAACTATTCAATAAAATCACAAGACATCAAAAAAAGCCCGGTCAAAACCGGGCAAATGTTTAGAGAACTTCTTTGATGGCTGCGAGCAGTTCGTCATACGATTCGAACGCCGGAATGTCCGGATAGTCGGCTTTGATCTGATCCGTGCTCTTGAACAGGAAGCCTGCCTTGCCGGCCTGGATCATCGCCAGGTCATTGAAGCTGTCCCCGGCCGCAATCGTTTCATAACCGATGGACTGCAACGCTTTGACACTCGTGAGCTTGCTCTGGGCGACGCGCATCTTATAGCCGGTGATTTCCCCGTCCTTTGCGACTTCCAGCGTGTTGCAGAAGATGGTCGGCCAGCCGAGCTTTTTCATCAAAGGCCCCGCAAACTGTTCAAAGGTATCACTGATAATAATGACCTGTGTGAGTGAGCGCAGTTCATTCAGGAACTTCAGCGCCCCGTCCATCGGATTGATGGTCGCAATCACATCCTGAATTTCCTTCAGGCCCAAACCGTGCTCCTTCAAAATCGCAATGCGGTATTTCATGAGCTTGTCATAATCCGGCTCATCTCTTGTCGTCCGGCGCAGTTCCGGAATACCCGTCGCTTCCGCGAAGGCAATCCAGATTTCAGGGACCAGAACCCCTTCCAAATCAAGACATACAACGTTCATACTTCTGACCTCTTTCTTTCCGGACGCACAAGAGACGTCCCCGGGTTTAGTGAATCACTGTTGTCATGATACCATAAACGACCCGTTGAATGAATGGCTTTTGCGAAAAAAATATCATAATGACACAATTTCGCTCAAGTGCGGATATTCAGCCACGTCTCCACCGGCTCGAGGGCTTTGCGCGTATGGTCGTAGTGATATGCCACGTCGGAAAGTTGTTCCTCGGGCTCGACATAGTCCCGGTTCACCTCACGCACTATCTGTGACAGACACTTGTACGTCCCGTTTTCTCCCGTGTCCTCAAGAAGAAGCACTTCGTGGATGGACGAAGGGACCATGTAATAATCCCCGCCCAATCTCTCGGAAAGTGCCTGCATCATACCGGGATAAAAGAACACCGAAGCGCCGTTGATATGGACCTGGTTGGTCAGAATCATAAACTCCTTCGGTTTCTCCTCCTCCGGCACATCGTCATACGCCGGCAAATCCACAAAGTCGGACAAGCGCTTCATCACCGCCGGAAACAACCGGGCCCCGTTGCACATGGCCTCGGCCATAACATCCCCAGGCGACACCTTCAGGCTGTCGATCATGTCATTGGTCACCATCACACTCATGAGCTGGCCTTCATCATTGTTCACCCGCACATGGGCCGTGATGATAAAATCCCCTTTGTCCGTATAAGGCACCTGATCGAGAAGAATTTCATTTTGCGCTTTGGACGACACCCGGATGAACAGACGCGTTTTGACTTCGTCATATTTATTGAACACGGCCATATTGACCGGCGGGACATCGACCCGGGCAATCGTCACCATTTTCCGCAGAATGTATTTGAGCGGCATATCCTCGTTCAGATACTTGTCATACAGATCATTCAGGTTGATCATCGGCCCGTAGTTATGCTCGCCGCGGGCAATATGCAGGGCGGTGTACGACACTCCCAGCTTATCAATCCGGCGGATGGGATCATCCCCCACCCGGCAGTTCGTTTTTTCCAGCATTTCCGGCAGGGCCTTCAGCGCCCAGTCCGTGAACTCTTCGAAACTCAGTTTTTTCATAGTATTTCCCTTTCCCCGGGGCTCTTGTGTCCCCTTTGTCTCTTTATTCGCCGGGGATGACATTTTTTCTCAGGGAAAGTGATATATTGGATATTTTAAAATCACGTTTCGGAAATGGCGGACATGCGTTTTAAAAAAAGAGCCCGCAGGCTCTTAACATAACGGCGCAAAGATGCGTAAAACGCCGTCGATTGTATCGTGAATCAGGCCTTTCTTCAGCTGGTCTGTCGTGACCTCATGGCACTTGGACAGCGTGTCGAGATAGTCCTCTTCCAAAGCTTTGTGGATGGAGCTGTCCACAAAGAGGGAGTTGTTTTCAAAGTGCAAATACAAACTCCGGTAGTCCAGGTTGACCGTCCCCACGGTGCACACATCGTCATCGAAGAGTGACGCTTTGGCGTGGACAAACCCCGGTGTGTATTCAAAAATTCTCACTCCGGCCTCAAGCAAAGGCGCATAGAAACTGCGGGAAAGGCGGAAGATCATCTTCTTGTCCGGAATGCCAGGCATGATGATCCGGACATCCACCCCGCGGGCGGCGGCACGGACAAAGGCGTCCATCAGCGTATCCCCCAGCATCAGATAAGGCGTATAGAACCAGGCGCGCTTTGCCGCGTTCCCCAGCATTTCGATGAACATCGTGTTCGACACCGCATCGCGGTAAGCCGGGGAGTCGTAGTACGACAGGACAATCCCGTCGGTGGTGGTCCGGGATGCCGGCACAAGGTCAAAAGCGGACTGCGGGATTTTATCCTCGCAGTAACCGTTCCAGAACTGCGCAAACATATCGACGTAATTCCCGACGGCCGGTCCGGTGATTTTGAAACCAATGTCCTTCCAGTGACCGAAGCGTTCGATGTGGTTGATGTATTCATCGGCGATATTGATCCCGCCGGAGAACGCGACATGCCCGTCCACAATCAGCATTTTCCGGTGCGAGCGGTTGTTCAGGGTGCCGCTGATAAACTTCAGCTTATTAAACGCAAACCACTTCACGCCCATTTGGGTGAGTTTCTTCGTATCCTTGGACGTAAAGGTCGAAAGCGAGCCAAAGTCGTCATAAATCACCCGGACATCCACGCCCTCCTGCACCTTGCGGGCCATGACATCGGTCATCTTCGACCACATCAGGCCGTCCTGCACGATGAAGTATTCGAGGTAAATATAAGACGTGGCGTGTTCCATTGCTTCAAGCATCGCCTGCCAGCACTGTTCTCCCAAAGGATAATACGTGACGCTTTCACACGCACATGCCGTAAAGCGTGAGAGCGCGCTCACGAAGTCCAGGGTTTCGGAGAGCCGTTCGTTCTCCTCCCGGAGTTTCTGCAGCTCTCCGCCATCCTCCCAATCCTGGGCTTTGAGCTTCATGCGGGCCGCTTCCACCCGGATTGCGATGGAGTGCACTGTCTTTTTATTCCCCCACAACAAGTAACAGACCGCCGCGGCCACCGGCATGGCCGTGAAAAACAAAATCCATAAGATCTTGTACGTCCCTTCCTGGCGGTAGGAAATCACAAAGAGTGCCAGTAAGAATGCGATCACTCTGAGCAGTCCTTCAATGACTGCGCTATAAGGTTTCAACACCGTCACCAAAAGCGCGATCAAAAGCGCTTCAACGAACAGCGAAGGTAGAATCACAAAGATCCGACGTATGATTTTCATAACTATCACCTCACTGTGTTTATCCTATCACACCTTCAAATCTGTCGTCCACGTCTTCCAAAAAGAGGTCAAAAAAAAACGGCATCACCTGCCGGTGATTCCAAAGCTTTCACAAACCAGGCCTGTACCTGTGCGTCACTAAACGGCGCTTCACTGCCTCTGAGGGCCAGGGTATCCCCGGGCGTTGCGCCCTTACAGGACGCGCTCATCGTGCGCGGCACGCCGCCAGGACCGCCGCCTTCGTGGGTGACCACGTAATGCACGGTTTGTCCGGTGAAGTCGAAGGCTTCGAGCAGGGTTTACAGGCCCATCGGGTATACGCCCCACCAGTTCGGTCCGACCACAAACACTGTGTCATTGCCGCTGATGTCCGGGATCTGTTCTTTAGCAGCCGGACGGGCGTTCAAACGCTTTTCGTCCTGCGCTTCTTTCGTGCATGTTTTATGGTCTTCGCTGTATGGGGTCACGATGTCCACTTCAAACACATCCGCCTTTGTGGCCTGGGCGATGCGCTCTGCATTGCCTTTCGGTAAGTTAAAGATGGCCCGTTCACATAGTTCCGGCCTTTTCTGGAATAATAAATGACAAGTGGTTTTGTCATAGGGTTGCCCTCCTCTTTTCACCTGTATCTTAGCATGGCGACCCCCGCACCTATTCGCCTTTGCGGGCTTATGCATGACCGGTGCTTATCCAATAAAAAAGAAGTGATGTCAAATCACTTCTTCGTCTTGTCATAGCGTAACCGGTAGTCGCAGCACGAATCGCCTTCGGCCACAGACATCGTACGGCTGTAGGCAATGTGCCGGAATGCAGACATATACACCTTGTCAGTCGCGCAAATCATCTGACACGCTTCGGGGCAGCCGAGATCTTTGGTGATTTCATACAGCGGGCACATCACCACATCCATCCCGCATTCATCCTCTTTGATATACACGTTTTCCGTGTCGTACCCATCGCTCATTTTAGCGAAGATCTTGTCCATATGTTTCCAAAGCAGTTCGGGCATGCCGGGAATCCGGGTCACCCCGTGCAGGAAATCCCCAATCTTCTCCCCGCACTCACGGCCGAAGTCCCGGGTGAGTGACAGAGCGTCATCGGGATGTGTGTCCGCCATTGCCTGATAAATGGCGACGCAGCCAAGCGTTAAAAGATTGCCCGTTTCCACCAGGCCCATATGCTCGTCCTGGAGTTGTTTGTACCGGGTGTCCGCCAACGCAAAGATGCGTGCACCTTCCTCCGGCCCGTAGGCCTCTGTGGCTTTCTCACCAAAGGATTTGAGGATAAAGTTTTTGGCAAGGGATTTGGCCATGGTTCCACCTTCTTTCGTTTCCATGATACCATATCTGCCCGCCACTTCCAACAAAAAGTCAGTGTCCTCAAACCTGCTTATGACATCTGCACGATTCTGTCTTTGGCATTGCGGTCAGAATAATCTCCCCCTCAGCCTCAGCGTCATCACGGATGATTTCCCCGACTGCCGGGACACGGATGGTGCCTGCGGAAGGCACGCGGATGGAATCAATCGGCGCTGTGAGTGTGACGTCAACCGTGGACTTTTCAAACGCAAAGTCTGCATCCACCATGACACAGTCAATCATCGTCAGTTTTTTTGCATAACACAAAGGCTGGGTGCCAATGATTTTACAGTTGACGAGAGTCAGGTTCTCGCTGTACCAGGCGAAGTATTCGCCCTTGATGACACTGTCTTTGATGGTGACGTTTTTAGAATGCCAGAAGGCGTCTTTCGTATCGAAGTGACTGTTGGTGACAGTGCCTTCTTCCACGTACTGGAAGGAGTATTTGCCTGTGAGCGTGGCGTTGTCGAGCCGGATATGATCCGCCCGCATCAGGAAGTACTCAGACTCGGCCTGCACATTCTCCATCGTGATGTCACCCGAGTTCCAGCCAAACTCCGGGGAGATGATGTCCGTGTTTTTCATCGTAATATCATGGCACTCTCTGAGCGCCTTAATGCCGTGAAGACGGCTGTCTTCAATCGTGACATGGCGGGTGTACCACAGGGCCGCCCGGGATTTGTCCGTCAAAGTCACGTTTTTGAGAGAAAGATTGTCGTCATGCCAGAATGGGTATCTCAGTTCAAACAGCGTATCTTCCACCCGGACATTCCGGCATTCCTTGAACGCACTTTCACCGTCCTTTGGGCCCGCAAACAGGCAGTTTCTAACGTTCACACCGCGCGCACCATAGAGGGCACGTTCTTCATCAAATGATTTATATTCAATCCACATAATTTCACTTCCTTTTCCATCTAAAGAGTATCACTTTGACCTGACCTGCGCTAATACTTCTTTAGAATTCAAGTCATGCCAAAAAGGCATAACGACAAAGGCCCACTTATGTGAGCCCTGGGGGTTAGGAAGATCTTGTGTTCCTACTGGACTTTGACATCCGGGTGTTTCTCCCCGAACTTCTGCAACAGGCCGTCGCAAATATCAGATCTGTCCGTACCTTTCTTTTCTTCCGTCTTGATGTACTTGTACGCCTGGAAAAGAACGGACGTGCCGATTTCCGAACTGAAGTAACCGATGCCCTGGTTCCATGCGAGCAGTTCAAACACATCATCAAGCGCGGCGCTGTCCAGCCCGTGAATATAGGCTTTGATCAGCTCACGGGAAGCCTGACGCATTCTGCCGGCCCCGACCGCATTCGTGAGGGAGAGAAGAAGACGCATTTCATACGGGAGATGGCGTCTGTCATCATTCCAGGTCAAATCCCAGAAATTGACGGCGATTTCACCGAGGTCATTGTCGACCATCGGGAAATTCGTAATGGCTGCCGGTCGCATCGGGATGTCTTTCTTGTCTTCGCCCATTGCGGTTCTGTAAAACCACACATGGTATTCATGGTCATTCGTCTTTTCGCACACGTGGTCATAACCGAGTTCTTCCATCACATCATAAAGCGGAAGTGGTTCGAAGGTCTGAATAACTTCAAGACCCTGTCCGACCGAAAGTTTCATGGCCCGCTGTTTCAGGCCCGGGAAGAAGTTGCCGGCCACGCCGCGCACGTCGGCTTTCATGAAGTTGTCTTTATTGTTCATCCAATCTTTGTTCATACGTTGGACCTCCTTGTTTTGACATCTTCAGTATAGTACACTGAGAAAAAGAGAACGTGGTTGAAACCACAAAAGAGGTGTTTCCATGCAAAAATACGTGAACTTTCTCAAAACCGTGCCCCTGTTTCAGAAGATGACGGAAGAAGACCTGCTGCAGGCGCTGGAGGCGATGCACGCCGTGACACGAACCTGCGCCAAAGGCGAGATTATCCTCCATGCCGGGCAAAAGAACGTCCCCCTCGCCCTGGTTCTCACCGGACGGGTGATGATTGAATCAAATGACCTGTGGGGTCACCGGGCTATTTTAAGCACAATCGGCGCCAAAGATGTCTTTGCGGAAACGTATGCCCTGCTCAAGGACGAACCGATGCTGGTGGACGCAGTGGCCGCGGAAGAAACCACGGTGCTGTTCCTGAACATCGGCCGCCTGTTTGACACGCCCGGCGCACCGGGCGTCTGGCATCCCGCCTTTATGACCCGCCTTCTCCAAATGTCGGCCAGAAAGAATCTGGTTCTCTCCGGCCGGACGTTCCACACGACGCCGAAAAGCGCACGGGAACGCATCATGTCCTATCTCAACGCGGAGTCCCTCCGCCATGACGGGGCCATCAGTTTCAACATTCCCTTCAACCGCCAGGACATGGCCGACTATCTGAATCTCGAACGCACGGCGCTGTCCAAAGAACTCGGGAAAATGAGGAAGGACGGGCTGATCGACTACCGGAAAAATCATTTTGTCTTGTATGGAGACTGAAAAAAGAAGGCGGTTGCCTTCTTTTTCACTGGTTCTCAAAGAAATCCAACATCTCCTGTTCGCACTGCGCCCGGGCTCTGTCACACGCTTTGGGGTTATCGGTTTCGGCCTTGATCAGGTGATGCATGAGAAACTGAATGTACTGCGGGGCTTCCTGATAGTCGCCGCCCATCGCATGGGTGCCGGGGTTGTACACTTTAACCGTGACCTGATACGGGAAGTTTTTCTCCCGCAAGTTTTTGGCGATGCGGCGCACCGCCACTTCACTCGGCCAGCAGTCATCCCGGTGGGCGCCGATGAGAAGAAGGTCGCCCTGAATGTCTTCGGTGTGAATGCGTCCTTCCTCCTCCGGTTCCAATTGGTCGTACCCGAACCGCAATAACCGTTTGAACCCGTAACCTTTATTCCGGAGCACCAGACGCAACAGGCGCGGCAGGCCGTAGTCCACCGTGGTGAACGGCGTATACGGCACGTCTTTCCCCCGCCATGTGTAAATCGAGCGATGGCGTCTTTTTATGAAGGTCGCGGATTCCATGACGTAATCAAACGGCACAATCGCCGCCACCGCGTTGACTCCAGGAACAAGCGATGCGGCCAGAAGCGCAAACGCCCCGCCGGTCGAGGCCCCGGTCATAATAATCTTCCGGGGATGATAATTTCTATTCAGCCACCCGCACGCCCTTTCGACATATTCCACGGGAATACCGAGGAGTTCTTTCGGGGTGTCGTCCCAGAGATAAAAGCCCAAAACAAGCACGCTGTAGCCGGCGTGGCGGATAAATGTTGAGGCTCTCACGGACACCGTTTCATTGCAGGCGGCGCCGCCCACAAACAGGATAATTTTATCCGTGCCCTTCTGACCAGGATAATAAATTCCCGCAAAGCCATGGTCTTTGACACTCAGTCTGATCAATGTTCCTCTTCCTTTCTCAACGTCACATACACAAGCGGCAGGCGCGCTTCCAGAACGTCCAGCCGTTCCACATGCCAGCCCCCGGATGTCAGAAATTCCACATAGGCGTCTTTCGTCCACTGATGTTCGAAGCCGACCCCGATCAGTTTCAGAAACCTGGCCCAGAGGGAGTTCTTGTGCTGGTCCACAAAATTGGGGGCGATGAGCAGGCCGTCATCCTTGAGCACCTTTTCAATACACGCCAGGGCCTTGTCGCTCTCCGGCAACAAATGCAGGGCATTGGCGATGATGACCACGTCAAACGCATCCTCAGGATACTGTAAATCCATCGCATCGGCTACCTCAAAGCGGACGTTGTCCGGAGCGCCGGTTTTCTGCGCCTGGTCAATCATGCCCTGAGAGTAATCCGTGGCGACAACACTTTTGGCCTCTGTCGCAATCCCGCGCGCGATCATACCCGGTCCGGTCGCAAGTTCCAGCACGTCGCAGTCCTTCACATCCTCACAAATGAGGGCGCACAAGTGCTGATACATCGTTTCATCCGGTTTCATCGCTTTGGCATAAAACGGTGATGCCAGATTCCAGAACATCTTGCCCATCCTCAATGCGCCTCCACAAAGCGGACGCTTTTTTCAAAGATATCCATCCGGCTGGCATGACACTCTTCCGGATGCTCCCGTTCAACCTTGAACATTTTCAAAGCCGGCGGATCGAGCGGAACGATGATATGCGATGCTTTCTCATAACACAGGCTTTCCACGTGGTGCGCAAAGTCGTGGGCCTTCAGACGCTCTTCCATGTAATGAACAGCGTCACCGGACGGCCACATCAAATCTTCCTTCGCATACACAAACAGGATGTCGCCCTGAATGTTTTCGACCTTGATGGCCGTGCTTTCGTCGAAGTGTGCGAGCGGTTTGTCGTAAATGTACGTCAGGTCGAACTGACGCTCTTTGATGAGGTTCATGACCCCGGTCCCATATGTCACCTTTGACTGCATGGCCGGCAGGTCTTCACCACGCCATGTGAACTCGGAGAGCGCTGTTTCCTTCCGGTTGAGCAGGCCCTGATTGCCGGCCATCCCGGTCCACACGCAGTGCATCGGGGAGAGCGCAATGACGCCTTTGATCTCAGGAATCAGCGACGCCGCCAGAAGTGCGAGCTCCCCGCCCTTGGAAATGCCGTAAATCATGACGTTGTCATAGCCCTGGGCGTTCAGCCAGTGGACGGCTGTTTCAATCGGATCCACCGGCACCTGCACAAGACTGTCAGGCAACCCCGGAACATTGAAGTAACACAGACCCAATGTGGAAATTCCCCGCTCTGCGAACTGCCTGCTGACGTTCATCGGGATGTTTTCATTGCCTTCACTGCCGCCAAGCACAATCAAGGCTTTACGGGCATCGGTTTCGTTTGCGGCCTTGTGCCACAATCCGCAGAAGCCATAGTCCTTATAAGCCAGGCGTTCCACTGCGTCTTCGGCGTGGATCCACGCTTCGAGTTCCCGGACATAGGTTTCCGGGTGATGGGCCAAATACCCGCAGTGGGTGTAACCTTTGCGGATGATTGTTGCGGCGTGGGGATAATATGTTTTCATCGCTTTTTTGGACAAGAGTCTGTCGGGATCCGTGGCACCCCATTCGATATGCATGCGTTTCTGCATCTCTGTGCCCACGGGTTTCATCGTGAAGTGCGTGCAGGCATGACAGATATTTCTGATATCACTTTCACTCATCGTGAGGAAATGATGTTTCATCGGGCCGGCCAGTGATTTTCCGTACATCTTCTCCAACACCAGGGCATTTTTCTGCGGGTTTTTCAGATAGGTTTTGCGCCATGACAAAAACATCTTTGTCATGGCGGTGTTGGTCATGTTGGCGTTGGCGGTGAGTGCCGCCCCGTCAAACCACACCCGGTCAATCTGAAGGTCACTGCAGGCCAGCAGGTTCACCCCGATCACACAGCCCATCGACGCCCCGTACAGACATTTGATGTCCGTACAGTCATGGGCGCAGAGCCAGTTCACGAGCTGTCTTGTCTCGTCATCGGCCGATACATACGCCCCGCCGTCCTCATGACCACCTTGGTTACAGGCGACGATATAATAATCGCCTGCCAAATATGTCTGAAACATCCTGGCAATCTGAGTGCCCGACACCATCATCATGGGCAAAGCCACGATTACGGGCTGTCCTTTGTCTCCGTATGTATGTACTTTCATATCAGTCACTCACTTTCGTATACCGCACAAACAACAAGCGGCTGAACCAGCCGCACACCAGGCCGCCGGCACACATCATGATCACATTCACATTCCAGCCGGAGACCATCAGGTCCGCCAAAGACACAAGAGCGCCCGTAAATGATGCGGCCATGATCAGACCGAACCCTCTGTACAAACGCCTTTTCGACAAAAGACGGTCCAGACCCGCAATGCGCTCGCCAATAAGTTCGCACAGCCCCATCAGGATGAACAGAGCCATCATCCCTTCCCCGATCCATAAAGCCGACCGGGTCTCAGCGCACACATTGCGGCCAAAGCCAATAAAACAGGCAATCCAGCCAAGATTCCCGATCATATCATAAATAATCCAGTCTCTGTCAGAGATGTCAGTCTGGTACATAAGCTTCCTCCGGTTAGTATAATCTAACCCAAGGATACCACGTTCATCTGCTTTTGTGAAGAAAAAGCCCCGGCTCAGCACGTCATGTCATGTCCGGCCTGAGTCAGAGCGTCAAGAGATTGATGCAGTTGTACGTGCTTCACGGGCACATAACCGGTGTTGCAGGCCGAAATGGCGAAGAGACCAATGTTGCGGTCCGCAAGCACCGTGGTGATTTTGGCCAGAATCCCCACCAGGGAGAAATCCAGTGTCCCTTCAATCCTGAACATCTCCCAGCCGTCTTCCTTTTCTATAAAACGTTCGGGCGCATTGTCCGCAAGGCACACAAGGAAGAGTTCTTCATCCGTGGCCCCGGTGAAGGTGAACGGCGTGTGAGTCCACCCTGTCATAGCTTGCCACCTTCAAAACCGAAAACAGACCGTCAATCACTTTGATTTTCACAGACCCTGTTCCTTTCATCAATCAACGCTATAATTTCCCGCTCAGACGCCAGGTCCGATGCATATGGATATGTGGATGCCAGCGCTTCAAACGCCCGTTTACAGGCCGCGGCTTTCTGAGTGTCACGATCCTTCAAAAGTGCAATCGCATACGATGTCCGGACAACCTGCGGGAGTGTGTTCATACTTTTCAGGATTTTCGTGAGACCATCATCCGCCAGATTATCACAATCTTTTCCGGAAAGAAGAGATGTGGTGATCATATCACACTTCAGGAGCCCCTGATAAATTCCCGGCACACCGGCTTCTGAGTCCATCAAATCCCCGGCCAATGCTTCAGCCTCATCAAAGTGATGCCGGTCCATCAGAAGATTTTCCCGGAACACCATCCGTGAGGCCACAAGAGAGTTCGTCAAATCATCCGCCGGATCGGGCGCAAACCATTCTTCCGGCATGTCCTTTAACCGTTTCCCGAAGGACTGGGCTTCACACACATGAAGCTGCACCCAGAACGCTTTGCGGGCACCCGGAGACCGCGTGAGTTCCAGCGCATTCAGGCCGTCGTTATTAATCCCCATGGAGCGGACCGGCACACCGTTCATAAACGCAAACACCAGTCCGATGAAGATGCCGTCCACCGCGATATTTTTGATGGCCTGTGAGGATGTCATCCGCAGCACCAGGAACGCCACAAGCGCGAGAAGAAGGTTCATCAAAGGACCGCCGAGATTGTAGAAAATCACCGGATAGACATCATCCATATCGCCCGGCGGGGACATCAGACACTGCCCGCCTGTCCCGGCAAGCGAGAACTTATGGAGACGGATTGTCCCGTCCTCGTGCTTCATCCACATCAGGTTCATCAGCCGGTATGACACAAACTTATACCCTGACATCAGTCCGGCAATGAGATGGCCGGCTTCATGCAAAGCAATATGCAGGACCATCAGGACCACAAAGCTGACCAATGTGATGAGCAGGCCCTCAAAGGACAAGCCAAAGTCTGAAAGTTGTATATTGAGCATCCCGGCCAGAAAGCCCAACAAGGCTCCGACGATGATGGCGATTACCAGGAATTTCTTGTTCATGTGCGACTCCTCCCTCACAGTTATAATCCCATTATAAAAGCACACACCCGTTTTGACCAGCGTCAGGGTGTGTGCTGTGGTCAGTTACTGCATGGCTTTGGTGAAGAAGTCAGCCATCTTGTCGTAAGGAACAACCCCGGCGACATCGTCATACAGGTCCGTATGCGATGCGCCTTCAATCACATACAGTTCTTTATTATCCGCATACGGGGAGTTCTCTGTCATGCGTTTGTATTCATCCTGGGAGAAGTAGAACGAATGGGCCTTATCGCCATGGACCATCAGGACCGCACTGCGGATTTCATTTGTATAGGCGCAGATCGGCTGATTGAGCAGGCTCATCGTGCCGAGAGTCGTCCAACCGGTCGTGGAGTTGCCGGAACGTTCATGGAATCCCCGCGGTGTCTTGTAGTAATCGTAGTAGTCTTTCACGAAAAATGGTGCATCATCCGGGAGCGGGTCGATGACCCCGCCGGCCATATCATAATGACCCTCTTTGAACGCTTTCGTGCGGGCTTCGTTGAAGGCCACACGCTTGGCGTAACGGTCTTCTTCACTGTTTTCACTGTCGAAATAACCATTCGCCGTTACCCGGGACATGTTGTACATGGTCGAGGTGACTGTCGCCTTGATGCGGGTGTCGATGGCCGCCGCATTCAACGCAAAGCCGCCCCATCCGCAAATACCGATGATACCAATCTTGTCCGCATCCACATTATCCTGGACCGATAAGAAATCAACGGCCGCCTGGAAGTCTTCGGTGTTGATATCCGGGGATGCCATCTGACGCGGGAAGCCGCCGCTTTCACCAGTGAACGATGGGTCGAAGGCAATTGCCAGGAATCCTCTTTCAGCCATATGCATCGCGTAGAGGCCGGAAGACTGTTCTTTGACAGCGCCGAACGGACCGCTGACTGCGATGGCAGCAAGCTTGCCCTCAGCGTTTTTCGGTGTGTACAAATCGGCCGCCAGGGTGATGCCGTAACGGTTTGCGAAAGTGACTTTTTTGTGGGTGACCTTGTCGCTCAGGCCGAATTTTTTATCCCATGCGTTTGTGAGTGTGAGTGTTTGTTCATTCATGATGTGTGTCCTTTCCTCCCTTGGTATGTCAGTGTTCTGACAAGCTCATCGAGCCTGTCAATTTGTCTTTCTTTTCCATGAATGTCTTCCAGCAGAAGACACCGCCGGCATTTCAGAAACCGGATCGCATCCGCAGGGTTTTGGCTATTGAGCCTGAGAAACTGGTTCGTTTCCGTCTCGCTGCACCCGGCGTCCTGAAGGGCGGGGATGATGTCCTTGTCGCTCATGGCGTGTCTCCTTTCTTTTGACACCCTCAGCCTATCATGGCACTGTGACATGCGCTAATGGAAAGAAATTATATCGACTATTCTTTTTGAGAATGTCATGATACAATAAAGACAAAGGAGGATGAGACGATGGATTTACGCAGTTTACGCTACTTTCTCGCGGTGGCGCGGGAGGAAAACATGACCCGGGCGGCAGAGTCACTCCATGTCACCCAGCCGACCCTGTCCAAACAAATCAAAGCCCTGGAGGAAGAGCTTGGCCAAAAGCTGTTTATCCGCCATTCTTTCGCCATTGAACTCACGGAGGAAGGTGTGCTCCTGCGCAAGCGGGCGGCAGACCTCATCGAAATGGCCGATAAGATCACCCTCGAATTTATGAACCTCGATGATATCACCGGCGGGGATGTGTATTTGGGTTTGGCCGAGTCATACCAGATCCGTCATCTCGCCAAAGTGATCAAAGACTTCACCATCACCTGCCCGAACTTCCACTACCATATCACCAGCGGGGACACCGAACAGGTGACGGAAAAACTGGACAAAGGTTTACTGGACTTTGCGGTGCTCGTGGAAGCGCCGGATGAGAGAAAATACGAATCCCTCCGGCTTCCGGACAAAGACACCTGGGGGCTGGTGTTCCGGGCGGATGATCCGCTCGCAAAGAAAAAGGCCATCACATTCGATGACCTCAAAGGCTTACCGCTGTTTATTTCCGAACAGTCCAAAGACAAAGACCTGCCGAGGTGGTGCGGGGAGAAGACGGACGAGCTCACATTTGCGGGGTATTTCCGCCTGGCCTACAACGGCTCGGTGTTTGCGCGGGAAGGCCTGGGGTATCTTCTGACCTTTGATCATCTCGCCGACACAAGTGAAACTTCAGGGCTTGTGTTCCGGCCGCTCACCCCGGCTCTCGAAAACCCGATGTATCTCATATGGCGCCGTTATCAGGCATTCACCCCGATTGCGGAGCGGTTTCTCACCGCCATGCGTCAGGCCTGGCAGACAAAATAACGCCTTCCCGTTTGGGGAAGGCGTTTTTCTCTGCTTACAAGTTTTCAAAAGCCATCCGGATGGCCCGGAACTCCCGGAAGGTCTCAGGTTCTTCGCTGATGGTCTCCTGCATTTTCAAAAGACAGCGCTTGCCAACAAGGCGGTCGGGCACGGCGAAGATCCGGATGATAAGATTGTCACTCACAAGACTTTCTTCAATGCTTTGGGTGCTGAAAATCTGAAAGGCGTCAGAGAACGACCGTTGGTCAAAAAGACCAATCTTCAGACCCGTCAATCCACCAACAGTTCCGGTGTGTCGGTGCGCACTTCGAAATTCCCGTCTTTCGGCATCTCATCCTGCTTTGTGTATCTGTAAAAATAACATCCTTTCAGAATTTCCCTGCCGTCCAGGCGAATGCACGCCCGGCCCAACAGTCATGGGATTCGCGGTACGTCGCGACAAAGTATGTGATGTGTCCCTGCAGGCACGGGGTCAGTCATTCTTCTTCGGGCCGGTGACGGATGTGCGTCCACCTTATCCTGCCCGCCTCCCGATCACATTGATTATATCCTCCCCGTTCAGGAAGGCTTTGAGGTTCCGGCACATGATACGCACCACCCTGTTTTTCGTTTCTTCGAGGTAGAAGTTCCCGGCGACATGCGGCGTGATGATCAGGTGCGGTGCGTCCCACAGCGGGCTGGATTCCGGCAAAGGTTCAGGCTCGGTGACGTCAATCGCCGCCCCCGCGAGATGTCCGCTTTCAAGGGCTTCAAGCAACGCCTCAGGGTCAATGAATGTGCCGCGGCCGCAGTTGATGAGATAAGCCCCGTCTTTCATCAGCGCCAGACGCTCTTCATTCATCATATGATATGTGGCACTCCCGCCCGGCAGAACACTTGCGACAAGATCCGCCTGAGGCAGAAGCGTGTTAAGTTCATCAATCGTATGAATCTCATCCACCCCTTCCACAGGGTCACCAGGATGACGGCGGACACCGATCGTATGGGCGCCCAGAGCCTTCACCTTGCGGGCATAGCAGGAGCCGATATCCCCAAGGCCGAGAATCACAATGGTGGAGCCTTCGACAGAAATAATGGATCCGGCATTGTCCCACACGTGGTTTTTTTGATTGGTGAAGTAAGCCGGCAGATGGCGGATGAGGGCCATCGTCAACGCCAGCATGTGTTCACTGACGGCCAGACCGTACGCCCCGCTGGCACTTGTAAGTATGGTGTCAGGTGTCAGGACACAGTCCTGTAAGTACTGCTCCACCCCGGCCGAGTTCGTCTGCAGCCAGCGAAGATCCGCCAGCGCCTGTGCATCAGCGGGCAGAATATTGCCGAGAACAATGTTCGTGTCGGACGGGATGTCCCCGCCGAACACGACGGAGCTCTCACCGGCCGCCTCCAGAATCATTTTTTTCTGCGCCTCACTTACAGGCAGTTTGACATAAATATTCATAAAATTATTCAGCCACGGAAACCCATCCCTTTTAAGGGGTGGGAGGAGTGGCTTTCTCCTTTCTGATATGGAGTAATTTAGATACAAGCATTATAGAGAAAACCATTAAGAAGGCTTGTCTCCAAAGGCACTCTTGTACTTTGACAAGTATATATGAGGTTGGAACAATACAAATCCTGTTGTTCCGTAAAATATACTCAGGTAATCAGACTGTACTGCATGGGAATAAACTATC
>Ga0065709_1029297_pt1 | contig 36896 bp, 30 predicted proteins | sample Hoacrofraction14_2_FD_59096 | JGI IMG/M metagenome (GOLD analysis project Ga0065709, IMG submission 59096) | Hoatzin crop microbial communities from Cojedes, Venezuela, sample from fiber fraction 14 v1 | ecosystem: Host-associated > Birds > Digestive system > Esophagus > Crop | place: Venezuela...
CGGGCAAGCCGTATATCACAGGTATACGAAAAGTCAGCCAATCGCCCGGCGCCTGCCGGCTTGGGCTCTTGGGACTTTTACAGTAACCAGACTTACTATAATACAAAACGCGCCAGGAATCCAGTCCGTTTGACGCAAGAATAACAAAGAACAGAGCGGCCGCTGTGCCCATCAGGTATACGTTATCCCGTTGCCCGATTGTCTGCCTGCCATGAACAAGGTAGTTTTATGCATCGTTCATCTGTCCTTGATCACTTGATCGCTTCACATGACCGATCGCATCCTGCCTGACTGTCGGCAGCGTATCGATCGCGACCGATCCGACGCCGGGCGTCTCCTGCGGACCGGAGGCCGTCACATCCGTGATCACCGAATCCTCCAGCGTGATCTCAACGACGACCGGATTGTCCTCGCCGCCCTGTCCGACCGCGTCACCGCTGAAGGTGCCGCTGACCCCGTCCGCCATCGCCGGAGCCGCTGCACCCGCTGCACACCGCCAAAGTTCAGAAACATAATAATATGCAGAGAAACAGGGCGTCAACCGCAGTTGGCATTTTTTAACGTACAAAAGTCCTGTGCACTACCCGGCGCTTCTCCCGGCGGGGACATCCTTTCAGCCTTTCTGTTTTTGCGACGCGATGGCTGTTTATATTTGCTGTGTCATAATTGCTGTGACTTAATTGCCGTGCAGAAACTTGCTTTTTATAACCGTAATGTTATGATACAATCAATCGGGATAATACATCCGATGCAGCACAATGAAGATACGGATAAGGTGAAACAGATGCAGCAGGGAATTGAATATACGGCGCGTCCGGATGAAGCGATCTTAACCAGCGAGGGTAACTACACCAGTTTTATCTATCGCGATACTCATATCCGATTTCGGACTTCCTCCAAGCTGGAGCGATACACACAGATTCGGGAATGGGATCATGGATACATCGTCGTGATGGCCAAATACTCCTTCAACAGCGACGATGAAGAAGAATACATTGATTTGATTCCGATTCTGGAAAATTTATATATCGACGCCGATGAATTTCTGGCTCCGATCAAGAAGGTGAGGATCAGCTATGACGGATATTAAAAAAATCGCAGACGAAGCCGATATGATCATTAACGGTTATGCCTTTACGCAGGATGGAAAATTTACAAAAGTCCTGAATCTGAATGCGCCCAAGCGGGCTGCCGTCATGAATGATCGGTTGGAAATGGTTGAATCGACTATGGACGATATTGAGTTAGAAATCGTGACCGATTATCTCCGTCGTAATCAAAAATATATGGAGCTCCTCGATGCCTAAATACTATGAATTCAAAATATGCGGATACTATCTGTACTATACTTCACACTGTCTCATTGAAGCTATGCATGTACACGCCAGTGACAGCCGTCTTACAGAATCTTCATCTGCCAAATTTTTTGTTAAGCGAAATGGCGACACCACTGTCGAAAAGCAGGGTGCTCTGTCAGATAGAGAAGTCCGGATTATCCGTGAGTTCATCAAAGATCATTACAAAGAAATGTATCTGAAATGGTCCGAAATGAGCAATGAAGGTTTTTATGAGTCGTAACATCTCCGGCCAACCCGGATCTATATAAACACAAGTAGGAGGACAATCACATGATCAAGCAGTACCGTATCAGCAAACGCGGCGGCCTGGACCTGTCGAAATTCGATCCGGCGGATACCGGGGATTTTAAGGACCGCAAGGAAGCCGAGGCCGCGATGGAGAAGAACCTGGTCCGGATCAACGAGCTCCAGCAGAAGCTCTACGCGGACGGTAAGGAAGGCGTAGTCTTCCTGTTCCAGGCCATGGACGCCGCCGGCAAGGACGGCACCATCCGGGCCGTGCTCAGCTGCCTGTCCCCGCAGGGCGTGACCGAGTCCTCCTTCAAGGTGCCGAGCAGCACCGAGCTCGCGCACGACTATCTCTGGCGCATCGCCAAGTGCCTGCCGGAGAAGGGCCAGATCGCGATCTTCAACCGCAGTCATTACGAGGACGTCTTAGTCGGCAAGATCCATAAACTGTACGAAAACTATGCCTGGGCCGACCGCATCGACCGCGACAAGATCATCGAGCACCGCTACGATGACATCCGCCACTGGGAGGAATACCTCTATCACAACAGCATCCGCATGGTCAAGATCTTCCTGAACGTCAGCAAGGAAGAACAGGCCCGCCGCTTCCTCTCCCGCCTGCAGGAGGAGAAGAAGAACTGGAAGTTCAGCTCCTCCGACATGAAGGAGCGCGAATACTGGGATGAATACCAGCAGGCCTTCGAGGACGCGATCAACGAGACCTCGACCAAGGTCTGCCCGTGGTACGTCGTCCCCGCCGACCACAAGTGGTACATGCGCTGGGTCGTCAGCGAGATCATCCGCGAAACACTCGAAGAGATGGACCCGCACTGGCCGGAAGCCGATGAGGAAGATAAAGAAAGCTTCGCGAAGTACGAAGAGGAGCTGAAGGCGATCGTCGGTGAAGAAGAGGCCTAATAAATAAATCGAAATATGTCGAATCATATCGGTATATTCCGAACTGAATCTTTGCTTCGAATCGCATCGATATACTTCGAAATGTATTAATATATCGATTTTTATCGATTTATGCAATCAAAACCGGGCGGATGGCAGACCTGAACTGCCACCCGCCCGGTTTTCATTTTCACGTCATTCATCTGCCGTTCACGGCTCATCCGAGAAATCCCACCAGTACTTCTCCATATCCACATGCTCATCATCGATGAACTCCACGCCGTCCGCCTTCAGCAGCTCGACCTGCCGGTTGGCGCCGCCGAACGCGAAGGCCTTCGACACTCTCCCGTCCTTCGTCACCACGCGGTAGCACGGGATCCCCTCCGGATCCGGATTGCAGTGCAGCGCATATCCCACCACCCGCGCCCAGCGGATGCTGCCGACCGCCGCCGCGATCTGCCCGTATGTCGCCACATACCCGCGCGGAATCCGCCGCACCACCTCATAGATTCTGTCAAATGTCAGCTGCTTCTCTTCCATGCCTGCCTCTTTCCGCCTTTCTGCCGAGCCTGACTGTGGACTGCCTATAGCTGAATTATCCCGCTCGGCGGCGCAATTATCAACGGCTTATCTGTTTTTATTTTGCATCTCGAATCTACCGGCCCCGTCGGCGCGGCATCCCTTGCGTCCGCCCCGGAAATGTTGTATCCTTGTCCTCAATCAAGTTTCACCCGCCGCTCACACTGCGGCACGAAAGAAAGCAAAAAACAGGCCGCCTCCGGCGCGTGCGCGGCCTGAAAGGAACCGGAACCACATGCCGCCCCCTGCGCGGGCGCGGACCGAAAGGAGTCTGAACACCATGCCCATCACCCAAGATACCGAAACCTGCCTCAACTTCTCCTCCGACTACCTGGAAGGCGCGCATCCTGCGATCCTCGAAAAGCTCGCGCAGACCAACCTCGATCAGACCTCCGGCTACGGCACCGACCCGTACTGCGCCTCGGCCGCGCGAAAGATTCTGGAGGCCTGCGGGGCGCCGGACGGCGAAGTGTACTTCCTCGCCGGCGGCACGCAGGCCAACGCCGTCGTCATCGACGCGCTGCTCGCCCCGTACCAGGGCGTGCTGTGCGCGGCGAGCGGCCACATCAGCGTGCATGAAGCCGGCGCGATCGAATCGAACGGCCACAAAGTCCTCGCCCTGCCGCAGCAAGACGGCAAGATCACAGCCGCCGCTCTCGAGGAAGCCGCCCGCAGCTACCACGAGGACGCCAACCGCGACCACATGGTCATGCCCGGCCTTGTCTACCTCTCGCAGCCGACCGAGTACGGCACCCTCTACTCGCTCGAAGAGCTCACCGCCATCAGCCGCGTCTGCCGCGCCTACGGCATGAAGCTCTACATCGACGGCGCCCGCCTCGCCTACGCGCTCGCAAGCCCCGCCAATGACGTCACGCTCCCGGACCTCGCGCGCCTGTGCGACGTCTTCTACATCGGCGGCACCAAGTGCGGGGCCCTGATCGGGGAAGCCGTCGTGATCGCGCACCGCGGCCTGATCCCGCATTTCTTCTCGCTGATCAAGCAGCACGGCGCACTCCTCGCCAAGGGCCGCCTCCTGGGCATCCAGTTCGACGTCCTCTTCACCGACAGCCTCTATCAGCGCATCGGTGAAAATGCCATTCGCAGCGCCCGCCGCCTGTCCGAGATCCTGACCGGCTGCGGCCTCCCCCTGGCGTCCGACTCCCCGACGAATCAAGTCTTCGTCACACTGGACGACGCCCTGCTGCAGCGGCTGGAGAAGCGCGTCGGCGTCAGCTTCTGGGAGAAGCCGGACGAGCACCACACCACCGTCCGCCTCGCCGCCAGCTGGGCCACCCGGCCCGAAGCCGTCGAGGCGCTGCAGGGCGTGCTCGAAGAAATCATGGAGCCCTGATGGCAGCCGTGCAATAAGCCATAAAGACAGCCGTTCGCAGCGGCAGCATTACGGACACCGATTCATGCAGTTGCAGCGGGCAGAGATACCCGCAAAAAGGCCCCGGGCGATTACGTTCCTTCGCCCGGGGCCTTCTTTCATGCCATGGTATTTTTACAGCTCCGTTTCACGCATTCACATATCGAAATCTATCGAAGTCAGCCCACAATGCCGCCGCGTCAGGCCGCTCAGCCTTCCTCCGTCTCCTCTTCCGCTTCCACCACATTCACCACCGCCTGCGCCTCACATCCCGATACACACCACGAGGTTCATGTCGCTGTGCTCGAGCACATACAGCATGTCCGCCTCCGGCATCGCCACGCACCCCGCCGTATACGCCTTCGGCCCGATGCAGTGCACGAAGATCGCCGATCCCTTCCCGTACACGCACTCCTTGTTGCAGTCCGGGAACAGGCCGTAATTATACTGCGGCGAATAGTCGATCATGTGCTCCGAATTGCCGGTCAGCTCGATGTCGACCACGCTCGCGTCGATGATCTGATTGTAATATTCCTCCTCGCCGCTGCACCAGATATCGTCCGTCACGTCCACATAGTCGAGCGCCGTGTCCGGCTTGTCCTTGATGCCAAATGCCGTAAGCACATGAAACTCCCCGACCGGCGTTGCCATGTCTCCCTCACAGTGATCCGCCGTCAGCCCGTTCTTCCCGATGTACCCGTCGCACTCCATGTCAATCGTCCAGATGTTGTCGGCCTTCGTATAAAACTGAATATGCGCCGCACTCCCGCCGGTCCCCCGCACAAACAGCAGCTGATTCACTGCGTCGTCGTAGCGGTATTTAAGCAAAGCCGCCGAGAAGTCAAAAATCAGATCCTCCTCCGTCACACCCACATCCTCCGTCTCCGCAGCCACCTCCGCAGCCTCGGCCGTGTCTGCCGCCGTCTCCGCCGCGCCGCCAGCTTCCGCCGCCAGGCAGGGCCCCGCCCAGCACACCGCCGCCGCCAGCATCCACACCGCCAGTCTCTTCCTCATACGCTCCCTCCTCCCCGTTGTCTGTTCTCGGGTAACTTTTCAGCGAAGCGTTCTGAACAGTTACCTCAGTTGAAAATATTGTATCAGACATCGAGTGAGTCCGCATAGACAATTTCATATTCCTCCGTCACTGCCTCAGAACCGAGTTCGGCCCAGTCACTGCCGGGGGCCTTGCGCCGGACGCGCAGCGACGCCGGATCACTTCCGTCCCATCTGAATTCCGTGAGCGTATACTCCCCATTCTCATACGCGTACCCGTCGCCGGCATCCTCATACATAACAAAGCGGTACCTGTCCGCCCCGGCCCGGCTGCGTCCCGCCGGATACAGCTTTACTTTCACCTTCTCTTCCGGCTCCTGCTCCGCATACTGCAGCCCGTCGACGCAAGGCACAATCGCCCCGCCCCTCACAAACAGCGGAATGCGGTCCAGCGGCGCATCGACGCAGACCTCATGGCCACCCTCGTACGCCGCGCCGTCCCGGTAGCTGTGCCACAGACAGCCTTTCGGTAAATAGCACTTTCGCGTCTTGTCACCGTCCGCCAAAGGCCGCGACCCGCGCTCATAGTACATCGGCTCCGTCACCGGGCACACCAGCAGCGCCGGCCCGAACATAAACTCATCGCTCCGCGCCACGGCGCGCTTATCCTCCGGGAAATCAAAGAACAGCGGCCGCATCATCGTCCCGTTCTCCCGCCAGACCTGCCCGGCGAGCGAATAAATATACGGCATCAGGTGATACCGCAGGTGAATGCAGTCCGCGATCGCATCGTAGAACGGCTCACCCATTTCCCCGAAGTTCCAGATCTCCCGCGGCGTGTCCGTGCCGTGCGAACGGAACATCGGCAGGAAACACGCCAGCTGCAGCCAGCGCACATACAGCTCCCGGTAGCCGAGGTCCGCCACACCGTCCTCAAAGTCCCCGCACCAGAACCACTTCGGCGACGGGTCATTCTCACACCCGCACCCGCGTTTCTGCCAGCAGTCCTTCACCGTGAAAAATGCCCCCGCATCCAGCGTCCAGTACGGATAGCCCGACATCGCGACATTGAGCCCCTCCGCGATCTGCGCCCGCAGCACCGACCACTTCGCCGCGATATCCCCCGACCAGAGCACCGCGCCGTAGCGCTGCCCCGACGCATAGCCCGAGCGCGTGAGGTTCAGCATCCGCCTGTCCGGCGCATCCGCGCGCTGATTCTCATACATGCCGCGCGCGTGCGCCAAAGCGAACAGATTGGCCACAGAAGGATCCAGGAAGTGATCATGCTCCCCGCCGACCAGCGCAAAGCGCTCCCACGGCTCCCGCTTCGCCTCCCCGTTCCAGTCCGGCCCCGAGAATGGCTCCGTCGAATCGCACCACCACGAATCAAACCCCTTCTCCCACAGCCCCTCCCGGGCCTGCTCCCAGTACAGCCGCCGCGCCTCAGCATCAAACGCATCATACGTACACAGATCATTGAGCAAAAACCCCCGCTCCATGAACTGCTCATAGTCGCGCGTCCCCCGGTTCATGTTCGGCCACACCGACACCATGGTGTGCGCGTGCATCGCGTGGATCTCCTCCGCCCGCTCCGGCATGTCCGCATAGCGGTCCGGATCCAGCACCTTCTCGCCCCAGTGATCCTCCGACCAGCTGTACCAGTCCTGCACGATCACATCGAGCGGCACGCCCCTCTCCCGGTACTGCCGCACGGTATCCGCCAGCTCCTTCGCCGAGCGGTAGCGCTCCTTCGACTGCACATAGCCGAACGCCCACTTCGGCAGCATCACCGCCCGCCCGGTGAGCGACCGGAAGGCGTCCACGATCTCATCCGCGCACGCGCCCGCCGCCACATAGAAGTCGAGCTGCCGCACCGTGTTCATAAACAGATAGGTACCGAGCGCATCATCCTGAAATGTCATCAGCGACCCGCAGTCCGCCAGCACCCCGTACAGGCGATCGGATACAAAGCACGGCATCGGCGTGCGCATGTTGTGCTGATACAGATACTGATTCTGGTGCCGCCAGTTCCAGATGCCGTCCTCGCTCTGCCCGAAGCCGTAGATCCCCTCGTCGTCCGCGAAGTCAAAGAACAGCTTCGCCCGGTACGCCGTCCGCACCTTCTCCGGCTTGAGGTTCTTAATGAAATTCCGCTCCCCGTCGACCGTCTTTACCCGCTCCACGACCGGCTCTTCCCCGCCCGTCGTATACCGGATCACATCCTGCCGCACCAGCTCCGCGCCCGGCACCCGCAGCAGCACCCGCCCGTCCGACACGCGCGAGAACACCACGCCCCCGGTCGCCCCGTCCGCCGTCGCCTTCAGCTCTCCGCAAATGAGGCAGACTTCCTCCGCCGTCAAGCCGCTGCCGCCGCAGGGCATGATCTCTTTGCCCTCCGCCAGCAGCGCCTTCGCCTCGTCACAGATAATCATCGAAGGCTCCGCGACCTGCTCCTCCATCGTCACCACGCAGCGAATGCAGTTCTTCCCCGCCCGCTGCAGCCGCCAGAGCTTTCCGCCATACCGGAACTGAATATAATCCCCATTCATCATTATGTTGTCCACCTTTGCTGTGTCTGCCGATCCAGACGCAGCCTGTTACTTTCATCGATAACTATCGATATTTTTCAGGCAGCCGCCCGGCCGGTCATCGCAGCCCATGCTCCTCACAGAACGTCCCCTTCACATCGCACCAGTGCGCCTCCGCGTAGTCCAGCAGCATCGTCGCGTCCTCCATCGACATCTCCGGGAAGAACAGGAAGAGACTGTGCGAGCCGTACTTCTGCACGAGGCGGTCGACATTCGTGAGCCATTCCCGCGGCGTGCCCGAGTACACCTTCACCCACAGCGACTTGCCCGCGAGGATCGCCTTGTCGTAGATCACATCCCAGTCCGGCAGCGTGCCGTCCGGGCCCGCGTCGCCGCTCGTCCACTGCAGCGCGTCGATCCCCTCGATCTTCATCAGGCTGTCCATGTGCCGGATCGCGCCCGGCCCGTCCAGATGGTACAGCACCTGATCACAGTGCCTGGCCTGCTCATTCAGCGCCGGGAAGATCAGCTCATCGAAGTCATCCGGCGAGATCATCGCCGAGAAGTCACACTGCAGCTTGACCGTGCGGCCCGGACCCCAGACCTGGAAGACAGTGTACGCATTTCCGCCCTGCGGGTCCCGGATGGCCTCCTGAAACAGGTCGTAATAATTGAAATAGACATCCTGCACCTGCTGAATGCGCGCCGCGACCTCCTCCGGCTCGTCGATGATGTCGTAGAGAATGTCCTGCGTCCCGCGCAGCGACGCGAGCACATCGATGTTCTCCATCAGGTCCGGCATATCGACATAGAAGTCGTCCCCGGCCAGCCGGCGGCACTCCCGCGCCAGCGCGATATGCTTCAGGAACCACTCATTTTCGGGGTCAAATGTCAGTTTCGGCGTCTCTTCCCAGTCTTCCACGCACGGCGTAAACCACACCGTATCCTCCTTGAATCCGATGTCACTGCCGAGATACGCAGCGAGCGACCCGGGTCCGAAGTCGATGTCCAGGTTCGGGAAGGACTCCGCCAGGAACTCATGCGTCTCGCAGAAGTAGCGGTACCGCGCGACGATCCGCTCCGCGTCGAGATACTTGTCGTCCATGTCCTTCCACATCAGCTCCTCGGGCAGGTTGTAATACAGTCCCTGGCAGATCTGGTCGCGGCACCCGCCCTCGACCGGCTTGCCGTCCGAGAAGGGCTCGATCTCCGGCTTGCGCGCGATCACGCACATCAGCGGCCGGCCCGTGTTCTCATGCTTCCAGTAGGCCGTCCACTTCGCCTTGACCGCCTCCCAGTCCTTCTTGTACTTGCTCTTCCCGAGGTCAAAGTCCGGCACCGGCGTCTTAAGAATCTCGTCCAGTCGGGACCCTTCCGGGATCATCGCTCTCAGCTGCTCATCCATGCGTTCTGTTCCTCCTTGTCAGACATCTTGTAAAGCATCGTAATGAAGTATCTTATAAAGTGTCTTATGAATTACCATGTTACATATTCATATATCGATTTTTGCCACAGCAATTCTTCAGCCATTCAGCCCTTCACCGCCCCGGCCGTCTGCCCGCCGACAATATACTTCTGCCCCAGCAGGTACATGATGATGACCGGCAGACACGTCAGGATCACGTCCGCGCAGATCAGGTTCCAGTTCATCTCGAACTGCCCGAAGAAATTATAGATCGCGAGCGTCATCGGCCATTTATTCGACGAGTTCAGGAAATACAGCGGCATGATGAACTCATTCCACGTATTCAGGAAGCACAGCACCGCCGCCGTGACCACCGCCGACTTGAGCATCGGGAAGATGATCCGGATATACAGCTGGAATGCCGTGCACCCGTCCAGCAGCGCCGCCTCGTCGAGCTCCACCGGGATCTTCGACACGAACCCGTAGATCAGGAAGATCGTGAACGGCGTCTGCAGCGCCGCGTACAGCAGGACGATGCCGATCATCGTGTTGTTGAGCCCGGTCACCTGCATGACCTTCATCAGCGACACATAGTTCACCGGAATGACCATCCCGAGGATCACATACATGTACACCGCCGCGACGCCCTTCGAGCGCCGCCGCGAGAACACATACGCCGCCATGCTGCCGAAGAACACCGTGATCGCCGTCGCGAGGCACGAATAGAGCATACTGTTCAGGAAACTCCGCAAAAGTTTCCCCTTCTCGATGACCACCGCGAAGTTCGAGAAAACCCATTTTCGGGGAAGGTCGATCGTCATCGTCAGCGCCTCGCCGTTGGACTTGAACGCGTTCAGCACGATCAGGCACAGCGGCACGATCACCAGCATCGACGCCATCCACGCGATGATATTCTTGGCGATGACCTGCATCAGCTTGTTTCTCTTCGAGCCCGCCATCATTCCACCACCTCATCTTTCGTCAGGATCTTCACCATGAAGAAGCCGGTCACGACCATGAAGATGAACATCACCGAGCTGATCGTCGTTCCCTCCGCGTAGAGCCCCTTCGAGAACAGTTTAAACACCGCAGTGTACATGACCTCCGTCCGGTGCCCGGGGCCGCCATTGGTCAGGGCGTAAATGATATCGAAGACCTTCAATCCGTACAGCACGTTCAGCACGATGGTCACCGCGAGCGTCTGCCGCAGCATCGGCAGCGTGATGTGGAGGAACCGCTTCCAGCCGCCCGCGCCGTCGATGGCGCCCGCCTCGTAGTACACGCCCGGGATCGCCATGATGCCCGCGATCAGCATCGTCATGATGTACCCGGTCCCGCGCCAGATGTCGACGCCCATGACCGAGAAGAACGCGATCTTCGGATCCACGAGCCATTTCTGCGCGAGCACGTCGAGCCCGATCGCCCGCAGGAAGGTATTGAGAAACCCGACCTTCGGATTCAGGATCGATGTAAATGTCAGGCCCGTCACCAGGATCGGCAGCACCGACGGCATATACAGAATGCCGCGGTGGAAGTTCTTGAACTTGATGTCCTTACACAGGATGACCGCGAACAGCAGCCCCAGCCCGGTCTTCGCCACCGTCGTGATCACCGTGAAGAGCAGCGTGTTGTAGATGTAGCGGAGATAATCATTGCTCCCGGAGAACACCGTCACGAAGTTCTTAAACCCGACGAAATGCAGCTCCTTCGAGTACGCCGACCAGTCCGTAAAGGAGTAGCCGATACCGATCAGGCCCGGCAGCACACTCAGCACGGTGTAGAGCAGCACCGATACCAGGGCGAAATACCACGGATACACTTTCGATTTCTTCACATTCCCGCCTCCTCGTCTTCCGCCGCGTGCTTTTCGCCGCGTGCTTTTCGTCACGCGTTTGCGCGCGCACCTTCTTCCGGCTTCTGACTTTATACTAACGGAACATCTGCCCCGATTCCATGCACCGCGCCGCGCGATTTATGTGATTTTTTAACCGTCCGGCGGGCGATTCGGTGGTATACTATAGGCAACTTGCCAACAGTGATCCCGTTCACCGGTCTTTGCGGTGGACAATTAGCCGAAGGAGACCGATGTGAAGCCAAGTCTCAGGAGCTTAAAACAGCGGGCCGCGGAGCGCCGGGCCGCATCGCAGACGCAGCAGCCGGCCGCGGGACACCGCCGTGCGCCGCGCCGCGAGCGCAGCATCCAGAATATATTGACGCGCCAGTACATCCTGCTGGTGGTCATCATGCTCGGCCTGATCACGCTGTGCTTCTCCGTGATCCAGTACCGCACGCTCCGCGCGGACGCCGAGAGTTCCCTGCAGAACCTGTGCAGCTCCATCGGCGACAACATCGATCTGCAGATCTCCCAGATGGACACCATCTGCCTGAACGCGATCAGTTCCTCCGACCTGCGCAGCAGCCTGGCCTCCTACTCCGGCGACGAAGAACTGACCAATTATGACCGGACGAAGCTGAGCCGGCACATCAGCTCGCTGCTGACATCGCTCAAAGGCTTCGATTATTCGATCCGGCAGCTGAACATCTACCACCTGGACGGCACCGGCTTCGGCTCCGGCACACTCTACGGCCTTCTCCCGTACAGCGCTTCCGATCAGGCCTGGTACGAGCCCGCCGTCGAAGCCGCCGGCCGCCTGTACCTCGAGCCGGACGACAACTATCTGTCGCTCTACCGCTTATATTACAACGACTACCACGCCCCCACCGGCATCGTCGAAGTCCGCAAATTCAGCACGCAGGTCTTCGCCTCCGCGCAGGATCCGTCCCCCGCGTACGGCATGAAAGTCTACATCTACCGCGAAGACGGAACGCTGCTGTATCCGGGCGGGGAGGGGGAACAGGCCGGTTCCGGGGATGAGGAAACAACCAGGCCCGGGGAGACGGAACAGACCATCTCCGCGAAATCCGAACAGGCCGGTTCCGGGGAGGCAAACCTCTACTTTGCGGAGGCCTCGTTCGGCGCGCACCATGTCCGCAACGCCGTGACCGGCCGCCGTGAGTATGTCTGCTACCGCGACATGCCCGAGAGCGGCCTGCTGCTCGCGGCCGTGGCCCCGCACGCGCAGTTCATGCGCCCCGTCCGCCTCTCGCTGGCCTGGATCTTCGCGATCTTCCTGATCGTGCTCGCGCTGTGCATTGTGTTCTCAACGATCCTCGCGCGCCGCCTGAGCAGCCCGATCCGGAACATCTACCATTTCCTGAACGACGAGAGCGACGAAAGCGGCAATCGCGGCGAAACCAACGGGCGCGGCGAAGGCGACGGGCGCAGCGAAAACGCCGGGCGCGGCAGCCGCTTCAGGCCCCTCATCATGGAAGAGACCGGCGTGCGCGAGATCGACAACCTGAAAAACTCGATCAACGCAAGCCGCGCCGCCCAGCGCGAAGCGCAGCAGACCCTGCTCACCCTCAAGGAAAAAGAGCTCCAGGCCCAGATGCTCGCGCTCCAGAACCAGATGAACCCCCACTTCCTCTACAACTCCCTGTCCAACATCGTGGAAATGGCACAGGAGGGTCTCACCGAGGAGGTGGCCCAGATGGCCCAGGCGATCTCCGAGATCCTCCGCTACATCTCCTCCAACCGCGAGCAGGTCATCGCCCTCGAGGAAGAGCTGGAGCTCGCGAGCCTGTACCTGGAATGCATCCGCATGCGCTTCGGCGACAAACTCCAATACCGCTTCGACATCGACGACGACATGTTAGAGCGGATGGTCCCGAAGCTCTGCGTCCAGCTCCTCATCGAAAATGCGATCAAAGCCTCCACGTCCGTCTCGCCCCCGTGGGAGATCACCATCAAAGGCTGGATCGGCTGGCGCGCCCGGCGCGATGACGGCACCGGGATCAACGAGAGTGCCGATGGCGGCAAAGGCGCCGGGCGCAGCGATGGCACCGGGCGCGTCGATAAGGTGTGGTATCTCACGGTCATGGATAACGGCCCCGGCTTCGATCCGGAAGTCGACAAAAAGCTCCGGCATCAAATGGATGAGATCCTCGAAAGCGGGATCCTGCCCGGGCTGCAGATCGAAGGCATGGGGATCCTCAACATCTTCATCCGCCTGTACCTGCTCGACGGTATCAAATTCATCTTCGACTTCGGCAACCGCACCGACCTCAGCAACCCGGACCGGCCCGGCGCGTTCGTGACGATCGGGGGATTCATTAACGACTGATCTCCCTGCCGCGCCCTCACACAGTTCACTGCGCGCGGCGCGGTTGATTCCTGTCTGAAGCTATCGTACTTCAGGCTGCGCGATTAATAAAGCCACGAAGGCGATGGAGTCCTTATCTGAAGCTATCGTACTTCAGGCTGCGCGATTAATTCTTACCCGAAAATTATCACACTTCAAGCAGCGCGGATTGCTTCGCAGAAACGCGCGCGGGAGGTTTTCTGCATGATCAAGATACAGCACTTCGGAATATTAATAGCGGACGACGAGCACTTTCTGCGCCAGTCTCTCAAGCGGGAGCTCGAGGTGTATGCGCCGGATTTCCAGGTTGTCTGTGAGGCCGAGAACGGGCAGGAGGCGCTCGACAAACTTGCGGCGAACCAGGGCCAGATCCAGCTCGTCTTCACGGACATCCGCATGCCGGTCCTGGACGGCCTCGCGTTGGCGGCGCGGATCCGTGAGCAGTACCCGCAGGTCCTGACCGTGATCCTGACCGGCTACGCCGACTTCGAGTACGCGCGTCAGGCGCTGCGGCATCACGTCTTCGATTTCCTGCTCAAGCCTGTAGACGCCGGCATGCTCGAAGACGTCATCGGGAAAGCGCGCAGGACATTTCTGGAGACGTACTCGCTGCCGGAGGAGGCCGGCGCCTCCCACCGCAGTACGCAGGACACGGTCGACTACGTCGTGCGCTACATGCAGACCCACTACATGGAGGAGATCGACTTCGGCGCCCTCTCCGCCGAGATGGGCTTCACCTCCGCCTACCTCACCAAGCTCTTCAACAAGCACGTCGGCGAGACCCCGCTCAAGTACCTGACCGCCCTGCGGATCCGGGAAGCCTGCCGGCTGCTGAAGGAGACCGACCTGAGCGTCGCCCGCGTCGGCGAAGCCACCGGCTACCAGGACCAGTTCCACTTCAGCAAAACCTTCCGGAAGATCATGGGCATGAATCCGACCGCGTACCGGAAAGGCGCCGGGGAATAAATCTGCCCGCGCGGAGCCGGCGCCGGTATGCCTGTCTGTCTGTGTACGCCGCGCGCCGGAATGTATAATCACCTATGACCTGCAAAGGCGCCGGGGAATAAATCCCCGGCGCCTGCTGCGTCATACATATCGATATTTATCGTAACTGTTCAGTCCGCTTCGCGCAGCAGTTACTGTTCAGAACGCTTCGCGCAGCAGTTACTATTTATCAATCAAAGTTCCGGCCTGCTGTCCGGCTCTGCCTCACGGCCGGCCCTCATCTCACTGCCAGGCCTCGTCCCCGGCCGCGGCTGCGAGCTGCGCGCGTCCTTCATCGACCGCCTGCAGCACTTCCTCCGCCGTCATGTCGCCGATAAACATCGCCGCCATATTCGTGGAGACATCGCCCCACTGCTCATTGAAGTACGTCACCACATCCTGCAGCACCATGCCCGACGTCTCATCATCAAACTGATCCATGAACGCCTGCGTGGTCTCGCTGTACTCCGCGACCTGGCCCGCGTCGAACGGGAAGTTCTCGACATCCGCCGCGTTGTCGATCACATACTGCAGGCTCTCCGTCGTGGTGATGTAGGTGAGATACTGCTTCGCCGCATCGATGTTCTCCGAGCCCGAGTAGATGAACTTGCTCGGTCCGGTCGGATGCACATTCAGATACTGATTGTCGAGGATCGGGAGCAGCATGATGCCGAAGTCACTCTCCTCGTAACCGGCATTGGACTCGCTCGCCACGATCGACTTGATCGCGCCCGGCTTCAGGAACGACATCGCGTACTCGCCGCTCGCCAGATACGTCTCGGCATTGACGAACTCATCGCTCATGTAGTTGTCGCCGAAGTAGCCCTTCTGTGCCAGATCATTGATCTGCTCCAGCGCGGTCTTCATGTTCTCGTTCTCCGCGAACGTGGTCTCGTTGTTGTTGAGCTTCTCGGTCAGTCCCGGTTCGAGCTTCTCGAAGATCTGGCCATTTTCGGCCCACAGCATGGTCTGATGCCAGCCGTCCGCGACCGGTTCATAGATCGGCGTCACGCCGTTGTCGAGCAGCGCCTGGCAGGCCGCCTCGAAGGCCTCGAAGGTCGTCGGCACCTCCGTGATGCCCGCCTCCTCAAACAGTTTCTTATTGTAAATGATATAGTAGTCGGTCGTCGTATCGTAATAGGTCATGCCGTAGTTCACACCGTCGACCGAGGTCTGCTCCGCCGAGAAGACACTGTAGGTCTCCATCCACGGCTCATTCGACAGATCGACCGCATTTTCCTGGACCTTGTAGGTGGTGGCCAGCGCGAAGCCTGACTGCGCCATGAAGATGTCCGGGCCCTCGCCGCTGTTCAGTCTGGTCGTCAGCACGTCCTGATACTGATCTGCCGGCAGGATCTGGTAATCCACATGGATACCGGTCTCCTCTTCAAACTTCGCGCCCAGCTCCTGCTCCGCGTCCTCGATCCAGTCCTGGCTTGCCATCAGTGTGATCGTCGTTCCCTCCGACGCATACACACCCATCGTCATCGCCGCAGCCGCCAGCATCGCACAAGTAACACCCGCCATGATCCGCTTCATACTTTCATCCTCCTTACCATTCCTTACGATTCCGTACCTCCGTACCATTGCGCAGCGTGCGGTGCGGAATCATTACGTAAAAGGCTGTCCGGAACCCGGTCTGGCATCGCCGGTCTCCGGTGTCAACAGGTCCCCGTCATATAGTCCATATGATTCGGGAGCTATACCCATTATATCGGTCAAACCGCCTAATCTCCATGTGAAAAACGGGCCGGTTCATGTCGAATTTTAACTCCTTCGGCTGCGGATGGTTAAATTTAACGGTGATTTTGGAAGCAGGCCTATCTTCGGGCAGGATAATTTTTTCTTTTCTGCCATGCCGGGCCGGGCAATCCACCCGGCTCATTGCTGCCGCGCAAACAAGGCACGGCCGGAAGGCAGTCTTTGCTGCGGTCCGGCCGTGCCGATACACCGATATATTTTCTGTGATTACTGCATTGCCTGCGACAGCGGCCGCGCCGCGTCAGAACACCGACATGATCGCTTCGATGATCTCGGGCTCGCGGATGGCGCCGGTCGCGCGGTCAAATAAACCGAAGGTCGACTCGACCGGCGCGTCCGTCTCGTTGAAGTAGTTGTTATCCCACACCGCGAGCTTGATCCCGTACTCTGCGCCAAGCTCTGCCATACAGCGGTAGTACGCGACCCGGTCGGCGTCGCTGCATTTGTCGATCGCGCCGTATTCGCCGAGGATGACGGGAAAGCCATTTTCGAGGAACGTCTCGCTCAGTTCGCGGAAGATCGCCTCGTTGCTCGCCCGCTCCGCGTCCCCGAACGCCGCGCCGCCGGCCACGTTCCCGGCGAAGTCGTACGGCGAGTAGGCGTGCGCGGTCACGATGAGGCGCTCCGGCGTGCTGTCCTCGGGCAGCGAGAAGTTCGATGACACCGTCGCCTCCGGCATGTCGCAGTAGCCGCAGACCATCAGAAAGCGGTCCGCATTATTCCCGCCGGCCGCGCGGACCGTGTCGACGAAGACCTGGTTTGCCTCCATCAGCGCGTCGTAGGAGGCGAGCACATCCGCGTTCTCCGCAGGAAACCACCACTCGTTCGCGTGCCCGACCAGCCGCGGCTCATTGATGCACTCGAAGATCAGCCGCTCCCCGTAAGGCGCAAAGTTCTCCGCGAGCTGACTCCACACCGCCCGTGTGAACGCCAGCGTGTTCTCCAGGTGTGCCTCGTCCGGATAGAAATAGTCCTCCGCCACATCGTGGTGCGCGTTGATGATGACGTACATCCCCTTCTGATAGCAATAGTCCACGACCTCCGTGACCCGCTCAAGCCACGCACTGCTGATCGTGAAGTCCGCGTCCATATGATTGTGCCACGACACCGGAATCCGGATCAGATTAAACCCCGCGTCGTACACCGCGTCCAGCAGCGCCTCCGACGTCCGCGCCCCGCACCAGGCCGACTCATAGCTCAGCTCATTGCTCAGCCAGGTGCAGTCCGAAGCATCAAACGCATTCCCCAGATTCCACCCCGCACTCATCCCCGCCACAAACTCCATCGCATCCAAGCCCGACACATCCGCCGCGCCGGCGCTCCCGGCCACCGCCAACAGTCCAAGCGCCAGCACCGTGGCCGCAACAAAATGCTTTCTCATCGTCTTCCCTCCGTCCCTACCGCTTACGGCTTGCAGATCCCGCACGGCTTATAACCGGCGCTGATATAGGCCAATCGGCTGTCCATGTATACCTTATTAGAGTCTTTCATTTTCTTTACACTACTGCAGCCGGCCTTATGAAACACCTTGGAATTCCGGTTCCCCACATAGCTGCCGGAGCCTGAAGAGCCTGAGCCGCTGCCCGAGCTGCTGCCCGAGCTGCTGCCACCCGAGCTGATGCTGCCCGAGCTGCTGCTACTGCCGGAGCTTGTCTTCACCGCCGTGCCGGTCACCTTCAGCTTGCAGGTGAACTTCTCGCCGCCATTCAGATAAAAGTATAGTGTCTGCCCCTTTTCAAGCGTAATCTGCCCATACCGCGTCTTCAGCGCTGTAAGCGTTGTCACAGATGCATGACTGCCGAGACTGTAGGCGTACTTCGTACATATTGTCAGGACCTTGCTGCTCCCGCCCTGCGTCTTCATATCGATATCGTTCGATGTAATGTATTTTGAAGAATCCGAACGATAGGCCGTCGCGCAAATCGACATCAGATCCGCTTTTGAACTGACACCGACCGACTTTAAGCCGGAGAACGTAAACTTATAAGACTTCGTCGCCGGCGCCGTGAATGTGAGAAATCCTTCACTGTCTGCCTGCAGCTTATAAGTCTTTCCCACCTTGATCCTGGTCGCCTTCTTTTCGACCACGCTGCGAAAGACCGTAAATTCCTGCTTCTTCACCTTCGTGGTCGCCGCCTCTGCGCTCGCCGGCCGTACGGCGAACAGCGCGAGCATCACGACCGCAAGGAGCAGCAGCGGTGACCGGAGCCATGCCGGCAGTGCCTTCGGCGTCTTCCATGTCGTCTGCGTCTCCCATGCCTCCTGCGTCTTCTGCGTCTTCTGTGTCTTCGGTGTCTTCCGTGTCCCCCACGTCTTCCGTGTCTTCAGCATCTTCCTCTCCTCCATCCCATTTTCCCCCTCGCCTGTTACGGCTTGCATATCTTACACGGGCTGAATCCCTCCTCGATCAGCTCGCTTCGGCTCCTGTCTGAGTACTCCTTATTTTTCTCCGCCATCCTGCGCACACTGCTGCAGGACAGAACGTGAAACTTCTTCGTATTCTTGTTGAGAACGTACGTCCCGGGCGCGGCCTGCTCCTGCTGCGGGCGGACGATCGTGACTGTGCAGGTCAGCCGCTGCCCGTCGACCTTTGCAGTGATAACCGCTGTTCCCGCTTTACGGGCATTGATCTGTGTACTTGAACCGGAGCCGGTGCCATTTACCCGGACAACGCCCGTGTCGGAACTGCTCCATGTCACCGTACCGCTGTTGCCGGAAACCTTGAGCGAAGCACTGTCGCCCGCCGCCAGCGTCAGCTGCGCCACGCTCAGCTCCGGCTCACTCACCGCTCCGGCGGCGCGGCTCAATGATGCCCTGCTTCAGATCATTGTAATTCGCCCGCACCAGCGCGTTTCGGAAGTACCACGCGTTCCCGGCGAAGATATCGTTGGCGGCGTCGAAGCCCAGCGTCCGCAGGTACTTGATGAAGAATACCGCCGTCGTCCGCGTATTGCCCGGCATTTACTCCTTCAGTCTGATCACCGAATAGTGCGATTTCTTTTCCCCGTCACGGTATACCGCGCCTGTCTCCATGAGCGGATTGATCACGTTCTTTAAAAATGTATTCCGGTTCCCGTACTGCATCGTCTCCTGCAGCACTTTCACCGGCATCGGGCCGTTCTCCTCCAGGATGGCCAGCACCCTGTCGCAGTCGGACATGCCGTCTCCGTCTCGATTCCGGTTTCCGCTCCCGCTCGCGTCGTTCCTCGCCGGTTCCTCGTACAGCCGGTCGTACAGCCGCAGGTCCAGAAAACCCGGATAGATCATGACCACCGGCTGCAGATGCTCCGGGCTGTCCTTATAGCTTTCGATCATGGTCTGAAAACCGGTGCCACCGCGCTCCATCAGGTTGGCAGCGTCCAGGCAGGCTGCGATGATGCCATTTCTCCGGATGGACGGGATGGAGCCGACCGGATACTCTTCATAGCCCTTCGGCAGAAGCCAGGACCCGGGAGAGACGATGTCGATCCGGTCATCGTAGATGTCCACATCGATCTGCGTTCCGCTGATGGAATAATCGCGGTGGGCGATCGCGTTGACCAGCGCTTCCCGGATGGCTTCTTTCGGATAGGAGCGGACCTCCCGGCGGCCGCCGTTCTTGCTCTTACGCCAGCCGGTTTTGGTGTTCCGTTCGATGAAGGCCACGGCGCTTCGAAAGACCGAGGCCAGCGAGCCCTTATATCTTCCGCTGTCCAGCACAACCCCCGCCTTGTTTTTTCCCTTCCAGAGGCGGCAGCACAGCAGCGAATCGTCCTCATGATAATCATCCGCAAACATGAGGAAGCCGGATTTGACGTACTCGTCCTTGGTCACGATCTCCTCATTCTGCAGCTCTTTCAGCGCAGGCGCCGCCGCATCTTCGCGGAATTCTTCGCACAGCCGGATGTATTCCTGCCATCTGTCCGGCGTGTATTTCACATCGGTCGTCTCATTATCCACGCCGAACTTTCTTTTGGACAGGGCGATAATGTCTTCCGGTCTGGCCGGCGTGGAATTACCGTCCCCTTTGACGTACACCGTCTCGTTAAAATCGCCTTCCCGATAGCGGACGACCGAGTCGGCCGACGCGACACAGACGCCCAGCACAAACTTTTCCGCGTCCGCATCGACGCTCCTCATCGTATACCGGATCCGGGCATGCGGGAAAATGTGCCGGTCATTCACTAGCGCGATCAGATTCTTGGTTTTATCCACTTCGTCCAGATCCAGGCCGAAAACCTCTCCGGCGTTGGACACGCCGACGAACAGGATGCCGCCTTCCCCGTTGGCGTAGGCGACGATCGTCTTTGCCCACTTGACCGGATGCTCCGGATTCAGCACGGCCTTGTACTCGTATCTTGTATTTTCATTCAGGACATCAGAGTAGATTTCCGAGATTCTCATCGGATGCCTCCTGACGGAATGCCGTCTGCAGAAAGTGTTACCTGCGCGCCGAAGCGCCGGCGAGAAACCTGCTAAGAGCCATCAACGGATCATGGCAGCTTCATCGCGCGATCATTGCAGCATCATTGTAGCATCATTGTAGTATCATTGCAAGTTCATTGTAACCACGCAGGTGCCGTTGCGCCTTCTTCATTTTTACGTTTTCTTCTTTTTTTAATCCGCGGTGAACAGGGTTTTTTATGCGTTCATCGCGGTTTTGTGCGTCATCAGCGTCTGGTTTTCACTCTGCGGCCTCCGCGTCTGACGCCCCGGCGGTCTTCGGCTGGCGATCCCAGGTCAGGAGGCCGTTGATCTCTTCTTCGATGTCGGTGACTTGGGTGTAGATCGCGGCGGTCAGGCCCTGGGCTTCGAGCTGCTGCATCTTTCGGGTGTAGTCGGCCAGCTTCTCCTGCAGCTCGTGCGGGTCGCCGGTCTTGCCGTAGCCGTACTTCGCCGACAGCGCATAGACGTGGCCCGGCACTTCTAACGTCACGCCGCCGTACTCGGTGATGGCCGGGAGGCGGCCGGTGTGCATTCGATCCTCCGGGACTTTCAGCGCGCGGAAATAGTTATGCTCGCTGATGAAGTCGCCGCAGCCTTCATCGAACCAGCCGCTGGTCGCATCGATCAGGCGGTCCGGGTCCAGACGGCGGATCAGTTCCGTCAGCTCCTTCACGCGGAACTGGCCCCAGCCTTCGTTGAAGATCGTCCGGCACGCAACACACGGCATGCTGCGCGTGAGCCGCACCGTCGTCTTCGCCTCGCGGATCCACTGCCGGTTCACGTCCGCATCGCGCCGGCCTTCAAAGAAGCCGGTCACCCACCGCACCGGCGCGCTTGCCGTCTGCAGGGCGGTGAAAACGGTTGGCAGGTAGGTCATGGTGACGGGTTCGTAGCGGCCGCCATTTACGAGGTCCTGCCAGACCAGCATGCCGAGGCGGTCGCAGTGGGCGTACCATCGAAGAGGCTCGATCTTGCAGTGCTTGCGCAGCAGATTGAAGTTCATCGATTTCATCTGCGTGATATCGAAGATCATCGCTTCATCGGACGGCGGCGTGAGCAGGCTCTCGGGCCAGCAGCCCTGGTCCAGCACGCCGCTGAGGAAGTACGGCCGGTGATTCAGGCAGAACCGCAGCCGCCCGCCCGCGTCCCTCTCCTTAGTAAATGTCCGCATCGCCGCATAGCTCTCCGCTCTGTCCTCGCCGGCCTGCAGCGTCAGGCGGTACAGATACGGGTCCTCCGGCGACCACAGCCGGCAGCCGGGCAGCCGCACCGTAAATGCCACGCGGCAGCCGCGGCGGCGCATTGTCACAGCCGGTTCGGCGGCAGCGCCGCGCGATTCGGGTGTGCCCTGCGATTCTGCGCACTGCGATTCTGCACACTGCGATTCTGCGCCCTGCGTCCCGGTTTCCGCATCTGCGCTGCCGCCCTTCGCTTCTGCAGCGCGGCCGGCGGCTTCGTCGATCAGTTTCAGCGCACACGGCAGCCCGGCGTCCTCCGCGCGGCTGCCCCTGAGCGTCAGCACCACCATCAAGCGCTCGCGGTCCGGGTCCGGCCGGATGCGCCAGTCCGCGATGTACGTCTCCGGCACGGTCTCCAGCCACACGCTCTGCCAGATCCCGCTCTGCGCCGAATACCACATGCCGCCCGGCGCGAGCGTCTGCTTGCCGCGCGCGCGGAGGCCGGTGTCCGAGAAATCGCGCACGAGGACCTGCAGCACATTTTCCCCGGCCGCGAGGTACGGCGTGATCTCCAGGGTAAATGGCAGATACCCCCCGCAATGCCCGCCGACTTCGCACCCGTTCACCCACACCCGGCACTCCTGATCCACCGCCCCGAAGTGCAGCAGCACCCGCGCCGGCGCCGGCCGGGAATCCGCGTCCGCCGGCGCGCTCTCCTCCGCCGCCGCATCCGGTCCGAGCGGGCGCCGCGTCTCCGACTTCTTCTCCGAAACACTTTGCAGCCGCGCGTCCGCCGGCCGACTCTCTGACCGCTTCCCCGTCGCACTATGCGGCAGCGCGCCTTCCTCCATCGTAAATGTGCACCGGTACCACAGCACCTCGTCCGGCATCAAGGTGCGTCCCACGCCGGACAGCGCCGCCTCCGGCGAGAACGGGACCAGGATCGGCGTTGCTGTGTCCGCCGACAGAAAACGCTCCGCGTCGTCCCACTCCGCCGCGGCCCCGAACCGGCACGTCCACCACCCGTTCAGGATCGTGTACTGCGCCCGCACAAACTGCGGCCGCGGATATTCGCCCAGCGGCACAAAATCCGGATCCTTCGCAAGCTCCCGGATCTCCTCGCCCCACACCGTATACAGCTGCACCCGGTCATTTCCCGCCATCACATTCCTCCTGCTGCCGGCCGCCGAAAACTGCGGCACTCGCGATTGCGTCCGCCGCGCAGGCGGGCTATAATCGAATAAGTATAAAGTTTGTAACTGCTGCGCGAAGCGTTCTGAACAGTTACCAAAGTTTACGGAAAGAAGGGACCTGCCATGTTCCACATCATCGTCAACCCCACCGGCGCCTCCGGGCGGACCGGAAAGTACTGGAAGAAGCTCGCGCCGCTCTTTGAAGGCGCGGAGATCGAAGTGCACTACTCCACCCCGGGCCACAGCATCGAGCAGATCTGCCGCGAGCTGACCGACACAGGCGACGGCGAAGGCGCAGGCAAAAGCACCGACCTCGTCTACCTCGTGATCGTCGGCGGCGACGGCTCCATCAACGAAGCCATCAACGGCATACAGGACTTCAAGCGCGCCCGCGTCGCCCTGATCCCGAGCGGCTCCGGCAACGATCTCGCGCGCGACCTCGGCCTCCCGACAAATGACCGCAAGCTCGTCGACACGATCCTCGCGGCGAAGGTGCAGCACCACCTCGACGTCGGCGAAGTCATCTACCACGACGACGCCCCCGTCACGGCAAATGCGAACGCCCACGACGGCGCCCCCGTCACGGTCAATCCGAACGCCCCCGACCGCGCGGCCGGCAGCACGCACCGCTTCATCGTCAGCTCCGGCATCGGCTTCGACGCCGCCGTCTGCGAAGCCGTCGCGAACGCGCCGCTCAAAGGCATCCTCAACAAGATCTATCTCGGCAAGCTCATCTACCTCGCGCAGGCCCTCCGCCTGATCTTCTCGAACGAAGCCAGCGAAGGCACCATCCGCGCCGAGGAAAGCGCCGCCGAAGTCTTCGCGAGCAGCGCGACCGAGGCCGCCGCCGCGAAAGACCGCGTGCTCAATGCAGGTGGCGAGCTGCGGATCAATCGACTGACATTTGCGGCGGCCATGAATCATCGATTCGAGGGCGGCGGCTTCATGTTCGCGCCCAAGGCGAAGGCCACCGACGGCCAGCTCAACCTCTGCGTCCTGCACGACATCAGGGTCCCCGCGTTCTTCCGCCTGTTCCCGCAGGCCTACAGCGGCGCCCACGTCCGCCACACACAGTACGTCGCCATGTTAGAGAGCCCGTCCTTCCGCGTTCAGACCCGCGACCCGATGTGGGTCCACTGCGACGGCGAAGTAAGCCGCCAGAGCCGCGACGTCAGCTTCCGCACCACGGGGGACAAGCTGCTCATGATCGTATGAGGAGGCCACGCATCCGATGAAAGAGATCACGACATCCGTCTACACCTTTAAAGACATGATCGAGGGCGGCTGCCTGTACGTCGACAAGACCGCCTACCTGCACCGCATGGTCTCGGCGACCAAGGGGCAGTTCTTTCTGGCGCGCCCGCGCCGCTTCGGCAAGAGCCTGACCGTCTCCACGCTGGAGGCGATCTTCCGCGGCAGGCAGGACCTGTTCCGGGGCCTCGCGATCGAGGCGCGCGGTTACCGCTTCGAGGAATATCCGGTCATCCACCTCGACTTCGCCGCCATGCGCACCGCCACGCCGGAGAAAATGGCAGATTCCATTTGCCGCCGCCTGTCCCGGATCGCCGAAGAATACGGCCTCAGCGGACAGCCGGAGAATGCCGGCGGGGCCATGCCCGGTGCAGCTGTGTCCGTGGAGGCCGGTGGCACGGCAGCCGTGTCCGGTGTCGGGCGCTCCATTTCGTATTCCATTTACGAAAGCCCGGACCCGGCCGAGCGCTTCGCCGCCCTCATCGACACCCTCTACGACCGCACCGGCAAAGGCGTCGTCCTTCTGATCGACGAGTACGACAAGCCGCTCATCGACCACCTGAGCGACGGTCGGGCCGAAGCCATGCGCACCTTCATGGACGATTTCTACCAGGTCATCAAGGGCGCCGAGCCCGAGCTGCGCTTCGTGCTCATCACCGGCGTGACAAAGTTCTCCAAGGTGTCGGTCTTCTCCAAGCTCAACAGCCTGACCGACATCACGATGGACCGCGACTACGCCTGCCTCTGCGGCTATACACAAGCCGAGCTGGAAGAAAATTTTGCCGAGTACATGGCCGGCCCGGACTTTCAGTCCCTGACCGCCGACGACGGCCGGCCCCTCGGACAGGACGGCGCCCTGCAGCTGCTCCGCCACTGGTACGACGGCTTCTGCTTCTGCGCCGGCTGCGAGAACGTCTACAATCCCGTGTCCGTCGGCCGCTTCTTCGCCGGCCACTGCGCGTTCCGCAACTACTGGTTCTCCACCGGCACGCCGTCCTTCCTCATGGATCTGATCCGGCGCAACCACCTGGTCCTGTCCGACATGGACGGAGCCGTCATGACTGACAGCTCCTTCAACGTCTTCGACATCACCGAACTCGCCGGCTGCGACATCCAGGACGAGCGCATCGTCCAGCTCCTGTTCCAGACCGGCTACCTGACCCTGGACCGCCAGCTGCGCACCCAGCCGCAGACCGTGTACTCGCTGCGGTTCCCGAACCATGAGGTCAGTCTCTCATTTGCCGAGAGTCTGGTCAAGAACTACTACGGCAATAACAAACCGCTCTCCTATGTCAACGGCATCCTCAACGCTGCGGAAAACGGTGATACGAAGGAGATCATAGATCTGCTGAAGGACTTCTTTGCGAATCTGCCTTACGACATTCAGATCCGTGATGAAAAATACTATCAGTCCATGACCTATGCCATCTTTAAGATGTGCGCCATGGATGTCACCGCCGAGGAACGCACCAACATCGGCCGAATCGACGCCGTCCTGAAAGCCGGTCGGCATCTGTACATCATCGAGTTCAAGCTGAATAAAACGGCCGAAGAGGCTGCTGCCCAGATCGACAGCCGGCAGTACCCGGAAAAATATCTTCGCGCCGCCCAGGCCGGCCATCTCACGATCCACCGGCTCGGCATCAACTTTGACTACACCGAAGGCTGCCGCAACATCAGCGACTGGAAGGAAGAAAGGAGCCCACGCTCATAAGCATCTGCCGGCCAATGCGCAGCGGGGCGGGCGCGCCAGCGCCCGCCCCGTCTGCGTCACACCTCGATCTCAAACTCCTCCGGCAAAAACCGCGGGCACACATTCTCCTTCGTCGCGATCACCGAGGCCGCCAGCCGCGTCCCGATCGCACAGGCCTCCCCGAGCCCCTTCCCGTACGACAGCCCGATCGCCACCCCCGCAAAGAACGCGTCCCCGGCCCCCGTCGTATCGATCACATCCACCACCGCCGGCGGACAAAATCCGCTCGCGCCGCCGATCTCCGCATACACCGCGCCGCGGCTGCCGAGCGTCATGACCATCCGCGGGATCTGTGCCATTTCAATCCGGCGCGCCAGGATGCCGACGAGCTCCTCCGGCTCCGTCCCCGAATAATCCTCCGAGAACAGCATCCCCGCCTCCTGCTCATTGCACACGACACACGCAAGCTGCCGCAGGAGGTCCCGCCGCTCCATCGCGATCGACATATTCGAGACCACCCCGTACACATCCTTATGGCAGCGCTCCGCGAGCTCAAAGATCCGCTTCAGGATCGGCACCTCCATATCGATCTCCGCGACGATGCTCCGCGCCGACCCGAAGATCTCCTCCCCCTGCGCATCCAGAATATCCGCGATCGCGCCAAGGTCCGGCCGGTTCGAGATCGACGCCAGCACATCCCCGCCATTGTCAAAGATCGCCAGCCACGTCCCGAGCCCGTCCTCCGTGCGCCGGATATAGTCCGTATTGATCTGGTGCCGCCGGAGCTTCTCCAGCACATCCGTCCCCAGCCCGCTCTCATCGACCAGACTGACAAATGTCGGACGCAGCTCCACATTCGCGATGTCTTCCGCCACGTTCCGGCTCACCCCGCCATGCACCTGCAGCACCCGCCCCGCGTTGCGGCCCCCCGCAATAAACTGCGCCGCCGGATACCCCTTAATATCCACAAACGTCGCCCCGATCACCACGATCCCATGCCCATACTCCGCCATACACCTACCGCTCCTCTCTTTACCCCGCTCAGCCCGCCGCTCCTCTCCGAGCGCAATACTCACCAACTGTAAAATCAGATTCCCAACAGTACTGTAAATGAGTGTCGCTTAATAAAAGATTCCCAATCCGCGGTACAGCTATAGTTCCGCGGATTGGGAATCTTTTATTCTATTTACGGAAGATAGATCACATTCATATTTTGAATATTCTTAATCTTCTCCTTCTGCTCAGTCCTCGCAAGAAAATGAATCCTGTTAGCAACAATATCCGCTGCTCTAACTAATAGTTTTGATGCAGAATTGCAATATTCTAATTGCACATCCTTCATCTCTCCGAAAATTGGCGGATAGTATTTATCGAATCCATAAGAATATGTTCCAATCTTAAACTCCTGCTCTAATGATTCTTTTAGTTCATACCTGCCATTAGTTGCTGTTGTATGTTCGTCCACATAAAAATAAATCCTTTCAACTTCATCGGGATCAATCATTCCATCAGCAATTAACTTTTCAAATGCCCTCTTCACAGCAATCTTATAAGCATAATCCAAGTATCTCTGCTTATCCTTCTTGCTTCGATAAATCCTACCAAGAACATTCTGCTCACGAATAACTACTCCAAACTTGAAACATCCATTCAGTGATCTGAAAAGTTTACCCTTCTCTTCATTCGTAATCTGTGTGGCCTTCAATTCATACTGCAAATCCACGCCTTTATGTTTCCGCAGTTTCTTTTCAACGCTGGAATACTTTCTTGACCAATTTTCCTTATCTTCTGTTCCCAGAAGAATCAACCCGCCAAAAACGAAGTAGTCATTATGTTCCTTATCAAATACCCCAGATTCGTCTGAATACACGTATATATTCATTAAAATCTTCTCCTGAATAAAATAAAAATGCCACCTCAAGGGTGGCCTCATGATCGACGATATTACATATCGCTTAAACGCTAATTCGATATCATGAGTATACAGCGTATCTCTACCTGCACTTGAATTATATGCCATACGGAGCCAAATTACAACCCCTAAAACATAAAATCGTGCTGTTAAAGTTCTTATAATTTCTTACCGTAAATCGCTTAAGCATATCCTGTCATCCTCTGCATAAGCCGCCGTTACACAGCGCTTTGTCAAATCAGATTTTTCCATCCCGCACCGCCGCGCCGCACACCGCGCGCCACCAACCGGCCGCCCGCCGGCCTCCGCGCCTTACATAAAGATCATCTCAAACACCCACGCCATCAGCGGCAACGTCACCAGACACGCAATCGTCCCCAGCACATTCAAAGCCCCCGCCTCCTCCGCATCATGCTCATACAGCACCGCCAGCTGCGACACCGTAGACGCCGGCGGCGCACTCAGCGCGAGAAACACCACCTGCAGCACCGGCCGCAATTCCGGGAACAGCACCGGCACGCGCGAAATCCACAGCGCCCCCATCGCCAGCAGCGGAAACACAATGAGCCGCCCGCACAGCACCAGCCAGATCCGCCCGCTCCTCAGGAAATGCGCCAGATCACTCTCCGCCAGCACCATCCCCACGAGCAGCATACTGATCGGCCCCAGCGTCCCCGCCAGCTGCGACACCGCCGTCGCGATCACCCCCGGCACCCGCAGCCCGGTAAAGAGACAGATGAGCCCCACGATCAGCGCGATCACATTCGGATTGCGCAGGATCCGCTTCACATCCACCCGCTTCGTCCCGCTCAGCAGCATATCCGCATGCGTCCACGTGCACAGATGAAACACGATCTGCATCGCCCCCGCATAGAAGAGCATCTCCTCCCCGAGCACCATGCTCACCAGCGGCAGGATCAGATTCCCGACATTACTGTAAATGAGTGTCGCCTGCTCCACCGGATCCAGCCCCAACGGCCTCTTAATCACCGCCGCCACGACGATCCACAGCAGGTACACCGCCATCCCCGTCCCGGCCGCCGCCAGAAAGAACACCAGCTTCTCCGGCGTCACCTCGATCTGAAACACATCGATCACCAGGCAAGGCATCAGAATCTTCACCGACAGCGCCGACAGCGGCCGCGCATCCTCGCTCTTAAGCACATGCACCCGCACCGCCCCATACCCCACCGCCACCAGCAGGATCATCGCACTTAGTTTTTCGATCAGGATTGGAATCATCGGTTAACACTCCCCTCAGAAATATAAGCCCTGTCAGACACCCGATCCCCGGGAACATCCGGATAAAGCTTGTTGTATGCTCCATGTTCAGTTCCGCTGCCGGGCCTCGTTCCACTATTATACCAACAGGTGGAAAGGTTCACCATAAAAATCTGTCAGCTTCGGCACCGCCAACCGGGAGCTGATTCGGAAGCTAACCTGAAGCCAAACTTCCTGAAACCCGACTTGAAAGCTGACTTGAAACCTGTCTGTCGGTAGACAGCCCCTGATTTCAGAAGTATACTTAACTTGATTATGCGATATGAATATCAGACGTTATTCCCCATTGCTTTCAGGGTTTTCAGGGAAATGGCTGCTGATATCTTCGAATTTCAACATGCAAACAGGAGGAAAAGATGATAACCGTAGAAGACGTGAAAAAATTGATGGCAGAGGTTTTTCCGGAGGATGATCTGGAAAGCAGTGATGATTTTGTAGAGGATGGTATCATTACATCTCTCAAATCGTTGGAACTGCTCAACAGCATTGATATGCTGTTCGGTGTCCGGATTCCGCCGGAAGCCGTTGTTTCCGACAGTTTTCGGAGCTTTGAATCAGTGGCGGCATTGGTGAATCAGTATGCGTAAGTTAGTGCCGTTGCGGTGCGTATAAATTGATTGCCTCTCAAGTTCGGCCGGGGGAGTTATGAGTTACTTGCAGCTGGAGTTTTTTGTGTTTCTTGCACTGGTGGTGGCAGTGTACTATGCACTGCCGCTGCGGGCGCGGCCGTATGTGTTGTTCGCATCGAGCCTCGCCTTTCTGTATTTCCGCAGTGTGTACGATTTGCTTTTTGCAGTCGCGCTGTGCGCAATCGCGTGGGCCGGCGGGATGCTGCTACAAAAAGAAAAGCCGGCGCGCGCATCGGTCCCGAACAGCACATCCGCCCCGCAGCAAATCCACACCTCAGGCCGCATCTCTGCTCCGCAGCAAGTCACAGCCTCAGGCCGCATCTCTGCTCCGCAGCGCGCCCGTGTGCTGCTCGCGGTCTTCCTGTGTGCGCTGGTCGGCACACTGGCCGTGATGAAACTGACGAGGGTGTTAGCGCACTTCACCGGGGATACCCTGTCGCTGATACAGCCGGTTGGGATCTCGTATTACAGCCTCAGTCTCATCGGCTACGTGCTCGATGTCTATTACGGACGGGTGGAGGCGGCACGCAATCCGGCAAAGTTCTGTCTGTTTGCGCTGTGGTTCCCGGCGGTGCTGCAGGGACCTTTTTCGCGGTACGGAACGTTAAGTGAGCAGCTCTCAAGCGGGCACCGGTTTCAGTATGAGTCGTTCTGCAAAGGCCTGCAGCTGATCCTGTACGGATTGCTTAAAAAGATGGTGGTGGCCGACCGGATCGCCCTGTACACGACGCAGGTCTTCGGCAATATCAACAGCTATTCGGGCGTCCAGCTGCTGCTGGGCCTAATCCTGCGCTCGCTGCATCTGTACTTCGATTTTTCAGGCTGCATGGAGATTGCGGAAGGCATATCGGAGCTGTTCGGTGTCCGCCTGCCCGCTAATTTCCGGCAGCCGTTCTTCGCGCAGAGTGCGGCAGAATTCTGGCGGCGGTGGCACATCACCTTGGGCGAGTGGTTCAAAGATTATGTCTACTATCCGGTGTCCGGGACGCAGTGGTGCCGCAGCATCAAACGATACGTATACAAGCGCCGCGGAATGGCGGCATCCAATCTCTGCGCGATGCTGATCCCCCTTGCCATAGTGTGGATCCTGACCGGCCTGTGGCACGGAACGGGGCTTCCGTATCTTCTGTGGGGCCTCTACTGGTTCTGTCTGATCGGCGGCTCGTCCGTCTTCGGAAAGCAGTGTAAGCAGCTGGCAAAACTTCTGCACATCAATATGCAGGCCGGGAGCTGGAAGCTCTTCCGGATGGTGCGCACCTTTGCTCTGTTTACCATCGGCCGCTGGATCAGTATGGACAACGGCGCTGCCGTGTTTGTCCGTATGATTCGGGTAAAACAGATCGGAACGCTGTTTGACCGCAGCATTGAGACGATCGGGTGGAACCGCTATGATATCTTAGTCGTCGCCGCCGCGCTCCTGGTGCAGCTCATGATCGACCTTTATAAAGAGAAACATCCGGAGGAGAGCCTGCGCGACATCATAGGCAGCTGTAACCTTCTCGTGCGCTGGCTGATCTACGATGCGGCGGTATTGTGCGTGCTGCTGCTGGGCGTATATGGGTTTGACTATAACGTAGCCGATTTCGTGTATATGCAGTTCTGAGACACACGGCGGTAAGCAGACCTGTGAAAGCTTCGCACCACATACGATACGGGCCGTCGGCCGCTGCATCGACAGGTATTTGATGTGTTTTCGGGAATTCGGAAAGGATACGGGAAATGGATAAATATGTACTGGAAGCGGTGAAGAAGCATGCCGAGGAAATGCCGGAAAAGACGGCGCTGGTTTCCGGAATAAATGAAATGAGCTATGCAGCGCTGTGGGCTCAGATCTGTGAATCTGCGGAAACCATGCGGGCCTTCGGGGTACAGCCAGGCGAGTGCATCGTGCTGCAGGCAGCGTCCCGACCGTCTTTTGTAGCCAACTATCTGGCGGCCCAGATGATTAATGCCGTGCCGGTCCTCATCGAGAAAAAAGGCAGTGCGCAGCGTATCCGGGAAGTCCTGGAAGACACCGGCGCACACGTCATCGCTGATGCGAAGGGAAACCTGTCGGCAGCCGACGCCGAAGCATTTTCCCTCACGGACACGGAGATGCCGGATTTCCGCACTATCGCCATGATCCTTTATACCAGCGGTTCCACCGGGAGAGCCAAGGCGGTACTGCATACCCATGCATCGATTCAGGCAATTGTGCAGAACACGCTTCGCGGTGCCGGGCTGACCGGGGAAGACAGGCTGCTGCTCCCTCTCCCGCTGCAGCACTCTTTCGCCATGCGGGAACTGCAGTCTGCACTGACCATCGGTGCCACGATCGTCCTGCAGAATGGCACGGCCTTCTCCGGCGACTTGATCCGTAATATTGAAAAGAACCACTGCACCGCTCTCGCGGCCGTACCGGCCACTATGGCGGTGTTAAAGGAGCAGCTGCGTGAGCGGTTTACCCCGGTGCTCGGGACACTGCGGCTGCTGGAGATCGGAGCCGGAAGCCTTACACCTCAGCAGCGCAGAGAACTACCGTCGCTCCTGCCGCAGACACGCATCATGCTCTGCTGGGGCTCCACGGAAACCGGCGGTGTATTGTTCCTTGACCTTCAGAAAATATGGAAGGATGCGGGATACGGCAGCAGTTCGCACCTTTCCGGGCCGGCTGCCCGGCGGATCGATGCCTGCGGCATCGCGCTGCCCGGCACGGAGGTGAGGATCATAGATGGCCGGATGGCCTTGAAAGGCGCTTTTGTGATGCAGGGCTATCTTCGCCGTGCAGAAGAAACGGCGGCCGCCTTCCGTGACGGCTGCCTCCTCACCAATGATCTCGCATCCATCGATGAAGACGGGTACATCTTTATCCACGGCCGCGCCGATGATATGATCAATGTCGGCGGGGAGAAGGTCCCTCCGAAAGAACTGGAAGATGCCGCGCGAAGATTCCCGGGCGTTAAGGACTGCGCCGCTTTCGCCATCAAAGATCCGGATGATATACTGGGAGCGGTGCCGGTGTTGCTGGTCAGCTGTTCGGATGTGCAGAATCCACTCGATAAAGAAAGCCTGCGGACATTTCTGGCCGGTCAGTTGGAAGCATACAAGCTGCCGCAGCAGATCCTTCTGGTGGAACGGATCCCGCAGACCGGCATGGGCAAGCTGAACAGGAAACACCTGTCGCAGCAGTATACGCAGCTTATGGGAATGTCTGACGGCCACCATGCAGCCGGCAGCGGCGAAACAGATGGTTTGAAAGATCCGAATCAGGCAGCCACAGTGAATACTGCCGATGAAACCGAACTGGCATTGTCCTATGCCCTGAACCCGGAGCTCACCCCTGCCTTGCATGCAATCTTATCGCGCAGAAGCATCCGGCACTTCACAGAAGAACCGATACCGGAGGTGCTGTTGAAACAGGTGCTGAAGGCAGGGCTGCAGGCGCCGTCCGGAAACAATCGGCAGTCATGGCGGTTTACGGTGCTGACAGATGCTGCGGAGATCCGGGCGCTGAAAGCATTGTGCGTCGCACAGGCCGAGGGCCGCGGCAGTGAAGGCATCGGGTGCTATGGCTTTGACAATCCGGCCGCACTCATTCTCATTTCCAATGACCGGAGGAACCCGGACGGAATTCAGGATGCATCCTGTGCGGCGGAAAATATACTGTTGGCAGCGCATGCACTGGGGCTTGGCGGCGTGTGGATCAACGTACTTATGAAGATCTGCGACGAAGCACCCATTCGCGCAAAGTTAGATGCTTACGGCCTCCCGCAGGAACACATCGTGTGGTGTATGGCCGCATTGGGGTATCCTGCCGAGAAGGGGCGCGCGATTCCGCGGAAGGATGCGGCCGTGTGGAATCCGCACCTCGCCGAAAACGGGCGTCAGTAACCGGCACGAAATGAAGATGAAGGTCTGTTGATGATGGATATGGATAATGAAAGTCCGCAGAGAATGACCATGAGCATGACACGTTCCGTAAAAACAACTATGCTGCACATGCCGCAACGCAGTATATTTCGTGCGTTGATCTATCTGGCTTCCCTGTTTTTGCTGTTATTCTGTGTGCAGGCTGTCTTCGTACCGAATCAGGTTTACCCGGTCAACATTGAAGATCCGTCTGCGATGTTCCGGGAATATAAACAGCTTCCGGAGGACTCCGTGGACGTCCTATTTCTGGGGACCAGCCATGTGCAGTATGGCATCAATCCGATGGAAATTTACCGGGAGCAGCAGATTGTGAGTTACAATCTGTCTACCAGCGGGCAGAAGCTTGCCACCAGCTATTACATGCTGGAGGAAGCCGTAAAGACACAGCATCCTAAGGCGGTGCTTCTGGATGCCTCTTCGATTTATCTTACGACATACTGGGAAACAGAGCTGCGGGTTCCGCTGGATGGTTTCTTCACCGGTAAGACCAAACTGAAGGCCGCGCAGCACTACGCGGTTCTCAAGGCGGAGAATGATCCTACGTCGGGACAGGCGGCGTGGTTTACACGTAGCCGTGCATTCTTAAGCGCCTATGATTCTCTTTACCGTTTTCATGATCGATGGGATGAGCTGCGCCGGCAGGATTTCGAAGATTATAAGATGACGAATTATTGGATGAAAGGCTATGTATTTTTCGGCGGCACGCTCCCCGGCAGCTGCACTGTCGAAGAAATGAATGCCGCAGCCCAATGGATGAGCGAGCAGACGACACTTGTTACAACGGAGACAGATGCAGACGGCGTGACGGTAACCGATGAAGAACCTGCCACGCTGTATTCGGCAACGCCGGGCGAGGCAGAGCTTGACTGGCTGTGGAAGCTCAGGGAACTGTGTGACGAGAATGGCGCCGAACTCATAGTCTTTAAGACGCCGGTCATCATAAAGCCGCGAAATTATGATTCTGCATGGACGAAACTGAAATCTGATACGATCCGGGAGATTCTTGCGGAGAAAAATATCCGGTTTGTGGATTGTCTGTATGATGCCGAACTCGGATATGATACAGCTACGGATTTTATTGACGGCGGAAAACACTGTAATTTTCTCGGCGCATTGAAGACGAGTGACTATATGGCAGACTATCTGGCAGATACGGTGCAGATTTCACCGCAGGAACATCCGCAGTATGAATCCTGCCTTGCTCGCTATGAGGCTGTCCGCAGCGCAGGCGTACTTGAAACAACGACGGATGCCAATACCTATCTCACACTGCTGGAGGATGAGACGGAAGACCGGCTGGTACTGATCGCGGAAAAGAATGAGGAAAGCGACGGACAGTCCGGCCTGACGATTATCGATGAGGGAACTGCGGTATATACCGCAGTTTCAGACCGGAAGCTGACCAAAGAATACAGCCCGTGCGAGGGCGTGAGCATCACATTGGAGAGCGCAGGCAGCAGAGACTCCGCAGAGGGAGACATCCTGGCCCGGATTACCATCAATGGGGCTCAGTACAGTCTGGACCAGACCGGCCGGAATATTGTGGTCTATGACAAAAAGGCCAGGGCTGTTCTTGACAGTGTTGCCATCAGCGACAATTCGGGCAGCAACGGATCGGCCATGATTTTATCGCGTGCGGATGCGAAAAATTATTTGTTGCCCTATATTTATGCACTGCCCGGGAAATAAAGCCCGGAGTCTCAGAGGATTGCCGGACCTGTAGCGGTGCGGCATCCTCCGGGACCTGTACCTGTTCAAAACGCTTCTCTGAACAGTTACCATTGTATTTCTATTACCGGGGCCGGCTGATCGCAATCTGTATACACTGTCATTGTGAGGCTATAATCCTGCGGCTCTTCATTGATATACGCCCTTGCCACCTCATTATACAGTTCCTTACTGCGTCCTATCGTTATAGAATTATCCTCACTCGCATCCGGAGAAGAGAATCTGACTTCATATGTGTGCCCTTTGATTATTTCCTGCGGTGCAAAGGATATCTCTCTTTGACCGCCATCCTCGAAACCATCACATGACGTCTGCGTTAACTCTACTGAATCTCCGGTATTGATATCCATCAATTGCAGCACCAGCGTGCAGTCATTATTCCTTGCATAAGTATAGAATTTGACACCTATTTTTGTAATGTCACAATCTTCGGTAGCCACAAAACGCTGCCCCACGCTTACGCCCGGCAAAACTTTACCGACATTGCCTCCGGATCCGTCCGCCTCATAAAACGCCTGATCTGGTCGGTATAACGCATGGGCCTCGTAGTAATACTCCTTTGCCACATAAACAATCCCTGACAGATTTACATATCCCTCATCTATATACTCTTTTAATTCAGGGGCATAATCGGTCATCTTATAGCCCCATGTCGCCTGATCCGGATTGTATACATACACCCGTGGCTTGTTTTCGTTCAGCTTCTGCATCGCCTTTTCACTGCACCATTCCCAGAACCACGGACACTGTCCGCATTCCTGAAACGTCGGAAGTGTCTTAGACTGCAGCAATAAATTGCAATCCAGAACGGAAAATCCGATTCTTTCATCCTCTTCTGTTATTTGAGTTAAAATATATTGTGTATCCGTATTTTTATAATAAGCCGTTCTGGTAAATGCGAGTGATTGGGGTAACATCTCCAAATAGGACGAAGCCAGAAATATGCTGACAAAAATGAATGTCGCTATTTTTAGCTGTGACTCTTTCACCCAATTCCGGATAGCCGGGGCAACATCAACCAGGCACATTGCATCAAGTGCGCTGATTACCGCGATGGCTGCCAGGCCATGGAATTCAAAAAGGCCTCTCGTTGCACTCGTCACAATAACAAAAATAAGTCCTGTTACGATGAGGCCATCTCCTGTCTGCTTGAACAAGTGAACCAGAAACAGAACGGCTATAAATATCGCCATGAAGTTAACAATAACAATGGTCGAGATTTCAGATACTATGAACGTACCGGCAATATTCCCGATACCGCCAAACATGGCACTAAGTACACTGCCTCCGTACCCACTGGTATATTTAACATAAACCTCTCTGTTCAATAGATATGCCCATGCATAAAAATTTTTGAGTGAATGAATCGATTTATAGTAAATCAGCAATGCCG
>Ga0065709_1005935_pt1 | contig 36782 bp, 33 predicted proteins | sample Hoacrofraction14_2_FD_59096 | JGI IMG/M metagenome (GOLD analysis project Ga0065709, IMG submission 59096) | Hoatzin crop microbial communities from Cojedes, Venezuela, sample from fiber fraction 14 v1 | ecosystem: Host-associated > Birds > Digestive system > Esophagus > Crop | place: Venezuela...
CCATTTGGCCCGGTAGCTCAGTTGGTTAGAGCGCCAGCCTGTCACGCTGGAGGTCGAGGGTTCGAGCCCCTTCCGGGTCGCCAATGCGCCTTGGTAGCTCAGTCGGTAGAGCATGTGACTGAAAATCACAGTGTCGGTGGTTCGATTCCGCCCCAAGGCACATTTTATGCGGTAGTAGCTCAGTTGGTAGAGCGCCACCTTGCCAAGGTGGAGGTCGCGAGTCCGAGCCTCGTCTACCGCTCCATTTTTTTACGGTGCCATAGCCAAGTGGTAAGGCGAAGGTCTGCAAAACCTTTATTCTCCAGTTCGAATCTGGATGGCACCTCGGACGCCGGCTCAGAAATGAGCCGGTTTTTTGTTGCCCGCGCGCGGCAGGAAAACGGCGGGCGGGAGTCGAAAAGAACAGTAATGATTCCGGAGACGGATGACAGGAGTGATATAAGAAATGAAGAAATACAAGCGGATTTTCGTGATCGTGCTGGACTCGCTGGGCATCGGGCGCATGGCGGACTCGGACCGGTTCGGCGATCATGACGTGGACACCCTCGGGCATATCGCAGAGAAGGCGGAGCATCTGAATATCCCGCACCTGCGGCAGTGGGGCGCAGCGAATATGAAGGCGCTGCACGGGATCGCGCCGGTGGAGGAGCCGCTGGCGTACTACATGAAGATGAACGAGCGGAGCAACGGCAAGGACACCATGACCGGGCACTGGGAGATGATGGGCCTGCTGACGACGAAGCCCTTCAAGACCTTTACGGACACCGGGTTCCCGCCGGAGCTGATTGAGGAACTGGAGAAGCGGACCGGGCACAAGGTGATCGGGAACAAGGCCGCGAGCGGGACTGAGATTCTGGACGAGCTGGCGGAGGAAGAGATCGCGACCGGGCACATGATTGTGTACACATCGGCGGACTCCGTGCTGCAGATCTGCGGGAACGAGGAAACCTTCGATTTGAAGGAATTGTACCGGTGCTGCGAGATCGCGCGGGAGATCACCCTGAAGGACGAATGGAAGGTCGGGCGCGTGATCGCCCGTCCGTATGTCGGGAAGAAGAAGGGCGAGTTCAAGCGGACCGCGAACCGGCATGACTACGCGCTGAAGCCCTTCGGGCTGACGGCGCTGAACTCCCTGAAGGACGCGGGGCTGGATGTGATTTCCATCGGGAAGATCAACGATATCTTCGTCGGCGAGGGGATCACGGAGGCGTACAAGTCCCAGAGCAGCGTGCACGGCATGGAGCAGACGATTGAGATGGCGGCGAAGGATTTCCGCGGGCTGTGCTTTGTGAACCTCGTGGACTTTGACGCGCTGTGGGGTCACCGGCGGAACGTGAACGGGTACGCGCAGGAGATTGAACGGTTTGACGAAAAGCTGGGAATTCTGGAAAAGGCCGTGGGGCAGGATGATCTGGTGATCCTGACCGCGGACCACGGGAATGACCCGACCTACATCGGGACCGACCATACGAGAGAGAAAGTGCCGTTCCTCGCGTACAGCCCGGGAATGAAGGGACACGGGGAGCTGCCCGAGACGGACACCTTTGCCGTGATTGGCGCGAGCGTGTGCGAGAACTTCGGCGTGGAGATGCCGGAAGGGACGATCGGAGAGTCCATTCTGGAGAAACTGCAGTAATATTTATTTTTCTGAGAATTACTTTCGCCCGGATATTATTCAGCTTATCGTCAATGCTGTTTATCCGGGGGGGGGTGCGGTTGGTGTAAAAATGGCCGGCTACTGAAAAGCAGCCGGTCATGTTTTGCGTTCAGGGATTTTCCGGAGGATCAAACAGCGTGCAGCCGGTGGAGCGGAAGTAGGCGATGCGTTCCCGGATGTCGTCCGGAGTGACATCGAAGTACTTCGCGAGGCAGGGGACGCAGTAAAACTCCGTCGCGCCGCGGTTGATGAGCTTTTTGGTGACCGCGATTTCGTCCCGGGAGACGGGAGACCCGCAGGATACACAGGTGTCCATCAGGCTTTCTCCATGCGGCAGGTGAGGATGCGGCAGGCGTGGGACGGAATCAGGAGATTGAAATAGTTCCGGTGCGTGCCGAGATCCTCGCCGGTCATCGCGTCCGTGAAATGCAGGGCGAAGCCGCTCGTATCCGGGAGACCCGCGTCCGCGAAGATGAAGGGAAGCTCGCCGGGCTTGGGGGCGAAATTGAAGTAGCCGACGGCGAACTCATGGTCGGACATGTGCTTGAAGAGGGTGAGGCCGGTGTCCGGGAATTCCTCCCAGCCGAGGGGGACATCCGGACCGGTGTAGAGGACGCGGCCGGCGTAGACCGGCTGGGGCACGCGGCCCTCGGCGTCCTGATTGATGCGGAGAAGCTCCGGATGGAGAACCAGCTTTTCCGTGACGGCGGGCATATTGCGGACATCCGCGCCGAGCATGAGGGGCGCGGAGAGCATGCACCAGAGGGCGAACTGCATCTGATATTCCTCATCGGTGCAGACCTGCCCCAGGGCGACATTGCCCTTGCCGTACATGCCGACGGTGAGCATATCAATATCATTGAAGCAGTTCGGGCCGGACATGCAGAAATTCGGAAGCTGGGCACGGGCGATTTTCGTGAAGGAATTGAAATTATCCTGAATATCGCCGGTGGAGCGGTACATATGGACGCCGATGGACTTCATCCACTTCCACGGCTCGAAGTGCCCCCAGTTGCAGGCGGCGAGGAGGATGTCCCGGCCGGTGGACTTGAGCGCCATGGACATCGTGGCGTAACGGTTCAGGGCGTTTGCGTTGGAAGGGAAATTGCAGAAATCGTATTTCAGATAATCCACGCCCCAGGAGGCGAAGGTTTCCGCGTCCAGAAACTCGTGGTCATAGGAGGCGGGATAGCCGCCGCAGGTAAGGACGCCGGCGCAGGAGTACATGCCGAACTTGAAGCCGAGGGCGTGGAGCTCGTCGGAGAGGTCCTTCATGCCTTTCGGGAATTTTTCCGGATCGGGCACGAGGCGGCCGTCCTTGTCCCGGTCATGCAGGCTCCAGCAGTCGTCAATGACAATATAGTTGTAGCCCGCGTCAAGATAGCCTTTGTCCTTCATGATATGCGCGGTTTCACGGATGAGGGAATCGGAAATATTGGTGCCGAAGGTGTTCCAGCTGTTCCAGCCCATGGGCGGGGTGAGTAATTGCATATCCGTACCTCCCGGTGTTTTTTTGATGAGGAAAGCGTAAACGAAAGCGGGGAGAATGTCAAGCGGGAAAATGGCGCTTCGGGGAGATTTATGATATACTGTGCGGGCGGGGGTGGCCGCGGAAAGGAATACGAGCGTGAGAGCGATTTGGAAACGGGAGATGCAGAGCTATTTTTATACGCCGGTGGGATATGTGTTCATCGGCGTTTTTCTGCTGATTTCCTCCGTGATGTTTTTTCTGAGCATATTGAAGCAGCACAGCGGGGACCTGCCCACGTTTATCGGGGAGATGAGCTATCTGTGGATGCTGCTGAGCCCGGTGCTGACGATGCGGCTGCTGGCCGAGGAGCGGCAGAAGAGTACGGATCAGCTGCTGCTGACCAGCCCGGTGAGCCTGGTGAGCATTGTGTGCGGGAAATATCTCGCGGCGGTGACCGTGCTGGCGGCGACCGCGGCGCTGACGTGGCTGTACGTGCTGGTGGTGGCGATTTACGGAACGGTGTATCCTGCGGAGCTGGCGGTGAACTATCTGGGATTCATCCTGCAGGGGTGCGCGTTTGCCGCGCTGGACCTGTACCTGAGCGCGTGGGCGCCGACGCCGGTCGTGGCGGCGGTGCTCGGATTCGGCGCGAACCTGGTGGTGTGGATGATTGACCTGATCGGCGCGCAGGCCAGTGAGGCGTGGGTGACCGAGGCGGTTGAATTCATGAGTTTGTATGCCCGGAATGAGGCGTTCCTGATGGGACAGTTCAGCCCGGCGGGGGTGGTGTACGAGGTGAGCGTGGTGATCGCGTGCCTGGCGATGACCGTGCATCATCTGGAACGCCGCAGGCTGCGCGGGTGACCGGAGGGAGCGTGAGCAAGATGAAGAAAAAAGAAAAGAAAGAGCGCCGGTGGCTGGCGCGGGGCGCGAACACCGGGATGCTGATCCTGCTGATCGCCGCGCTGGCGGCGGTGAACATTGCCGTGACGCGGATGGAAACGAAGTTCGGATGGAAGGCGGATTACTCCTTCAACAGCATTACGACGCAGAGCGACACGACGCTGGAAGTGCTGGCGGAAATGGAGCATCCGGTGCAGATCTATGCCCTGTTCACCAAGGGGCAGGAGGATGCCCCGCTGATGGAACTGCTGGACCGGTACGCCGCGGCGAGTGACAAGGTGACCTGGGAGCAGGTGGACCCGAACCTGAATCCGGCGATCCTGACCCGGTTTAACACGGACACCGAGAGCGTGAACTCCGATTCATTGATTGTATACTGCGAGGAGACCGACCGGTGGAAGATTCTGAGCCCGGCGGAGTTTGTGAGCGTGAGCCTGGACACGGAGACGGGGTCGTACACCTATGCCGGATACACGTACGAGAAGGCGATTACGAGCGCCATCGCGAACGTGACGAAGGACGAGATTCCGCGGGTGGTGATCATTCAGGGGCACGGCGAACTGGACGGGGAGACGCTGGGGACATTTGACAGTTTGCTGGAGAATAACCACTATGAGGTTGTGTACGCGAAGCTGAGCAACAATAATTACACGCCGGACCCGGCGGACCTGATCGTGCTTTTCAGCCCGATGAAGGACATCACGGAGGACGAGCTGGAGAAGCTGACGATCTTCACGGATCAGGGCGGGAGCTTGCTGATTACCTGCGACTACAGCGATCCGATTGAGGACATGCCGAACTGGTCCGCGCTGCTCCGGTCGTACGGGTTCGTTCCGCTGGAGGGGATCGTGGTCGCGGACGCCGCGGACACGAACAGCTACTATAATCAGATCCGGATTGACCTGATTCCCGAAATGCTGAGCACGGACGTGACGATGGATCTGATTTCCTCCGGGGCGGACACCATGCTTTTGCCCGGGAGCCGCGCGTTTGAGACTCCGGAGGACACGGACCGGAACCTGATGGTGTTTCCGGTGCTGCAAAGCGGAGAAACTTCCTACTTAAAGAAGGTGGACGCGAACATCACCACCCTGGAGAAAGAGGATGGTGACGCGACGGGACCGTTCACGCTGGCGATGCAGGCGAGACGGATCACGACCGGCGGATATGTGAGCCGGGCGTTTATCATCGGATCGAGCGGGGCGCTGACGGAGAGCCAGATTTACGCTATGACCGACACGCAGCAGCTGATCATCCGCATGGTCGAGTGGCTGAGCGGGCAGGAGAGCAGCAATCTGGACATCATGGCGAAGGACGCCATCCGGAGCGCGCTGAGCGCGAAGAGCAATACCATGGGGTCGGTGATGGTGTCGGCGCTGCCACTGGCGGTGCTGGCGGCGGCGATCATCGTCCTGATGAGGAGAAGGAACGCGTAAAAAGATGCTTCAGGTTGAGAAGAAAAACAAAAAAATCCGCAAAAGATGGCCGCTGGCGATTCTGTGCGCGCTGATCGCGGCGGGGTGCGCCGCGTGGGTGATTTTCCGCGGCGGGGAGACCCCGGTGATCGAGCGCACGGACACAAGCGGGAGCATCACCAACCGGGAGACCGACGAGATCGCGTGGATGCGGATTACGCTGAAGAGCGGGGACAGCTGGGAGGCGGAACCGGACGCGGACGGGAATCTGATCGTGAGCGGGGAGACGGAATGGGAAATCCGGGAACTGCTGGCGGAGCGGATTCAGGACGCGCTGGCGAACCTTGTATATGAAGAGATTCTGAGCGAGGACCCGGCGGAATACGCTGACCGGCTTTCGGACTTCGGGCTGGATGAGCCGGAGGTGATCGCTGAGGTGCGGTACACCGACGGGGTGGAGATGACCATCCGGTTCGGCAACCTGAGCGAACTGGAGGACGCGGATTTCCGGTATATGACGATTGACGGGGATGACCGCCTGTATGCCGTGGCGGACAGCCTGATGGAGGATCTGAACACGGAGGCGCAGATGCTGCACCCGGTGGACCGGATCGAGATTCAGGAGGACCGGATTGACCGCGTGCGCGTGACCCTCGCGGACGGGAGCGTCCGGGAGTGGGCGCTGGAAGGGAAGATTACGGACAGCGACGCGGGGACGAACTGGAAGGTGACCGAGCCGGTGAACTACCCCGCGGACGAGGAAGCTATCAGCAATCTGAAGAAAAACGCCGGGAACCTCGTGCTGGGCCTGTATGTTGCGGAGGGGACTGAAGAGAACCTGAAGGAATACGGGCTGGACAATCCGAAGGCCGTGGTCGAGGTTCACATGGCGGCGGGATCGACCGGAACCGTGACGAGCATCGGCACATATGATGTGGTGGAGCGGGAGGAAGAGACCGTGACCATCGCCGTCGGGAACGAGCGGAATGAGATGACGGACTATGCCCTGTTCGGCGGGGTGATTTACACGCTGAACCACTTTATCAGCACCGCGATCACGGAGCTGGAGCCGGAGGACACGATGGCGAGGTACATCGTGGTGAGCCCGCTGGAAAGCCTGACCGGGGTCGAGATTGAGCGCGCGGACGGGACGAAGGATGTATATAAAATCAGCACCGTGACCGACGAAGAGGCCGAAAGCGACGGATACGACAACGAGGAAGCGGTGAGCTATGTGTGCACAAAGAACGGGGAGGAGATGAACTATGAGACCTTCTCCGCCGTGTACGCGAGATGGCTGGTGGTGACGGTGAGCGGGAAACTGCCGGACGGATGGGAGAAAAAAGAAACAGAAATAAAATATACGTTCCGGACGCGGAGCGGCGGAACGCATGTGGTGGAACTGAGCGAATATGACGCGCTGCACGACGCGGTGACCCTCGACGGCAGCACGGTGTTTTACCTGATTCACGACGGGATGACGGAGATGCCCTGATTACGCCTCCGACCAGGACGTGATGAAGCGGTCATAATAGCGGATGAGCACATCCTGCCCGGAGACAAAGGGCGGAAGGGGAAGCTCAGCGTCCCAGTAAAGGACGCGGTCGCGCGCGCCGTGCTTATCCGGCTCACCGAGGAAATGCAGGGAGCGGTAGGTGACGCCTTCGACGACGGAAGAATCGTCCTCCGCGCGGTCATAGGTGAGGGAAACCTCATGCGTACGCCCGCGGAGGGACGAAAGGATGTGCTTCCGATACGCCGTGAGGGGGCGGACGGTCAGATCATGAAAGAAGATCAAGGCCGCCGCGAGCACGGCCACAAGGACCACGGTGAGGGCTTCCGGCCGGTGATCCTTATGATTATCCAGAACCAGAGAAAATATGACTGCCGCCGCCAGAAGCAGGGCCAGAAGCCCCAACAGAAGGCGGCGCTTTTTGATTTGCGCGTTCAGGGAAGCGAGATCGGACTCGGTATATAAATCGTGCATGATTGCCTCCGAAAAAGAAAAATAGGTTGGATATAAATATGAAACAAAAAGCGGAATCTGTCAAGGACAGCGTTTGTAACAAAAATTTAAGAAATTTTTTATGAAAAACCTTGCCAATTTCCGGGAGAGTGTGATAGAATGCTGTGGTTGACCCGGTTTGTCGTCGGGCGGCTGCATGTGCCGGACGGTACATGTTCCGATGACTGCCACTACGTCTCTTTTCATTCGCGGACCGGACGGGTCATTCGCGCCGCGTTTGCTTGCCACACTGCACAGGCAGGGGGGTAAGCGTGGTTTGTCCCTATTTGACCAGAGGTCAAAAAATGATGGAGGTGTAAGACACACATGGCACGCATTGCAGGCGTTGACCTGCCCAGAGAAAAGCGCGTTGAAGTCGGCCTGACCTACATTTACGGCATCGGCCTGACCACGTCGCAAAAGCTGCTCGCGGAAGTCGGAATCAACCCTGACACCCGGGTGAAGGATCTCTCCGAGACTGAAATCAGCAAGCTGCGTGAGTACATTGAGCATCACCTGAAGGTGGAAGGCGATCTGCGTCGCGAAGTTTCGCTCAATATCAAGCGTCTGGTTGAAATCGGCTGTTATCGTGGCGTTCGCCACCGTCGTGGTCTCCCCGTGCGCGGGCAGAATACCAAGCAGAATGCCCGTACCCGCAAGGGCCCGAAGAAGACCATTGCCGGCAAGAAGAAAGCTACCAAGTAATTAACGAGAAAGCACCCACAGACATTTGGGTGACGGAGGGAGAAAATCAATGGCACCTAAGCAAAAGCTTAAGAAAACGTCGCGGAAGCGCCGTGAGCGGAAACTCGTTGAGCGCGGCGCCGCCCATATTCGTTCTTCTTTCAATAACACTATCGTAACCATTACAGACACGCAGGGCAACGCCCTTTCCTGGGCCTCCGCCGGCGGACTGGGTTTCCGCGGAAGCAAGAAATCCACGCCCTTTGCCGCGCAGATGGCCGCGGAAACCGCTGCCAAGGCCGCGATGGAATATGGCCTGAAGACCGTTGAGGTCTATGTGAACGGACCCGGAAGCGGCCGTGAAGCCGCCATCCGTTCTCTGCAGGCTGCCGGCCTGGACGTGAACATGATCAAGGACGTGACTCCCATTCCTCATAATGGCTGCCGTCCGCCGAAGCGCCGCCGCGTGTAAAGTGAAGGAGGACAAGCAAGAATGGCTGTCAATAAAGAACCGATTGCCAAGAAGTGCCGGAGTTATGGTATTTCCCCGGCCGTGATGGGCTACAGCAATAAAAAGTCGACCCGCAATCCCGGCGGCAACCGTCGGAAGAAAGTTTCCGAATACGGCGCGCAGCTGAAGGAAAAGCAGAAGGTCAAGTTTGTTTACGGCGTTCAGGAGAAGCAGTTCCATAAGTACTACCTGAAGGCCAGCAACCTGAAGGGCATCACCGGCGAGAACATGCTTCGCCTGCTGGAGATGCGTTTGGACAACGTGGTGTATCGCCTGGGCCTCGCCAAGACCCGCCGCATGGCGCGTCAGGTTGTGGGTCACGGACATATCTGCGTGAACGGTCAGAAGGTTGACATTCCGAGCTACCAGGTCAAGGTCGGTGACGTGATCACTCTGCGGCCCCGCAGCGCGGAGAGCGAAATGTTCAAGAGCCTGCGTGAGGGCACCACGGCCGTGACCCCCAAGTGGCTGAGCTTTGATGCTCCCAACCTGACCGGCAACGTTGCCGCTCTGCCGACCCGCGAAGACATTGACTTCGAAGTGGCGGAGAACATGATCGTCGAGTACTACAGCCGTTAATGACATCGGGTATGAGCCCGATGCCTGGACCAAGTGAGGAGGGTACCAATGACCGTCGAAATCGAAAAAGTACGGATCGAGTGCGTCGAAGTGGGTCAGAACGGCACCTACGGCAAGTTTGTCGTGGAGCCTCTGGAACGCGGCTTTGGCCACACGCTGGGCAATTCCATGCGCCGTGTGCTTCTTTCCTCTCTTCCCGGCGCGGCTGTGTCAGCCGTCCAGATCGAAGGTGTGCAGCATGAGTTCTCCACGATTCCGGGTGTGAAGGAAGATGTGACCGAGATCATNCTGAATCTGAAGAGCATGGCCTGCAAAATGTACACCGATGAGGCGAAGACGATCATCGTGGACGTCAAGGGCCCCGCGGAACTGACCGCGGGAGACATCAAGACGGATGACGAAGTCGAGATCATCAACAAGGATCTGCACATCGCCACGCTGAANGAGGACGCTCATCTGCAGATGCAGCTGACGCTGATTCGCGGGCGCGGATATGTGAGCGCGGACAAGAATAAGGATCCGAACGCTCCGATCGGTGTGATTCCGATTGATTCCATCTTCACCCCGGTGAAGAAGGTGAACTACACGGTGGAAGACACCCGTGTGGGGCAGATCACCGACTACGACAAGCTGACGCTTGAATTGTGGACCAACGGAACCCTGAAGCCGGAAGAGGCCATCAGCGGCGCCGCGAAGATCCTGATGGATCATCTGGAGCTGTTTGTGGGTCTGACCGATCAGGTTATCCAGGCCCCTGTTGCCCAGCCCGAGGAAGAAAAGAAAGACAAGGTGCTGGATATGACCATTGAGGAGCTGGATCTGAGCGTGCGCGCGTTCAACTGCTTGAAGCGCGCGGGCATCAACAGCGTGGCGGAACTGGTTCAGAAGAATCAGGACGACATGATGAAGGTCCGGAACCTCGGCCGCAAGAGCCTTGAGGAAGTTGAACAGAAGCTGAAGGCGCTTGGCCTGGGCCTCAAGCCCACCGAAGAATAATGTTTACGCGCGGCGGGGGAAAACCCCGGCGCGATGACCAGAAGGAGGAAAAATCCCATGGCTAACCAACGCAAGCTCGGTCGCACGGCCGATCAGCGCAAGGCGCTGCTTCGCAACCAGGTGACCAATCTGATCTGGTATGGCCGGATTGAGACAACGGAGAGCAAGGCGAAGGAAGTCCGCCGTATTGCGGACAAGATGATCACCCTGGCGATCCGCGAGTGTGACAACACCGTCTCGGCCAAGAAAGAAACGCACAACGACAAGGGTCAGCTGGTGGTGCTGGATGTGACCAATGACGCGCCCAGCAAGCTGCATGCCCGTCGGATTATGATGAGCTACCTGTACGACCTGAAAGACGCCAAGAAGGACGACGAGAACAAGGCCGAATACAAGGAGCGCACCAAGGACAACAAGCACCCCGTGGTGGAGAAGCTGTTCCGCGAGATCGGCCCGAAGTACAAGGCCCGCAACGCGGAAAAGAACTGCAGCGGCGGATATACCCGGATGTACAAGCTGGGTCCGCGCCGCGGTGACGCCGCCGAAATGGTCGTGCTGGAACTGATCTAAAATTTTTTCTGGACACATACATCAAGCAAAACAAAAACGCTTCGGACGCACACCGAAGCGTTTTTTTCATGCCGCTTATTCCTCAATGCCATTGATTTTGAAGCGGAGCCTCGAGGCCGGGATGCCGCGCTCGGCGCCGAGGTTATACATCATTTCGATGAGGCGGGCGCGGGCGACGCGCTCCGTGACATCGGCGGACGAGAGGGAGACCGTGAGGTCCTGATAGTCCGGATGGAGACAGATGAGGGTATAGAGCGGGGGGTCGACCGTGCGGTCCACATGCCAGCGGATGCGGATCAGGTCCGCTTCTTCATCCGGGTTTATTTTCTGTTCGTGATCCATGATTTTCCTTTTCCCTCCGTAACGAGAATTTTTCGGGCGACCTCTGTGCATTCCGGGATGCCGGCACCGCTCGCCAGATCCGGCCGGCCGCCGCCGCGGGCGACCCGGCGGATGAGCTCATTCATATTGATATCCACGTTTTCGCTGCGGGCGAAAGTAAGGCGCTCTCCAAAGGAAAGAAGGAGGGCGCGGGACGGCTCCGCGACGAAGCGGGAGACCGCGTCGGACACCGCGGCGGCGTCCGTTTCCGGAATGGAAAGCACGCAGAGGGATACGCCCGGAAGGGACTCGGTTTCCGAGGCTTTGTTCATTTCGGAAAGCAGATTTTCGCTTTGCAGTTTTTTCAGCTCTTTTTCCGCGCCGGAAAGGCGGGCTTTCAGTTCTCCGGCCGCGGACGCGATTTTGTCCGCGGGGGCGGAGAGGACATTGCCGGCCTTGGTGACGGAAATAAAGGTGTCCCGGAAGAGACGGTCCGCCCGGGCACCGCAGACGAAGGCAATCCGGGCCTTGCCCTTGCTGGGGGCGACGGAGATGATTTTCACATGACCGATGCGTCCGGTGGACGCGGGGTGCGTGCCGCCGCAGGCGACCATTTCAAAGTCACCCATGGCGACGATGCGGACATGCTCCGTGACCGTGGGCGGCTTGCGGAGCGGAAGGGCGGCAAGCTCTTCTTCCGAGGGGAAGAAACAGCGAATGGGCCAATCCTCCCGGATGCGGCGGTTGACGAGATCTTCCACGGCGGCGATTTCCTCCGGGGTGAAATGCATGCGCCCGTCCGGCATGGTGACATCAATGGTGGAAAACTCCTGCCCGAGGTGCAGACCGATGGTCGTGCCGCGCAGGAGCTCCCAGATGGCGCCGGCGATCATATGCTCGCCGGCGTGCTGTTCCATGTGGTCCAGCCGTCGGGGACCGTCAATGAGGCCGCGGACTTCGTCGCCGGGATTGAGGGCGCCTTCGACTTTGTGCCAGACGACGCCGTCCCTGTCCACCTCCACATCGGTGACGGGAAGGGCGTTCAGGGTGCCGGTGTCGTAGGGCTGGCCGCCGGAGGTCGGGTAGAAGGCGCTTTCCGCGAGGGCAACCCAGAAGCCGGATTCTTTCGGCCGCAGGGGATGCGTATCACGCACGGAAACGACGGTGGAAGTAAAATCCCAGAGCATGGGATGATCATAATACAGACGTTCGGTCATGATTTCTCCTTTCGGGGGAGGGAATTCAGGAGCGCGTCCCGGTCATTCGGGAGGGCGCCGTCGATGACTTTGTTCAGAAGACGGTCGAGGGTCTTGCCGACCTCCGGGCCGGTATAGCCGAGGGCGGTCAGGTCCCGCCCGTTCACGGCGAGGGTTTTGAGGGAGTAGCAGGGGTGCTCCGCGAGGAGCGCGTCCAGGGCGTCCGAAAGCTCGTGCATGCGGTCAGTCGCGTGATCGGGATTGCGGGTGCCGGTGGCAATGCGGTCCGCCCGGTGGATGACAAAGAGGGCACGGAGATCCTCCTCGCCGAACTTCTTCAGGCGGCGGAGCATGATTTTGCGGTCCGGGTCAAGCGGGATATCGTGCGCGGCGACGAGGCGGCAGATGCGCTCCGCAGAGGCGCGGTCAAAGCGGTAATCCTCCAGGACTTTTGCCGCCATGCGGGCGGAAAGGTCCTGATGCCCGAAATAATGCCCGATGCCTTTTTCATCCGTGGTGCGGGCGGCGGGCTTGCCGACATCATGCAGGAGCATGGTCATGCGCAGGACGGGATCCGGAGGGACATTTTCCACGGCGCGGACGATGTGCTCATAGACGGTGTATAAATGATGCGGGTTATCCTGATTGTAACCGATGCACGGGGCGAGGGGCGGAATCAGGAAGGCGAAAACATCGGTATATTCCCGGAGAATGCGTCCGGCGCCGGGGCCGCAGAGGAGCTTAACGAGCTCCACGCGCTTGCGCTCGGCGGCGACATTTTCCAGTGTCCGATACTGCGCGCGGACGGCAAGGGCCGTGACCGGCTCAATTTCAAAATCCAGCACGGAGGCGAAGCGCAGGGCGCGGAGCACGCGGAGCGCGTCTTCCTCAAAGCGGGCGGACGGGTCACCGACGCAGCGGATGAGCCGGGCGGACAGATCCTCGCGGCCGCCATAGAGATCCACAATTTCACCGGATTCATCACAGGCCATGGCGTTGATCGTAAAATCCCGCCGGGCGAGGTCCTCGGAGAGATCCGTGACAAAGGAGACGGAATCCGGGTGGCGGTGATCGGTATAGGCCCCGTCGAGGCGGTAGGTTGTGATTTCATAGGGGACATGGTCCAGCACCACGGTCAGGGTGCCGTGGCGCAGGCCGGTTTCCACCACGTGCTCGCCCGCAAAGACCTGTTGCATTTCCTCCGGCAGGGCGGAGGTGCAGATATCCCAGTCGCCCGGCGCTTTCCCGAGGAGCGAATCCCGCACACAGCCGCCGACCGCGTAAGCCGAAAAGCCCGCGGCGCGCAGGCGGGAGAGGATGGACAGAACGGGAGCGGGTAAAAGCATGGAAACCTCCTGAAAAATCTTTCTCCTCTGATTATACCATAGAAAAGGGGGTCTGAACCAGCCGAAAATGGGAACTTGCGAAGGAAAGTGAAAAATGATATGCTTTGCGGGAGGTGAGAGAGATGGCGGAGCGGATTGAACATGATTCCATGGGAGAAGTGCGGGTGCCGGAGGAACACTACTGGGGCGCGCAGACCGAACGGAGCCGGCGGAATTTTCCGATCGGCGCGGGGAGGGAAAACATGCCCGTGGAGATCATCCGTGCCTTCGCGGTGGTGAAGAGCGCCGCGGCGAAGGTGAACGCGGAGCTGAAACCGGAGAAAATGACCGCGGAGAAGCGAGACGCGATTTGCGGGGCGGCGAAGGAAATCCGCGAGGGGAAGATGGACGGCGAGTTTCCGCTCGTGGTATGGCAGACCGGGAGCGGCACGCAGACGAACATGAACGTGAACGAGGTCATTGCCAGGCGGGGGAACGAGATCGCGGGGAAGGACATCCTGCACCCGAACGATGACGTGAACATGAGCCAAAGCAGCAATGACACCTTTCCCACGGCGATGCACGTAGCCGCGGTGACCGCGATGGAGGAAAGCGTGATTCCGGCGGCGGAGCAGCTGATTCACACCATGCGGGAGAAGGAAGAGGAATTCCGGGATGTGATCAAGTGCGGGCGGACGCATTTGCAGGACGCCGTGCCGATCCGCTTCAGCCAGGAGATTTCCGGATGGCGGGCCAGCCTCGAAAAGGACGTGGAGATGATCCACAAAAGCGTGGAGCCTCTGCGGGAGCTGGCGCTCGGCGGGACCGCGGTCGGGACCGGGCTGAACGCGCCGGAGGGATTTGACCGGAAGGTGGCGGAGGAGATCAGCCGGGAGACGGAAATGGTGTTCGTCACGGCGGAGAACAAATTCCACGCGCTGACGTCGCTGGACGGGATGGTGTTCGCGCACGGCGCGCTGAAGGCGATGGCGGCGGACATGATGAAGATTGCCAATGATGTACGGTGGCTTGGGAGCGGGCCAAGGACCGGGCTGGGCGAGATCCGGCTGCCGGAGAACGAGCCCGGGAGCAGCATTATGCCCGGGAAGGTGAACCCGACGCAGTGCGAGCAGGTGACGATGGTCGCTGCCCGGGTGATCGGGAACGACACGACGATCGGGCTTGCCGCGAGCCAGGGGAATTTTGAGCTGAACGTATTTCTGCCGGTGACCGCGTACAGCTTTTTGCAGAGCGCGAGGCTGCTGGGAGAAAGCATGAGGAGCTTTGAGGAACGGTGCTTCCGGGGAATTGAGGTCAACGGGGAGAAGATGCGGGAGAACCTTGACCGAAGCCTGATGACCGTGACGGGGCTGAGCCCGATGATCGGATACGAGAACGCGGCGAAGATTGCGCAGAAGGCGCACCGGGAGAACACAACGCTGAAGGAGGCGGCCGCGGCGCTCGGGATTCTGAGTGAGGAAGAATTTGACGCGGCGTTCCATCCGGAGGAAATGGTGTAAAGAAATTTTCAAAATCGATTCATGTTTGTCAGGAACAGAATGAAAAATCACATTCAGACCTTGACAAACATGTTTTTTTGGTGTAGTTTGTATACAAAGTGCATGGAAAATACTGTGCGCTTATTTGTGAGGAGTGACAGAAATGGCGTTGACATTTGAACCGATGATGGAGAGCCGGCCGATCCGGGAGATCGCGTACGAGATTCTGAAAAAGGCGATCATTACGGGTGAAATTCCGGCCGGGGAGCGGATCGTGGAAACAGACTACGCGGAGCGGCTGCATATTTCCCGGACGCCCCTGCGCGAGGCGCTTCGGAAGCTGGAGCGGGATGGGCTGGTGGAGTACGTGATGCGGCGCGGCGTGGTGGTCCGCGCATTCACGATTGACGATGTGCGCCAGATTTACACCATCCGGAACTCTCTGGAAATGCTGACCCTGCCGTCCATTATCGAGAACGCGACGAGCGAGGACATCGCGAGTTTGCGGGAGAAGCTGGCAGAGATGGACAAGCTGATGGAGAAGGACGATGTGGAGGGGCTGAGCCCGCTGGCGCGGGAATTCCACACGCGGCTGACCTCCATCTGCGGGCTGAAGCGGATTCTGCGGGTGATTGAGAGCCAGGATGAATACATCCGCCGGTTTTCCGCGATGGCCATCCGGCAGGAGAACCGCCGGGACGCCGCGCACCAGGAGCATCACAAGCTGGTGGACTACGTGGAGGCGAAGGATCTGGAGCATTTCACGGAGCTGATGCAGAAGCACATCGAGCGGAGCATGGACAACTGCCTCGAAGCGCTGGCGGCGCAGAAGCAGAACCGCGAGATCTGAGCGAAATTATGCTTGCAATTTCATGCGCGGTATGCTAAACTGTGCAAGTTGACTGACGAGGAGGTTTGAGACATGTACACTTTGCTTTCGATTCTGCTGATTATCGTATCTCTGTTCATGATCGTGACGGTTCTGCTGCAGAACTCCGATGATGACGGCATCGGCGCGCTGGGCGGCCAGAGCACCGAGAGCTTCTTCAGCAAGAGCAAGGGGAAGACCATGGAAGCCCGTCTGGCGATGGGAACCAAGATCGCCGCGGCCGTGTTTGTGGTGCTGTGCCTGCTGATGCTGCTGGTGAAATAATCGGATTTGTGAACAAAAGAGGCTGGAATGACAGCCTCTTTTTTTGTATAATGGAGGAAAGGCGGAGAAGAGAGGAATGAAGCCGAGTTGTTTGAAGGATATCAGGTGATTCCGGACGCGGAGATGCGATCTTACACGACGCTGAAGCTGGGCGGGAAGGCGGACTGGCTGGCCATGCCCGGAAGCAGTGAGGAAACGGCCGGTCTTCTGCGCGAAGCGCGGGAGCGGGGGATTCCGGTGACCGTGATCGGGCACGGGAGCAATTTGCTGGTGAAAGACGGCGGAATCCGCGGGCTGGTGATCCGCATCGGAAAGGACATGAACCGGATCGAAACGCGGGGCAAAGAGATTACCGCGCAGGCCGGAGCGATGATGGGCGCGGTCGCAAGCGCGGCGGCGGAGCACGGGATTGCCGGGCTGGAATTCATGAGCGGGATTCCCGGGACGGCCGGGGGCGGCGCCGTGATGAACGCCGGCGCGTACGGCGGGGAAATGAGCCAGGTGGTGACCGGGATCACGGGCGTCACGGAGGACGGCGAAATCGTCACCGTGGACGCGGAAGAGCTTGACTTCGGGTACCGGCACAGCAAAATTCCGGACATGGGGCTGATTGTGACGGAGGTGCGCTTCCGGGGCACGGGAGAGGATGACCCCGCGGAGATCCGCGCAAGGATGACGGAGATCAACCGGCGGCGCGCGGAGAAACAGCCGCTGGATGTGCCCAGCGCGGGGAGCACCTTCAAGCGCCCGGAGGGCGCGTACGCCGCGGCGCTGATCGACGAGTGCGGACTGAAGGGATACGCGGTCGGCGGGGCGATGGTGAGCCCGAAGCACGCGGGATTCCTTGTGAATACCGGGGAGAGCGCGAAGGATTTTTTGGATTTGGTCCGGTATGTGCAAAGAATTGTGAAGGAGCGGACGGGGTACGACCTGGAGACCGAGATCAGGATACTGGGGGAAGAATAGATGCGGTATTTGATTGTGACCGGGCAGAGCGGCGCGGGGAAGACCGCCTGCGTGCATTATCTGGAGGATCAGGGCAGTTTTTGCATGGATAATGTGCCGCCGATGATTCTGCCGAAGCTGGTGGAGGCGTTCAACACGACCGCGATCCGGCAGACGAGCGTGACATTCGGCATGGACATCCGGAGCGGAGAGTTTTTCGACGCGGACGAGATCGCGCGGATGATCAGCGATCTGCGGAAGATGGGGAACCACATTGATATTGTGTTTCTGGAGGCGAGCGACGAGACGCTGCTGGACCGCTACAAGGAGAGCCGGCGCGACCACCCCCTGACGCAGGAGGGGCTGACGCTGATGCAGGCGATTTCCGAGGAGCGCGCGCGGCTGCAGCCTCTGCGGGAGACGGCGAACTATGTGATCGACACGACGGGGCTGAGGACAAGGGCGCTGACGAGCTTGCTGAAGAAGACGCTGAGCGGTATGGGCGAAGAGAACGCCGCGATGCGGGCCGAGGTGATGAGCTTCGGATTCAAGAGGGGACTGCCGCGGCAGGCGGACCTCGTGATGGACGTGCGGTTTCTGCCGAACCCGTTCTATATTGAAAGTCTGTGCAGGCATACCGGGCTGGATGAGGATGTGCGGGACTATGTGATGAACCACGAGACGACGCGGGAATTCATGAAGCAGTGGAAGGACATGCTTTCCTTCCTGATTCCCCACTATCAGGAAGAGGGAAAACACCGGCTGGTGATCGCGGTCGGGTGCACCGGCGGGGCGCACCGGTCTGTGGCGATCGCGGAGGCGGTGGGCGCGTACCTGAAGGAGATCGGCGTGCCGACGGAGATCAGCCACCGGGATCTGGAACTGGAGCAGGCGCGGTGGAAAACGCCGATTGAGGAAGGATAAAGATGGCGGGAAGACAGAGCTTCGCGGGGAGCGTGAAGGATGAGCTGGTGCGCGTGCCGCTGGGAAAGAGCTGCTGCATGCTGAGCGAGATCGGCGCGCTGACGCAGACGTCCGGACATCTGTCCTTCCGGGGCGGCGGGCGGCTGGCCGTGAGCTATCGCGTGGATCACACGGGGACGGCGAGAAGGCTTCTGCAGCTGCTGAAGACGCGGCTGAAGGTGAACCCGACCCTGCACTACACGCAGACGACGCAGCTGGGCGGAAGGCGGACGTGGATCCTCGGGCTGAGCGAGGAGGATTCACGGACGGTGCTGGAGGCCCTGCACATGGCGGAGACCGGCGAGGACGGACGGATGGAGATCCGGCACACCGTGCCGAGACACCCGATGACGCGACAGTGCTGCCGGAAGGCGTTTCTGCGGGGCGCGTTTCTCGGGGCGGGCACGATGACGAATCCGGAGAAGGGATACCACCTCGAGTGGAAGGCGGAGGACGACCGCCTGCCGGAAACCCTGAAGCGGCTGATGGAGAAGATCGACATGCCGTACCGCGCGTACACGCGGAAGGGACAGACCGTGGTCTATTTGAAGAACGCGGACCAGATTTCCGACATGCTGGCGATGATGGGCGCCGGGCACAGCATGACGGAGATGGAGAATATCCGGGCCAAGAAGCAGACCATTGAGCGGACCATTCGCGCGGCGAACTGCGACGAGCACAACAGCGAGAAGATGCTGGACGCGGCGCTGAACCAGGCCGCGGCGTGTCGGAAAATCGAAAATACGCGCGGGCTGGAGAGCCTGCCGGAGACGCTGAAGGTGATCGCGCGGGCGAGAATCGAGAACCCGTATCTGAGCCTGAAGGAACTGGGCGAGAAACTGGAGCCGCCGATCAGCAAGGGCGCGGTGAATCACCGGATGCGCCGGCTGATGGAAATGGCGGAAAACTGTTGACCGGAGGGGAATATGCTGAGAGCGATCGGCTATCTGTTATTTTTTGAAGCGCTGGGGCTGATGAGCGTCCGGCTGCTGCTGCCGAGGCGGCGGGTGATGGACCGGGTGTGGCTCGGGCTGAGCCTGGGGCTGCTGGAGGAAATGTGGCTGCCGGCGCTGTTCGCTTTCCTCTTTACATTTGACATGCAGGCGCATTTGTGCGCGATGGGCGCGGGGATCGCGCTGTGCGGGATGTGCTTCCTCGCGCGGGACCGGAGACGCGCGCGCGGATGGGACGACGCGGAGTGGACACTGCTGATTCAGGTGCTGAGCGTGGCGCTGCCGCTGACGATTCTGAGCGGATACCTGCAGTACACGCATGTGATGCGCGTGGCGGAGGACGGAAGCTGGAACGTGGGGCAGAGCACATACGGCGATTTGCCGATGCATCTGAGCTTTATCACGGGGCTGGTCGGGAAAAAATTCCCGGCGGACTATCCCTTTTATCCGGGACACCGGCTGAGCTATCCGTTTCTGGCGGACAGTTTGAGCAGTACATTTTATTTGCTCGGGTGCAGTTTGCAGGCGGCGACGACCGTGCCGGCGACGATCATGATGGCGCTGTGCTTTACGGGAGTCATGGTGCTGGGACGGGAGATGACCACGGGAAAGAAGACAGTGGTGATCGCCGCGCTGCTGTTCTTTTTGAACGGCGGGCTCGGATTCCTGTATGACTTTGATCAGGCGGCCGGGTTCGACGAGGACGGGGCGCTGAATATTCTGGACCGGCTGAATACGATTATGCGCGGATACTACAAGACGCCGACGAATCAGCCGGAGCCGAACAATCTGAGATGGAGCAACGTGATCTGCGATCTGATGATTCCGCAGAGAACCTTATTGGGCGGATGGACGATGGGGATTCCGTGCTTCTATCTGCTGGAGACCGGGTACCGGCCGGATCGCATTGACCGGGAAGAAAAATGGCGCCCGGTGGTGCTGCTCGGGATCTGGGCGGGGGCCCTGCCGCTGATTCACACGCACACATTTGTGGCGACGGCGCTGAGCTCCGCCGGGGTGATGATGTACGACCTGATTCACGGGGACAAAGAACACGGGCGGAGCCGGGGGCAGATTTTCGGGCGGTACGCGGTGTATGCCGCGATCGCGACTGCGCTGGCGGTGCCGCAGCTGTTCGGCTTCACCTTCCGCCAGACCTTTCAGGGGGAGGAAAGCAACAGCTTTATCCAATTCCAGTTCAACTGGGTGAACAACCCGAGCGGACGGGGGATGCGGGATTTCTACCTGTGGTTCTACATCAAGAACATCGGGTTGCCGTTCATCGCGCTGGTGCTGGCCGCGTTTGAGAAGGACAGGAAACAGAGGCGGCTGTTTGCCGGGATGATCCTGATTGTGCTGGCGGCGGAGTTCATCCGGTTTCAGCCGAACGAATATGACAATAACAAGCTGTTCTACCTCGCGTGGATGATCGGCTGCATGATTGTGAGCAACTGGTGCGCGAAGGTGTGGCGGATGCTGAAGGGACTGCGGGGACGGCCGGTCATCGCCGCGGGCGCCGCGGTCGTGATTTTCCTGAGCGCGGGGCTGACCATCGCGCGGGAGTGTGCGAGCAGCTATCAGGCTTTCAGCGCGTACAGCGTGGAGGCCGGGGAGTTCGCGCGGGAGGAGACGGAGGAGGACGCCGTGTTCCTGACCGGGACGCAGCATCTGAACCCCGTATGCTCCATTGCCGGGCGGACCATTGTGTGCGGACCGGATCTGTGGCTGTACTGGCACGGGTTTGACACGACGGAGCGGAAGTATGACCTGATGCGCTTTTATGAGGATCCGGACGGGAACGCCGACGTGATTGAAAAATACGGGGTGGACTACATCTATGTGTCCAGCTACGAGCGGAACAGCTACGAGGTGGACGAGGCGGCGCTGGCGCGGGATTACACCATCGTGTTCGAGAACGCGGAGGCGACGATCTATCAGGTGCCGGAAGGATGAAGAAAGCGCAAGAAATAAGCTGAAACAGGGCAAAACACGGAAAGACAAGAACAGAAAAAATATGATATACTGAGTATGAAAAAATGTGCCGGACAGTCGACGCACAGGAGGAAGAATATATGCGGAACAGGGATGAAGCACGCAGGAAGGCCGAGGCGCTGGTGGCGCAGATGACCCTGGAGGAAAAGGCGAGCCAGCTGAAGTACGACGCGCCGGCGATTCCCCGGCTGGGGATTCCGGCATATAACTGGTGGAACGAAGTGCTGCACGGTGTCGCGCGGGCGGGCACGGCGACGGTGTTTCCGCAGGCGATCGGCATGGCCGCAATGTTCGACGAGGACGCGCAGGAGGAGATCGCCACGGTGATTTCCGAGGAGGCGAGAGCCAAGTACAACGGACAGAGCGCGCACGGGGACCGGGATATCTACAAGGGGCTGACCGTGTGGAGCCCGAACATCAATATTTTCCGCGACCCGAGATGGGGACGGGGACACGAGACCTACGGCGAGGATCCGTACCTGACGACCCGGCTGGGCGTGCGGTTCATCAAGGGACTGCAGGGGGACGGAAAGTATTTGAAGACCGCCGCGTGCAGCAAGCATTTCGCCGTGCACTCCGGTCCGGAAGCCCTGCGGCACGAGTTTGACGCGAAGGCGAACAAAAAGGACATGTTCGAGACGTATCTGCCCGCGTTTGAGGCAACGGTGAAGGAAGCCGGGGTTGAGAGCGTGATGGGCGCGTACAACCGCGTGAACGGGGAGCCGGCGTGCGGGTCGAAGACGCTGCTGAAGGATATCCTGCGGGACAAGTGGGGATTTGAGGGACACGTGGTCAGCGACTGCTGGGCCATCCGGGATTTCCACACGCATCACATGGTGACCGCGACCGCGGCGGAGAGCGCCGCGATGGCGATCAAGAGCGGGTGCGACCTGAACTGCGGGAACACATATCTGCACATTCTGGAAGCCCTGCAGGAGGGGCTGATTACCGAAGAGGATATCACCCGGGCGTGCATCCGGTTGATGACCACCCGGGAACTGCTGGGCATGTTCGCGGACGACTGCGAATATGACCGGATTCCCGTGACGGCGAACGACACGGACGAGCATGCCGCGCTCGCGCAGAAAGCCGCGGAGAAGAGCATGGTGCTGCTGGAGAACGACGGGGTGCTGCCGCTGGACGCCTCCAGGATCAGGACCATCGCCGTGATCGGGCCGAACGCGGACAGCCAGTTCGCCCTGGAAGGCAATTATAACGGGACGAGCAGCCGGTACGTGACCTTCCTGGAGGGTATCCGGGAATACGCGAGGAGCCGGGGAATCCGGGTGCTGTACAGCCTCGGGTGCCACCTGTACAAGGACCGGACGAGCGGACTGGCACAGGCGGACGACCGGCTGGCCGAGGCCGCGATGTACGCCGAGGAGGCGGACGTGACCATCGCTTGCGTCGGGCTGGACGCGACGCTGGAAGGCGAGGAAGGCGACACCGGGAACGAGTATTTCAGCGGGGACAAGAAGGATCTGCTGATTCCGGAAAGCCAGCGGAAGCTGATGGCGACCCTGCAGAAGAGCGCGAAGAAACTGGTGACCGTGATTGCCGCGGGGAGCAATGTCAACGTGGATGAGGGGAACGCGAAGATTTTCGCGTGGTATCCCGGACAGGCGGGCGGCACGGCGCTGGCGCGGATTCTGTTCGGCGAGGTGAACCCGAGCGGGAGACTGCCGCTGACCTTCTACCGCGACGTGAACGATTTGCCGGCGTTTGAGGACTACGCCATGACGAACCGGACGTACCGGTATTTTGAGGGAACGCCGCTGTACCCCTTCGGATTCGGAATGGGATACACGACCTTCGAGGTGACCGGCGCGGAGGAGAAGGATGGGACCGTGACCCTCCGGGTGAAGAACACCGGGGACGTGGACGGGGAGACCGTGGCGCAGGTGTATGTCGCGTGCGACAGCCCGCTGGCGCCCGCGCATCCGCGGCTGTGCGGATTCAAGCGCATCGCCGTGAAGGCCGGGGAAACGATTGAAGCGCAGGTGAAACTGGACCCGCTGACGATGACCGTGGTCAACGAGGACGGGGAACGGGTGAACGTGGAACACGCCACGCTGTACGCCGGGCTGAATCAGCCGGACGCGCGGAGCATCGAGCTGACCGGGCAGAAACCGGTGGAACTGAAGAAATAAAGGGGTGAGGAAGCCGCTTCTCTGAAATGAGAGGCGGCTCTTTTTCTATGTTGACAGATCAGGACAAAGGTGTATAATGAGGATGTTCATTTGAAAGGTTGCTCAAATGAACAAGTGAGAACAGGAGGCGGAGCATGGAAGCGCTGAGACCGGATGACGAAATGCTGTACGATTTGGCGGATCTTTTCCGGATGTTCGCGGACAGCACGCGGGTGCGGGTTCTGAACGAGCTGATGAAGGGCGAAACGGGGGTCACGGAGTTGGCAAATAACCTGAGCATGACCACATCGGCGATTTCTCATCAGCTGCGGATTCTGAAAGACTCGAGGCTGGTGAAATTCCGGAGGGACGGAAAGGGCATCCTTTATTCCCTGGCGGATGACCATGTGAGGACGATTCTGAGCATGGGCATCGAGCACCTGGAAGAAGAAAAAGAATGACGGAGGCGGAAACGATGAGCGCGCATGAGGACGAAAAGCTGAACGAAGAAATCGAAGAGGCGGAACATCACGAATGCCATTGCCATCATGACCATGAACATCACCATGATCATGAACATCACCATGATCATGAACATCACCATGATCATTGTCACGAGGGGCACGGGATTACCTGCGACTGCGGGCACTGCCATCATGAGGACGGGGACGGGAACCCGAAGGTCATGATCGGGCGGCTGATCACGGCGACCGTGCTGCTGGTGATCGGACTGTTTTTCCCGGACGGCGGATGGGGACGGTTTATCCTTTCCCTCGCGAGCGCAATCGTGATCGGGTATGACGTGATCTGGAACGGGATTCAGAACCTGATTCACCGGGAACTGCTGGACGAAATGTTCCTGATGCTGATCGCGTCCATCGGCGCGTTTGTGATCGGGGAATACATCGAGGGCGCGCTGGTGCTGCTGCTGTTCCAGCTGGGTGAATTTCTGCAGGACATGGCGGTGGATAACAGCCGGAAATCCATCACCGCGCTGATGGACATCCGTCCGGACAGCGCATGTGTACTGCGGGACGGCGCGGAAGTGACCGTGAGCCCCGAGGATGTGCAGATCGGTGAAACCATCATCGTGCGGGCCGGGGAGCGGATTCCGCTGGACGGCATTGTGACGGAGGGCGAAAGCTATCTGGACACCGTGGCGCTGACCGGGGAGAGTGTGCCGAGAAGCGTCAGGACCGGCGATGAGGCGCTGAGCGGATGCGTGAACCAAAGCGGCGTGCTGAAGATTCAGGTGAGCCGCGGGTACGGCGAGAGCGCCGTGAGCCGGATTCTTGAGCTGGTCGAGGACGCGACGGAGCACAAGAGCCGGGCGGACAAGTTCATCACACGGTTCGCGCGGGTGTACACGCCCGTGGTTGTGGGCCTGGCAGCGGTGATTTTCGTGGTCGGGTCCATCGTGAGCGGAAACTGGACGGAATGGCTGAGAAGAGCGCTGACATTCCTCGTGATCAGCTGCCCCTGCGCGCTGGTGATTTCCGTGCCGCTGAGCTATTTTAACGGTATCGGCCGGGCGAGCCGGAAGGGCATCCTCGTGAAGGGGAGCAATGTGCTGGAAGAGCTGAGTCGGGCGTCCGTCGTGGCGATGGATAAGACCGGCACGGTGACCGAGGGCGTGTTTGAAGTGGTGGCGGTCCATCCCGAGAAGATGAGCGAAGAGGCACTGCTGGAATACGCCGCGGCGGCGGAGAAATACAGCACGCATCCCATTGCCGAGGCGATCCGGAACGGACACGGTGAAGAACTGAACCGGGAGATTACCGACAGCGAGGAGATCGCCGGACAGGGCGTACGCGCGAATGTGGACGGACACCGGGTGGCCGCCGGGAATTCACGCCTGATGGAGGCGGAAGGGTGCGAATGCCATGACTGCCATCTGACCGGGACCATCGTGCATGTGGCGGTGGACGGCAAGTATGAAGGGCATGTGGTGATCGCGGATGTCGTGAAGGAAAGCGCGGAAGAGGCGGTGAAACGCCTGAAGGAGCTGGGTATCCGGAAGACCGCGATGCTGACCGGGGACCGGAAGACCGCGGCGGAGGACATCGGGAAGAAGATCGGCGTGGACGAGGTGCACGCGGAGCTGAAGCCCGAGGACAAGGTCGCGATTCTGAAGGATCTGATGAGCGGAAAGCAGGATGAAAAAGAGACCACGCTGTTTGTGGGTGACGGGATCAATGACGCGCCCGTGCTGGCGGCGGCGGACCTCGGCGTGGCGATGGGCGCGGCGGGATCGGACGCGGCCGTCGAGGCGGCAGACATCGTGCTGATTGACGATGATCCCGCAAAGATCGCGACGGCGATTGAGATCGCGAGACGGACACAGCGGATTGTGAAGGAGAATATCATTTTCTCCATCGCGGTGAAGGTCCTGGTGATGATTCTGGGCGCCTTCGGCGTGGTGCCTCTGTGGCTGGCGGTGTTCAGCGATGTCGGGGTTTGCCTGATCGCGATTCTGAACGCCATGAGATAAAAAAAGTTTCGTTGACCGAGCTTGACAAGGCTGGTAAAATAACAACGGCAAGAGAAAGAAAGAGGTGGAATTTGCCATGACTAAGATTGATGTGTTTTCCGGATTCCTGGGGGCGGGCAAGACGACCCTGATCAAGAAACTGCTGAAGGACGCATACGCGGGGCAGAAGGTTGTGCTGATTGAGAACGAGTTCGGTGAGATCGGCATTGACGGCGGATTTATGAAGGAAGCCGGCATCCAGGTGACGGAAATGAACAGCGGCTGCATTTGCTGCAGCCTGGTGGGCGATTTCGGCGAGGCGCTGCACAAGGTGCTGGACACGTATCATCCGGACCGGATTCTGATTGAGCCCAGCGGCGTGGGCAAACTGAGCGACGTGGTGCGCGCGGCGAGCGCCGTGTGCGGGGACGACTGCCAGATCGGCGCGCTGGTCGCTGTGGTGGACGCCGGGAAGTGCAAAATTTACATGAAGAACTTCGGCGAGTTCTTTGTGAACCAGATTGAGCACGCCGCGACGATCATCCTGAGCCGGACCGACATCGCAAGCGCCGAGAAGGTCGAGGAGTGCGTGAAGATGATTCGCGAGCACAATCAGAACGCGACGATCATCACGACGCCCATGAATGAGTTGGACGGCAATCAGATCATGAAGGCGATGGAGAAGGCCGACACGCTGGAGCAGGAAATGGCCCAGATCATGGCCGAAGTGACGGACGACGATGACGAGTGCGACGATCCCGAGTGCGAGTGCCATCACCACCATCACCATGACCATGATCACGAGGATGAGGAGCATGAGCATCATCATCACCATGATCATGATGACGACGACGATGATGAGGACGAACACGAGCATCATCACCACCATGATCACGACCATGAGCACGGGGACCATGATGAGGACGAGCATGAACATCATCATGACCATGACGAGCATGACCATGAGCATCATCATCACCATCATCACCACCACCATGACGCCGACGAGGTGTTCACGAGCTGGGGTGTGGAGACGCCGAAGAAGTTCACCGAGGATGAGCTGAAGGGCATTCTGGACGCCCTGCAGGACCAGGAGAAGTACGGCATGGTGCTGCGCGCGAAGGGCATTGTGCCCGCGCAGGATGGCAGATGGATTCACTTTGACTACACGCCCGGCGAGAGCGATATCCGCCATGGCGGCGCGGAAGTGACCGGACGGCTGTGCGTGATCGGCAGCAAGATTCAGGAAGAGAATTTGAAGACTTTGTTTGGAGTGGTTTGATGGCAGTGAAGGAAATTCCGGTTTATCTGTTTACCGGCTTCATCGACGCGGGGAAGAGCACATTTATCCAGGGAACGCTGGAGGACAAGCGCTTCAACAGCGGGGAGAAGACCCTGCTGCTGAGATGCGAGGAGGGGGAAGTCGAGTACGACTTCTCCACCTTCAGCGGGGAGAATGTGTTTCTGCGCACGCTGGAAGAGGAAAAGGAATTCAATGAGCAGGCGCTGGCGGCGGCGGCAAATGAGACCGGCGCGGAGCGCGTGATCATCGAGTATAACGGGATGTGGCCGATGCAGACCCTGTATGACAACATTCCGGACGGGTGGCTGGTGGCACAGGAAATTTGCTTCGCGGAGTGCGGCACTTTTACGGTGTACAACGCGAACATGCGAAACCTTGTGTTCGACAAGATTCAGACCTGCGATGTGATCGTGTTCAACCGGTGCAAAGACGACAGCGATCTGGACGCGCTGCACAAGATTGTGCGGCAGGCGAACCGGCGGTGCAACATCTTCTATGAGTATCCGGACGGGCGGAGCCTGATGGATGAGAAGGTGGATCCGCTGCCGTTTGACGTGAACGCGCCGGTGATCGAGATTGAGGACCGGGACTATGCGTACTTCTTCAGCGATTTGATGGAAAACTCCGACAACTATGAGGGAAAGACCGTCGAGTTCAAGGGAACATTTCCGAAGAGCGCGAAGCCGATTCCGGATCCCGTGTTCGTGGCGGGGCGGCCGCTGATGAACTGCTGCGCCGCGGATACTCAGTTTGCCGGGCTGGCGTGCTACCGCGGGACTCATCCGAAGCCCGCGGAGGGAAGCTGGTTCAAGGTGAAAGGAAAGATCCGCCTGCAGCGGAACCGCCTGTTCGGCGGGAAGACGCCGGTGATGGACGTGCTGGAGATTTCCAAGGCGGTCCAGCCGGAAGATGTCGTGGCCACATTCTACTGAGCAAACGGAGGGAATGCGCGTGCTGAGAGACGAAGCGGAGAACCTGACCCGGAAAGCCGGAAGGGAGAAACACTTTATACTCGACACCTGGTACTGCGGGATTATCAACGAGAAGATCCGGGACGCAACGCGGAAGGGGCAATACGAAGTGAAGATCCGCTTCGACGCCCGGAGCCATGTGGCGAACCACCAGCAGCGGTTTATCCAGCTGTACGAGGAACAGGGGTACAGCGTGCATTTCCGACCGAACTATGTTCATATTACCCCGAGCCAGTATGACATGATCATTCAATGGGCTCCGAAAGACGAAGAAAATGCCTGAAGCAAATGCTTCAGGCATCTTTTTTGAGGATCTGTTATTCCGCTTTGAACATGTAGACCGCTGTATCGTCCACGGGGGTGGAATCGACACCGGTCTGCGCATATTCACCGTTCACGTAGAACGCCCAGTAATGCGGATTGTCATCGCTCCAGATGATTTCCGTGCCGCAGACGGAGGTGACATAGAGCCCGTACTCCGAATCGCTGCCGGCAATGAGACCGTTTTCCAGCAGGGCGGCGCCCACGGTTTCGGCATCCGTATGGATTTCGAACCAGGACTGCGTGCCTTCCAGATCCGTGACACAGAACCTGAAGACATGGGCATTGCCGATGACGACCGGCGCATCCTCCGTGCCGGTCATGAGGATGACGCTTTCCTCCGCGGTGTCGGCCGCGGTTTCAGCGGTGGTTTCCGCCAATCCAGTACTCAGCACTGCCGCCGCGAGCAGAGCCAGGCAAAGGAAGAGCGAAAGCCGGGACCAAAGGACTGACTTTCTCATTTCTTTGCATCTCCTTACTATTTATTTGAGAAAACCCGGCCTCTTTCGGGGAAAACCCGGCGGCGCTCGCGCACAGAAAGGGCCCGAAGGCGGCTGAAAATATTCCGGCTCGGCGAACCCGGCATGCCTTCTCAGCGCACAGCGCCAATGGCTTGTCCTCCCCCGCGGCGGGGAGCCATGCCGGGCGGAAAATCACCTGACGGCGACGGGCTCGCGCGGGATTTGCACCCGCTTCCTTCCAGCCACGGGAAGCATTATACCATGAAGAAAATTTGCGGGCAACCGGGACGGTCGGGTCTTGCGAACGCGGGTGGTACAGTTTATAATAGAACCAAATGGGCCTGAAAGGAGCGGAATGGAAAATGAGCCGTGAAATCCGGATTCTGGAGCTGATTGAAGGGGCAAAGGAAGCCAGGGGACTGACGGTGATCATTGATGTGCTGCGCGCGTTTTCGCTGGAGTGCTATTTGTATGCCGACGGCGCCGCGCTGGTGCGCCCGGTCGGGACCGTTGAGGACGGGTTTGCCCTGCGGGAACGGTTTCCGGGGAGCCTGCTCGTGGGCGAGCGGGGCGGAAAAATGTGCGAGGGATTTGACTTTGGCAATACGCCGAGCGGAATCCGTCCTGAAGACGTGATGGGGAAACTGATTTTCCATACGACGAGCGCCGGGACGCAGGGCATTGTGAACGCGAAGGACGCGGAGGAAATCATTACCGGAAGTCTCGTGAACGCCCGGGCCGTGGCCGCGTACATCCGGGCCAGAGATCCGGAGACGGTGTCCCTGGTGTGCATGGGAAACGGCGGCGTGAGGACGGCGCCGGAGGACGTCCTGTGCGCGGAATACATCAAGAGTATTCTGGAAGGGCACGAGATTCCGGACATGGCAAGCCGGATCGAAAATCTCAAGACGCACGGGGCGGAGCATTTTTTTGACCCGGCAAAGAGTGAGATTTATCCGAGCGCGGATTTTCCGCTGTGCACGGCGCTGAACCGGTTTCCGTTCGTGCTGCGGGTGGACCGGGACGGGACCGGGTGGAAATCCACACGGATTGACATGCAATTCGTACTGGGGGAATGATATTGAAAAGGATTCGCGCGCTGGTCTGCCTGATGGCGGCGATTTGCGTATTCATATGCGGCGCGGGCGCGGAAGGGGACATGAGCCTGACTGTGACCGCGACATCGCGAACCGGTTTTACCAACTCCGTGCCGCATTATGTGTACTTCAATGTGGAGGCGGAGAACGCCGATTACTTTACTCTGCGGGTGTATAACCCGGACGGGGAGCGGGTCTCTTTCACCACCTACGAGAAGGTCAAGAAGGGACAGAGCGCGGTCAACGACATGACGCTGAGCCTGAGGAACGGACGGACGGGATACGAGGGCTTGAATGTGCTGTTCAAGAGCGACATCGCCCTCGGGACGTGGGTGATTGAGGTGACCGCCGCGAACGCGAAGAAGGAAAAGGTGGTTGAGACCCTGAACATCGAGGTTACCGAGGTCGGCGCGCTGGAACTGGAGCAATTGTCGGAGACGCGGGAAATGGTGATCGGGACGGAAGACAACCTTTATACCGCGGTGGAGGAAGGAAAATACCGGTACGTATCCCAGGACCCGGACTCGAAGTATTTCGTGAAGGAATACTGGATGGACCCCAAATTCGACCTGCGGGACAGCGCAAAGCAAAAATGCACGAGGGCGCTGTTTTCCACAGTGCTGAGCGGATTCGGGATTGACCTGACCCCGGTGGAAATGTCCGGGATGGTCGGATCGCGCGGGCTGAGCGCGAACTTTGACGAAGTGTGCGCGGCGCTGGGGAATGTGCGGCGCACGGAGGGCGATCTGGAGACCCTGTGGGCGCGATATACGGCCGGGGAGGCGTCGCCGCCGATGCTTCATTTTGTGATGAAGGAAGGCATGCACGCGGTGCTGCTGCTGAACCGGGACCGGGAGAACCCGGACCTGTACTACGCGCTGACCACCGGACAGACGGCGAACCTGACGGGGTATGTCGGGGGACTGAGGTATGACTACATCATCCCCATTCTGATTGAGCATGGGGAGGTCGGGACGAGGATTCACAGCCCGGCGATCACAAGATACGACAAGGGAACCATCGACTGGATTTATCAATGGGAAATATTCGATGATAATTAAGAGGGAGAGAAAGACCATGAGAAAGACCAAGATTATCTGCACTATCGGACCCGCGTGTGAGGATGAGGCGACGCTGGAAGCCATGTGCGACGCCGGCATGAATGTGGCGCGGCTGAACTTTTCCCACGGGACGCACGAGGAGCATCTGGAGAAGATCAAGACCATCAAGCGCGTGCGGGAAAAGAAGAACCTGCCCATCGCGATTATGCTGGATACGAAGGGACCGGAATACCGTATTGGCACGTTCAAGGACGGGAAGATCACGCTGAAGGACGGGGATCATTTCACCCTGACCACGGAGAATGTGGAAGGCGACGAAAATAAAGTGTCCGTGAGCTATGAACATCTGATGGAAGAACTTTCTCCCGGGGATACCGTGCTGATCAACAACGGGCTGGTGATCCTGAAGGTCGAGGAGATCAGCGGGAGCGAGGCGAAGTGCCTGGTTGAGGCCGGGGGCGAGCTGAGCAATCGGAAGAGCATGAGCTTTCCGGGAAAGGTGATGAAGCACGAGTATCTGAGCGAGCAGGACAAGAGCGACATCCTGTTCGGAATTGAGAATGACGTGGACTTTGTGGCGGCGAGCTTTGTGTCCTGCCGGGAAGACGTGGAAGCCCTTCGGAATCTGCTGGACGAGAATGGCGGGAAGGAGATCGACATCATCGCGAAGATTGAGAACCGCAGCGGCGTCGAGAAGATTGAGCAGATTTGCGAGGTCGCGGACGGCATTATGGTGGCGCGCGGAGACCTGGGCGTCGAGATTCCTTTCATGGAAGTGCCTGCCTTGCAGAAATACATGATCAGTCAGTGCCGGCTGCTCGGAAAGCGCGTGATCACCGCGACGGAGATGCTGGAGAGCATGATCCACAACCCGCGGCCGACGCGCGCGGAAATTTCCGACGTCGCGAACGCGGTGTATGACGGGTCGTCCGCGATCATGCTGAGCGGCGAAACCGCGGCGGGCAAGTATCCCGTACAGGCGGTGAAGACCATGGCGGAGACCGCGGAATACACGGAGCAGCATATTGACTATGCCGACTGGCTGCGGACGACAAAATTCAAGATCCGGAACAATCTGGACGCCATTTCCCACGCGACTTGCATGATGGCGGTGGACGTCGGGGCGAAGGCGATTGTGGTAAACTCCCTGTCCGGGCGGACGGCGCGGATGGTGTCCCGCTTCCGCGGACCGGTGAACATCGTGGGCACGACGACGAGCGAGAAGGCGTGGCGGAAGCTGAACCTGAGCTGGGCGGTGACGCCGGTGCTGAGCGAGCCGTACAGCAGCATGGATGTCATGTTCTGGCAGGATCTGAAATACGCGAAGGATCTGCTGGGCCTGCAGAGCGGGGACAATGTGGTGCTGACCGGCGGGCAGATCAACGGGGAGCCCGGGAACACGAACACCATCAAGGTCGAGAGACTGAAGTAAGACGGAGGGAAAAAGATGAGCTTTGCCTTTGAGAAATTGCGGGATCCCGGATATTTCCGGGAGAACCGGATGGACGCGCACTCCGACCATATCCCGGTCGGACCGGAGGGAGAAAGCCTGCGGATGAGCCTGAACGGGGCGTGGCGCTTCTTTTACGCCCTGAACGAGGAGCAGGTGATCGAGGGATTCGAGAAGCCGGAATATGACTGCAGGGCGTGGGAGGAGATTCCTGTGCCCGCGCATGTGCAGATGGAAGGATACGGGCATCCGCAGTACTGCAATACCCAGTATCCGTGGGACGGGACGGACGATATCGACATTGGAGAGATTCCCACCTACTTTAACCCCGTGGCGTGCTACTGCAAGTATTTCACGTTGCCGGAAAGCTGGGAAGGCGAGCGGGTGATCGTGAGCTTTCAGGGCGCGGAGAGCTGTGTCGCGGTGTGGCTGAACGGGGAATATGTCGGATTCGCGAGCGACAGCTTTACGCCGGACGAGTTCGAGCTGACGAAATTCCTGAAGAGCGGCGAGAACAAGCTGGCGTGCCGGGTGTACCGCTTCGGCGTGAGCAGCTGGCTGGAGGATCAGGATTTTATGCGCTTCAGCGGGCTGTTCCGCGATGTTTATCTGGAACGGCTGCCGGAGGCGCGGCTGGCGGACCTGAAGGTCCGGACAATGCTGGATGAAAGCTACACGGACGCGGTGCTGGAGGCGGAGCTGAGGACCGAGGCGCCGGAGGGCAGCAAGGCGATTCTGTGCCTGACGGACGGGGAGAGCGAAATCGGCGGATGTGAGTTTGACATCGCGAACGGGATGGTGAGTGCCGCGATTCCGGTGAAGAATCCCCGGAAGTGGAGCGCGGAGAAGCCGGAGCTGTACACGCTGGGGATCGTCATTCTCGGCAAGGACGGGAAAGTGAGCGAGAAGATTTCCCAGAAGGTCGGATTCCGCCGGTTTGAGATGAAGGACGGCATCATGTGTCTGAACGGGCAGAGGATCGTGTTCAAGGGCGTGAACCGGCACGATTTTTGCGCGGAGACCGGGCGCGCGGTGACGAAGGAAAAGATTTGGCGCGACCTGGTGACCATGAAGCGGAACAATATCAACGCCGTGCGGACAAGCCACTATCCGAACACGAGCGCGCTGTACGCGATGTGCGACGAGCTGGGGCTGTATGTGATTGACGAGTGCAACATGGAGACCCACGGGATCTGGGATCGGATTTACCGCGGGAGTTTGCAGGTGCAGGACTGCCTGCCCGGGGACCGGATGGACTACCTGCCGATGATGCTGGACCGCGTGCACAGCATGGTTGAGCGGGATAAGAATCATGCGTGTATCCTGATCTGGAGCTGCGGTAACGAGAGCTACGGCGGGCGCGTGATTCTGGAGATGAGCCGCGAGATGCGCCGGATGGACGAGACGCGGCTGGTGCACTACGAGGGCGTCGCGGAAGGACGCGACCGGCGGTATCCGGAGACGACGGACATGGACAGCCAGATGTACACCCCGGTGGAGCACATCCGGGAGTGGCTGGCGGAGCACGACGACAAGCCGTTCATCCTGTGCGAGTATACCCACAGCATGGGCAACTCGAACGGCGCCATGCACAAGTATACCCGGTACGCCTACGAGGAGCCGCGGTATCAGGGCGGATTCATCTGGGACTACATTGATCAAAGCATCGTCGGCAAGGACCGGTACGGGCAGGAAATGTACCGCTATGGCGGGGACTATGACGACCGGCCGAACGACGGGGATTTCTCCGGGAACGGGATTTGTTTCGGGAGCGGGGAAGCGACCCCGAAGATGCAGGAGGTCAAGTACAATTACCGGAACATCGAGGCCGAGGTGACCGAAGAGAACGTATGGATCCGGAACCGCTTCCTTTTCCGCAATACGGGCGAGTTTGAGTGCGTCATGACCCTGAAGAAGGACGGGAAGGAAATCGCCCGGACGCGGGTGGAGACGAACATCGCACCGCTGAGCGAGGGCGGGATTCCCCAGCCTTTCGGCAAGATGAGCGACGCGGGCGAGTACACGCTGGACGTGTCCTTCCGGACGAAGGAGGACACCGATTGGGCCGACGCGGGGCACGAGATCGCCTGGGGCGAGGGCGTGTGGACCGTGGAAGGCGAAGAGAAGAATCCTGAGCTGAAGAAGCCCGCGCTGCGCGTGACAAAGGGCGACCGGAATGTGGGCGTCATCGGTGACGGGTTCCGGGTGATGTATTCCATGGAGCACGGGACGCTGATTTCCTATCAGGTGTGCGGACGGGAAATGCTGAAGACTCCGCCGCGGCCGGCGTTCTGGCGCGCGCCGATTGACAATGACCGCGGGAACGGGACGCCGGCGAGATACTCCGAGTGGAAGATTGCCGACCTGTACGCGCGTCCGCTGGGCACGGGAGAGCTGAAGGAGAAGAAGGGCGAGGAGCCCGTACAGATGAACGACGACGGATCCGTGAGCTTCGTGACGTGGTGGATGCTGCCGGGGAGCGAGGAGCCGGAGTGCCGGATGGAGATTACCGTGAAGCCGGGCGGAGAGACGGAGATTCATCTGACCTGCGAGCCGAAGGAGGGGCGGACGGAAATGCCGCTGTTCGGCGTGCAGTGGAAGATGGACGCGGACTTCGACAGGGTGAAGTACTACGGGCTGGGACCGGATGAGAATTATAACGATCGCCGGGAAGGCGCGCGGCTCGGGATTTACCGCTACAAGGCAGATGAAAACATGACGAAGTACCTGTATCCGCAGGAATGCGGGAACCGGACCGGCGTGAGATGGGCGGAGATTACCGACCTGCGCGGGCGAGGCGTGAAGGTGAGCGGAAACGCTATTGAGCTGAGCGTGCTGCCGTGGACGGCGCATGAGATTGAGAACGCGGACCACGCGAACGAACTGCCGCAGAAGCATTACACCGTGGTGCGGCCGGCGCTCATGCAGATGGGCGTGGGCGGCGACAACAGCTGGGGCGCAAGGACGCACCCCGAGTACCTGCTGCCGAAGGGCGAGAAGATGGACTTCACCTTCCGGATCGCGCCGAAGATTGACTGAGAAAAATGAAAAGGGCTGTCTCACGTTTCACCGATGTGAGACAGCCTTCTTTTATCAAGCTGGCGCCGGTTTACTTTGAAAGCGGCGAACATGAAGAGGAAGCGGTTGTGCTGAAAGAAGTGACCGGGGAGTAAAATAAAAATGACGGCTGTCACAAATGTGGCAGCCGCTTTTGAGATAAAATTATTTTTTAATGTAGTCCTTGGACATGTAGCCGGTGCTTCCGTTATAGCTGATTTTGTACCATTTGCCGGATTCGCCAGTGACGGTGACGGAGGAGCCGGATTCAATCTGGGTGACGGTCGCGTAACCCCGGCCGGGGCCGCGGCGCATGTTGACCTTTTTGCCGTTTTCGCTGTAAACGGTGCCGGTGAAGGATTTGAAGTCGGATTTCGTCGTTGTGGTCGTTGTGGTGGTCGTCGTCGATGAGGATTCGGACGGCTTTTTGGAGGACAGATATTCGTTTTTCACATAGCCCGTCCAGACACCGTACTTGACCTTGGACCAGCCGTTTTCGGAAGAATAGACCGTCACTTCGGAGCCGGGATCCATTCTGACTTTGACGCCGTAGCCCTTAACGCTCGGGCCGTGGCGGAGATTAACCTTTTTGCCGTTTGGGGAAACGATATATTTCGTTTTCCCGGTGGATTTTGTGGTCGTGGTGGTTGCGGCCGCCGAAGAAGTCCCGGACGGCTTTTTCGTGACCAGATATTCATTCTTTACATATCCCGTCCAGACGCCGTACTGTACTTTGGACCAGCCGTTTTCCCTTGCGAGCACGGTGACCTTGGAACCGGAATCCATTCTTACCTTCACGGCGTAGGTCTTTTCGTTCGGGCCGTGCCGCAGATTGACCTTTTTGCCGTCCGGGGAGACCACAAAGCGGGTGGTTCCGGTGGAAGACGAAGAAGAGGAGGACTCGGAAGAGGATTTGGACGCGGTCTTGGAAAGGTACTGGCTCATGATCCAGCCGGAGAGGGAACCGGAAATACGGCTCCATTTTCCGGAGATTTCCTGAACGGTGACCTCAGATCCGGGGGGCAGTTTACCTTTGACGGAATACCCTTTGCCGGCGCCGGAGCGCACATTGACGGCATTGCCTTTCGGGTTCGTGACATAGGCGGTGTAAGGCGTGCCGGCGTTTTCGGACTTGGCGACCTTCGAGGTGGAGAGTCGGGACTTCCGGATATAACCGGTGCCATTGTCCGAAGAGACATAGCACCAGACGGCCCCGGAGGTGTAGACCTTCACCTTCGCGCCCTGAAGCAAGGTCGCGGTTTCGGAAAAGCTGTCCGCCGGACCGGAGCGAAGGGATGTATCATCCTTTTTTACATAGGCGGTG
>Ga0065709_1029301_pt1 | contig 36569 bp, 27 predicted proteins | sample Hoacrofraction14_2_FD_59096 | JGI IMG/M metagenome (GOLD analysis project Ga0065709, IMG submission 59096) | Hoatzin crop microbial communities from Cojedes, Venezuela, sample from fiber fraction 14 v1 | ecosystem: Host-associated > Birds > Digestive system > Esophagus > Crop | place: Venezuela...
GCAGTTACGCATCGGACGAAGCTTCGCATTCAAATTCGTCCGATGCTGCCAGATATACTTTATTGGTACGCCCTCAGCAGCAAGTGCTTCAGGTGTCCTGAACAGTTACTTTGCCACACAATATTTGCCGGATAAAAAACGCAGGGCCCGCGGGTCCTGCGTTTTACTATTGCTTATTTCAAAACGGGCATCGCAGTTCCCGCTGCGGTTCCGGTTTATGCTGCCTGCTCAGCTACACTGCCTGTGCATCTGCATTGCCTGCTTCGGCAGTACTGCCTGCGCAGCTGCACGGCTGCCAATGTCCTCAGCCCTTCACCGCGCCGGCGACCATGCCTTCGATGATCTGCTTGCTGAAGGCGAAGTACAGCACGACGATCGGCGCCATCGTGATCAGCATGCCGGACATGATCTTCGGATAGTCCGACGCGAACTGCCCCTTGAAGTTGGTCATCGCCAGCGGCACGGTCTGCAGGCTCTGCACGCGCGAGCACAGGACCAGCGCAAAGGAGAATTCATTCCAGCAGCTGAAGACCTGGATGATCGCGATCGTGACCAGGATCGGCCGGCAGATCGGCAGGATGATATTGAACATCGTGTGGGAGAAGCTGCTGCCGTCGATGGCGGCCGCCTCCTCCAGCTCGATCGGCACCGATTTGACGAAGCCCTCGACCAGGAAGACCGCCATCGGCATGCCGAAGGCGACATACGGGATGATCAGGGTAAACCACTTATTCGACAGGTTCACCGTGTTGAAGACCACGTAGATCGGGACCAGCAGCGAGTGGATCGGGATCAGCATGCCCATGAGGAAGACCACGTAGAGCACCCGGTTCAGCTTGAACGGCACCCGCGCCAGAATATAGCCGATGATGAAGCCGAACAGCACGATGAAGAACAGCGAGATCACCGTGGTGCGCGTCGAATTCAGCATGGAATCGGCCAGATGATAGTCCTTGTTGGTCAGGACCTTGATGTAGTTCTCGAAGGTCGGTGACTCCGGCAGACCGATGATATCCGCGTTGAACTGCCGCTTCAGCTTCAGCGAGGAATAGAACATCCACACCAGCGGGAAGACGCACGACAGCGAGAAGATCATCAGGATGACATTGATCGCCGTGGCCGCGGCGCCCGTGGCAAAAATCTGGCCCGGCGTCCGCGCGGATTTGACCCTCTGCCGCTGCCTTTCTTTACGCTTAGCCATCAGTCAACCCCCTTTCCGCGCATCGCCGTGTTGACGAGCCACCGGCTCAGCCCGATGACTGCCAGCGACACCACAAAGATCGCGACCGAGATACAGGAGCCGTAGCCCATGTTGCTCTGCTCGAAGGAGATCTTGTAGCCGTAGAGCGCCATAACCATCGAGGCGGTGCCCGGACCGCCCTCCGTCATGGAGTAAATGTGGTCGAAGACCTTCATATTGCCGGCCACGCACAGCGTGATGCAGACCAGCAGCATGTTCTTGATCAGCGGCAGGACGATCTTCGTCGCCCGCTGCCAGGCGTTGGCGCCGTCCAGCTCCGCGACCTCGAAGATCTCTTTATCGATCGAAGCCATGGCAGACAGGATGATCACCATGTAATAGCCGATGAACTGCCACACCAGCGGGATCGAGACCAGCGGCATGACGAGGTTCTTGTTGTTCAGCCACACCTGCACGGCGTCCGAATGACCGGTCGCATTGAGGATGTAGTTGAGGATGCCGCGCTTGTAATCATAGACCATCGTCCAGATCATGCCGATGTAGACCGCGGAGATCGTGCTCGGGAAGAAGCCGAAGGTCCGGTGGATCGCCTTGAACTTCGCCAGCCGCGAATTGATCATCAGGGCGAGCAGGAACGCGATCCCGATCTGTCCGAGAATACAGACGATGACGATGAAGATGTTGTGGCCGAAAGCCTTCCAGAACGTGGCATCATGGACCAGCTTTACGTAATTGGACAGACCGGAAAATGTCTTGTTCGGACCGCCCTTCCAGTCAAAGAAGCTGTAGAACAGGGCTGCGATCAACGGTACGAAGACCGAGAAGATATACCACACCAGCGGTATGGCCAGAAACGCCGCGATCACCGTGCCCTTCGGTTTGATCGATCTGAGCATATTGAACTCCCTCCGCCCCGCCGGCCTGCGCCGGCAGGGTCTGTGCTGAACCTTCCTGCGGCGCACCCCTTCAGCGTGTCGTCAGCCGGTCGGTTGTATGTATGTGGCAGCCATCCCCGAAGCGATGCGGCCGCTGTGCTTTGTCCGCCGCGGCATTTTGCATTTCTTCCGGACAGGGGCTGCCGCAGAATAGTATAAAAGGGGCCCGGGAAACGGATCCCGGGCCCCTTTGCCAACTCTGATTTACAGCCGGCCGCTCAGGCGGACCCTGCCTCCGGCCGATTCAGTGCGGTAATCGCAGGATGTACACGCAGGCGCGTCCACCCGGCTCATTGCTAACGCCCCCAAACGAGCCGGACAAGTCCTGCTCGTTTGACGCGGCATTCGCCGGATGTACACGCAGGCGCGTCCCCCCGGCTCATTGCGTCGCCCCAAACGAGCCGGACAAGTCCTGCTCGTTTGACGCGGCATTCGCCGGATGGACACGCAAGCGTGTCCATCCGGCTCATTGCTAACGCGATCAGTTCAGGAAGTTCTCCTCATACGCTGCCTGGATATCCGCTGCCAGCGTAGCCGCATCGCCTTCGCCGTTCATCAGTTCCTGCAGTCCGGTGTTGCAGACGCTCCACACGGCCGGATCCACGTAGGAATCATAGATCTCGCAGGTTTCCGTATCGACATAGGACCAGTTGTAGAAGTCCTGATCGACCTGAGAGAACGCCGACAGGTCAACATCTTCCACCTTCGTCAGACCGCCGAGCGCATAGTTCGTGGCGACGAAATTGGAGAAATCAGCACCGGTGAGCTTGTACGCCAGATCGACGCAGGCAGCCAGCTTGTCCGGATCCTCCGCGACCTTCGCGTTGATGGCGATACCGTAGCCAAGGCCGATGTTCTGGGAATTCGGAGCTTCGGTGGCATCGCTCGGCTGCGGCAGGACCGCGAAGCCGATGTTGTTGTACTTCTCTTCGTCAGTCTCAAGCAGGGTCGCCGCGATGTAGGACTCATCCCAGTTGCCGCCGATGAAGGCCGGCGCCTCACCGGCGATGAAGTACTCACGGGCATCCTCGTTCGTGACACTGTTGTAATCCGGGTTGAAGATGTTGGTCTCGCTGAAGATCTTGCCGGTGAAATCAAGAGCCTTCACGAATGCTTCATCCGTGAACGCAGCCTCGCCGTCGCCCGCGATGATGTGTGCGAACCACTCCGGACCGGTGTAGCGGTTGCCGAGGGTGGACAGGAAGTCAGAGTTTGCCTGCCACTGACCGCCATTTCCGAAGGCGATGCTGTACTCGTAGCCTGCCTCGATGAACTTGTCCGTAGCTTCCTGCACCTCATCCCAGGTGGCCGGGAAGCTGTCATAGCCCATGTCTGCCCAGATCTGCTTGTCGTAGATCACGACCGTGCAGGTGCCGCCGGTCAGCGCCGGAAGCGCATACATCTTCTCATCCGCCGTGAACGGGGTGAAGTAGGCCGTGTTGTAATCCTCGTAATACGGGGATTCCTTGATGATGTCGGTCATGTCGAGGACCAGGCCCTGAGATGCCCAGGAGATCGTGTTCATGCCCTGCAGCAGGAACACATCCGGAAGGTCATCGGCCGCCGCCATCGTGGCGATCTGGGTCTTGTATTCGTCGTTGGCCAGCACGTTCTGGTTGAGCGTGATCTCCGGATGAGCCTCTTCCCATTCTGCGATCATCGTACGGAAACCGTCGGATCCGCCGTTGCCTTCCGATTCCTCGGACGTGGAGAAATGCATCATGTTGATCTCGCCCGTGTAGGCCAGCGCCGAGGCCTCCTCAGCCATCGCCGTTGCGCTGAGGAGCATGCTGGCGGCCATCGTGGTACCAAGTGTCAGAGCCAAAAACCGTTTCATTCTTTTCCCTCCCTGTGAAGCTGTACCTTTTGTTTTGTGTTGCCGTGCTTTGTCGTCGGGTTGCTTTATTTCGTGTTGCTGTGTTTCCGTGGGTTGTGATTTTGCCGGATGGCACTTTTACAATCGTCGTTCCGAAACCGGTGTGCAATTTGCAACAAAATCAGTTTTACGAAAACGTTCATCCAAGGAAAACTATACACTTAATCCATAGAATTTACAAGTTATTTTTTTATTTTTTCCGTCAAAACGTTTTCTCACACACAAAAAGGACCGGCCGGCCGGCCGATCCCCTGTCAGATCTCCTGTTATGTGTACATGTCCTGCGGTGCGCCGCTCCCGCCGGTATCCTCCGCCAGCAGGGCGCTCAGCGCCTCGATCGCTTCCTCCTCGTCCTCGCCCTCGCAGACCAGACGCACCTGCCGCCCGGCGTTGACCTGCGCGCTCAGGACGCTGAGCACGCTCTTGAGGTTGTACGTCTTAGAGCCGATCACCATCGAGCAGGTGCAGGAGAAGCTCAGCGCCTTCTCGCTCAGCCGGCCCGCCGGCCGCAGATGCAGCCCCTCGTCACCGCCGATCACCACATCCCGCTGTCTCATGGCATCACCTCCGACTCCGATTCCGGCTCAAAGCAGCCCATCGCCGTCTCCGGTCACCGCGTCCCGCGGTCTCACGGCGTCACCTCCGACTCCGATTCCGACTCGGAGTTTTCCTCCGACTCCGCCGAGCGGAAGGTAAGCGCCAGCTCATCCTGCGAGGTCGTCTTCTTCCGGGAGCTGACCTTGATCGTCACATCCTGGGCCAGCTCATAGCCCTCCGGCAGTTCCACCTCCACCGGCAGCTCATAGCTGCCCTCCTCGGCGCACGCGCTCAGATCCACCGTCAGCGACAGACTCTCCGGATCGACCGCGTCGTTGTTCTCCGCCGCCTCGAGCCGGTGCACCTTCACCGGCAGAACATCCGCCGGCGTGAAGACCAGATCCATATCCGACGGCCGGTTCAGCGTCTCGATCGCACTCAGCGGCACATTCACCGTCACATCGCCGTTCTTCTCGATCTCCACCTGGATCTGCAGCGTCGAATCCGCCCCCGACGCCAGCCGCAGCTCCGTGGAAATGGCGCTGAGCTCCGCGGTCAGATCCACTTCCTCCGAGATCGTCTCCGACGCCCCGGACACATCCACCGCCTCCGACAGCGTCAGCGACCGCCCGAGCGCACTCAGCGCCTCGGACGAACCGGCCACACTGATCGTCTCCGGCAGCGTCGTCACATCCGCGATGTTATAGCCCCAGGCCGGCGAGCCGGTCGTCTCGACGCGGACGGTCACATCCGAGCGCACCCGCCACGGCGTCACCGTCACATGCACCACGCGGTCCGTGATGACCGTGCCGTCCTCACTCTTGAATTCCAGACTGCTGAGCTGGGAGTCCGTAAAGTCCTCCCCGTTCTTGTCGATGACGCGCAGCGTGCTCTCCGACACGACCTCCTCCGAGGAGAGGTTGGAGACACTGACCGGCGCCACGACCTGTCCGATGATGCGGATCAGGGACTGCGGCCCGGCGATCAGGATATTCCTGCCCTCCTCGATCGCGGTCGTCCCGACCTCATAGCCGGTCGACGGCGTGCCGGAGGCGGACACCGTCGCGACGAAGGTATCCTCCACCTTGTCCTCGAGCTTCACCTTCAGGGACGACGGCGACATCTCGATCTCATCCCAGGTCACCGCACTGTTCGAGCAGACCACGGTCAGCGGGACCGAGTCCATCTCGTTGATATTTTCCAGGTCCGCCTCGACATAGAAGTCCGAGCCGGTACGCGAGAGCTTTTCCAGCACACTGCGCCGCTCCGTCACCCGGAGCGTGACCGTCCCGGAGCCCTGCGGCTCGACCACCTTGTCGATGGCGGCGATGCTCTCCTTGTTGATGATCGTGATCGGCACGTTGTTGAACAGCCGTGTCTGCGTCGGGTTGTTCGTGTTCGAGACCAGCAGCCAGATCAGGAAGGCCACAATCAGGGAGACCAGCTTCAAACCCGGATGGTCGATGATCGCGTGAAGCAGCTTATGTCTCATGGCTTATGTCTCATCCTTCCTTCTTTTCCTTCCGCCACAGTGCCGGCAGCCGGCTGACCACCGCCTTGTTCTGCAGGAACGTCAGCCGCTCACGCAGCTGCTTCTCGGTCACCCGCCGGTCCAGCTTGCCCTTGTAGGCCAGCGACACGGCGCCCGTCTCCTCCGACACGACGATCGTCAGGGAATCCGTCACCTCCGACACGCCGACCGCCGCGCGGTGCCGGGTGCCGAGCTCCTTGCTCAGGCTCATGTTGTCCGACAGCGGCAGATAGCAGGTCGCCGCCGTCACACGGTCGCCGCGCACCACCACTGCCCCGTCATGCAGCGGGGTATTGTGCTCAAAGATATTGATCAGGAGCTGACTCGTGACCAGGGCATCCACCTCGATCCCGGTCCGCTCGTATTCATGAAGATTTTCCTTCTGCTCGATGACGATCAGTGCGCCGGTCTTCGCCCGCGCCATCTCCATCGTCGCCTTCACCAGTTCATTGATCGTGCGGTCGGTGAAGCGCTGCTCGACGCTCTTCGAGCTGCCGAGCGAGAAGAGGGTCGCGACGATCTGCCGCTCCCCGAGTGACTCCAGCGCCCGCCTCAGCTCCGGCTGGAACACGACCACCGCCGTGATGATGATGATGCTCATTCCCTGATTGACGATATAGATCAGGGTGTCCATGTTGAGCAGATAGATCAGCGACACCGCCGCGCCGATGACCAGGATCCCGCGCAGCAGCGTCCACGCGTGGGACGTCATGATCCACTGCAGCAGCTTGTAGACCAGGTAGGCGAGGATCAGAATCTCCAGGATATCCGTTTTGCCTATGGTGATGGAAGGAAGTCGGAGCCAGGGCAGATGGCTCGAGATCCATGTACTGATGGTGTTCATCCTGTCGGTTCCCCCAAAGATCGTTGCCCGGGCAGGTCCGCTCCCGCCCGTTCTGCGCGCCGCCCGCCGGTATCTCCTTCGGGATGCCCTGAACAGCTACGCACTGTCTTCATTATAAACAGCAAAAGTTGTCGGCGCAAGGCTCTTACACCCAAAAATTCGGGGATTAAAAAACCCCGGGCACGAGGCCCGGGGCGCCGGCCTGCCGCAGAAGACGGCAGGCATGGGGTTTTACATGTTCAGGGAGACAGGCTTACGGAAGCATGTCGGAATCGCCGTAGGTGTTGTTCCAGGCTGCTTCACGCTCGTCGATGATCGCCTGGCCGCCGGAGGCCAGATAATCGGACATCATGCTCTCCCAGGTGCTCTCGAAGTCTTCCGCGGACGCGACCACGGAGTTGTCATAGACCTGATCTCTCTTCGCGGAGAGCGTGTCACCGACACCGGACTCGGCCTCGATGTTGCCGGCCTGGACGTTCACGCCGTAGCGCGCATCCGTCACGGCGATATCGGCCGCAGCCTGGACCAGTTCCGGATCGATGCCCGCATAGGAGTAGGCATAGCTCAGATTGGTCAGCTCTTCATCCTGCAGATGCAGGCCGTTGCAGGTGATCGTGTAGTCGATGTTCTGGCCGGAGTTCTGGATGTCGTCGCCCGTCGCCGCGATGATGGAGACCGCACCGGTTTCCTCGTCGATCACATGGGTCACGCCCTCTTCACCGATCTGCAGATACTCGATCGTGGCCGGATCGGAGATGAAGTCCAGATACAGCAGGGACGCCAGCGGCTCGTCGTTGGTGTACGGCAGGAAGACCTTACGGTCGGTCGGAGCGGACAGCCACTTGGTATGGGTGCCGTTCTTGTCCTCGAACGGATCGATCGCGATGAATTCAGCGTCTTCGCCGACCAGTCTCTTCAGGTTCGCTTCGATGGAGTCGTCACCGTTGCGGAAAGGATAGTCCCAGTTGTGGCTGAACGAGCCCACATAACCGGCCTTCATCATATCGTCTTCCGTCGTGTCGCCGCTGCCGTAAATGGCGAAATCATTCCACAGCAGGCCTTCGTTATACCACTGGTTCAGCAGCGCGATGGCTTCCTTGGTCCCGTTCTGGGTCAGGTCTCTGTCATCAAAGCCGTTGACATAGCGTTCCTTGTCGGACATCTCCGGATCCAGGAAGGAACCGATGAGGGTCGCGGCTCTCCAGCCGATATCATAGCTGGTCGAGAACGGCACCATCTTGTCCGCGTCTTCGCCGAGCAGCGTCTCCGCATTGTCGCGGAACGCGATCAGGCAGTTGTAGAACTCTTCCTTCGTGGTGGGCACTTCCAGCCCCAGGGTGTCAAGCCAGTCCTTACGGATGAAGGTGTTGACGCGGCGGTTCTGTGCCAGCAGCGCCTCGATCGCCCAGACCGTGCCGGTATCCGGATCCTTGTCCCAGTACAGGTTGGTCTCGCCCAGCAGATCCCACAGGTTCGGCAGGACATCCTTATAGTCCTCCAGATAGGCGGACAGATCCAGCACGCCGCCCATGTCCGCATAGGTCTTGATGGTCGGATAGCTGTAGGTCACGCAGATGTCCGGAGCCGTGCCGCCGGCCAGCAGGTTGTTGATCTCATCAACCTCGGTCCAGCGCGGGACCTTGACGAACTCGACCTCGACATTGTGCTGCTCGAGCATCTGCTCCTGGATCCATCTCGTGTAGGTGTTGTCCGTCGGATCGGAGCCGCCGTCATTACCGCGGTCATAGACCTCGACCGTGATGTGGCGCGTCTCTGCGAACTTTCCGTCCGTCAGCTCAGACGCGTCCTCGGCGTACGCCGCGCCGGCAAGCGAAGCCGCTACCGTGCAGCCCAGAAGCAGTGCCAACCATCTCTTTTTCATAGTTCCTCCCTTTCCTGAGCGTATTCGCCCATAAACCGCGGCCGCCGGGACGAGCCTGCGCACCGCATTTCATAACCCTTGTTGTAACTGTTCAAAACGCTTCGCGCAGCAGTTACCTTACTCCTTCACCGCGCCGACCATGACACCGGCGATGAAGTACTTCTGCAGGAACGGATAGATGCAGAGGATCGGCACCGTCGAGAACATGACGATGGCGGCCTTCAGGGCCTCGGACAGGCCCGGGGTCGAGAAGCCTTCCTGCGTGGCGACTTCGACCGAGTTGATGTTGTTCAGGATGTTGTACAGCAGCAGCTGCAGCGGATAATACTCGCTCTTCTTGATGTACAGCAGGGCGTCGGAATAGCCGTTCCAGCGGCCGACCGCGTAGAACAGGGCCAGCGTTGCCATGACCGGCTTGGACAGCGGCACGTAGATGCTGAGCAGGATCTTGAAGTAGCTCGCCCCGTCGATCTCCGCCGCCTCCCGGAGCGAATCCGGGATGCCGTAGAAGAAGCTGCGCATGATGATCATGTTGTAGACGCTCAGGCAGTACGGCAGGATCAGGACGATCGGCTTGTCCAGCATGCCGAGCTTCTGGATCAGCAGGTAGTTCGGGATCGTGCCCGCGTTAAAGAACATCGTGATCGTGATCAGGACGTTGATGACCTTGCGCCCCTTCAGACCCGGGAAGATCAGCGGGTACGCGCAGATCGTCGTCATCGTCAGGGAGACGACCGTGCTGATCAGCGTCAGCGCCGCGGTGTAGAAGAACGCGCGGATGTACTTCGGGTCCTTGAGGACCGTGCCGTACGCGTCGAAGTTCAGTCCCTTCGGCAGCAGATACACCTCATGCTTGACGAGGAAGTCCGTCCCCGACAGGGAGCGGGCCAGCAGGTTGATCATCGGGATCAGGCAGATCGCCGAGATCAGGACGCAGAGGATAACGAAAAACCAGTCCCATACACGGGTCTTTTCAGATTTGACTTTCATGTTCCCTGCACCCCCTTACCACAGTCCGCGCTCGCCGAGCTTACGGGACAGCCAGTTCGCTCCGAGCAGGAAGAACACACCGACAACGGACTGGAACAGGCCGACCGCGGTCGTCAGTGAGAACTGCAGGCCCTTGATACCGGTCTTGTACACGTAGGTGGAGATAACCTCCGCCACATCCATGACCAGGTTGTTCTGCAGTGCGAACGGCCGGTCGAAGCCGGATCCGACGATGTTACCGATGGCCATGATCAGCAGGATCACGATGGTCGGACGGATGCCCGGCAGCGTGATGTGCCAGATCTTGGCAAAGCGCCCCGCGCCGTCCACGGACGCCGCCTCATAGAGCTCCGAGTTGATGCCGGAGATGGCCGCCAGATAGACGATCGAGTTCCAGCCGAAGCTCTGCCAGATACCTAAGAAGATGTAGGTCCAGACCCAGTGCGTGGAGTCATTCAGGAACGGGACCGCTTCCCCGCCCAGGTTCATGATCACGAGGTTCACCAGACCGGTGCTCGGCGCAAAGAGCTGCAGCGCCAGGCCGTAGATGATAACCCAGGACAGGAAGTGCGGGATGTAGGCGATCGTCTGCACGACCTTCTTGAACTTCGGAAATGCCAGCTCATTCAGGATCAGCGCAAAGATGATCGGCACCCAGAAACCTACCGCCAGATCCAGCAGGTTCAGCAGCACGGTGTTGCGCAGCGCCCGCAGGAAATCCGGATTGGAGAAGGCCTGAATGAAGTACTGCATGCCGTGGTTCTTGGCCCAGGGCATCTCCCACACGCTCTGCACGATGGAGTACTTCTTGAAGGCGATCTGCACGTAGACCATCGGCACGTACTTGAATACGATCAGATAGACCAGTGGCGGCAGCAACAGCACGTAGAGCTGCCAGTATTTCTTCATGTAGCTGCCGAAGCTCTTTTTCTTCTTCGCTCCGGCCGGCGCGACCGCCGCGGTGTTCTTTGCCATACTTCTTCCTCCCTCCGGACCCGGTCTCCCGGCTCCCTGTGTCCCTGCCTCCGGCCCGGACACGCCCCGGGTCTCCTGCAAACCGGGGGCATTGCCTCAATACACTGACCACTCTACCCGTTCCCGGCAAAAATTGCTTCGCAATAATTGCCATGCTTGTATAAAAAATTGCGGTCTTTTATGCAGGATGACACATCTCTATTATGCCATCCTGTCATTTTTATGTCAACTTGTTATGCTTTGTCCCCGGTTTTCCTCTTTTCTTTAAGCATATTGTCCATTGGTGCCCTCTGAAAAAGGGCTGCCTGCGTCTGCAGACAGCCCTTTGCGGCAAAGCAGGTAACTGTTCAGAACGCTTCGGGCTGTCCTGAACAGTTACCAAAATATTCAATAGATCATGCGTCCCTGTTCATCCGGAATCCCGCTCTTGCGGAAGAAGTAGCTGTTCACCTGGTCGCGCCACTCGCGGGCGTTGAAGAGCTGGCGCTCGAAGCGCTCCCGGACATTTTCGAAGGTGTCCTCCGGGACACGGCCGCGCAGGCTCTCCCAGCGCTGCGCCATCGCCCCGGCTTCGGCTTCCCCTTCGAAATGCGTGTCGTAAATGTGCTGGATCAGGGTCTTCCCGCTCGAGAGCCGGTGCGTATACGGCACGTGGTGGAAGAACAGGAGCAGCTCCTCCGGGCAGGTCTCAATGGTGTCATACGCCGCGGCGTGGGCCGGGCCGTACTGCTGCGCGTAGCCGGTGCCCTCGCGGCTGCGGTCCACGCCGATCCCGAGATGGTCCGCGCGGTGATACGTCCCCCAGCGCGAGTATTCATAGCCGTCGATGCTCGGCCCGTAGTGATCCTGCGGGGTGACCATCCAGCCGATCCCGAGCGGGGAGGTGTACTTCTCGTAGGTCTCCCGCGAGCCCATCAGGATCTGCGTCACCGTCTCGATGACGTCGGCCTCCGGTCCGAAGGTCAGCGCCGCCCACTCGCGCGCGATCGCTTCGGCGCCGAGGCCGTTGGAGAAGGCGAGGCGGCCGAAGCCGTACCAGTTGGCCGCGGCCAGCGCGTTGCCGGTCCAATTCGCGTCATCGCCCGTGTTGGCCACCGCCGCGATCCCGCCGTACGGCCGCCCCCAGGTGCGCCCCGCGGCCGCTGAGGCGATGCTGTCCGCCGCGCGCATGGCAGCACTCTCTTCCGCCTCGCATCTCGCGCCGCTGCCGGCGGCCGCTGCCTCTGTTTTCTGCGCGCTGCCGCTCTCTTTTCCGCTGCTGTTCTGTGCACTGCCGCCCGCTGCAGTATTTCCCGCTGCGCTGCCGGCGGCCGCCCCGTTTGCCGGATTCTCCATTTCCCCGGTAAGACCGGTCCGGAAGGACAGGACCTCGCGGAACATCGGGATCAGGTAGCAGACATCGATCTGATGGCCGGTGTACTCCTGCGCGATCTGCACCTCGAGCATCTGGCTGGTGTGCGGCATCGCGCCGAGCAGCGGATGCACGGGTTCGCGGATCTGGAAGTCCATCGGGCCGTTCTTGATCTGCAGGATCACGTTCTCGCGGTAGGCGCCGTCCGTGGTGATGAAGGCGTCATACCCGGAGCGTGCGCGGTCGGTCCTGCGGTCGCGCCAGTCCTGCTGACAGTTGTAGACAAAGCAGCGCCAGATGATCAGGCCGCCGTAGGGGGCCACGCACTCTGCAAGCATGTTGGCGCCGTCGGCCTGGGTGCGGCCGTAGGTGAAGGGGCCGGGGCGTCCCTCGGAGTCCGCCTTGACGAGAAATCCGCCGAGAGACGGAAGGGCCGTGAAGACCTCGGCCATCTTCGCGCGCCACCAGGCGATGACGGCTTTGTCAAAGGGATCCGCGCTCGCCGGGCCGCCGAGCTCCATCGGCGCGGCGAAGTTCAGGCTCATATAGAGCGTGATGCCGTAGCCGGCGAAGAGGTCGGACAGGGCCCGGAGCCTGTCGAAGTACCGGTCTGTGATCAGCCAGGTGGCGTCGTCCTTCACGTTGACATTGTTGATGACGACCGCGTTAAGGCCGACGCTCGCGCACAGGCGCGCGTAGGTCTCCGTGCGCTCATCGAGGAGGATCTGCGCGTCCTTAAAGAAGAAGCTGCGCCCGCTGTAGCCGCGCTCGATCGAGCCGTCGAGGTTGTCCCAGTGATTGAGCATGCGCAGCGGATCGTCCGGCTCGCACCGCTCTCCCTCCGCCGGCAGACCCTGCCCCGCCGCGATCCGGCGCAGGAGCGCGAAGGCCCCGTACAGCGCCCCGGCCTCGTCCGCCGCCTCGATCACGATCCCGTCCTTCGCGCCGCTGAGAAGATAGCCGCCCGCCTTCATGGCTCCCGGGAAATGGCAGATTCGTATTCCCCGCCCGCTCTCCGCTCTCGCCGCGTCCGCACCGCCGTCCGCCAGCCGGATGCCGAGCATCTTTTCATAGCCGAGGCGCAGTTCCTGCGCCGCATGGTGCAGCATCGCTTTGCGCGCCTCCTCGCTCCACAGCCGGCCGCCGGCCGTTCCGGACGGCGCCGCGGCGAAGGACGCCGTGTCCACCGTAAGGCTGCCGGCCGTGAAAGCCGGGTCGGCCTCACGGACCGGATGATATTCCAACCACAGTGCTGTACTCATTTCGTATTTCCTTTCCGGGGCTTTCGCCCGACCCTTGTTTCAACGCTGTTACCTGATTTCTGTGCCGTGCGAATTACTGCCTGCACGCTGCCGGCACGTATTCATGAAACGCCGCCGCTGCGAAAGGCAGCCGCCGGTTCGCCGGCGGCTGCCCGGTGCGTCGCTTCTTACGAGAACCGGAAGGAGCGGAAGTCGAAGCAGCTCCCCGGCATGAAGAAGAAGATCACATCCTGCGTGCCGCAGACGGGCTCGAGTTCAAAGGTGTGCTCCGTCCAGTCTGTGCTCTGCGGGAACTCGACGATCTGGCGCGCCTCTTTGCCGGCCTCATCGCGGAAGCGGACGTGGATCGTGTTCTTGCCTTCCGGCGCGCGGCCGCAGATCGTCACGCGGGAGATGCCCGCCTCGCCGAAGCGCATGGCGTCAAAGCAGACCGCCACATTGTTGCCGATCCCCAGCAGTTCCTCGTTGCCGCGCGTGAAGGTGTCGCCGTAGATGTTGTCCGCCTCGAGCGCGCGCAGCTCTTCCCGCGCCCGGTCGCCGCGCGTGAAGGCGAAGCCCTTCACGTGGATCTTGCCGCGTACCTTCATGCTGATCGTCTTCAGGCCCGTGAGCCGTGCGTTCAGCTTCCAGGTCACGCTCTGGTAGACGTTCCAGATCGACGGCAGGCAGTAGACCTCCTGCGCGAGCAGGCGGCTGCCTGCCTCGCCGGGCACGCCCTCCCAGATCTCCACCGGGTAGGGATCCGCGTTCAGCGCGAAGATCGGGATCGTGATCTCGTCGGAGCCGTCCGTGCCGAAGTCGAGGCTCCGGAAGATCAGCACCGTCTCGCCTTCGCGGCCGGTTGCGATGCCTTTCTCGTTGCCGGGGCCGGTCTCGCCGATGCTGTCGCTGACGAGACTCCCGGCCACGAACTCGTACGGGTCGCGGTAGGCGACGCCCAGGCCGTCCGCCGCGAATTCGAGCTGCGAGATCAGACGCACTTTGGCGCTGCCGCTCTTCGATTCGGCGCGGAGCAGGAACTGCCCGTCGCCGAGCGCGCGGATCCGGATCTTCTTCGCTGTTCCGGGCTCGATGCGGCAGGTCAGCCGCGGGCCGGCGGCCGCGGAGACGGTGGCTGTCTGCGTTGCTGCCCCTTTCGCGTCTGCAGCCGTCTGTCCTGCCTCACCTTCCGCCGCTGACGTCTGTACCGCCGCGCCTGCACTCTCCGCCTCTTCCGGCATTTCCTCCAGCACGGCGAGATTCGAGAGCACGCCGTGCACATCGACCACGCTGAAACTGACCTCGCGGTCATCGGCGTTCTCCGGCAGGAGCTGCGCGAACGCGGTCAGTTCTTTCGTCGTCTCATTAAACTGCTGCCCGCCCGGCGCGCTCAGCGCGATGCGCCGGACCGGGATCTCGTCCGCGCAGCCGGTCAGGATCTTCCGCGGGCCGTTCGCTTCCTCGAAGAGCAGCGTGCGCTCATCCCAGAGCGGCGCCGCCGTCGGGTCAAGTTCCAACGCCGCGAGGCTGAGCGGGGCCGCGCTCTCCGGCGCACTGCCGGTCTGTCCGGCCTCCTCCGCCGCCAGCACCAGCTCCGCGCTTTCGAGCCCCGGGGCGCTGACGCGGACGTACACCGGGCCGGCCTCGCGGCGCGGGGCGATGACGGCCAGCAGACAGCCGTTGAAGAGCCGGCGGCAGTTTGCCTTGTAGCTGTCGAAGTCCGTGCTGTCGCCGTTGTCGAGGCCGACGAGTCTTCCGGCGCCGGAGACCGACACGGTGACGCGGTCTGCGGCATTTTCCGCGAAGCGGCCCGCCTTATCCAGGGCCCGGATCGTGACGAAGGCGAGGTCGCAGGTGCCCGCCCGGAAGGCCGTCCGGTCGCAGCGAAGCGTAAGCGCCGCGCTGTCCCCGAAGGACGTGCGCTCCGTCCGCGCGAGGATGGTCCCGTCCTCCGCGAGCGCCGTGGCTCCCAGGATCCCCGGCTCGTAGATCACGCTGTAATCCGCGCTCACCGTCTCCCCGCTGCCCGGCGCGTGCGTGAGCGTCCTGCGCCCGAGGCTCCGCCCGTTCAGGAAGAGCTCCGCCTGCGGCGCGTTCGTGTACACGCGCACATCGATGCGCTGTCCGGGGTTGAAATCCCACGGCACGGCGATGTGCACCATCGGCTGCGTCGCCGCGTCCGTCCACACCGACTTCCAGAACCAGGCGTTATCCTTGAAGAAGCCCGCCGTGTCGATCTGGCCGAAGTAGGAATTCTTCGTGTGGTACGGCGTCGGCTCCCCGATGTAGTCAAAACCCGTCCACAGAAACTGTCCCATCGAAAATGGCAGATCCCGGTCCACGCAGCAGCATTTTTCCAGGCTCTCGGCTCCCCAGCTCGTCGCGCTGTTTCCGAGGGCCGAGCACTGCTCATCGTCATCCGACAAAATCTTCGCGCTCAGCGGGAAATGATACACGCCGCGCGAGGACGGGATCGAGGCGGTCTCGCTGCCGTAGATCACCCAGTCGGGGTGCTCGGCGTGGTGCGGCTCGTAGCAGTGTTCCGAATAGTTGTAGCCGGCCAGCTTCAGGATGTCCGCGCAGCGCTGCGCGCCCTCCCAGGGCATATAGTTGCTGCCGATCGTGGCGCGGGCGTTGCCGCGCGGGTCGTGCAGCGCCACAAGCGCGGCGAGGTCGGCTGTGATCTCCTGCCCGTGGGCGTCGGCGTGGGTGTCGTAGATCTCATTTCCGATGCTCCACAGGATCACCGACGGGTGGTTGCGGTCGCGGCGCACCCAGCTCTCGACGTCGATCGCGTGCCAGTCTTTGAAGAAGCGGGCATAGTCGTATTCCGTCTTCGGCAGCTCCCACATATCGAAGGCTTCCGATATGAGCAGGAAGCCCATCTCGTCGGCGAGGTCGAGCACCGCCGGCGCCGCCATGTTGTGGGTCAGGCGGATCGCATTGACGCCCATCGATCTGAGTGTACGGAGCTTGCGGCGCATCGCATCCGGGTAAAACGCCGCGCCGAGGGAGCCGAGGTCGTGGTGCTCGCAGACGCCGTTGAGCTTCCTGTTCTTCCCGTTCAGGAGGAAGCCCTGCTCCGGATCAAAGGTGACCGTGCGCAGGCCGAAGCGCACGCACTCTGTCTGCAGTACGGTGCCGGCGGCTGTCTGAGCCTGCGGCGCGCTGCCGTCTGCCGTGCTGTTCTCCTCTGCCGCGGCCGGTGCTGCCCCGGCCCGCAGTTCGCACTCGAGCAGATACAGGTTCGGCGATTCCGGGCTCCATGCCTTCGCGCCCTGCACGCGCAGGACCTGTGTCACGATGCGGACGCGCTCTCGCGTGGTGCCCTCTTCGATGCGCTGCTGCGCGCTCTGCGTCCGGCTCTGGATGAACGGGGCCGGGCCGGTTGTCTCTTCCGTCGAGATGAGCTGCGTCGGGAGCTCCTGTCCGCTCAAGTCCCGCACGCGGAAGGACACAGCAGCGCGCGTCGTGGCAGAAGCCTGTGCCGCATCCGTTTCTCCGCTCTCCGCCGCGTCGCCTGTCCGGCCGGCAGCGTCGGCCGCTCCGCCTGCTGCCTCACTGCCTGAGGCCCGCGCCTCGCCCATGATCTCGGCGCTCGCGGTGACGAGCCAGTCTTCGCCGTCCCGGGCGGTGCTGATGTAGATGCCATTTTCGGGGAGGTAAACGGGGCCGGTGACGGTCAGCCAGACGTTCCGGTAGATGCCGGCGCCGGAGTACCAGCGGCTGTTCGGGCTGCGGAAGACCACCTGCACGGCGATCTCGTTCGCGCCCTCGCGCAGGTACCCGGCCAGATCGACGGTGAACGATGAGTAGCCGTACTTCCACTCGAAGGCGGCCTCGCCGTTGACGTAGATGCGGCTGTCCATGTAGATCCCCTCACATGTCAGGAACGCATGGCTCCCCTCTCCGTGCCAGTCCAGCGCCCGGCGGTACCAGCCGTCGCCGTCCTCGTAGAGCTTCTCGGAGTCTCCGATCAGCCAGTCGTGGGGCAGATCGATCTTTGTGAATGTGAGTTCCCGCGCCGCCTCATAGCCGGTTCCCGGCGCAGCCTTGGCGAACTCCCAGCCGCCGTTCAGAAGATATCGCATGTCCGTCTCCTTCCTTTTCTCAGCCCTCAGTGCCGAGCGCAAATGCCGGCATCGGGTAGCCGGCCTCGTTATAAAGCAGCGCGCCGTGCGGCGTGTTATGACAGCAGTACAGAACTTTTGCCGCCGGACCGCTGCCTTCCGCCGTCCGGATCAAAAGCCTTGCCTGATCACCGCACTGGCTCAGCAGGCTTACCTTCGCGCGGTGCCTGTTTCCGGCCGTGTCCACGATCTCAAAGTCCGGCGTCTGAACGCTGAAGCCGGTTACCTCCGGGCTCAATGCGTACCCGCTTACCAGTTGCCGGCACTGCGCCGGTACGCGTGCGTGGAGACCTGCTGCGTGGGACAGCGTCAGGACGACCACTGAAGCGTCTTCTTTGCCTGTCTGCGGATTCGTATAGCCGGCGCGGACGCTGACCACATCCGGGCCGGTATAGTCGGCGCCGTTCTCCGCGTCGGCCGGCCGCCTGCATTCCCGCTCCGCCTCCATGGCGTGCAGCGCCAGCGCGGCGAGGCGCTCGCCGACCGGGCGCTTGCGGAGCGGGTGGAGGTCGTTATCCTCGCCCAGGTCCAGCGCGCAGATCATGCCGACACCTCGCTCGTGGCTTACCTCGAACTGCTTCTGCCGGAGTGCGGGCCAGGTCTCCTCCTCGGTCTGCTCACCTGTGAAGTTGGGCAGCTGCACGAAGAAGAAGGGCAGGTCCTCATCGCCGAAGGCCTTCCGCCAGCCGCCGATCAGCCGGCGCATCCGCGCGGCGTAGTCGCCCTCGATGTGCGTGTCCGCCTCGCCCTGATACCAGAGGAAGCCGCGGATCGTGTACCAGATGCAGGGCGCGGCCATGCCGTTCCAGAGGCCGGTCGGATACCAGTTGACAAAGTCTGTCGGCTCGATCGCGCCGCTTTGCGCACCGATGCGGTACTGCCAGGGGCCGCGCAGGTCCTTCAGGCATCGCTTCTCCCCGTCCAGCAGCGCGTACACTTTCTCCGGCACGCCGGCGGTGAGCCGGCCGAGGCCGTTTTCGACCTTGATGCGCAGGACCAGGACATTTCGCCCCTCGCGCAGGAGGCCGGCCGGCACCGCGTACTTGCGCGGCGGATACTGGTAGCCGGTCTCGCCGATCTTCTCCCCGTTGAGATACGCCGCATCCGAATCGCTGATCGTCCCGAGCCAGACCGCGCGCCCCGCCGCGGCCTCCTCCCGCGTCAGTGTGAAGGACTTCTGAAGCCAGAGGCTGCCCGTAAATCCCGCGAGGGCCGTATCCTCCAGACGGCACGGCACGCGAAGACAGCCTTGCTCCGCGCCGGCATCTGCAGGATCCGAACGCAGATCGTCTTCACCGGCCGCCGGCTCTAAGCTGCAGCCGTCTTCAGCGGCGGCACCGCCGGTCGCTTCAGCTTCGCCCCAGCCATCCTTCCAGCCCCCGCGCACGCCGCGGTCGGCTTCTTCGAGGGCGCCGTGCCAGCGGGCGTCCTTCTGCGCATTGTACGAAAGCCGCTCCTCATACCAGCCGTCCCGCGCGCACGCGTCGGCGGCTGCGAGCAGCGCGTCCTCGCCCTCGAGCATCTCCCGGCTGAGCCAGCTGCTGATGCGCGAGCCGCCGAGGGACGCGTGGATCAGGCCGACCGGCCGGCCGGTGCGCTCCTGCAAGGCCCGGGCGAAAAACCAGGCGCTCGCGCCGAAACGCTCAACGGTCTCCGGCCCCCCGCTGATCCACTCGCCTGTGAGCGCGTCCTCCTCCGGTCCGGTGTAGGACGCGTGCTCCGCGATGCGGAACGTGCGGATCTCCGGCGCCTGCACGAGCCGCTCCTCCGGATAGATGTCCAGCACGCGGTCCATCCCGAGGTCCATGTTGGACTGGCCGCTGCAGAAGTACACGTCCCCCGTCAGCACCCCCGTAAATGTCAGGGTCTCCCCGCCCTCTTCCGTCACCGTGAGACGCCAGGGCCCTCCCGCCGGCGCCGCAGGCAGCGTGACGACGAAGGAGCCGTCCGCACCGACCGCCGCATCGGCCGTCCTGTCCTGCAGGCCTTCTCCCGCAAGGCAGGCGCTCACCCGCCTCCCGGGCGTGCCGAAGCCGCGGATCCGGGCCGGCCGGTCCGCCTGCAGCACCATGCCGTCCCCGACCAGGCGCGCACAGTGAAACTTCGCCGCGCCGCCTGCTGCCTGTACCTCTCCCGTCTTTGTCATGTCCATCCCCCCGCAGCGGACCGTATCTCTCCGCCATACTGTTTCGGAATATCTCCGGCCGCTTTTCCCGGCCGCGTCCTCACACATCCGTCTCTGCCCGGCCGGCTGCTCAGCCTTCCTCCTCCAGCACACTCGCGAGCACGTGCGAGAAATCGCGCGCGGCGTCGCCGTGCATGTGGCCGGTCAGGTCCGTGAAAGCCGTGACGTGATGTGTGAAGGCATTCGTATACGGCTCTGCGTTGAAATCGATGAAGCGGATGGCCTCCTCCTCACACAGCGCCGCAAAGTAGTCACTCGCCTCCGCATACGACTGCGCGTGCGCGGTGAGGGAAGCCTCGGGTGCGGGCGTGATCACGGTGACGAGGTCGATGCCATGTGCCCGGCAGAGCGCGGCCAGCCTGCGGAACCACTCCGTGTTCTCCTCCACGACACTGTCCGCGGAAAATTCCTCGACGTCATCCGTGAACGTGGCCGGATCGACCGGATAGCGCTCGATGAAGCCGTCCTCCCGGTACGCCTGCGTATCGGATCGAAGATCATCGATACTGTAATCCCCGGTCAGCTTCTTCGTCAGGTTCTCCTTCACGTGTGCGAGCTCGTAGCTCAGAGAATACTCATACCACGGCGTGAGACCCGTGCGCAGATCGCACCCGGCGACTGTGTCCGCGAAGTACTGCAGGCGCGTGAGCCCGAGCGGGAACTCGTGGAAGAACAGCAGGTAATTGTTGCCCTCCTCCTTCTCGCGGCAGTAATACTCCGGGCTCGCCACATAGATCACGCGCCCCGGCGTGTGCCCGCGCCCGATCATCAGCTTCACCAGATAATACGAATCGACCGGATACTCGCCGCCCACGCAGGCATTGTGCCCGGTGCGGCCGCTGACCTCGGCCATGGCGGCCGGGGAGACATTCATCTTGCCGTGCGACGCCCCGAGGATCACGTCGTCGTAGGTCTGCGTCGCGAGGTCGTGCACGTCCACGCGCGTGAAGGTGCACGGATAGAGCGCCAGGTCGAGCAGGATCAGGATCGCGGCCAGCGCGAGGACCGCGGCCGCCGGCCCGGCGATTTTCCGAATTACCGACTTAGAACTGTGCATAGATAAATCCTTTCGGGGCCGCCGTGCAGCCCAGTATGCCGATACCGACGAGGAGCAGGACAAATGCCGCAAACCGTACCGGCTCCGGCAGCGCTTCCTCCGGATGCTCCGGCACGCGCCCCGTTTCCTTCAGGCACCCCACCGCGACCACCGCCGCCGTCCCGGCCACGATGAGCAGCAGCGCGCCCGGTGCGCCCGCGGCGCCGGAGCGGCCGGCCGGCACGCTGAGCAGCGCCGCCGGCGAGAAGCGCGTGAAGACCAGCCGGAGAACCCGGAGGCTCTGCGGCAGATCGTCGGAGGCGTAGAAGCTGAAGGTGAGCAGGACGAAGGCCTGCGTGAGCAGGATCTTCGGCAGGCGCCGGATAAGGCCCGGGGCCGATTCGGCGCCGGAAGAGGCGCCGCGCTTTGCAGCAGCCGCGCCGGACGCCGTGGTGCGTCCTGCCGAAGCCGTCCCGGCGGCGGCCGTCACTGCGGCTGTGTTCCGGTGCTCCGCGGCGGCGCCGGAGGCTGCAGCGCGTTTTGCCGCCGCTGTCCCGGACGCAGCCGCCTTCTGCGCGCGTGCCTTCTTCCACACCGCGTAGAATTCCTCGGCCGCGACGGCCACGCCGCTGCACAGACCGAAGATGATATACTTCCAGTTCGCGCCGTGCCAGACACCGACCAGCAGGAACACGATCATCTGGGACACCGCCGCGGGAACGGCGCGGCCGATGGGGCGGCCGAAGCGTTTCTTTGCGGCATTTCCGAGTTTCCGGGTCCACTTCGCCAGCGACAGCGGGAAGAAGACATAATTCATCATCCAGGCGCCGAGCGTGATGTGCCAGCGGCGCCAGTACTCCGAGACGCTCGCAGCCAGGTACGGCCGGCGGAAGTTCTCGGGCATCGTGATGCCGAAGAGCTCGCCCGTGCCGATCACGATGTCCATCGCGCCCGAGAAGTCCATGTAGATCTCCACGTAAAACAGGAGCAGCCCCGGGATCATGCAGCCGCCGTAGGTGCTCTCCGAGCGCCAGACGGTGTCCACGAAGATCGCCGCCCAGTCCGCGAGCACCAGCTTTTTGAACAGGCCGATGAGCATGCGCCACAGGCCGCGGCGGATCGTCTCGAGCCCGGGCCGGTGCGGCGCAAAGAGCTGCGGCGCCAGATCCGTATAGCGCGAGATCGGCCCCTGCAGGATCTGCGGATAGAAGGACACGAACAGCGCGTGGCGCAGCGGATTCTTCTCCGCCGCGATCCGCTTCCAGTACACGTCGAGCAGGTATCCCGAGGACTGGAACGTATAGAACGAGATGCCGATCGGGAACAGCAGCTGCGCGGCGCCAAAGTGCGTCCCCAGCAGCGCGTTCAGGTTCTCCGCCGCAAATGCCGCATACTTGATCCGGCCGAGCATCCCGAAATTGAGGACGAGCGCGGCGATGAGGACGTATCCGGCCGCCTTCTCACGGCCCTTCGCCTCCAGTGATTCGACCGCCAGCGCGCCGGCCCAGGTCAGCACGATGGAAAACAGCATGTAGCCGAAAAACTGCGTCCCGACCGACAGGTAGGACAGGATGCTGAACACCAGCAGGCTCACCCACTGCCACCGCCCGGGCGTCAGGTAATAAACGGCCGCCGCGGCCGCCGTAAAGATCAGGTATGCGTTGGAATAGATTGCCATACAAGCCTCCGCTCTTCTGTGTCACTGCGCAGGGGAATGACCGGACCGGTGGAAAACGCCGTTCCGTCTGCCTGCGCGCGGAATTTATCTTACCACTCCCCTTCGGTTCTGTCACGGGCAACCGCAGGCGATTTCTGTTAAGATTTCTGCGAAGATTTCCGTGAAGATTTCGATGAAGAAAAAGGTAAAAAAATCCGTGAATATTAGCGCAATGTTAAGAAACCCTGCCGCCGCAAATCATTTACGAAGCTGATCGAAAATGCTATAATTTTGTCTATTCAGGCCGGCACGCGTAACGGTTCAGAACGCTCTTCTGAACAGTTACCGGCACGCTTCAATGATACAGTTTAATCTTTCAGAAACTGCGCGGTGTCCGGCAAATTCAGAGGGAATCAAGGAGGGAGTCTTATGCAGCAACGCACACCTGTCTCACGGACCTCACCGTCGCAGACTTTACCATCGCGGACCGTTTCGCCGCGGACTTCAGCGCCGCGGATCGCACCGGTCCGGATCCTGTTCTGGGCAGTCTTGCTTGCCCTGCTCACGCTCGTGCCGGCATCTGTCCGCGCGCAGGCCGCCACGGCCGGTGCGCAGAGCGGTCTGACGGAGGAGGACGGTGACTTCTATTATTATAAGAAGGGCAAAGCCGTTCACAGCAAATGGATCACCGTCAGCACGGAGGACGGCAAAAAGCGCATGTACTTCGGCAGCGACGGCAAGGCGTACCGCGCGGAGAAAGAACCGGGCTACGCGTTCAACCTGAAGGTGTTCAAGATCGGCAAGGCCCGCTACGGCTTCGACACGAACGGCTATATGGTCAAAGGCGTCTGCCGCTCCGGCGGTCTCGACGGCCAGCTGTACGCCTTCTCGAAGAAGGGCAAATACAACGCGGCCCTCACGAAGAAGGTCCGCGCGGCCGCGAAGAAGGGCAAGTCCTTCCCGAAGCTCCGCAAGCTGATCGGCAAGCCGCTCTCCACAGAGAAGACGACGCTCTGCGTCGAGGGCTTCCCGGCGGCCGTGATCTGCACGTATGAGAGCTTTACGGTCACGGTGCTGAGCAGCAGGAAGACCGTCTATCAGATCGACAGCATCATCGACTATGGAGAATATGAATCGTTCTGAGGCTGCCACCGGTATGGCGCTGAGCGCGTCGCCGGCGGCGCCGGGCTGTAACCTGTCTGCGCCGCCGGTATGCGGCCGGACTGTCTGACGCTTTCACGATCGTCGTGCCGCCGGTATGGGCGGTGGAATGGAGATGATTATGTACACCTCACAGATTCGCATAAACAATGCACAGCCCGTCGGCCGGGGAACGGCTGCAGCGGCGGGCCGGGTGCGGGTTTCATTTTCGGGGATGCTCACGCGGCTTGTTCTCTCGCTGCTGCTCGCGGCGGTGCTGACGGCGGCGATGCCGGCGGCCGGGGAACCCGGCGGCTCGTCCCACACGGCGGCGGCGGCCGAGACGAAGTCGTCGCGGAAGGGCTGGTTTACGAAGGACGGGAAGACCTGCTACTACAAGAACGGCAAGCGGGTGACCGGACTCGTCCGCATCAAGGGAAAGAACTACGCTTTCAATGACAGGGGCGTGCTGCAGGTCAGCACCCGCCTGTTCAAGAGCGGAAACAAGTATTACCGCACGAACAGCAAGGGCGTGGCGGTGCGGTGGACGGGCGTGTACGCGCTGGCCGCCGAGCGTCTGATGAGCGAGGAGATCGGCGGGGATCTGAAGAAGGCATTCCGCTGGTCGGCGGATACGCTCCGCTTCACGTCCTCGGTCAAGGCGCCCTCTTCCAGGAAGGAGAGCGCGATCGCGGCGTACTACGGGAAGATCGGCTTTAAGACCGGGAGCGGCGACTGCTATGTGCAGGCCTACACCTTCTGGTGGATGGCGAAGGTCCTGGGCTATAAGGCGACGGCCGTGCGCGGCAGCGTGCAGAGCCGGGATAAGACCACCGGGAAGATCTACTACGCGAGCCACGCGTGGTGCGAGATCAAAGAAGGCGGCAAGACCTATGTCTATGACCCGAACTTCACCCACGAGTACGCGGCGCGGCTGAACAATCCGGACTGCGGCTGGCGCATCACGTACGGGGCGAAGAACACGCTGCAGTATAAGAAGTGATGTAACTGCTGCGCGAAGCGTTCTGAACAGTTACGAAGTGATAAAGTAACCTGTACCGGCTGCCGCCGCACGCCTGAGCGGGCGCCGCCGCACGCCTGAACGAGTGCCGCCGCGTGCCTGAGCGGGCGCCGCGGCGCGGCCGGTATTACATCCTGTGCAGATCAGACCGGGAGGGCCGTCTGATGAATACGAATAAAAATTGCTTTATTGCCGGTCTGCGCCGGCATCTTCCTTTGTTTCTGATGATCCTGGTACTGCTCACGGTACAGGGCGCGCTGACCGGCGAGGCGCTCGCGGGCGGCACCGACAGCACCGACAGCACGGCGGAGGTATACAGCGAGGCTGTGGCCGGTGTCACTGACAGCCCAACGGAGGTGCAGTCGGTGGCGATGGGCCGGAGCGTCTCCTCCTCGACCGCGGCCGCGAAAAAACGCGCGGCAAAGGCAGTGGCCTCCGCGAAGAAGCGCGCGGCCATCGCGGAGGCGAAGAACCGTGCCTCCCGGCGGGCCGAGGCGAAGCTCGATCCGACCGCGGGCGGCGCGTGGGAATGGAAGAATAACAACTGCTATTACAAACTCCGCACCGGCAAGTACGCGCACGGCCTGACGAAGATCGGCAGGCGCATGTACCTCTTCGATTCCAACGGGGTGCAGCGCACGGGCTGGCGTGAGATCAGCGGGAAATACTATTACTTCCGCAATCTCGGCGGCAGCGAGGGCTACATGCTCCGCAGCCGCAGCTTTGACGGCATCACGCTGGCCGCCGACGGTCACGCCACGCCGACCACCGAGCGCGCACAGCGCAAGCTCCCGCTCATGGTGCGGGTCAGCAAGATCGTGGATTCGCAGTGCAAGCTCGGCGAGGATAAAGCCACGAAGCTCTACCGGATGTTCATGTATATCCGCAGCCACTATACGGAGCGCGTCATCCCCGTCCTCGTCCCCGGGCCGCGGGGCAACTGGGACATCGTCTATGCGAGCTTCATGCTCAACACCGGCGGCGGGGACTGCTACTGCTACGGTGCCCTCTTCGCCTACTTCGCCCACGCGATCGGCTACCGCAATGTGACCGCCGAGAACTCGGGCGGCCACGGCTGGGCCCGGATCGAGGGCAAGTTCTACGATCCGGAGTGGTCGATGCACAGCGCGTTCGAGAAGTGCTACGCCGTACCGGTCAACATGAGCGGCGTCGGCGGCCGCCTGACCTACGCGACCAGCGCCGTGACCCGGACGAACCTCGATTATTGATGCCGGCCCGATCGGGCCTATACCAGCTTTCCATACAGGAGGTACTTGAATCATGAACAGAAAAACCACACTGCTTCTTCTCTCGCTGAGCGCTGCTTCACTTGCCGCGCTGCCGGCTGCGGCCGCGGAGGCGACGGCGCTGTCGGAGACCGAGGTGCAGACCGAAGCCGAGACCGAGACGGAGACCGAAGCGCTTCCGGAGATCACGATCGGCGAGAAGGCCGGCGACACGGATTTCACCGTGCGCCTGACCAACTGCACCGGCAAGACGATCACCGCGCTGTGCATCAATGTCAACGACGGCGAGTTCAGCGACAGCCTGCTGCCGGAGGAGACCGGGTTTCTGCCGGATCAGTCCGGGACGCTGTACTTCACGCCGTCGACCGAGGCCGGCACGCCGGTGTACGATATGGAACTGACATTTGACGATGAGAGCACGGCCGTGATCCACACGCTTCCGTTCGGCGATGCCGACGTGATGGACCTGTATCTCGAGGAGGAGACGGCGTATCTGAAGTTTGTCAGCAAGAGCCGCAATGAGCTCCAGAACACGCTCGGCACCGAGCAGAAGATTCAGGAGGTCGGCACGGACGCCGTCCGCAGCCCGGAAGCACTCGCCGCGCAGAACGCGCCCGCGTCTTCCTCCTCTTCCGCTTCCTCCGGCGGCAGCTACAGCTATGATTATTCCTACAGCTATGACTACAGCTACGATTACAGCTCCGGCGGCTCCGGCAGTTCGGACAGCGGCAGCGCGGAGGGCGGCGACGCCTGCCTGTCGGACGGGCTGCTGAACTGAAGTCCCTGAACGGAAGAAGGCCGGCAGCGGCTTCGATTCATCCGGGAAATCCTCGCGATTTCCCGGATTTTTCTTTTGACGCCCGCGTTGCAAACGTTACTGTTCAGAGCCATCCGGGAAATCCTTCGGATTCCCCGGATGTTTGACTTCGCCAGACAGAATCGCAGGCGAAAAGGCGTATGGCCGCAAGCGCCCAACGCTCTTTTCGTCTGCGATTCTGATGGCTCTGAACAGTAACATGCAAACAGGATAATATACAATGCGATGCATAATCATATTGACGCTGGATATGTAGTTTGATATTATGCATTTGACAGGCTTGTATGGCATTGAGTCGGACAAAACAATTCTTGATACAAGCGATGTAAGCAGCGAGGGAGGACATAAGAATGCGGGAAAAGATAGCTGTCATGTTACAGGAAATCTGCCCCGGCGTGGACGTCGGGCCGGAACAGCATCTGCGGGACGATGATCTGCCGGACTCCCTCGACCTGACCACCCTGGTCGCGGATCTGCGGGATGAATTTGATGTGAAGATCGGCCCGAAGGATATCACCGCGGCCAACTTCAATTCGCTCGACGCCATCACCGCTTTGGTCGAATCCCTGAAAGAAGGTCAGTCATGAACGCGGCGCACAGGCGCGCGGCAGGGATGCGTGCGGCGGAGGTCGACGCGGCGGGGATGCGTGCGGCGGGGATCGACGCGGCGGGGATGCGTGCGACGGGGATCGACGCGGCGGGGATGCGTGCGACGGATGCGAATGCGGAGGAGTCGGACGAAAAAACGCACGGTCTGGCCGGGCGGACGATCCAGTACTTCTCCCCGGAGTCAGACGATCTGCCGCCGCTCTACGGCGGCGCGCGCTATCTGCTGAGCCAGCGCGCGTTCCGCGACCGCATCCGCATGGTGCGGCGCGAGCTCGGTGATCTGCCGCTCAGCTATGCGATCAAGGCCAATCCGCCGCTGCTCCATTTTATCCCGGAGCGCGGAGAGGCGCTTCAGCCCGACGCCCCGGTTATCACGCCGTCATCCGACTTCGCCTCCCCCTGCGGCATCTCCCGCATCGAGGTCGGCAGTCCCGGGGAAATGCGGATCAGTGTGCGCCTGCAGACGGATCCGTCCCGCGTTCTGTACTCCGGCATCCTCAAGGGACCCGCGGAGATCGCCGGGGCGATCCGCAGCGGGGTGCGGCTGTTCACCGCCGAGAGTCCCCGGCAGGCGCGCCTGCTGGAGGAACAGGCCGACATGGCCGGGGTGGAGCTGCAGATCCTGCTCCGTCTCTCCTCCGGCAATCAGTTCGGCATGGATCTGCCGACGATGATGGGGGTGCTCCGAAAAGCGGAGGAATCACCGCATCTGACATTTGCGGGGCTCCACTACTACTCCGGAACGCAGAAGAAGCGCGCCAGGGCGTTTGAGCGCGACCTCGACCGGATCCGAACGGCCCTGCGCGCCTGCGAGGAACTCGGGTTTGTCTCCCGGATCGTGGAGTACGGGCCGGGGCTGGCCACGGAATGCTTCTGCCGCGAAGAAGACCTTCTCGCCGATGACCCGGCGGCGGCCGAGGAATACTGCGAGAGGGCGGACCTCGCCGTGCTCCGCGAGGCGGCGCCGCTGCTGAAGGAGGCGGCGCAGACCATCCCGCTGGAGCTGGATATGGGACGCTTTATCGCGGCTCCCTGCGGCGTCTACCAGGCGCGGGTGCTGGACCTGAAGCTCTCGGAGGGCATTCACTACGGGATCGTCAACGGCGGCACCTATCAGCTGTACTATCAGGATCAGGAGATGGCTTCGCAGGTGCCGGTCATCTATCAGGAGCCCTGCCGTCCCGGCGAGCGGCTTCACTATTGCATCTGCGGCAATCTGTGCAACGGCGGGGATGTCCTCGTGCGGGATGTGCATCTGCACGCGCTCGCCTCCGGCGACATGCTGACTTTCGCGCGCTGCGGCGCCTACAGCTCCACCAAGGCGCCGGCCCTCTTCTTCTCGCGCGATCTTCCGGCCATCTATATGGAGACGGAGCGCGGCTGGGAGTGCCTGCGGAAGAATCTGCCGACGGATCCGCTGAACATGCCGGTGGTGCTCGCGCCGCACCGGGAGGAGGCGTCGGTCGAGCTCTGACGTGAAATCAGATTGCGCTGACGCGTATATATTTCCGGCCGTGGCTGCCCTGCGGCTGCGGCCGCTTTTCGTGCCGCCCTTCTCTTCTGCCTGCCCCGCTTTGCCGCCCGGCCGCGGCTGCTTTTTTCTTCAGTCTTTCTTAACAAATGCCTAACTTTGCGTACATTTCCGCCGCCGCGGGCGGTGCTATCATGGCTGCATGCGGGGTTTGTCGGCACAAACTCCGTTTTAATCGGCATAATGGTAACTGCTGCGCGAAGCGCTCTGAACAGTTACCCAATATATTATTACACAGCACTGCCGCGCGGCCGGACCGCTCTCTGTGAGATGCAGCCGGCCGCGTCGGCGCGCACACGCAAACGTGCGCACACGTGCGCACACACACGCACGCACACGCACACACACGCACGCACACACGGAGACTGTCATGTATAAAACGGTAATGGACTGGCTCGAAGAAACGGCCGCCCGCTGCCCGGACCGCACAGCGTACCGGGACCGGGAGACTTCTCTGAGCTTTCGCGATGTATCCGCTCTCTCACGCCGGATCGCGTCCGGCCTCAGCCACGCCTCGCTCTCCCGGGAGCCGGTCGCGGTCTTGCTCCCCCGGAGCACGGCGGCTATTCCGGCATTTTTAGGGATCGCGGAGAGCGGACGCGCCTACGCCCCGATCGGCACCGCGCTGCCCGAGGCGCGCATTGAGCGGATCCTTTCACAGCTGCGCCCCTGCGCGGTCCTGACGGACGAAGAGCATCTGGACGCGGTCCGGGGCTATGTGGCGGCGGCTTTCGGCGAAGCGGATGCGCCTCAGATCCTGCTGCTCTCCTCCCTCGCGCAGGAGACCGAAGATCCGGAGGCGCTGGCGAAGATCCGCAGCCGGATGAACGAGGAGGACCCGCTCTATATCATTTTCACGTCGGGATCCAGCGGGCATCCGAAGGGCGTGGCCTCCTCGCATCACGCGCTGATGTGCTACATCGAAGCCTACGCGCGCATGATGGCGATCACGGAGGACGACGTGCTGGGCACGCAGGCGCCGCTCGACTACATCGCCGCGATCCGGGACATCTATCTCCCGCTGCGGACCGGCTGCAGTTCCTTCCTGCTCGCGCGTGAGCTCTTCATGCAGCCCGCGGAGCTCTTCACGGAGATGACGCAGGAGAGCATCACCGCCGCGGGCTGGAGCACCTCGGCGCTCACCGTGCTCGCGCGGCTCGGCGCCCTGCAGCTGGAGCCCCCGAAGACGCTGAAGAAGGTCTGCTTCTCCGGCTCCGTCATGCCCGGCGCGATCCTCGCGGACTGGCAGAAGGCCCTGCCGGAGACGGTCTTCGTCAACCAGTACGGCCCGACGGAGGCGACGGCGTCCTGCACCTTCTACCGGGTGGACCACACGGTCACCGCCGACGAGACGCTGCCCATCGGCGTGCCCTACGACAACTACGATGTCTTCCTCCTCCGCGAGGACGGCTCGCCGGTTCCCTCCGGGGAAATGGGTGAGATCTGTGTCGCCGGCCCGATCCTCGCGCTCGGCTACTGGAACGACCGCGAGCTGACAGAGCGCAGCTTCGTGCCGGATCCGCGCTGCGCGGCATATCCGCGGCGCATCTACCGCACGGGCGACATCGGACGCTTCCGGGAGGACGGCCTGCTGGAATTCCACGGCCGCCGCGACCGGCAGATCAAGCACATGGGACACCGCGTGGAGCTCGACGAGATCGAAGCGGCGGCCGCCGCCATCGACGGTGTCCGGGACAATGCCGTGCTCTACGATCCGCAGAAGGAAGTGCTGCACCTGTTCTACAGCGGCACCGCCGCACGCCGCGACGTGGCGCTCGCCCTGCGCGCCGTGCTGCCGGATTTCATGATCCCGCGCAAGGTGCACCCGATGGAGGAGCTGCCGTATCTGCCCAGCGGAAAGACCGACCGCCGCGCACTGGAGGCGCAGCTGTGAGCGCACGATCGTCCGATGCGTAACTGCTGCGCGAAGCGTTCTGAACAGTTACTATTTACCACTGCATTTCATACTATCAGGAGGGTACCCATCATGAGAGACGAAATTCTTGACATTCTGACCGACATCCGCCCGGACCTCGACTTCGAGCAGGAACAGCACCTGATCGACGACCGGCTGCTCGCGTCCTTCGACATCATCTCGCTGGTCGCGGAGCTGAGCGACGCCTTCGACGTGGAGATCGGTCCGAAATACCTGACCGCCGAGAATTTTAATTCCCTGGACGCCATCACCGCGCTGGTCGCTTCGCTGAAGGAGGCGTAAGATGGACGTTTCCATTGCTTCGGCGCCGCCGCTCGAGGCCTCGCGCTATCTGCTGAGCCGCCGCCTCTTCCGCGAGCGCATCGCTCTGGTGCAGGCGGCGACCGGAAATCTGCCGCTGACCTACTCGATGAAGGCCAACCCGGCGCTGCTCCATTTTATCCCGGAACGAAAAACCCCGCTGCCGGAAGAGACCGCACCGGCAGCCGGCCCGGCGGCAGTTCCGGACGGCGGGAGCATCGCGCACAGTGAGAGCGTCGCGGTCGGCGGGAGCCTCGCGGTCGGCGGGGGCATCGCGGACGGCGGGAGCATCGCGCACATCGAAGTGTGCAGTCCCGGCGAGCTGCAGATCTGCCTGCGCCTCGGCACGGACCCCACCCGCATCCTCTACTCGGGTGTCCTCAAGGAAATGTCAGACATCTCGACCGCCGTCCGCGCCGGCGTGCGTCTGGTCACGGCCGAAAGCCCGCGCCAGTTTGCGCTCCTGCAGGAAGCGGCCGCGGCAGAGAATGTGCAGCTGCGCGTCCTGCTGCGCCTCTCCTCCGGCAATCAGTTCGGCATGGACCTCAGCACACTGCTCTCGGTGCTCGCCGGAGCACAGGCGTGTCCGAACCTGATGTTCGAAGGGATCCACTACTACTCCGGCACGCAGAAAAACCGCCTGAAAGCCATCGCCCGCGACCTCGCCCGGCTGCGCGAGGCAGCCGAAGCCTGTGAAACAGCCGGCTTCCCGGTGCAGACCGTCGAGTACGGCCCCGGCTTGGCCGTGGACTATTTCATGCAGGATCAAACCAAACAGCCCCGCACGTCATATGGCAGCGGAACAACTCCGGCCCCGGCTGCAGAATATGCCGGGCAGAAGCAAAACAAACAGCCCCGCACGTCATATGGCAACGGAACAACCCCGGCCCCGGCTGCAGAATATGCCGGGCAGAAGCCGGACGGCGCTGCGCCGGATTTCTCCGCTGCACTGCAGCTGTGCGAGGAGGCCGACCGGGCCCGGCTTGCCGAGGCTGCGGCACTGCTCGCGGAGGCGGCGAAGGAGCTGCCGCTGGCGCTCGAGATGGGCCGTTTTCTGGCTGCGCCGTGCGGCTTCTATCAGACGCGCGTCCTGGACCTGAAGGCCACCGACGGCGTCCGGTATGCCATCCTGGGCGGCGGCACGCATCAGCTGCACTACTACGGGCAGACGATGGCCATGCAGGTGCCGGTCCTGCGGCAGGAACCGGTCCGCGCCGGCGGGGCGCAGCCGTACTGTCTCTGCGGCAGTCTGTGCACCGTGGCCGATGTGCTGGTCCGCGAAGCACCCCTGTCGCCGCTCGAGATCGGCGACGTGCTCACCTTCGCGCGCTGCGGCGCCTACAGCAGCACCGAAGCCCCGGCCCTCTTCCTCTCGCGCGACCTGCCGGCCATTTATCTGGAAACCGCCAGCGGCGACTGGACCTGCCTGCGCCAGACCGGTGCCGCCGGACAACTGAACGTACCCGACGCCCCGACGGATTTCCCGGACTGCTGAACGTGCCCGGCTCCCCGACGGCGGCTCCGGGCGGCTGAACTGCCTGACGCTTCGACGGCCGCGCGGGAAAAGGCCGGGACAGCGAACCTTACAAAGTTCCCTGTCCCGGCCTTTTCCTGCGTGTTGTTCTATATATCTGTATTTGTAACCGTTCAGAACGCTTCGCGCAGCAGTTACCTGTATTTTTCGATTGGATTCTCAGAAGATCATGCCGCCCAGAAACGCGGCGGCGCAGCACGCGATGGCGGTGGCGAAGAGGTTGCCGCTGGTGAAGGAGACCAGCAGGCCCGCCAGGAGTGACAGCACCCCCGCCGCCGGCGTCTTGGCTGCGGTCAGGATCGCGGGAAATGTCATCACGGACAATGTCACGTACGGCACATAGTACAGGAAGGACCGCGCGAAACGGTTGCGGATCGGCCGCCGCAGGATCGCAAACGGCAGAAAGCGGACCAGGTAGATGACCGCGATCATTAAAAGCAGCGATGCATCGATGCGACTCATTTCTCCACCTCCTCAGTCTTTTCTCCGGCGCTCTCCGTGCCCGGCGTTATGGTTTTTTCTTCAGTACTCTCTCCGTCCTCCTCCGGGACCGGCGCCAGGAAGGCGGCGGCTGCGGACAGGAGCAGTGTCAGCAGGATGATCCTGAAGCCGGCCGAGACGGAGCTCAGCAGCGGCAGCACGGTGAACAGGGTGCTGGCCGCCATGGACACGGCGACCAGGCCGGCCAGAAAGCGGCTCCTGCGTGCGGGCGGGATCACCACGGCCAGAAACATGCCGTAGAGCGCCGTGCCGAGTGCGGTCGTCACGTCCGCCGGCAGGAGACTTCCCGCGATCACGCCCACGGCCGTGCCGCTGCACCAGCCGAGCGACGCGATCACGCCCGCGCCCACGGTAAAGAGCGGATGGACCGGCGCGTCCTGCAGTACCTCCACGCCGAAGATCTCATCCGTGACGAAGAAGCCGACGATCATCTTCTGCCAGAGCGGCAGATCGTGCCGGAACTTCTGCGTCAGGGAACAGCTCATCAGAAAATAGCGCAGATTCACGACGATCGTGGTCACGATCATCTCCAGCACGCCCGCGCCGGCGCCGATCAGCGTCAGCGCCGCGAACTGCCCGGCCGAGGCCAGCATGCCGGCCGACATGCCCACCGCTTCCGCCAGGTTCAGGCCGGTATTCTTCGCCGAGATCCCCATCGCCAGAGACACCGCAAAGTACCCGAGGCAGATCGGGATCCCGCTCCGGATCCCCTCCGTCAGCCATTTCCGTCTTGACTTTATTTCACTTGCTGCCATGGTTCCTGTCCGAAACTCCTTCGTATCTGATTGATTTCACGGCCGATCGGGCGCAGAGCCACTGCCCGCGCGACGTGTTACTCCGTTATGCTGATCCGCCGTACACCCGGCCGATTATAGCATAAGATCCGGGCGCTGAAAAGCGGCCGGAAAACATTCCTGTCCTCCGAGCCGCCCTCTCAAATGTCTGTACCTGTTCAGAATGCTTCGCGCAGCAGTTACAAATGTCTTACAATTCTTTATACCTCCAGCGCATACCGCACGAGATCCATCTCTGCGTCGCCGTCGGCCTCAAACCAGATCCCGTCCGCGGTGAGGGGCGTGTAGTAGGTCATCGTCAGCGTCTTCTCACCGCCGCACGCGAAGACCTCCAGGCTGCAGCGATCGAGGATGATCCGCAGCGTCAGCGCGCCGTCTTTCTCATCCGTCGGCACCGCCGCACTCGCCCGGTGCACGATGGCCCGGCGCGTGCCGGAGAAGGTCCGGTCGATTGAAAGCAGCTCCTTCGCCCGGTCATACTCCACCGTGATCCGGTGCGTCTCATCCGCCGCCAGCGCAACCGTAAAGCAACGCCACATTTTATCACGGCCCTGCCGCACCGTGAGCTCGAGATCCACGCAGCGCCCCGCCACGCCCGGCAGAGACACGCGCCCCTCCACCGGCACCGCCGCGCAGCGCACTTCGTCCCGCCGCAGCGCCAGAAGCTCGCGCACCGGCGCCTGGAACAGACGAGAGTCCCGCACCGTGAGCTCACGCGGCAGCGTCGTCTGCCCGAGCCACTGCGTGCGCTCGTCCCGGTAGGACGAGGCCGTATCCCAGTTCTGCATCCACGCGATCATGACCGTCCGCCCGTCCGGCGTCCGGATCGACTGCGTCGCGTAGAAATCGATCCCGCAGTCGATCGGCCGCAGCACCCGCGGTACAAATTCCCCGGTTTCCCGGTCCAGAGAGCCGATCATACAGGCCGACCCATTTCCGGGGTGAAAGTCGGTGCCTTCCGCCTGCATATCCATCGGGCAGGTCAGCAGCACGTCCTCCCCATCGATCGTGAGCAGCTCCGGGCACTCCCAGACCGTGCCGATGCGCCCGCCGTTGCGGATCATCACCCGGCCGTCTTCCCAGTGGACCGCGTCGGAGCTCGTAAAGCGGATGAGCCGCGCGTCCCGCTCCGGCGTCGCGTTGGCCGTCAGCAGCGACCAGGTGCCGTCCTCCTCCCGCAGCAGGCGCGGATCGCGGAAATCCAGCCGGCTCCCGCCCTCCGGCAGATCCGCCTCCGTCAGGATCGGATTGTCCTCGTACTTGTCGTAGTTAAGCCCGTCCCCGAAGGCCAGGCACTGGCGCTGGATATGGCGCCTGCGCCCGTCCGGCAGTTCCGTCTCCACGACGCCCGTGTAGATCAGCAGCTGCCGCCCGTCCGGCAACTCCGCCGCCGAGCCCGAGAAGCATCCGTCGCGGTCCGCGTCCGTGTCCGGCGCGAGCGCGCACGGCAGATACTCCCAGTGCAGCAGATCCTCCGACACCGCGTGGCCCCAGTGCATCGGGCCCCACTGCGCATCGTAGGGGTGGTACTGATAAAACAGGTGATACTTCCCCCCGTAACGGGAGAAGCCGTTCGGATCGTTCATCCACCCGACGCGGGCGCTGAGGTGAAACGCCGGCCGCGACAGCGGATCGATCTCCTTGTCTTTCATTTCCTCCCAGGCTCTCGCCCGTTCCAGTTCACGGCTGATCATGCTCTCCTCCAAAAAACGCGGCGCACCGGATATCCCGTGCACCGCGCCATTCATATCTCTGTCTTCGGTTTCAGCTGTCCTCAGGCCCACTGCCTCATCAGCCCTTGACCGCGCCGGAGGTCACGCCTTCGACGATGTAGCGCTGCATGAACAGATACAGGATCAGGATCGGCAGCATCGCCAGCACGAGCGCCGCCAGGATCGAACCGAGGTCCGTCGAGAACGCGCCGTAGAAGACCTGCGTGGCGATCGGGAGCGTATAGAGACTCTTCTTGGTGAGCACCAGGCTCGGCAGAAGGTAGTCATTCCAGAAAGCCATCGCGTCGATGATCGCGACCGTCGCCGTCGTGGGCTTGAGCAGCGGGAAGACGATCTTCCAGAAAGTCTGCCAGCGCGTGCAGCCGTCGATCAGGGCCGCCTCTTCGAGCTCCAGCGGGATGTTCGTGTGGATCGCCCCGTGATACATGAAGGTCGCCATCGACAGCGAGAAGCCGATATGCATCAGGATCAGGGTCAGCCGGTGGCCGAGGACCCCGAGCGTGCCGCCGTAGAAGGAGACCAGCGGGATCATCAGAACCTGGAACGGGATGACCATCGAAGCGATCATCGCCGCAAACAGGATCGTGCAGGCTTTCCACTTGTTACGCACGATGACGAAGGCCGCCATCGCCGAGAAGATCAGCGTGAACACCGTCGCACAGACCGTGATGATCAGGGAGTTCTTGAACGAATTCCAGAAATCCATCTTGGACATGGCGGTCGGGAAGTTCTCGAGCGTGAAGCCCTTCTTCTCACCCACCAGCGACAGCGGGTTCAGCGTGATATCCACCTTGGTCTTGAACACATTGATCACGACCATGATGAAGGGGAAGATGAACAGGAAAAACAGGATGATCAGAATGACCATCGTGATCGCGTGCCGGATTTTTCTGCTTCGTGCAGCTTTTGCATTGAGATCTTCGGTCATCATGCTCCCACTTCTCCTTTCTTACCGATGTAGACCTGCGTGACACCGATGATCGCGCAGACGATGAACAGGATCAGCGCTTCCGCCTGGCCCTTGCCGTATTCCTG
>Ga0065709_1029304_pt1 | contig 36482 bp, 20 predicted proteins | sample Hoacrofraction14_2_FD_59096 | JGI IMG/M metagenome (GOLD analysis project Ga0065709, IMG submission 59096) | Hoatzin crop microbial communities from Cojedes, Venezuela, sample from fiber fraction 14 v1 | ecosystem: Host-associated > Birds > Digestive system > Esophagus > Crop | place: Venezuela...
ACGCTGCTCGAGTTGGGAAAATTTTCCTCACACCTCACGCAAACTTCATATATTCTTCTGAAAATGAAGCAATTACAGCGCGTAAGGTTGAAAAACCTATACGCAACCTTACGCAGAAAAATCTGCTGAAAAGGGAGTCTGAAAACGCCCAAAACGACCCGGCCCCCCTCTTCGAGTCCGGAAAAATCCACTTCATGGATTTTTTTCTGCATTTCATGGATTTTTTTATTCACGAAATGGATGATGAATGAATACGACATGGATTTTTTCGAAATCGACGTGGATTTACAAAAACCAGAAAAGACAGATTTGCAAATATCTAATAATCAAATACATACATTAAGACAATAGAGGTGAGTATGGCTTACTAAATAAATTTGTGTTTGGTGTCCCCATCACGAAGAGCCGATTTTAAAGCGTAATGATACGGATATAATCTTGTAAATCAAGCATTTGACTCATTTATAGACATGCAAAAAACAACAATTGGTAAAAAGTTAAAAAACACGAAAAGTGCGTAAGGTCGCGTATGGGTCATAAAACCTCACGCGCTGGAAAGTACTGGCACACAAAAATTTGCTCCTACTTTGCGTGAGGTGTGAGGAAATTTTCACCAACTCTTACTGTAGCGCGCGCACGACTAACGCGTCATAGTCTTTCATTCTTATATTCTGTAAAAGAAACCATGCGCGTGCAAACTTTAACTCTTTTTATGCACACAAAATCACATCTGTATCGTCTTGTTAATAATATATTAACAACAAAAGGACAACTGCAAAAGATATGACAAGGAAAGTAATACTCGGATTAGCCACCATCTGTATGATGACGATCTCCATCCCGACGATGGCAGCAATGGCCGGACCGAAGCCGGAAACAACAGTGATGCCACAGTCGAAAGCCAAAGGACAACCATGGAAAAACGGCCGGCTCAAAGTGTCGGACAACCAGCGTTTCCTGCAACATGAAAACGGAGAGCCCTTCTTCTGGCTCGGTGATACAGGATGGCTCCTGCCCGAACGACTCGACAGAGCCGAGGCGGAATTCTATCTGCAGAAATGCCGGGAGGCCGGATACAACATGGTGCAAGTGCAAGTGATGGACGACACTCCGTCGTATAATATCTACGGACAGCCATCGATGACCGACGGATGGAATTTCGACAAGATAAACCAGAAAGGAGTATACGGCTACTGGGATCATCTGGATTACATCATCAAACTGGCCGAGCGCAACGGTATCTATATCGGTATGGTGGCAATCTGGGGATCACAGGTCAGCGGTGGCAAAATCAACGCAGATCAAGCCAAGAAATACGGTAAGTTCCTGGCCGAAAGATACAAAGACAGACCCAACATAATATGGATCATGGGAGGCGACATCCAAGGCGACATCCATCCCGAAGTATGGGAAGCCATGGCCACGACGATAAAAAGCATCGACAAGAACCATCTGATGACCTATCATCCCCGCGGGCGTTATACCTCCGCCAGATGGTGGAGCAAAGCGTCATGGATAGACTTCCACACCTTCCAGAGCGGACACAGAAAATACGGGCAGAGGATGGGCAACAAAGAATATCCCATCCCCGACGACACAGAGGAAGACGTATGGATGTATGTAGACTCCACATGGAAGTACAACCCGCTAAAGCCCGTTCTCGACGACGAGCCCAGTTATGAGGACATCCCCAAAGGCCTCCACGACCCCGCTGAAGAACGATGGATGGACTACGACGTGAGACGCTATGCCTACTGGTCGGTATTCGCCGGCAGCTGCGGACACACATACGGCCACAACGCCATAATGCAGATGCTCAAGCCGGGCTACCCCACCAGTTACGGCAGTGCCGGTGACGAGAAGACATGGTATCAGGCCCTCAACGACCCCGGGTTCAACCAGATGAAATATCTGAAGAATCTGATACTGTCGTTCCCCTATTTCGAGAGAGTGCCCGACCAGAGCATCATCGCAGGGGATAACGGAAAGAAATACAACAGACTCATCGCCACGAGAGGCAACGACTATCTTCTGGTGTACAACTACAACAGCGTTCCGATGAAGATCGACCTCAGGAAAATCTCAGGCGACAAGAAAAACGTATGGTGGTACAACGTATCCGACGGAAAACTCACATATATCGGAGAGTTTGACAGTAAGATTTACACCTTCAACCAGCAGAACCCCTATCGCACGCAAAGCAGCGAAGAGAGGAAAGTAAACGACGGAGTCCTCATCGCGGTAGACTCGTCGAAAGACTATCTCGGCAAGGAGCAGACGGAAATATCCGACTACACGCTTGGCAGCAAGGGAAGAGACCTCAACGAATAATAACAATCAGCAAATCAGAATAATATGACTAAGAGAATTATCATAGCTATGATGCTTGTCATCTCGACAGTACTCGGTGCGAGCGCTGCCGATTTAGAAGTAAAGAATCTGACAACAGAACATCTCACCAATCCCCTCGGACTGGACTGCAAGCAACCGCGTTTCAGTTGGATGATCACGACGGTGAAAGACACCAAAGACGTACGGCAGGAATCGTATCGCATCATCGTAGCCTCAACAGAGGAGAAGCTCGACAACAACGAGGGCGACCTCTGGGACAGCGGTGACATCAAGAGCCGCGAACAGTTATGGATAGCTTATGCCGGCAAGCCGCTCGCAAGCAATCAGAGAGCCTGCTGGAAGGTGAAAGTGACAACAAACAAAGGCGAGAGCGGCTGGAGCGAAAAGGCCTTTTTCAGTATCGGTCTGCTCAACGAGTCGAAATGGCAGGGCCGCTGGATCGGTCTTGACAAGATGCTCGACGGCGAGAATGCCGGTCTGCACACCCGTCTTGCAGCCCGCTATCTGCGCAAGGAATTCGACATCAAGAAGGATGTGAAACGAGCCACGGCATATATCGCCGGCATCGGTCTCTATGAGTTGCATATCAACGGTGAAAAAATCGGTGACAACCAGGTTCTGGCTCCTCAGCCCACCGACTACCGTAAGTCGATAATATACAACACTTTCGATATCACCAAATACCTGTCGGAGAAGACTACCGTGGGAGTGATCCTCGGCAACGGCCGGATATTCCCCATGCGCCAGACCAAGCCCTACAAAGCGACAGTATTCGGATTCCCCAAGTGTCGCGTAAACATCATCATCGAATATGCCGACGGCAGTAAGGAAACCCTGAAGAGCGACGAGAAATGGAAAGTGTCGGCAACCGGTCCCATCCGCAGCAATAACGAATACGACGGAGAAGAGTACGACGCGAGAATGGAACTCGACGGCTGGGACAAGACAGGATATGACGACAGCGGATGGATGTGGGCCCAACGAGTCGCCATCCCGCAGGGGACGCTCCGCGGACAGTCGACACCGAATATGATAGAAGAACCGCTCGGCAACACCCCGACGATAGACAAGCGGGGAGAGACAGCGATCCTCGACTTCGGTCAGAATATCGCCGGATGGATCGGTTTCAAGGTAAGAGGTAATGCTGGTGACACGATAAGGATAAAATACGCCGAGAAACTCAACCCCGACGGTACGCTCTACACCCTCAATCTCCGCGACGCCCAGTCTGAGGATATCTATGTATGCAACGGCAGGGAAAACGGCGCCATCCACCGTCCGCTGTTCTCATACCACGGTTTCCGTTATGCCGAGGTGAAGGGCTACGGCAAGAACATCTCGGCAGATGATTTCATCGCATACACCGTAGGCGACGAGATGAAGACCATCGGTCATTTCGAATGCTCCGACACCATCATCAACAAAGTGATGAAGAACGCATGGTGGGGAGTGAAAGACAACTATAAAGGAATGCCCGTCGACTGTCCCCAGCGCAACGAACGCCAGCCGTGGCTCGGCGACCGCACGGTGGGATCGCTCGGCGAGAGTTTTCTCTTCGACAACGCCACGCTCTACGCCAAATGGATGAGAGACATCTGCGAGGCACAGCGCTCCGACGGATGTATCCCCGATGTTGCCCCGGCATTCTGGAACTACTACAGCGACAACGTGACATGGCCGGCCGCACTGCCATTCTCATGCGACATGCTCTACCGGCAGTTCGGCGACATCCAGCCGATAATATCAGCATATCCACATATTAAGATGTGGATCAACCATATCTGCGACGAATACACATCCAACGGAGTGATAACGAAAGACACATACGGCGACTGGTGCGTTCCGCCCGAGAAACTGGAGCTCATCCACAGCAAGGATCCGGCAAGAAAGACCAACGGCGCAATCCTCTCCACGGCATATACCATCGGAGTATTCACCCTGCTCGAGAAATTCGCCACATTGCAGGGCCTCAGCGACGAGGCCAAGGAATGGGCAGGCAGAAGAGACGAGATGAAGAAAGCCTTCAACAAACGTTTCCTGACCCTGAAGAAAGGTACATCACCCGTGCCCGGACATCCGCTCTACCCCGACAGTATCTACTACGGCAACAATACCGCTACGGCCAATCTTCTGGCCCTGGCATTCGGCATTGCCCCTGACTCGATAAAGGATGAGGTGACGAAAAACATCGTAGAGAACATCATAATCAAGAACAAGGAGAAAGTGAGTTGCGGAGTGATCGGCATCTCATGGCTCTTAAGGACACTCAGCGACAACGGTTATGCCGACGTGGCATATCTTCTTGCCACCAACAAGACCTATCCTTCCTGGGGATATATGGCTGAAAACGGTGCCACGACGATCTGGGAGTTGTGGAACGGAGACAAAGCCGATCCGAAGATGAACAGCGCCAATCATGTGATGCTTCTCGGCGACCTGCTCACCTGGTGTTACGAATATCTCGGAGGAATCCGTCCGACAGAAAGCGGATTCGCGGCATTCCGACTCAAACCGAGTTTCGAAATACAAGACTGCAGTTCGGCTGATGTGAGCTACGACAGCCCTTACGGCCGGATAAAGAGCAGTTGGAAGAAGACCCTCACCCACCTCGATTGGAATGTGGAAGTGCCATGCAACACTACGGCCGAGATATACCTGCCCAGCGGAAAGAAGACACTCGGCAGCGGCAAATACCATTTCAGTGAAGACATTCCGACAGCCGATGCGGCGATTGTGGAAGACCAGTTCCTGTATGAGAACGCCTCCTTCCCTCAGTGCCACGCCTCGACTATAGTGGAGACAAAGAAAGGCGACCTCGTGGCAGCCTATTTCGGCGGCAAGCACGAAAGGAATCCGGATGTATGCATCTGGGTGAGCCGCAAGCCGAAAGGCTCCGACACATGGAACGCCCCCATCCTCGCTGCTGATGGTGTGTTCGCCCTCGGCAGTGAATACGCGGAGATCGCGGGAGTCAACGATTCCACCACCGAGGCCAGTGTCGGTCCGATAAAGAAAAACAAATCTATCGCTAAGGCCAAGACATCAGATCTTAGGAGAAAATCCTGTTGGAATCCCGTGCTCTATCAGATGCCCGACGGAGAACTATGGCTCTTCTTCAAGGTGGGAGTGAATGTGGTAGACTGGACCGGATGGGTAGTGAAATCGAAAGACGGAGGAAAGACTTGGAGCGACAAGGAACCGCTGCCGGTGGAAACGCTCAGCGACGGGACGAAGAGACCCTTCCTCGGACCTATCAAGAACAAACCCGAACTGGTGAACAACCGTCTTATCTGTGGTTCGAGTACGGAGGACAACGGTTGGAGACTACATTTCGAGATCTATGATCTGAAGACGAAACAATGGAAGTACGTCGGTCCGATCACCTCCACCATCGCCCGTTCCACCAAGGACACCACGGAGTATAAGCCCATCGACGTGATACAGCCATCGATACTGAAACTGAATGACGGCAGACTGCAAGTTTTGTGCCGCACGAGAAACGCCAAACTCGCCACTTCGTTCAGCAGTGACGGAGGCGACACATGGAGCGACGTGGTACTGAGCAATGTGGAAAACAATCAGTCGGGCACCGACGCCGTGACACTGAAAGACGGTCGTCACGCCTTGATATACAATAATTTCCAGACTCTGCCCGGCACTCCGAAAGGTCCGCGCACCCCGCTCAGCATCGCCCTTTCTGAAGACGGAACAAACTGGAAACATGTGCTCACGCTGGAAGACTCGCCTATCAGCCAGTACAGTTATCCGGCAATCATCCAGGGGAAAGACGGATATCTGCACTGTGTATATACATGGCGCAGACTGAGAGTGGCATATAAGAAAATCGACCTCGGCAAACTGAAATATTAATCCTGGGACAAGTGTTGTGAGAAAAGCATTATGATATGAAGAATATGAGAATATTTATAGCAAGTCTGATAGCGATATTATCGACGGAAGCCGTAGCACAGACGGTTAACATCATCACCGGCAAGAATGCCGGAGAGAGGGAGCTCTACGCTGCCGAATACCTGTCGGAGAATCTGAAGAAGAATAATGAAAATTTCACTATCAATGTCAGTGCCGACGGCAAGAAGCACAAGGCGGAATATCATATCTATCTCACAACAAAAGAAAATGCCACAAAAAAACAATTAAAGTCGGCATCTCCCGATACGGATAAGAAAGAATCGTTCGTGATTAAGCAGACGAAAAACGATGTCACAATTATCGGCAGCGACGGTTCGGGCGTCATCTACGGCTGTGTGGAACTGGCCGACCGAGTACGCCGAGACGGAAAGATATACATCAGTAATCCAGTGTCGCAATCTCCGGAGATGGTGCTGAGAGGTTCGTGCATCGGTCTGCAGAAGACAACCTACCTTCCCGGTCACGGAGTGTACGAATATCCTTATACTCCGGAGAATTTCCCGTGGTTTTACGACAAGAAGCAATGGATAGAATACCTCGACATGCTGGTGAGCAACAAAATGAACTCACTATACCTTTGGAACGGCCATCCCTTCGCATCACTCGTACGACTGAAAGACTACCCCTTCGCTGTGGAAGTCGATGACGAGACATTCAAAAAAAACGAGGAAATGTTCGCCTTCCTCACCACCGAAGCCAACCGTCGCGGAATCTACGTGATACAGATGTTTTACAATATCATCCTCAGCAAGCCTTTCGCCGACCACTACGGACTGAAGACACAAGACAGGAACAGGCCTATCACGCCGCTCATAAGCGACTACACGAGGAAGTCAATCGCGGCATTCATAGAGAAATATCCTAATGTCGGTCTGTTGGTATGTCTCGGCGAGGCGATGGCAACCTACGAAGACGATGTGGAATGGTTTACCAAGACAATCATACCAGGAGTGAAGGACGGTCTGAAAGCCCTCGGCCGCACCGACGAGCCGCCGATACTGTTGAGAGCCCACGATACAGACTGCAAGATGGTGATGGAGGCAGCACTGCCGCTATACAAGAATCTCTATACGATGCACAAGTACAACGGAGAATCGCTCACCACCTATCAGCCGCAAGGGCCATGGACGAAGATACACCAGGATCTGGCGGCTCTCGGCAGCACACATATAGAAAACGTTCATATCCTAGCCAACCTCGAACCGTGGCGCTGGTCATCGCCCGACTTCGTACTTAAGACGGTCAACGCGATGCATAATATCCATCATGCCAATGCTCTGCACCTATATCCGCAGGCATCGTACTGGGACTGGCCGTATACGGCAGACAAACTGAAAGACGGAGGCAGAATGAAACAGTTGGACCGTGACTGGATGTGGTATTCTCTGTGGGGAAGGTATGCATGGAACTGTCATCGCGACAGGAATGAAGAGAAGACATACTGGGATGAAAGACTGGCAGAGAGGTATGGCATGGCTGTAAATGAGGCATCCTTCATCAGAGAAGCACTGGAAGAAAGCGGAGAGATCGCCCCCAAGCTGCTCCGTCGTTTCGGAATCACGGAAGGAAACAGACAGACGCTGCTCCTCGGAATGTTTATGAGTCAGTTGGTGAATCCCTACAAATACACCATCTACCCAGGCTTCTACGAGAGTTGCGGACCCACCGGCGAAAAACTGATCGAATATGTAGAGAAGGAATGGAAGCATGAAAAACATGTCGGAGAACTTCCTCTCGACATCGTGGCTCAGACAGAAGAAGCCGGGGACAAGGCAGTAGCGGCCATAGACAAGGCTGCCACCTTCGTAACTAAAGACAAGGAAGAATTCGCCCGCCTGCAGAACGATATGCATTGTTATCGTGAGTTTGCATACGCCTTCGGATGGAAGGTGAAAGCAGCACAGCATGTGCTCAACTACAAATGGGGCAAAGACATCTCCGAACTCGACAAGGCTCTGCCGCTGCTCGACAAGAGCATCAGTCATTACAAGAGGCTCGTGGACCTGACCAAGAACACATATCTGTATGCCAATAGTATGCAGACGGCCCAGCGCCGTATTCCTATCGGAGGAGATGATGGAAAGATGAAGACATGGATAGAACTGCTCCCCCGATACCAGCAGGAGATTGAGAATCTGAAAAAGAATATCAATATGCTGAAAGAGAAAGAAAAGGGAACCTATGTGGAGGAAGAAAAAGAAGTCAAAGCCCTCCGCGATGCTAAGACGTTCGCTTACGACGGAGAGGTGAAGACGATACGGCTCGGCAAAGGAGTGAGGCTCTTCGAAGACCTCGACAGCGCCATCACGGATATCGCCCCCGAACTGGAAGGGTTGACGGCTATCGTATTCAACGGAAAGAAACAACGGGCGGAAGGGACTCAGGTAAAATTCTCGGCAAAGAAACCAGTAAAACTTCTCGTGGGATATTTCCGCGACGACCAGATAAAATACGCCAAAGCACCTAAACTCGAAACCGATGCTACAGCCAACGACTACGGACAGGCAGAGCCTCAGCTCACGGCAGCCGTGAAGATCAACGGCATGCCGCAGGTGAACGTGCATTCTTACTCGTTCGCCGAGGGAGAACACACGCTTCTTCTGCCTAAAGGCTACCTGCTGGTACTTGGAGCCACGAGCGACAGTATCACTCCGCGCGATGTCGCACTCTCCGGCTCCGACGAGGCCATCGACTGGCTGTTCTATTAAAAACTCTGCATTCCGCTTGCCCTATGACAAAGAAAACGATACTCTCACTATTGCTGTTGTCAATCTCCATGTTCTCGCATTCGGCTGAAATCTCAGACGCGGAGATGCTGAATATATGGAAAGAAGTAAAGACCGACTACAAATACGGTCTTGTCGTGGCCCCGTCTGATAATCATCACAAGATAGACTGTCCGATGGTATATCGAGAAGGCGGCAGATGGTATATGACGTACGTCGTATACAACGGCAAGGATGGTCTTGACGGCAGAGGTTACGAGACGTGGCTCAGCGAGAGCGACGACCTCCTTCACTGGCACACTCTCGGCCGTGTGCTCTCTTATCATGACGGTTTTTGGGATGAGAACCAGCGGGCAGGATACCCTTCGCTCATCGACTGGACGTGGGACGGTTCGTATGAGATGGAGACATACAAAGGAAAACACTGGATGTCGTATTTCGGTGGAGTAGGCACCGGTTATGAGGCGGTAAGGGCTCCTCTGAATATCGGAATGGCTTACACAGAGGGTGATATCACGACAGCTCACGAGTGGGACTCGTACGACAGACCTATACTCGGCATCGAAGACAAGGATGCTCAATGGTGGGAGAAACTCACTCAGTATAAGAGTACCGTTTACAGAGACAAAGACAAGACCCTCGGCAAGCAGTTTGTGATGTTCTATAATGCCGGAGGAATCAACCCATCCAACGGTCTCAAGGCGGAACGCATCGGCATCGCCATTTCTGACGACATGAAGAAATGGAAGAGATATAAGGGCAATCCCGTGTTTTCCCACGAAGTAGCCGGCATTATCACCGGTGATGCACAGATAGTGAAGATGGGAGGTTACTATGTGATGTTCTACTTCTCGGCATACAATCCGTCGAGACCGTATAATGCATACAACACCTTTGCCGTGAGCAAGGATCTGGTGCACTGGACAGATTTCCAGGATATCGACACCACGGGCAGCAAAGATCTGATAATACCGTCGAAATCTTACGACGAGATGTTCGCTCATAAGAGTTATGTGATGAAACACGACGGTGTAGTATATCATTTCTATTGCGCCGTGAACAACGCCGGGCAGAGAGGCATCGCTCTCGCCACAAGCAAATTCATGGGAGCATCGGATGTCCGCTTCCCCACTCCGGAACCGGGAGGAAAACGGACCATCACATCTCTTAATTCAGGATGGACGACATGGATAACAGCCGCATCAGACAGTCTTGCTCCCGTTAACAAAAAAATCACTGTCGACATCCCCCACAACTGGGATGACTACTACGGATACCGGCAGCTGAAACACGGCAACCTGCATGGTTCGGCGAAATATCGGAAATCATTCAGTTCACCGAAGAAAGCAGGCAAGAGATATTTCCTTCAGATGGAAGGAGCAGGCACTTACGCAACGGTAGTACTCAACGGAAAGACGTTCGACCGTCGTCCTGTCGGCCGTCTTGTTTGCACCCTCGACATCACCGACGCCATCAAAGACGGAGATAACGAGATCGAGATCACTTGCGATCACCCGTCGATGATCACCGATATGCCGTGGGTATGCGGCGGATGCTCGTCGGAATGGGGATTCAGCGAGGGAAGTCAGCCGTTCGGTCTCTTCCGGCCGGTAACACTCATCGAAACCGACGAGGTGAGGATAGAGCCTTTCGGAGTGCATATCTGGAACAACGAGACGGCCGACTCCGTCTTCATCGAAACGGAAATAAAGAACTACGGACAGACAACAGCCGAGATACAACTGGTAAACAAATTCGCAGAGAAGAGCGGCAAGTCTGTGTTCCGGCTTACAGAGAAAATCAGCATCGGAGCCGGAGAAACAAAAACGATACGTCAGAAAGAGAGAATCAGCAATGCCAGACTGTGGAATGCTACTCCGGATGACGAGAGCGGCAACTATCTCTACACTCTCACGAGCATGATTAAGAGAGGCGACAAGACGACCGATCTAACCGAAACGAAATACGGTATCAGAACAGCTTCATGGCCGGTATTGCGAAACCGTAAAGGAGAGACTGGCGACAACAGGTTCTATCTCAACGGAAAGCCATATTACATCAACGGCACCTGCGAATACGAACATCTCTTAGGCGGCAGTCATGCCTTCTCCGACGAACAAATCGCCTCAAGAATAAAAATGATCAGGAAGGAAGGAAAATTCAACGCTTTCCGCGAGGCACACCAACCACACAACTTGGAATATCTCCGGCTCTGCGATCGCGACGGACTGCTCTACTGGAGTCAGTTCTCCGCGCATATATGGTATGACACCCCCGTCTTCCGAGAGAATTTCAAGACCATGCTCCGGCAGTGGATAAAGGAAAGACGCAACTCACCCAGCATCGTGCTCTGGGGATTGCAGAACGAGAGCGTTCTGCCGAAAGACTTCGCCGAGGAATGTTGCGATATCATCCGGGAGATGGATCCCACGGCAGGAACGATGAGAGCCATCACCACCTGCAACGGAGGCGAGGGCACAGACTGGAATGTGGTGCAAAACTGGAGCGGCACGTATGGTGGAGATGTGGAGCGCTATGCAGAAGAGATGAAACGAAGCGACCAGTTGCTCAACGGAGAATACGGAGCATGGCGCAGCATCGGGCTTTTCTCGTCGGATAGGTATAATAATATGAAGATAGTAAAAGCCAATCTTCACTATACCACCGACAATCCAAAAGCATATACGGAAGACAGATTCGCCGAACTGCTCACACGAAAGATGCTGTTGGCAGAGAGCGTGAAAGACAGCATCTGCGGACAGTTCCAGTGGATCTTCGTAAGCCACGACAATCCCGGAAGAGTGCAACCCGACGGAGCGATAAGAAAGATCGACAAGATAGGACCGATAAACTACAAAGGACTGCTCACCATCTGGGAACAGCCTACTCTCGGATTCTATCTCTGTCAGTCGTTGCATTCGGCATACGGAAACGAAACGGTGGAATTTCCTGAGAACACCGATGACGACTGCGTAAAGGGTGATCCGGATTATGATTACATCTATCGTCTCAACTGCGGAGGAGATGAATACCGCGACTCTTACGGACAAGTGTGGATGCAAGATAATCCGGCGGTGGGACACTCATGGGCGGAACACTTCGGAATGCCTCACGCACAAGCCAGTCAGGGGCATATCCTCGCAGATATCAAAGAAACGAAAGACGATATCCTCTTCCAGTATTTCCGATACGGAAGGCATCAGCTGTACTACGACTTCCCCGCGGCAGACGGAAGATACAGGATAGAACTCTATATGGCAGAACCATGGCTCGGACCGGAATGCCTCAAGGAAGAAGACTACGAGGGGGTAAGACTCTTCGACGTGGCAGTAAACGACTCCACAGTAATCGAAAACCTCGACATCTGGGCTGAGAAACGATACGGCAGAGCACTGAAGAAAGTAGTTTATGCAGACAGCAAAAACGGGAAGATCAAGATCTCGTTCCCGAAGGTGAAAGCAGGACAGGCCGTGATCAGCGCCATCGCCATTGCAAGAGAGAAGAAAGATGGAGAGAAGATGCCAACAGGCAGTCTCCCCGTAAACAGTCTGCTCCCTGCCGACTACTGGACAAGTCTTGACAAAGACACCATGGCGATTACTCCGAAGACGATGCTTCCTGCCGACAACGACGACAATCAGGCCTCAGTATTCACACCGTCGAAGAAGAATCCTCTCGCATTCCAGATACAGACCGGCATCGGCAAGGAGTATGCACTAAGATTCAGATATAAGAACACCACGCAGACGCCCGTGAAAGCAAGGATGAAACTCGTCGATGCGAAGAAGATGACTATCGTAGACCGTGAAATCACCTTCCCTCCGACGCCGGATAAATTCAAGATTCTGAATACCACGACAGCCTCGCAGATAAATGCCGGAACATATACTCTTTCTATCACACCGGAAGAACGGAAAAATATAGAGTTCAAGTCGGTGGAGGTGCAATAACATGATTCTAAATCAATTACGATGAATTGGAAAAGACAGATACATATCGCCATAGCAACAACATTCCTATCGCTTGCAGCACAAGCGCAAGAATGGCAGAATAATCATATCCTTCAGGAAAACAGAGAAAAAGCCCATGCAACATTCATCTCATATAAGGATCGGCAAGGCGATCAGCAGATGACGCTCGACGGAGAGTGGAAATTCCGATGGACGAAAACTCCGGAAGAGAGGATCAAAGATTTCTATCTCACTGAGTTCGACGACGATGCATGGTCTTATATAAAAGTGCCGGCCAATTGGGAAGTAAACGGATACGGCACCCCGATTTATGTTTCCGCCGGTTATCCGTTCAAGATCAATCCCCCGAAAGTTACCGACGAACCGAAGAAAGACTGGACTGCATACGAAGAAAGGAATCCCACAGGACAGTATCGCCGGCATTTCACCCTGCCTGCAGGATGGACAGACAGCGGCAGAATTTTTCTCCGTTTCGACGGAGTGATGAGCGCCTTCTACGTATGGATCAACGGAGAGAAGGCAGGATATTCGCAAGGTAGCATGGAAATGTCGGAATTCGACATCACCCGTTATCTTCGCGATGGCGACAATCAGATTGCTGTAGAGGTGTATAAATACAGCGACGGTTCATATCTCGAAGATCAGGATTTCTGGCGCTTCGGAGGCATACACCGCGATGTGACACTCTTCCACACTCCAGATATCAGAATACAAGATATCGCGATAAGGACGATTCCCGCCGACTCGCTCTGCCGCGATTTCCATCTGCAGATAAATCCCATCCTCGCTGAGTTTGCGGAAAAGGAAGGCCTGCATAAGAACTATGTCGTCGAGGCCTCTATCTTCGACAAAGACGATGCCGACGCTCCTCTGTTTACACTCAGAGCCGATGCCGACGAGCTCCTCGACAGAGAGCACAAGGCTGCAAGGATGAACGAATGGTTTCCGCAGAGAGGAAGGAGGAAATTCGCCCGGCTCGACACTTTGGTTTCCAAACCGAAGCTATGGACATCTGAGCATCCTAATCTCTATCCTTTGATAGTCGCATTAAAAAACAGCGACGGAAAGGTGATAGAACAAGTGCGTCAGAATGTAGGATTCAGACATATAGAAATAAACAACGGTCGTCTTCTCATCAATTGCAAGCCGTTGAGAATCACGGGAGTAAACCGCCACGAGCACGATCCTAAGCTAGCCCGTGTGATGACCGACGAAATGATGATAAAAGACATCCTGCTCATGAAGCAGGCGAATATCAATGCCGTAAGACTGAGCCACTATCCCAACACTCCCCGGTGGTATGATCTCTGCGACAGCCTCGGTCTTTATCTTATGGACGAAGCCGACTGCGAGACCCACGGTCTGCGCGGCACCCTCACCTCCACTCCCGACTGGGCAGACGCCTTCCTCGACAGAGCCATCCGCATGGTGGAGCGGGACAAGAATCATCCCTCAATCATCGCATGGAGCCTCGGCAACGAGAGCGGATACGGCAGCAATCACGCTGCAATGTCGGCATGGATACGGGAAGCCGATCCCACACGCTTCATTCACTACGAAGGAGCGCAGGGCAGAGCATCGGTGAAAGATGATCTCTTATCAAGACAGACGGAAGATGCCGACCCGACGACGGTGGATGTCATCAGCCGTTTCTACCCACGCGTATGCGACGAATATCTCAATCCCGGCATCCCCGAAGGAAGCGACAAGGAAAGAGCCGAAAACGCCCGGTGGGAACGGTTGCTGGAAATCGCCAAATCCGATCGCACTATCAATTATTACGGTAGGAAACTGACCGACACGAGACCCGTTCTTACCAGCGAATATGCCCACTGCATGGGTAATGCCTTAGGCAACTTCAAAGAATACTGGGATGAGATTTACAGCCATCCGCGCATGCTCGGGGGATTTATCTGGGACTGGGTAGACCAAGGCATCTGCGACGAAAAAGGGAATATTCTTTACGGAGGCGACTTCGGTGACAAGCCGAATCTCAAAGCATTCTGTCTCAACGGAGTGGTATTCTCCGACCGTTCTCTTCCGGCCAAATATTACGAGGTAAAAAAAGTATACTCCCCGATACAGTTCGCGCGACATGGCAACAAGATTTTCGCCATCAACCGCAATAGCATCGACGGTTTCGGAAATATCAGTCTCTCCTACTCCATCACTGAAAACGGGAGGGAATACAAGAAAGGCTCTGTAAGTCTGCCGGATATCGAGATAGGCGACAGCATCATGATCATGACGATACCAAAAGCGAAAAACGATAATGATCATCGCCTCAACATCTCAGCTACGCTGAACACAGACATGCCGTGGGCAGCCGAAGGATATAAAATCATCAGCGAACAGTTCGCCCTCTCCGACGAATCATCCCAACCGCACTCAAAAAATATTTCGAGTACAGTCAGAAATATTTCGAGTGCACTCAAAAAGGAAAATGAGTGCGGTGAAAATCTCAGCGATATCGAGAAATGCGAAATCCAGATTTTCAGAGCCCCGACAGACAACGATACCGGTTTCGGAAACTGGCTCGCGAAAGATTGGAAAAACAACAAACTCGACAATCCGGAGATTATACCGATAACTGCATCGGAGGAAAAGACCGTGACAGAATACAAACTGGCGAAAGGAAGTATTATCGCGACGCTGAAAAAAACATTATTATCCGAGAAAGGGAAAAAGTATCATCCGATAGAAATTACGGTAGACTTCGAACTGAAAGACACCCTCCCCGAACTTCCGCGATTGGGAATAGCATTCCGCTTGCCGAAAGACTATCAGACAGTAAAATGGTATGGCCGGGGCCCTTATGAGAACTATCCCGACAGAAAGAGCAGTTGTCCGATAGGATGGTATGAAGAAAGAGTGGAAAATATGTTCACCCACTATCCCCGTCCGCAAGACAACGGAAATCACGAAGACTGTTATCTGCTCGAGATAGCATCGAACGACGGCAAAAGCATCGTCGTTGAAGCCGTAGATGTCTTGTTCTCCTTCTCCGCCCTACCCTATAGCACGGCAGAGATATACAACGCCAAGCACGACTACGAACTGCCTTCCGCCAAATACACCTATCTGAGCATCGACTGTGCAGTATTAGGACTCGGAAACGGCAGTTGCGGTCCGGGCGTGCTGAAGAAATATGCCATCGACAAGTCGAAGAAGCATAATCTTCACATAATAGTGAAATAAAGGGATACTGACTGATTTAGACGTTGGAAAGATCGTCGGGGATTCTCACCGTCTTGGAGTTGTCCACTCCGCTCGACATTTTTCCCGACGTTCCGGAGGTTTTCCCTCCACCGATATGAATCGTGCTACCGTCATCATCGTCGTCATCACGACTGTAGTCATCGGCGGTTGTCTCGTCCGAACGCCGCGTCTCATTCTGATATTTCTCCGCTGCCTGACCGAGTTTGCGCTTCAGCAGTGCCGGCAGTTTCTTGCGGACGATGAAGAATAGTACCAGAAGTACTACGATAAGCATTTCGCCTGTACTTAGTCCAAACATATTCTATTGTTTTTACGATTTTACCTTTTTTCTTATATATATCGCTGCAAACATACAAAAAATATTTCAAATCTTCGGATTTTTGAGAAAAAAAAGATAACTTTGCACCACAAAATAAAAGATATTATCGACATTAAACACCACTATTACTATTATGAACAAAAAAAGTCTATTACTGGCACTGATACTAACTGCCGCAACATCCGTAGTGAAAGCAGACGATTTCCACAGTTTCGCACCCGCCCCGCCTATGGGATGGAACTCGTGGGACTGTTATGGACCCAGCGTAACCGAAAAGCAGATTTATAATAACGCCATCTACATGAGAGACAACCTGTTATCTCATGGCTGGAATTATGTTATCTGCGACATCAGATGGTATACCAACGATACAGGATTCTGGTACAACCAAAGCAATCCTGTATACTCTTATGACAAGTACGGAAGATATACCCCGAACACGAGCAGATTCCCGTCGGCAAAAGACGGAGTAGGCTTCAAGGCTCTCGCCGACAGCATCCATGCCATGGGCATGAAGTTCGGCATCCATATCATGAGAGGCGTGCCGAAGATTGCAGTGCAGAAAAAACTGCCCATCTACGGCACTAATTACACCTGCGATCAGATATACAATACCGACTCGCTCTGCACCTGGCTGTCGGACAACTACACCGTAGACTGCACCAAGCCCGGAGCACAAGAATACTATAACTCACTGCTTAATCTCTACGCATCGTGGGGAGTAGACTTCCTCAAAGTCGACGACCTCAGCCGTCCGTATCACGACGGAGAGATCTGGCTGTTGAGAAACGCCATCGACCAATGCGGAAGAGATATCGTTTTCAGCATGAGCCCCGGAGCCACTCCTCTCTCGAAAGCCGCAAGTTGTCAAAACAACGCCAACATGTGGAGAATGATGGACGATCTTTGGGACAACTGGAGCGATATTCTCAAAGAATTCGAATTGTGCAGCAACTGGAACGAGCATCGCATCGAAGGCTCCTATCCCGACTGCGACATCCTGCCTCTCGGAAGAATCCGCATCACCGAGACGGCAAGAGATTCGAAACTCACAGACGATGAGCAGCAGACAGTGATGACGCTTTGGAGTATTTTCAAATCACCGTTGTTCTTCGGAGGCGATCTCACTTACAACAGTGACAAGACACTGAAGCTAATCACCAACGACGATGTAATACATATCAATCAGACAGCGAAGAACAACCGTCAGGTGAGCAATGACGGACAAACCATCATCTGGGCTGCCGACGACAACAGCGAAAAATGCAAATATGCAGCCCTCTTCAATATCGGAAGCAACGACAACTGGATACATGCCAACAAAGCCCTCTACAGCACAGAGACGATATCGATGCTCTCGACTGGATACTCGACCGATATCAGCGTCGATATTCCCGAAGGAAGCACCGAACTGGCTCTCGCTCTTGACGATGCCGGCGACTCGTATAGCTACGATCACGGAGACTGGGTGAACCCCACCATCTATTTCGCCGACGGAACATCGAGACTGCTTACGAAGAGCGATGTAAAGAGCACCAATACGGGTGGGTCGTATTATAATTACATAAATTGGAACAAGAATATCGAAAATAGCGGTAAGATGAACATCAACGGCACCCAATACGAAAACGGGTTCTCGGCTCACGCCAATGCACTTGTATTGTTCACCCTGCCGGAAAACGTAGTGAAATTTACTGCTACTTGCGGTATAGACCGTACAAGCACGAATCAGTCGAATGCCTCGCCGACAATGAAGTTTATGGTGTTCAATTGTGATCCGACGAGCCGTTTTGTAAATACCGATGGAGCATTGGCAAACAGCGGACTTGTAAGCCGCACTGTTCAAAAAGAAGGTGTGGATATCGAAGCAGGCATCAACGGTAGTTCGAAACTCTTCCTCGTCGTAACCGATGCCGGCGACGGTTATTCTTACGACCATGCCAACTGGATCAATCCTACACTCATCGACTATGACGGTAATGAGACAAAGCTCACCTCTATCAAATATACGAACGCCACTACCGACTGGAAGAACATCGCCAACTACGGTAAGAATGTCGACGGAGGAACACTGAATGTCAACGGCACGACATATACCGACGGAATCGGAACCAATGCCGACGCCATCATCGAATATGATCTGCCGGAAGGCAAATACGAGAAGTTTAAGAGCTTCGTGGGATACGACTATGCGATGAAGAGTTCTCCCAGCGGAGTAACAATGGAGTTCCTCGTATTCACCAGCGATCCTCGCAACGACAGTACCGACGTGAATCTCGACCTTACCCAAATAGGTATCGAGAAAGACGAGAAATGCACTATCTACGACATCTGGAAACAGGAAGAATTAGGCACTTACAGTAATAATGACTTCTCCGTAAGGCTCAACGCTCACCAGTCCGGATATTATAAGATCATCCCTACCGGAGAAAGCTGCATCAAAAGCATAAAGTCGGAAGGTGTCAAAAGCCGCAACAAAAAGAATCATATCGCTGACGGGATCTACGCCAGCGACGGCACGAGAATATCCGGAGATACGACTCTTCGACACGATGCAAAAGGGATGTATATCATAAATAAAGACGGAGAGAGCAGGAAGGTTATAAAATAATCTCATCCTGCTTCGCCATCATCCGAAGACCGTTTTTTCTTCTTCGGAAGCCGTCCGCTTTTCCTGAGAGCCTCTGTGATAATCCACTGGAGTTGGCCGTTGACTGATCTGAATTCGTCAGCGGCCCACTTTTCCAGTGCACCCATCGTGGCAGAGTCGACACGAAGGATAAAACTCTTGGTGTCTCCTTTCTCTTTCGGCATATTACATATTCAAAGTACCGGTATTGACAACTGGCTGGGCAGTATCATCACCACACAAAACGACGAGCAGATTGCTCACCATAGCAGCCTTCTTGTCGTCATCCAGTTCGACGACATTCTCCGAATCCAGTCTTTCCAGTGCAGTCTTCACCATTCCGACAGCTCCTTCCACGATTTTCTCACGTGCAGAGATAATAGCTGTAGCCTGCTGTCGACGCAACATCACAGCCGCAATCTCAGGAGCATAAGCTAGATAGTTGATTCTTGCCTCGACAACCTCGATACCGGCCATCGCCAGACGTTCGTCGAGTTTGGCCTCCAGTTGTTCATTGATCTCATCGCCACCGTTACGGAGAGTCATTGCTTCCGAATCACCGTCGATATTGTCGTAAGCATATAGCCCGGCAACCTGTCGGAGAGCAGCATCACTCTGTACTCGTACGAAACGCTCGAAAGCCATCATGATACCTTTCAGATCGGCACCGACAGCATTCGGATTGCTATTACTGGCCATCGTTTGCGAGTCGATCTCGAACATGGCTTTGTAAGTATCTTTTAGCCGCCACACCATAACAAGACCGATCATCACAGGATTACCCATTTTATCATTCACCTTGATCGGCTCGGCGTCAAGATTTCTTGCACGCAACGACAGTTTCTTCGTTGTAATCAATGGATTAACCCACCAATATCCGTCTTTCGTAAATGTTCCTCTGTACTTTCCGAAGAACATCATCACGCGTGCCTCATTGGGTTCGAGAAGCATAAATCCGCACAATACGAATATCGCTAGAAAGACGATAATAAAGCCCACACCTGTCATAACTAAATTGATCTCTGGATCGAGAAATCCCAACACGATTAAAGCGATACCTCCCAACGATAGTAAGATGTTGGCAATCAACACAGGGATTCCACTGATAGTCATCCCTTTGAAAGTAAATTCTTTATTTTCCATGACTTGTTAATAATTAAATTATACTCCATATAAAAATGCCTAAAAATGCAGTCCATACAACTACGCAGGATGTCATCAACAGAACATGCATCACTCTTATGAACGGCGGCTCAAATCTGAAACTATGAATATTCCAGAAATGCCTGAACGGTTCTTTGACCTGCAAGTCAATATCAAATCGCCTACAAAGAAATATTATCAAGATATTAACGGCGAGAACCAAAACGCCGTAGATAAAAAGCCTTATCGAGTTTTCCTCAAAAAGACCATCAATGATCAGATAAGCACTGACTACATCGAGCAGGAATGAAATTACCTGCCATACTTTCGCATTTTTGTACACTGTCTTTAATATCGCCATTATTGCAATTTATTTTGATATCATTTTGATATCGCAAAGATAGTATATTTTCTCTTTCGTTGTACACTTTTCGACAATTATTTACAATTTCTTAACATAATATCTCGATAATAATCACTATCTTTGCAGTCAGACAGGCAAAAGTCTGTCATATGTTATAGAATTCCACAGCAATGATACGACAAAAAGAAATCCTGCTCCGTCCGAGAACACGGGGCATACATTTGATAACAAGCGAAATTACGGAGAGTATACCTGAACTTCCGAAATCAGGGTTGATGCATCTGTTTATAAAACATACCAGTTGCGGACTGGCGATAAACGAGAATGCCGATCCCGATGTGCGCAGCGATATGAATGAGATATTCAACCGGCTCGTTCCCGAGAACCAGCCGTTTTATAATCATGTGCTCGAAGGAAGCGACGACATGCCAAGTCATGCAAAAAGCGTTATGACAGGAGTATCCCTCACCATCCCCATCACCAACGGTAGGTTGAATCTGGGAACATGGCAAGGGATATATCTGTGTGAATTCCGCAACTATGGCGTTTCCCGACGCATTGTTGTTACAGTGATCGGAGAATAGTCCTGTCTATCTCATTATTTCAGAGCAGGCCTCATGTAGCCATGCCTTTTCCTCATCATCAAGGTGTGGAGCTATTTTCTCCTCCACCATCTTATGATATGAATTGAGCCATTCTATCTCCTCGTCGGTAAGCATCGAGACATCAATAGGTTCCGTGTCGATCGGGCAAAGCGTGAGTGGTTCCAATTGCAGAAACTTTCCGAATTCCGTTTCCATATACGGAGTCACGAGCATAGTGTTCTCCGTTCTCACGCCGAAACGGCCGGCGAGATAGATACCCGGTTCGTCGGTCACTGTCATGCCCTCGACGAAAGGAGCCGGTTTCCATTCCATCCGGAACTGGTGAGGGCCTTCGTGCACGCAGAGATAAGAGCCGACGCCATGACCTGTTCCATGGAGGTAATTCATACCCTCACGCCACATATCCTTACGGGCGAGGATATCCATCTGGGTACCCGACGCACCGTCGGGAAATTTCACCATCGCCAGTTGTATATGACCTTTGAGAACCAAGGTATACACATGACGCTGTTCTTCAGTAACAGGTCCCAAAGAGATAGTGCGGGTGATATCCGTCGTGCCATCCTGATACTGCGCACCGCTGTCGATGAGAACCAATCCTTCAGGCTTCACGGGGATGTCCGTTTCCTTCGTAGCTTCATAATGAACGATGGCGCCATGAGCCTGATATCCGCATATCGTATCAAAACTGATACCGCGGAAGAGCGGCTGTTCGGCCCTAAGCGAAGTAAGTTTTTCATCGAGCGACATCTCTGTCTGTCCTCCGGCCTCAACAGCAGGTTTCAGCCATTTCAGGAATTTTGTCATTGCTATGCCGTCTTTCAGCATAGCCGACTTAAAACCCGCTATCTCAGCATTGTTTTTCACAGTTTTCATCACAGCGATGGGCGAACTCTCTCTGACAATCTCAAGATTGCTCGTCTTATGTTTCTTCGCCACTTGGTATAGGGCGTAGCTCGTCTCGTCGGGATCCATCAGGATATTATATTCGAAATAGTCGTCAATACCTTTCTTGATATTATCATATTCATCGACCTTGATATTATTATCGCTGAGATAACGAGCCACTTCGGGAGTTATTTTCTTGTTGTTTACAAACAATGTTGCATCTTTCGAACCGATAAGAAGATAAGAAACGAAGACAGGATTGCAGTGAACATCCGATCCTCTCAGATTAAGTGTCCAAGCTATATCGTCAAGAGCACTGACAAGCATACCGTCAGCATGCCTCTGGCGCAGAGCCACACGGATGCGATCCAGTTTGGAGTCCACAGTCTCCCCAGCCAATTCCAAAGGTTGAATTTCGATCTTTTCCTCGGGAATCGGTGGTCTGTCGGTCCATATCTTCTCCAAAGGGTCAAAGTTGGTACGAAGTGTCAGTCCGCCCTCACTCCGTAGTTCTTTGATCATATCTTCCGCCGCATTGACGGAGAAGCACATACCGTCGACCCCGACTTCGGTAGAACCATTGCGGATTTCCCGTCCGAGCCACTGTGCTATTGTCGGAGTCCCCGGCAATTTCAGTTTCATCAATTGGAATTCAGTGCCTCGGAGTTGTTCTTCCGCTGCAAGAAAATACCTGGAGTCAGTCCAGAGTGCAGCCGAGTGCATCGTTACCACCGCAGTCCCGGCAGAACCGTTGAAACAACTGATCCATTCGCGTCCTTTCCAATGATCGGGAGTATACTCACCATTATGAGCATCCGTACTCGGAAAGATAAAAGCAGCCAACCTTTCCCTATCCATCAGTTCTCGCAGAGCTGATAATCGTTCTGATGTATTCATAATTTGCCTATTTTGTAATTTCAACTTTACAAAGATACATCATTTTAATTTTAATAACAAATTAATTGTCGAATAAATGTTGAATATTTCCATTTTTTTTGTAACTTTGCGTGCGAAAACAAGAAACATTAAAAAACAGGTAGTAATTATGGCATTTTTAACAAACGAAAAACTTACCATCGTCGGCGCAGCCGGAATGATTGGTTCGAACATGGCACAGACAGCAGCCATGCTGAAACTGACTCCCAACATTTGTCTTTATGATGTTTACGAGCCAGGTCTTGAGGGTGTAACAGAGGAAATGCGCCACTGCGGTTTCCCCGGTGTGAAGTTCACCTTTACCACCGATGTAAAGGAAGCATTCAAGGATGCCAAGTACATCATTTCTTCAGGCGGTGCTCCCCGCAAACAGGGTATGACACGCGAGGATCTGCTCAAGGGCAATGCTGGCGTAGCAGAAGAACTCGGCAAGAATATCAAGGCATACTGCCCCGATGTAAAGCATGTGGTAGTAATCTTCAACCCGGCAGATATCACCGGTCTTATCACTCTTATTTACTCAGGCCTTCGTCCTTCACAGGTAACCACTCTCGCAGCACTCGACTCTATCCGTCTGCAGAGTGAGTTGGCAAAATTCTTCCAGGTGGATCAGGACGACGTACAGGGTTGCCGTACTTTCGGTGGCCACGGCGAGGCCATGGCAGTATTCTCAAGCGGTGTTACGGTAAAGGGCACTCCTCTTTGCGAACTAATGGGCACAGACAAGCTGACAGCTGAGCAGTGGAGCGAAATCAAGCACAAGACAGTTCAGGGTGGTTCAAACATCATCCAGCTCCGCGGCCGCAGTTCTTTCCAGAGCCCTGCATACGTAGCTGTTAAGATGATAGAAGGCGCCATGGGTGGCGAGACCTTCACATGGCCTGCAGGCCGTTATGTATCGTTCACAGGAATGGACCACATCATGATGGCTATGGATACCCGCATCACTGCTGACGGTGCCTTTTATGAGGAGCCGATCGGAACAGCTGATGAGATGAACGAGTTGAAGAAGAGCTACGATCACCTCTGCGAGATGCGCCAGGAGGTTATCGACCTCGGTGTTCTTCCTCCGGTAGAGAAGTGGGGCGAGATCAATCCTAACCTGAAGTAATTTAGGTTTTTGACATACACGAAATGGGGAGTTGTCGTGAGAAAGCGATAACTCCCTTTAAATTTAGAAAGATCAATAAAAGGAGGGACAAAATAATGAAGAGTAATGTGTTACTGATCTTATTGCTGATAATGTATTCAGCATCAGCATCGTGCAAAGATAACAACAGGACTAGTTCCTACGACGAGGATAAGACCATCGCTATTCATACCAGCATGATGCTCCCGTTTGAGGCAAGTATCGCCTATGGTTTGAACACATACATAGGAACGAAATATGATAGTGACAGTGATTTTATGGAATTGTCACTGTCCTATTATCCGTTGCAATATGCCGGTGTGTCAATGGGGCTTATGGTAGATAATATGGGTGACGGTAGTATGCTTGTCGACTGGATCTTCGACGATGATGATGAAGACCAAGAGCATGACATCGACCATCTTGTCCGTTTCAGCATTACTCCCTCAATGGCTTTCCGCTCACCCGTGCTTTGGCTCAATCACGGCCACGATTACGGACTGATGCTTGGATTCAGGCCCGGTCTCGTTATGAGTTTTCCCGTCAACGATAGCATGTGGTACACCGAATATCTCGGGATGCAGAACAACCATGTTGTTTTTGATGATATCAAACTGAAGAATCGGGGTGGCAGATGGCTGGCGTGGCGCGTGAATACATATCTGTCGTTTTGTTTCAGCAATACAATGTCGGTAGCGCTCGGATATATGCGATCAAACTACAACATATTATCTTGCCGCAATAATATGTCGTATAACGGTCGTCTTATTTATGACAAGCAAACTACGAGTGCTTATACCAACTCCCTGTATCTGAGACTTAGTGTTTGTTTCTAATGTGCTATTGTTAATTTATCCTTTACGGCAGCCATTACTAAGTCCGTAGCCCCCGTGCATCTCTCTACATTTTCAGCAGCTTTCCGGCTTGAATCTGCGAGGAAGCTGGAGTCTGCAATGAATTTATTCATTAGCGATTCGAATTCGTCATAATCATTGATTTCAAAGCCACCACCATCTGCGATAAGTCTTTGAGCCTCCTGAAACCGTTTGTTGTTGGGCCCGAAAATCACAGGCATTCCCCATACGGCCGCCTCAAGAACATTATGAATGCCGACGCCAAAGCCACCTCCCACGTATGCCACCTCGCCATAATTATATACTGATGACAACAATCCGAAACAGTCAATGATAAGACAATCGGCAGAAGCAGCTTCATCTTCCGTCGTCTGAGTATATCTCACGGTTTTGCGATCGAGTTTCGAGAGAATCTGTTTCAGATGGTCCTCACCTATCACGTGAGGAGCGATAATGAGTTTCCAATCCTTATGCTGGTTGAAGAACCGTATAAAAATGTCCTCATCAGGTGGCCAGCTGCTTCCGGCTACAAACACTTTATAATCCTTCTTAAACGCCTCTACTATGGGAAGTTGCTTTGCAGCCTCCTTAATCTGAAGAACGCGATCAAACCGAGTATCTCCCACGATATCAACATTATTTATGCCGATACTAGAGAGCAGTTTTTTGCTTATCTCATTCTGCACGAAGATACGAGTGAAACAAGTAAGCACTTTGCTATATGTCTTCCCATACCAACGGAAGAAAATCTGCTCTTCACGGAAAATGCTGCTGACACTGTACGTTGGTATCGCTCTGAATCGTAACACATGCAGATAATTCCACCAAAATTCGTACTTAATAAAGAAAGCCATGCAAGGCCGGATAAGGCGGAGAAAGCGAATAGCATTAGTAGGAGTGTCGAGGGGCAGATAACAGATGATATCCGCACCCTCGTAATTTTTTCTCACCTCATATCCCGACGGAGAAAAGAAGGTGAGCAGTATTTTGTATTCGGGATGTTCCTTTTTCAGACGCTCCATTAGAGGGCGTCCTTGTTCGAATTCACCTAAGGATGCAGCATGAAACCAAATATATCTGGCTTCGGGATCCACCTTCTCCTTTAGTACGGAGAAAGCTGCACGCTCCCCGCGCCACATGGTTTTGACTTTCTTATTGAAGAAACTGGCTATCACCACGCCAAGATAATATATATATATCGCGATATTATATAAGGTGTACATCCTTCAGTAGAATTAAGTTTACCCAAGTACTTCGATAGCTCTGCGCAGGCGACGCAGCGTCTCTTCCTTTCCGAGGAAAGCAGAGATATCGCACATTCCCGGGCCTTTACCCTCACCAACGAGAGCGAGACGGAAGGGATTCATGATCTCCCCAAGTTTGTATTCCTTCTGCTGGCACCAGTCTACGATAGTCTGCTCCTGATGCTCGATGTTTTCGAAGTCGTTGATACCCTCAAGCAGTTCTGCCAGTTCAGTCATCATCTTGCCGGTATTCTCTTTCCAACGCTTACGAGCAGTCTTCTCGTCATACTCTGTCGGGGCGATGAAGAAGAACGAACAAAGCGGCCAAAGTTCCTTGACGAAATCGACACGATCCTTCATCATAGCCACTACTCGGGTAATTCTCTCCATCGGCTCGTCGATGCCATGTTCTTTCACAATCGGAGCGAAGAGTTCAGCGATCTCCTCACTGCTCTTACGCAATATATATTCATGGTTGAACCATACTCCCTTCTTGAAGTCAAACTTAGCGCCGGCCTTCGAACATTTTGTAATGTCAAACAATCCTACAAGTTCGTCAAGACTGAAAATTTCCTGTTCGCCACCGGGATTCCATCCCAGTAGGGCGAGGAAATTGATTACTGCCTCGGGGAAATATCCCTGCTCGCGATATCCGTTGCTCACCTCACCGGTTTTTGGATCATGCCATTCGAGAGGGAACACGGGGAATCCAAGTCTGTCACCGTCACGCTTGCTCAGTTTTCCTTTTCCGTCGGGTTTGAGGAGCAGAGGAAGATGAGCAAATCGGGGCATCGTATCCTCCCATCCGAATGCACGATAGAGAAGCACATGCAGAGGAGCACTAGGAAGCCATTCTTCACCACGGATTACATGACTGATCTCCATGAGATGATCGTCGACGATATTCGCGAGATGGTAAGTAGGCAGCTGGTCTGCGCTCTTATACAGTACCTTGTCATCTAGGATATCACTCATTATCTTCACGTCACCTCGTATCATATCGTTGACATGAACGGCCTCACCGGGCTGGATCTTGAACCTTACGACATATTGTTTTCCGTCAGCTATAAGTTGGTCTACCTCCTCCTTCGGGAGAGTGAGGGAGTTGCGCATCATGCCTCGTGTAGTGGCATCGTACTGGAAATTAGGAATCTCCGCACGTTTCTTTTCAAGTTCTTCGGGAGTATCGAAAGCAATGTAAGCCTTATCGCTCTCAAGAAGTTGTTCGACATACTTCTTATAGATGTCACGCCGCTCGCTCTGACGATACGGACCAAAGTTACCACCAAACGATACTCCTTCGTCAAATTTAATCCCGAGCCATTTGAATGACTCTATAATATAATCTTCAGCACCGGGCACGAAACGGTTAGAATCTGTATCTTCGATACGGAATACCAAGTCGCCTCCGTGCTGCTTTGCAAACAAGTAATTGTACAGGGCGGTACGAACTCCGCCGATGTGTAAGGCACCCGTCGGACTGGGTGCAAAACGAACTCTAACTTTTCTTTCTGCCATCGTTGAAATAAAATTTTTGCAAAAATACTACTTTTTTTTCGGATATTGCCGTTTTTTTTAGTATTTTCGCACGGTGAAAGTAAATTAAGCAAAAAAAATAGTAAATATGAACATATTTGACGATAAAGGAGCGAACTTTTGGAGAAATATCGCCACCCACTCGTTGTTGGTGATTGTTACCACACTGATCATCGTATGGTTCTTCCCGCGCAACAACGGACCACATTACATATATGAGGTAGGGAAACCATGGATGTACGGATCTCTGATGGCGAAATTCGATTTCCCCATATACAAAGACGATGCAACGATATCCAAGGAGCAGGATAGTATCATGACACTCTACGAACCATATTACAACTACGACGCAGACGTCGAGAAGAAGGAGGTAGACCGTTTCATAAATGACTACAAGACAGGCATCGAAGGATTGCCGAAGAGTTTTATATACAATATCGCAGATCGTCTTCATGATATATACCAGCAAGGTGTGATGCAATCAGCCGAATACGGCGAATTATACAAAGACACCATGAGCAATATTCGAGTGGTGACAGGCAAAGAGGCCAAAAGCATCAATATCACGCAGGTGTACTCGACAGTGAGAGCCTATGAGCAGTTGTTCCTCGACCCAGCGATAGCCGAGCAGAGAACATTGCTTCAGAAGTGCAACCTGAATAATTACATCGAGCCCAACCTCATTTACGACGAAGAGAAAAGCGAGACGAGTAAGAAAGACCTCACGGAATCGATTCCTCTTGCCAGCGGCGTGGTACTCAGCGGACAAAAGATCATCGACCGGGGAGAAATCGTCAACCAGCATACTTTCCGCGTACTTGAATCACTGAAGAAAGAGAACGACAAGAGAACGGGTAGCAAGAGAGACTACTGGATTACGTTCGGTGGCCAAGCCCTGTATGTTTTCATGCTCGTTCTGGCCCTCACGGCTTTTCTGGTGCTTTTCAGGAAAGACTATCTGTCGAAGCCGAGATCGATGATGATGATATATTCGCTTGTGGTTATCTTTCCGGTATTAGTATCTCTGATGGTGTCTCACAACTTCTTTACTGTCTACATTCTTCCCTTCGCCATGGTACCGATATTCATACGGATCTTTATGGATTCCAGAACGGCTTTCATGGCACATATCATCATGGTACTTATATGTGCCTGCGTAGTAAGATATCAATACGAGTTTATCATCATACAGTCGGCTGCCGGCCTCGTCGCGATTTATTCCCTCCGCGAGTTGTCTAAAAGATCGCAGTTATTCCGCACCGCGTTGCTTGTAACACTTGCGAGCGCTCTATTCTGTTTCGCCTTGGACCTCATAAAAGACAGCGATCTGTCGAAGATCGACCGCAGTATATACTCATATCTCGTTATCAACGGATTCTTCCTCCTTTTCGCATATCCATTGATGCTAATCGTTGAAAAGGCCTTCGGATTTACCTCCAATGTAACTCTCATCGAACTTTCGAATTCCAACAATGAACTACTGAGAAGAATGAGCGAAGTAGCGCCAGGCACGTTCCAACATTCAATCCAGGTCGGCAATCTGGCTGCAGCAGTAGCAAACAAGATTGATGCTCAAAGCCAGCTGGTAAGAACAGGCGCGCTCTATCACGATATCGGAAAAACCATTAATGCCCCTTTCTTCACAGAAAACCAGTCGGGAGTGAATCCGCACGACAAGATGACAGATATCGAGAGCGCCAAGATTGTGATCAGTCATGTGACAGAAGGACTGAAGTTGGCAGAGAAACATAATCTGCCTAATATAATAAAAGACTTTATCTCCACCCACCATGGTACTGGAATCACAAAGTATTTCTATATCAATTATAAGAATGAGCATCCGGATGAGGAAGTGGACAAATCGCTGTTCCAGTATCCCGGCCCGAACCCTTTCACTCGTGAACAGGCTATATTAATGATGGCTGATACTGTTGAAGCAGCCTCAAGGTCTTTAAAAGAATATACCGAAGAGAGCATCAGCGAATTGGTGAACAAACTTATAGACTCTCAGGTAAACGATGGATTTTTTAAAGAATGCCCCATCACATTCAGAGATATCGCCATTGCAAAACAAGTGTTTATTGAAAAACTGAAAACTATATATCATACCCGTATCTCATATCCCGAACTGTCGAAAGAAGCACAGGAAAATGAGACAAAAGAGAAAGAAAAACAAGAGAATACAGAACCAGATAAAAACGAGGGAGAAACTGCACAAAAAGACTAATTTGTGCAGTCTTTACACTTCATTATGTTAATAAAGTGTAATAAATCGTTCCAGCCAGTGGAAATTCAGAACAATTTATGTAACTTTGCAGCCAAAATTTTTAAACAGCGAAGTATGAATAAAGTTAAAATTGCTTGCATCGGGATAACAATGTTAGCAAGTAGTACAGCAGTAAATGCTGGAGGTTTTCTTACGAATACGAATCAAAATGTAGCATTCAACCGTAATATGGCCCGTGATGGTGCCATCGGTATTGATGGTGTGTATTCCAATCCGGCCGGTGTAGCTTTCCTCACCGACGGACTGCATCTTTCGTTTAATATCCAGAGTGTCTATCAGACGCGAAATGTAGAGACTGGATATTATCTGTCTAATTATGGATTGTTTCAAAACAATGTAAACACCCCCGCTACTGCTGAAAATAAATATCAGCGCAAATTCAAAGGTAAGGCTAATGCGCCGATAATCCCCTCGTTTCAAGCAGCATACAACAAGAACAACTGGAGTTTTCAGTTTGGTTTCGCTGTTGTTGGTGGCGGTGGTAAATGTGAGTACGACAACGGTTTGGGATCCTTCGAAGGAATCGTATCGCTTATTCCAGCAAAACTTATAGGAGCCGGCATCAACGATGTTTTGTCTGCCAGTGGCAGTCAGCTTACTGGAGGATATTCCTTCGACTCATATATGAGAGGTCGCCAGTTCTTTTACGGTTTCACGCTCGGAGCAGCTAAGAAAGTGACAGACAATCTGTCGGTATACGGAGGAGTAAGGCTGCTTTACGCCAGTGCCAACTATTTCGGCTACGTAAAGAACATCTCCTTCCAGATGGCTTCCAACAGTCAGACAAGCATGGTATCAGCACCTACATTCTTCGAGAATGTAGCAGCCACATCGCTCGAAACTGCCGGAAAATTGGAGCAGGCTGCAAGCATGTATTCTACAGCCGGTGACGCCCAGACTGCAGCAGCATATCAGCAGAAAGCAGCCACACTGGAAGCTACGGCAAAACAGATGGCCGGTTATTCAGTCTCCACCCAGGATATCGAGCTCAACTGCGACCAGCAAGGTTGGGGCATTGCTCCTATAATCGGAGTGGATTACAAAATCGGAAAACTCAATCTCGCTTCGAAGTTTGAATTCAAAACCAGGCTGAGACTGCAGAATGAATCTGCAAACAGTGCCAGTGCAGAAAGTATCTCCGCCTTGTCGACTTTCGCCGATGGCAAGAGCGTGGCAGACGATATGCCGGCGTTGCTTACAGTCGGAGCCCAGTACGAAATTCTGCCTAGCCTGAGAGTAATGGCCGGTTATCATCACTTCTTTGATATCGACACGAAGCAGTTTACGAGCGAGGACATGGGTGATACCAACGAATATCTCTTCGGAGCCGAATATGATATCAATAAGAAACTCCAAGTGAGTGCTGGGATCCAGAGAACTGATTACAGTCAGACAGATGACCACCTCAACGATATCAGTTTCAGCCTCGATTCGTATACTTGGGGATTTGGTTTCGGATATCAAGTATCAGATGCGGTGAAAATCAATGCCGCATATTTCCAGACCGACTACAGCGACTGGAATAAGATGGAAGTGCAGGAAAGCATGACCATCAGCAATACTTTCTCGCGCACAAACCGCGTATTTGCTATCGGTGTAGACCTTACTCTATAAGGGGTCTACATCGAAATATATCTGAAGAGAAGAATAACGTTTATCCGACATAAGAGCCTGCTCCGTAATACGGAGGGCATCTCTCACCTGAGACATTTGCAAGTTTGGTTCTATCTTTATAATCAACTTGCGAATGTTTTTATTTTTCACCTTGGCTACAGCCGGTTTGTCGGGTCCGAGGACTCTTTCCCCGAAAATATGACGAAGTCTGGTCCCCATCTCCACACTGGCAGACTGAACGGTATAATCCTTCGCATGTCGCAGATATACATATATCAATCGGCAGAAGGGAGGGTATCTGAATGTCCTGCGCTCTTCGATCTGGGAACGATAAAAAGACTGATAATCATTGTTGACCACCTGATGCACCAATGCAAGATCGGGAGATTTCGTCTGCAAGATTACGCAGCCGCGCTTTCCCTTTCTGCCAGCCCTGCCGCTCACCTGTGACATCATCTGAAAAGCATGTTCATAGGCTCTAAAGTCAGACATATTGAAAATACTATCTGCATCAAGTATACCTACAACGCTCACCTTGTCGAAATCGAGGCCTTTACTTATCATTTGAGTGCCAATAAGCAGATTACTTTTACCGGACGAGAAATCTGAAATGATCTTCTCGTATGCAGTACGTGAACGAGTGGTATCGAGATCCATTCTGTTCACCTTCGCCTCGGGGAAAAGATCTGATATCTGATCTTCAACCTTCTCCGTACCGAATCCCCTGTCACGAAGATCCTTACTGCCGCAATTCGGACATTCATCCGGAATACGATATGTGAACCCGCAGTAATGACATGTAAGAGTATCGGTAGACTTGTGCAAAGTAAGACTGACATCGCAATTTTTGCAATGAGGCACCCATCCGCATTCATGACATTCCAAGTGAGGAGCGAAACCACGCCGGTTCTGGAAAATTATCGCTTGCTCTCCGTTTGCCAGAGCCTCACGGATCTTAGCAAGCAAAAGAGGTGAGAATGCTCCCGACATCATCTTTCTCCGCCGCAGATCTTTGATATCGACAACAGTGATTTCAGGGAGTTCGATATTTTTATATCGGTGACCCAAGGTAACAAGACCGTATTTCCCGCTCAGGGCATTACTATAACTTTCGATACTGGGAGTAGCCGTTCCGAGCAGAGTCTTGGCTCCATACATCTGGGCAAGCACGATGGCTGCACTCCGGGCATGATATCTCGGCATCGGATCCTGCTGCTTGAAAGATGTTTCATGCTCTTCGTCGATGATGACGAGTCCGAGATTCTTAAACGGCATAAACACAGCTGAACGGGCACCAAGAATGATATCATAAGGATTTTCTGACATTTGTTTGTTCCATATCTCCACCCTTTCCGCATCGGAATATTTAGAGTGATAAATACCGAGCCTATTGCCGAATACAGACTTTAGACGAGTCATTATCTGCACTGTCAAGGCTATTTCCGGCAACAGATACAACACCTGTTGTTTCTTCTCCAGAGCCTGAAGTATAAGATGTATATAGATTTCTGTCTTACCACTCGAAGTAACTCCATGCAATAATACGACATTCTTCTTTATGAACTGCAGGAGAATCTGATTATATGCATCCTGTTGATATTCGTTCAAAGCTTTGGCCTGTTGCAACTGGGTATCGGTATTATCATTGATTCGGGCTACGGTCTTCTCGTATGTGGTAAGTATGCCTTTCGACATAAGATTTTTGAAAATGGTTGCAGTGCAATGACTTTCATTCAGCAGTTCATCACGTGATATCTCCCGTAGATTCCCACCACCTCCGACCAGATCGAAATAAGTAAGCAGGAGTTTCTTCTGTTGGGATGATCTTCCGAGCAAATCGAGAGCTATCATCTTTCCACGATCATCGGAATATTTATCGGCAAGCCGAACAAAAGTCTCCGTCTTCGGTTTATAACCTTCAACGCTCTTCATCCCCACAGGAATTGCAGCCTTGTAGACCTCACCGATAGGACTGAGATAATAATCCGATATCCATTGCCATAGTTTCAATTGTTCGGAGAGCAGGATAGGATTTTCATCCAACACCATCAAAACCTCTTTTACCTCAAATCCTTGAGGAGGGTTATCATTAATGGAATGAATGATACCGATGTAACGTTTGCTCTTGCCAAGTGGCACAAGAACCCTCACGCCTGTTTTTATGAAAGGTTCGTGCTCTGGGGAAACCTTGTAAGTAAACAGGCCATATAATGGTAGGGGCAGGATTACATCGACATACATTATTTAAAAGTATAACGCTGCTGAAATTCTCCAAGTATTCAACTTGCTATCTCCTTCTTTTATAACATCTGTTGCAGTACTAAAACCGTCGGAAATATTTTCCAGATCAGCAGTCCTGCCACATGGTATATTATAAGTAACTCCCACTTCAAGACAATCAAAGAGATATATTCCACCGCCAAGATTAACGCTGAAATCGGAACTTCTCAGAGTATATTGACTCGTATTGCTTATCGCTGACAATTCAAATTCACCGTCACCGATATTAAAACCAAATTGCGGTCCGGCAGCAAGGTATATTCCTACAGCACTGCCAAGACCAATATTATAACGCAGATTAAGAGGGACATTAACAAACTGATGTTTGATCGTTTGTCCGGCAATTTCCGCTTCTCTCTGATCGTAAAGAGCCGCCAGGTCAAAGCCTATTCCTGTACCCCCCAACGACAATTTCAGAGTAGGCCCCACAAAAAAGCCTACTTTATTGGAAACACTCAGATTATCCATGAAATCGCCACTCAGTTTTAGTTCACTGACATTCACGCCACCCTTTACTCCTAATTTCAATTTCGCCTCAGCGGGAAAAGTGCACAGAATCATCAGAATCGTGATGAAAGCAATATAAACCCTCTTCATACCGGAAATCTTTTAATGACGCTGACGGCGCACTGACACTCTGGCGGCAGAAGAACTGCTGGTCGTCGTAGTGCTCTTGCTCTTTTTTGAAACCTTGGATGATGATGAAGAACGGCGCTTCGACTTAGACGCTTTCACGCTCTTTTTGTCTTTTGCCGTATTTGCGATACTATCGAGAGAATCCTTTTTGGCTTGATCACCCCACACATTCTTTTCGAAAGCGACAAGTTCAGCTTCTATCTTCTTCTGCTCCTTCGCCATGGCTGAATCTGTAGGACAATATTGGGCGAGAGTCTGCCCGAGCATATTGTTAGTCTTATAAATTTTTCCGTTATACTTGTTGAGTGTAAAGAAATCGTCAAGAGTCATAGTGGCGGCATTATTAAGATTGCTGGTCATAGTCGTCAGACGACTGAGATAAGGAGCTATCTCACTGTATTTCACCCAGAAGAGGGGATATTTTGCAGCACCGTCTCCGAAGTCATCCTCACGAGTCATGATAGGACAAAGAGCAAGTACCTGCGTTCTGAATTCAGCCACACTCTGATCGTAATAGCTGGTCTCTTTGATATAATATGCTTTCACCTCAGAGGATGGAATATCGCTATTGTCGACCACCACCTTACCATTCTTCTCCTCGTAGAAGATATGATAGTTGCTGAGAAGATCTTTCACATTCGTCTTGGCACTCTCCTCGAAAGACTCGTTGCCGTCGAGCCGGTATTCGTAGATATTGATATAACCGGCCAGAGCGAGCTTGAAAAGATATGTGAACAGATTCATCTGCTTGCCCTGTGGTTCGACGGGATAATACAGACCGGCATTTTCATCCTTCGACAGGTCGAGCTCTCGATAGATATCCCTGCGCCAGACGACATTATCGGGCATGATTTCTGCCGTTGGGAACTCAGACAGAGCCCTCTGTGTCAGTTTCACGGAAGATGTCTGTTTTTTCTGCTCCTGTTGCTGACGTCGCGCCTTAGGCTGTGCCGACAGGAATGCCGGCAGACATACTATAATCATTATGAACAAAAATCTCTTCATCGTATATTGTTTTACTTGATTCTATATTTATCTAACAATCACTTCCATAGCAGTATTAAGAGTCCTCTGTATCCCATCAGGACCGACGGCCGTAACATGGGTGATATAGAAACGGCGGTTGCGGGATAGCTTTCTGAACACATCCTTCTGTCTTCCGGAGAAACTGGCCCCATCAGAAGCCTGCGGCACAGCATTACCCATATTGTCGAAGAATACCGTCTCGAAACTGAGCACTTTGAACGGGATGTCGAGCAGTCCGTCGTCGATAGCGGCATGGATGCCTCCTGCTTCCATCAGCTGAGCCTTAGACAGAGCTCCGCCCTTGTATCTGTTTGTGCCAAATGCTATATAAGGGGTAGGATCTGGCAGTTTTCTTACGCGGAATGAGAATTGCCCCATCTGCTGAGAGTGTCCGTTAGCCGTTGAAATGACGGTAATCACAGCATCCTCCCCGATCTTATTCGGTTTGGCGACATATTTACCGGGACTTACCGACTGCAACGAGCCATTGCTCATCGTAGCAGAGATCTTATTCAGAGGCACGCCCGGCACACTGATACTGATCGGGTTGCTATATCCGGCATACAACATATTCATAAGGTCGGCCGAAACAGTTGCACTCGGTGCCACAACAGTGTATTTCTGCGTAAACTCTCTTCTGATTTCAGTTCCGCTGCCGTTCACCATCGTCATATAACCGGAGAAGGTGAAATCACCCGTCTTTCCGCATGTAAAGGAATACAGATTATCTTTAAGATGTACTTCCTTGCCTCCGATGTAGATTCTCGGTTGCTGGGTCGTATCTACAGCCGCCA
>Ga0065709_1029305_pt1 | contig 36329 bp, 36 predicted proteins | sample Hoacrofraction14_2_FD_59096 | JGI IMG/M metagenome (GOLD analysis project Ga0065709, IMG submission 59096) | Hoatzin crop microbial communities from Cojedes, Venezuela, sample from fiber fraction 14 v1 | ecosystem: Host-associated > Birds > Digestive system > Esophagus > Crop | place: Venezuela...
AAAAATCTGGAATAACTTTCCTGTGCTTTCTTGACTGCGTCTTCATATGCTTTCATAATTGATGCCTTCTTTCTTTTGACGGCTTCACTATAGGCCCGGATGGTGACTCATGCAAACTTTTGTGACGTGGTTTGAAAGATGTTTACATTTTTTTACAAAATCATGCCGGAAATGTGTTAACGCGCATTCACAAAACAAAAAGCCACAGGTGAGCCTGTGGCTTTGAGTGTGTTACTTTCTGATTTCCATGAGCTTGTCCGTGAGTTCGTTTTCGATGGCCCGGAGTTCGATTTCGGCCTCCTTGCGCTTCTCGCGGCCTTCCTGCTGGATGGTGAGCACTTCGTCGAGGGTGGCAATGAGCTCTTCGTTCGTGTGCTTGAGCGTTTCAATGTCGACGATGCCGCGTTCGGCTTCCTTGGCGACTTCGACCGTGCTGCTATGCAGCATTTCCGCATTCTTCTTCAGGAGGTCGTTCGTCATATTATTGACTTCACGTTCTGCCTGCATGGCTTGTTCGGAGTGGGCCAGACCGAGCGAGAGGACAATCTGGTTTTTCCAGAGCGGGATCGTGTTGACAAGGGTGCTCTGAATCTTTTCCGTCATCAGGGTATCGTTGTTCTGGACGAGGCGGATCTGCGGCGCCATCTGCTGGGAAACGGTTCTCGTGAGCTCGAGGTCATACAGTTTCTTTTCGAAACGTGTGCAGGCCTGTTCGAGGTCGTTGACTTTCTGGGCGTCTTCGGCCAGACCGGTTCTGTTGGCCGTTTCAATCAGTTCGGCCAGTTCGTTCTCACGCACGTCCTGCAGTTTCTGCCGGCCGGCGAGGATGTACATTGCGAGTTCCTTGGAGTTCGTCTGGTTCTTTTCATACAGCTGGTCGAGGGTGGCGATGTCTTTGAGCAGGGTGATCTGGTGATCTTCGAGCATCTTCACGACCTTGTCGACATTGGTCTCGACCTTGTCGTAGTTGGCCTTCATTTTTTCGGCGCTGGCTTTGCCTTTTTTGAACAGTCCGAGAATGCCTTTCTTTTCGTCTTCGTCATTCACGCTTTTCAGCTCCACGACGAGGTCCGAAAGCAGGTCCCCGACTTCATCGAGGTCTTTCGTTCTGACGTTCTTGAGCGCGTTGTCAGAGAAGTCCGAAACTTTCTTCTGCGCGGCCGCCCCGTACTGGAGCACCGTGTTGGATTTCGTGATGTCGATCTGCTTGGAAAAGTCGCTGATGGTCTTTTTCTCGGCTTCCGTGAATTCGATGGAATCAAGCGGGTCGTCCGTGCGGGCCTCCTTCTTTTCTTCTTCGGCCGGGGCTTCGGCGTTCTCAAGTGTTTCGTTCACTTCTTCCATGACTTCATCCGGGGTCAGGGTCAGGGTGATTTCTTCGGCCTGAACGTTCGTGTTGTTATTGTCGTCCATAATTGTGTCTCCTTATTCTATTATTCCTGATAAATGTATTCGAAATCGCGTTCCCCGAGGGTTTCGAGGTCGGCGTTTTCGTCCATCGATGCGGCGAGGCGGCTGTTCTGCCTGAGAATAGCGGCTTCGACCTTATTGCGGGCGAGGCGGCCGTTGCCGGCTTCGCGCGCGTAATCCTGCTGCACCCCGTCGTAGAACACAAGCAGATGCTCTTTGGCGGCGTCGGAGAGTTTGTAGCCCTTGCTGCGGGCCTGCAGTTCCGTGATTTTCACCAGTTCTTCCCCGGTGTAGTCGGCAAAGGAGATGATGTTCGGGAAACGGCTCTTAAGACCGGAGTTGGCGGTGAGGAATTCTTCCATTTCCTTCTTGTAGCCGGCGAGAATGACAATGAGGTCATCACGATGGTCTTCCATCGCCTTGACCAGGGTGTCAATCGCCTCACTGCCGAAGGAGTCCTGTTCGCCCTGATACAATGCGTAGGCTTCGTCAATGAAGAGCACGCCCCCGAGGGCGGAGTTGATGACCGACATCGTCAGCGGCGCGGTTTGACCGACGTACTTGGCGACGAGGTCTGCACGGGTCACTTCCACCAGCTGGCCCTGCGAGAGGCCGCCGATGGCTTTCATATACCTCGAGAACAGACGCGCGATCGTCGTTTTCCCCGTGCCCGGGTTACCCGTGAAGATCATATGCCTGGAGACGTTGGTCGTCTTGAGGCCTTTCTTTTCACGGATGATTTTCATCTTCTCGTTCATCTCGAGCTGCTTCATGTACTCTTTGACATCCTTGAGCCCGACGATTTCATCGAGTTCAGCCATGATGGCCGCGATTTCTTCATCGCTCGTGGATTTCTTGATGAGGGTGACGGCTTTCTCCCCGCATGTGGCGACCGGCTGGTCGTTCTCAACCGACACCGTGATATCCGTGGTGCCGGAGTTGTCCAGGGCGAAATCGGAAAGTGCGCTGTAGAACTGTTTCATCAGCGTCTGCACCGCATGCATGCCTTCGTTCTTGTCACGGTTGACCCTGATCCAGTCCGCCAGATCATCACTGAATGTGACCTGCCGGTTCAGTGAACGCGAGCACTTGTCTTTGAGCGCCGTCATTTCCCGGGCAATAAGTTCACCGAGAACCTCATCGTCAAACGCTTTGAACGTCACGATGTCACGCACGTTTTTCAGGAACCCGGCCCCGAACACATCCGTCAACTTTTCCGGCTTGCCCTCGGTGATGAAGATCAAATACTTCCCGGCCGCGGAGAATGAATCCACGGCTCCGGCAACGAGGGCCTGGCTTTCCACGAGAACGCCCTGCTTGAGGACATAACGCTTGCTCAAGGCGCAGGTGCCCGACTCCGCGAGGGAGGCAATCATCCGCACGAACGGCGCAAACGTGTTCGCAAAGTTTTCAAACACAATGACTTCATCCTTCGAGGACACCGCTTCATACAGGTCCTGTAAGAAGATTTGTTCGTTGGACGAAGCGACATAGGCCGACAGGTCCATGTCCTGAATGCCGGCGGTTTGAATCAAGCCACATTCATTGAGCTGCTTGACAATTGTTTCAATCGCCGTGTGGCGGCCGGTGCCCTTCGGCCCGCTGACGATGATGACATTCTTCGGCATGTCCGGATCCGTCTCGCTGGCGAGCGGACGGCGGAAGCCGTCGAGCAGACTCTTGAGGCCTTCGCTTTCCCCGAGAATATTGTCATTCAGGGTTTTGAGCGCATCCTCAGCCACAAATGGTTTCTTCGGGATCTCCACCCCGTAGTCTTTGTTCAAATCCTGGGCGAGTTTATCCACATCGAGGTTGTTCAGACCGGTGGTCTGATTTACGGAGTCGGTGACCTGATCAATCTGGGAGCCGATGGTTTCGGAGCGGGCGCTCAGTTCGTTGATCTGTTTCTGGAGCTCATCAAGCATCGCGTTGCTGGTGGAAGAGGCGGCCTTCCTGGCCTCCTCGATTTCATCTTTCGTCATGTGCAGGTCGTAATCCCGCTTTTTGTTCATGACCTCATCCCACAGCTTTTGTTTCTCGTCCTCACGACTCATCACTCTCACCTCCCTGACTCAGGGATTCACTTGTATTCTCCGTCAGCCCGTCCCCGGAGAGCAGTTCTTCCAGTGCCGCGACTTCGTTTGAAATCTCAGCACTGGCACCCTGCGCTTCTTCCTGCCGGGCCATTTCTTCGGTTTTTTCCGTATCCTTGGCCAGCCACTGTTCAAGGGTTGTGCCTTCTTCGTCGTTGTAAGTCGATACCATCGTGATATCCCCTTCGTTCGTCATCCCGTCCTGCTGGAGCAGGGATTCGAGGGTGCTCATGTCCGCCGACATATTGTCGATGTCGGTGGAGGTGAAGGAGACGATGATCTTGTTCATGGCCTCGTTGATCAGCTTGATCGTGTGGGTGAGCTTGTCGTGGCTTTCCTTGAAGCCCGGCGCATCGGCCACTTTCTGGAGCACTGTGAACTGTTTGAGGATATTGTCCAGTATCGGCAAATAGTGCTGATACAGCTTGCGCGTCTTTTCACCGGTCTTTTTCTCCGACTTTTCCAGTGCGTCGAGCTGGCCGAGCAGGCGCGTTGTTTCGTTCAGGCCGTCGGAAATTTCAATATCCGGGATGGCATCGTTGTACGCATCAATACGCTTGATGTACATCTCGGCCTGGCTTTCCTTTTTCTCCCCGGCGGCTTTGATCGCTTCGGCCCGCGGGCGCGGTTCTTTCTTTGGCAGCGGATGTTTTTTGACATAGTCCAAAATTTTCATCAGCATGTCATCATAGCTGTCCGGGTGCTTGCGGCCGTAATCGTTGAAGCTGTTCACATAGCGCTTCTCGTTGTACAGGTCCAGCGATGCCAGGGACGAATACTCCGGATCCCGGCAGCGCAAGTACATCCCGCCGCCAATATGAAACGCGTTGTATTTCTTAAAACATTCCAACATATAATCGTCAATGAGTTCCATCTCCCCCGGCATAAGCACGGAGCTCGCCTGAGAGCCATAGCGGGTGGATGATGAAGGCGCACTTGTCTCATCGTCACCCGCAAACAAATTCATCAACGCCTGGAGTCCGCGGATGACCAGGTAACCGGCCATCGCAAACATCAGTAAGACAAAGATCGTGATCCCCATATCTCCTCCAAAAAACAGAAAAAATATCAACCATGGAGCCAAAAATCTCCAGTTCCTGTTATTACGGTTATTTCTTGCCATTGTCTATTAACCTCGTTATATCCAGTATACCATGAAACCCCTGTGTTTCGTACATTTTTATGCGTTGTGAGAAAGACTCTTCAGGTACGAAAGATACATCCTCAAAGCCCTCTGCATGCGGCGGTGATAGTGCGATGCCAGGGCGTTGAACTCATCGTCATACACGATCGCTTCGACCGCATCGATCAGCTCGTCCACATCTGAGTCCCTGAAGAGAATAATACTGTCATACTTGCGCTCATACGCCTTCACATCCAGCGTTTCAATCGCCTTCATCGACCGCCGTCTGAGATCCGGAGCCACACCTTCACGGATCAGCCACTGTTCAAACGTCATCCACGGGATGTCCTGAGGCAGAATGTCTTCCTCCGCCTCGTCGTCATCCTTGTCGTAGGACACCCGGAACTTGCGCACGTGATACAGGAGGCGCTCATAGTCCTTGCAGGACATATTCAGCACGGCCTGTAATTTCGCATGCGGGCTGTGACCCTCAAGCACCCCGTCAATCAGCGGGAGAATGCTTTCGGGCGTGCGCTCGCAGGACTGAAACACATACCCGTCATGTATCGCCATCCGTCTCAGGCATTCCGAAAGCCTGCGGGCAATCATCATCCGGTTCCAGCCGTGACCAATCTCTCCCACGGCATCCTTCAGCAGCACGTATTCTTTTGTACTCCACGCGAGTTCGATTTCCATAGTGACACCATTATAACACAAAACCGCCCCCGGCACAGAGGCGGCTATAAGAAAACGGACCCGGAGGTCCGTTTCTTATCATCTTAAAGCAGTGAACTGAAGACGTTGATGTAGTCTTCGGACGAGTGATCCCAGTCGAGCTTCGCACTCATCGCACGCTGCACGAGGTGGTCCCAGGCTTCTTTATTGTCATACCAGACTTTCAATGCGTAGTCGATGGTGTCCATCATTTCCTCCGCATTGTAGTTGGCGAACGAGAAGCCCGTGCCCGTGTCTTCGTATTCGTTGTACGGCTGGACGGAGTCTTTCAGACCGCCGGTCTCACGCACAATCGGGATACTGCCGTAACGCAGCGCCATCATCTGCGAGAGGCCGCAAGGTTCGAACAGCGACGGCATCAGGAACATGTCCGTGGATGCGTAAATGCGGTTCGCCAGGGCTGCATCATACTTGAGGTTCAGGGAGAACTTCTGGTTATGATAGCCCGCAAAGCCCTTGAGCGGTTCTTCGTACTTCATGTCGCCGGCGCCGAGGATGACGACCTGCATTTCCCTCTTCATCATCTCTTCAAACTTATTAAGGATGAGGTCGAGGCCTTTCTGCCAGGTCAGGCGTGTGACGATTCCGATCATCGGGACGTCCGGATTTTCCGGAAGGCCAAGTTCACGCTGGAGCGCAAGCTTGTTTTCCCGTTTCTTTTCCTTCACGTCCGTGGCATCAAAGTTGAATGCCAGCGTCGGATCCGTGGCCGGATTGATCACGTCATAGTCGATGCCGTTGAGAATCCCGCACAGGTCATGACGCCGCATGTTCAGAATGGACTGCAGGCCTTCGCCGTAAGCGTCGGTGAGAATTTCATTGGCATACGTCGGTGAAACGGTCGTGACGAGGTCGGCGTACACAATCGCCGCTTTCATCATGTTCATGCATCCGTCATTGCGGCAATTCCCGTTGTAGTACAGGTAATTGTCCAGGCCGAAGAGATCCTGCAAGAGGCGCGGATCGCACTTGCCCTGGTAGGCAATATTGTGGATGGTGAAGGTCACCTTGACGTTTTCATAGAAATCGTAATAACAGTATCTTTCTTTGTAGAGCGGGGCAATCATCGCAGCCTGCCAGTCATGCAGGGACAGGATGTCCGGCATGATGTCGAGACGCGAAAGGCATTCCAGAACCGCGAAGTCATAGAACGCAAAGCGCTCGTTGTCGTCATCATACCCGTAGAGACCCGGACGTCTGAAGTACTGTTCGTTGTCGACGAAGTAATACGTCACCCCGTCATGCACAGCTTTGAACACACCGCAGTAGCAGCGTCTCCATCCGACCCAGAGATAGAAATTCGTCACATACTCCAGACTGTCAGCAAACTTCAGGTCCTGGTACTTCGGCAGAATGACATAACATTCATGCCCTTTGGCCGCCAGCGCCTTCGGCAGTGAGCCAAGGACGTCCGCCAGACCACCGGACTTGATATACGGCTGGGCCTCGCCACCCGCAAAAACAATTCTCATTAAATGATATCTCCTTCTCTGACGTACTGCACGCCGTCAACGCCCACAACTTCCTTGTCGGCCTTGATTGTGGCATTCTTGTCGATGACCGCATTTTCAACACGGGCACCGTCTTTGACAACCGTGCCGGAGAGGATGACGGAGTTTTTGACAACCGCACCCTTGCCGATCTTGACATCACGGGCGAGGATGGAATTTTCCACCGTGCCGTCGACAACAACACCGTTGGCGACCATCGTATTCTTGACTTGTGCATTTTCAAGATACTTGGCCGGCGGCGTATCGTTCGTGTTCGTGTAGATTGGCCAGTTCGACTTGAACACCTGCGTGTTGACTTCCATCTTCAGGAAGCTCAAAGACAGGTTCAGGTAATCTTCGATGCTCAGGATGGCTTTGGCGAATCCGCGGAACTGGTAAGCACCAATCTTGACTTCGTCCGTGCTCGTCGCCAGCATGTCTCTGATCGAGAAGAAAGCGGATTTCTTCTGCGCGTCCTTGAGCAGTCTCTGGAACGTGGTTTTGGAGAAGACATACGTCTCAAGGGAGATGTCTCTCGTCTTGGCCGTGCCCATGTTTTTCGTGACTTTCGTGACAAGTTTTGATTCCTTGTCAATCGTGATCATGTCTGCACCGATGAATTCCTCATTCGCGTTGCGGCTTCTCACAAACGCCATCGTGACATCATTCCCGCTGGCTGCATGTGCTTCGAGCAGGTCGTTGAAGTCCATCGTCGTGATAAAATGCGCCGGAGCGACAATCACGTAGTCAGGGTCTGTTCTGTTGAGCAGTTCCACGTTTTCAACGATGTTATTGACATCGTTGTTATAAAGGTTGTTGCCGGCAAACTTCTCATCGTAGAGAAGCGAAATGCCGCCTTTCTTGGAGTTGAAATTCCAAGCCGTTCCGCCGGCCATATGCTTGATCAGCGATCTTGGTTTTTCCTTGATCAGGATGCCGACCGTTTCCACCCCGGAGTTGGAGAAGTTGGACAGCACGAAGTCGATCACGCCATAACGGCCGAGGAAGCTGACAGATGCCACCGGACGTCTTTCCGTCAGACCGTCCAGCGATACATCCGAGTGCAGATTTACATATCCTAATACTTTTGCCATTGTTCCTCTTCCTCCTATCTCACATTCTTGGCCACGAGTTCAACGTCTTTGCCATCTTTGTTGATGACAACGTTGCTGCCGATGGTCACGTTCTGGTCAACGATGGCTTTCTTGACCACTGCGCCTTCTTCCACGACAACGCCCGGAAGCAGAACGGAGTCAATGACTTTCGCCCCGCTGCCAATGTAAACATTGCTGTAGATGACAGAGCCCGAGACTTCACCATCAATCGTGGCACCCTGCGTGACAATGGACTTCACAACGGAGCCGTTTTCCCCGATGATCTGCGGTTTGGACAGCGTGTCTTCGCCGTAAATCTTCCAGTCTCTCTTTTCGTTGTAAAGGTCGAGATCGTTTTTCGGATTCAGAAGGTCCATATTGGCTTCCCAGAGGGAATCAACCGTTCCCACGTCTTTCCAGTAGCCCTTGAATTCATAGGCAAAGAGTTTCTTGCCGTCCGCCAGCATATCCGGGATGATGTTCATACCGAAGTCGTGCTTGGAGTCTTTCTTCTTCGCGTCAGCGATGAGGTACTTTCTCAGCTGCTTGTATGTGAAGATGTAAATACCCATCGAAGCCAGCGTGGACTTAGGTTTCTCAGGTTTTTCTTCGAATTCGTAGATGCTCAGGTCATCGTTCGTGTTCATGATCCCGAAGCGGGATGCTTCTTTCATCGAAACGTTCATGACAGCGACCGTCAGGTCAGCGCCCTTTTCTTTGTGGTACGCCAACATTTCATCATAGTCCATCTTGTAGATGTGGTCACCGGAAAGAATCAGAACGTATTCCGGATCATAAGTGTCCATAAAGCCGATGTTCTGCTGAATGGCATCGGCTGTGCCCGCATACCAGGTCGCACCGACCTCGCCGCGTTCACGTGCCGGCAGGATGGCTGCCAGCGAATTGTTGCCGTCGAGGCCCCACTTGGTGCCCGCGCCAACGTAAGTCCCGAGTTCCACGGATTCGTACTGCGTCAATACGCCGACAACGTCGATGCCGGAGTTGGCACAGTTCGAAAGCGGAAAGTCGATGATACGATACTTGCCGCCGAAAGGAACGGCCGGTTTGGCGACCTTAGCTGTCAGGTCTTTCAAGCGTGTTCCGCGACCGCCAGCCAGGATCATTGCTATTAACTCTTTTCCCATTTTAATCTCCTCCTAAAGATTTGTGTAATCGCTTTCTTTCTAATCCTCATGATAACACATCCGATGAATTTGCGGTATAAAAACATAGCGAAAGTGTGAAAAAAGCACAAGAAAATCAAATGTTTCATACCCCTCACCCCGGATGGTCAGAGAGTCTTGCAAGAAGGCAAGAATTACCGTGTTTGATCGAGCCAGCGGCGCACCGCCGAAATAAAGTGCAAAGAGCCGGTGAACACCACCGTGTCACTCTTGCCCGCAGCTCGTTTGAAGGCTTTCGACAGATCCTTCACATACCACATATGATTCCCCACCACCTGATCCTTGAGAGACACGTAACGCTCGTCGTCAAACGACGTCACGTACACCGGATATGTCGTGGAGTCGAGTATCGCCAGTAAATCACCCGTGCTCTTGTCGCCAAGCGCCGCAAACACAACGGCCGGGTGTTCAATTTTCATAGATTCAAGGGACTTGACCAAAGCGCTCATTGCTTCGATGTTATGGGCACCGTCGAGAATAACCTTCACCCCGTTCTTGCGGCGGACTTCAAAACGCCCGCCCCACTGCGCTTCTTCCACCGCCTGCACGGTGAGCTTGTCGTCGAGGCGGATGAGCTTCGAGGCCATCGTCAAAGCCAGACGCGCATTCGTCACCTGGTAAATGCCCTGGTTTTCCAACGTAAAATCCATGTTGCGGTAGCTGAACCGGTACGGGTAGTGGTCATCCGCATATTCCGGCACAACGACCATCACGGCCCCCTGCGCATCACACTGCTCCTGCAGGCGCGCGAGCACCGTACCCCGGGTTTCACTCGTCACAAACGTCTGCCCCGGTTTGATAATGCCCATCTTTTCGTTGATCACATCGTAAAGCGACGGCCCTATCTGGTCGAGGTGATCATTGCCGATGTTCGTGATGGCGCTCATCACCGGATCAATCACATTCGTCTTGTCGTGTTCACCCCCGATACCGCATTCGATAATGCGGAAGTCAAGGTCCTGATGCTCAAAATAGTCCAGCATAATCAAGACATCAATCTCAAACATCGACAGGTCTTTCGCCCGGATGAGGTGTTCGTACTTGCCGATATAGTACAGTAAGTCCGTGTCCGTCATCGGCTGTCCGTTGATACAGATGCGGTCGTTGTGTTTGATGAGATACGGGGATGTGAACGTGCCGACCTTATAACCGTGGGCCTGTAAAATCGCCCGCAGGTAGTTAACAGTCGAGCCTTTCCCGTTCGTCCCGCCGACATGGATCATGCCGGGTTGTTTCATATTGATCCCCAGGTCCCTGAGCACATCGCGGAACTCATCCACAGTGTGCTTCGTGCGCCGGGATTCGATAAAATTGACAGCGTCTTTCACACTCGCAAACATCAGTCAATCCTCCAGTCAATCGGGCCCATGCCCTGTGCTTCCAGAAACGCATTGCACCGCGAAAACGGCTTCGAGCCGAAAAAGCCCCGGTAAGCCGAGAGCGGTGAAGGATGCGGACTGGTGATGACGAGGTGTTTGGTCTCATCGATCATTGCCCTCTTCTTTCCGGCCTGCGCACCCCAGAGGATGAACACGAGCGGTTTTTCCCGTGCGTTCATGTCCCGGACGATATGGTCGGTGAACACTTCCCAGCCCATCCCCCGGTGGGAATTGGCCTGTCCGGCCCGGACGGTGAGCACCGTGTTCAAAAGCAGCACCCCCTGCTTCGCCCACGATGTCAGGTCCCCGTGCTCCGGGATGTCTATGCCGACATCATCATGCGCTTCTTTGTAAATATTCACGAGCGACGGCGGGATTTTCACACCTTTGGACACGGAAAAGGCCAGGCCGTTGGCCTGGTGGGCTTCATGATAAGGGTCCTGCCCGAGGATGACACACTTGATGTCATCGTAGTCGCAGAAACTCAGGGCATGAAGAATTTGTCCGCGGGGCGGATAAATGGTTTGTGTCTCGTATTCTTTGTCCACGAATGCCTTCAGCTCCCGGTAGTAGGGCTGGGCCGCTTCGTGATTCACAATGTCCCGGAATGTCGCCATGTTGGTCTCCTTGCTTATCATCAGCAGTGAAGCACGAAGGTGTCAATCACCTCGCGCACCGCGCCTTCGTCGTAGTCTTTGGTGCAGACATAGTCTGCCCGGGCTTTGATTTCGTCGTGACTTGACGCCACGCAGCACCCCAGTCCGGCCGCCTGTATCATATCGACGTCATTGTAGTTGTCGCCAATCGCAATCGCATCGTCCACAGGGATGTTCAGGTGGTCGCACAGCCACGTGATCCCCTGACCTTTGGAGACGCCTTTGGCCACGATTTCCACATACCGGTCGGAGGAGTAGGTGATGTCGAGAACGTCCCCGAATGTGTCTTTCACCTTGTCACCGATCGCATGCATCTTTTCGAGGTCACGCTCGACCACGAGGAACTTGCCAACCTGTTCGTCCCCGGTGAGTTCAAACTCATCCGTGTCATGCAGCGCCAATGCGCATGCCTGTTCGACCTTGCGGTCATATTCGTAGTCGTCTTTGTGATACATGTGACACTTCCGGTCCGTGAAAATCATGATGCAGTTGCCAAGCGCGCTGACCATGTCAAACACCCGCTGCGCCAACGCTCTTTCCAGCCCGCGGAAATACAGAAGCCCGTCGTTTTCACAGTTCACAATCCAGCCGCCGTTCATGCAGACGGCGTAGTGATCCGGCTGATGGTACGCCCCGAGCTCTTTGAGAATCTCATCCACCATGTAGTACACACGCCCGGTCGCAATCACAAACCGGCATCCGTGTTCTTCCGCGGCTTTCACCGCTTCCCGGTTGAAGTCCGGCACGTGTTGGCCCGTGAGCAGGGTTTCGTCGAGATCCGAGAACATAATCTTATACTCAGTCTTCGTCATCGTCGTCACTTGGAAGGATCACCACCGTTTCATCATCGGCCGAGAAGATGTAGTGGTCCCGCGCATAACGCACGACGTAGTCATCATCCCCGAGCTGTTCCACCTCTTCACTGAGGGTGGATTTTTGTTTTTCAAGCGCGGCCTGTTCGGCCTTGAGTTCTGCCAGTTCCCTTTTGGACTCACGGATGCGCAGCACCGAGCGCACAAGAGTGGTCACCATGAAAATGGACGCGGCGAAAAGCACAAAAGCCAACAGGAGTTTCCCTTTGTTCAGTCTCATCTGTTGTCCGGCCATGTGTCATCGCCCTCCTCCAGTTTCTTTTCTTCAATGATGTCATACAGGCCGGACGCTTCGTCCTTGAGCACGTGCTCCTTGAGCAGGGCCACGCGCACTTTCAGGATCGAACGCCCGAAGCGAATATCGATTTCATCGCCCACCTTGACCTTCGTGCCCGGTTTGGCCACTTTGCCATTGACGAGCACCCGCCCCGCGTCCGTGATTTCCTTGGACAGCGTGCGCCGGCGGATGATGCGCGAAAGTTTTAAAAATTTATCGAGTCTCATAAAAGTTCCTATTCAAAATACGTATTCGTGAAGACGAATGTGATGTCGTGTTTTTTCAGGCGGTCGAAGTCTTTCTGTGATTTCACCGTCCATGCCCCGATGGCGATGCCCCGCGCCTTGAGGTCTTTGATCTCGTCGTCCGTGAGTTCTTTCACCCGGGCATGCAGGCCCTCGAAGTGATGGTCAATGACGAGTTGTTTGGCCTGTTTGTAGTTGCGCTCGGTGATCATGGCGCAGTAGGCGTTGGGGTCGAGCTTTTTGATGGTCATAAGGTGTTCCGGGTTGACGGAGGAGTAGTACACCTGCTTCTCCACACCCATGTCTTTGACCATTTGCACAGTCTTTTCCGCCGTGCCTTCCAGGACGTCGGATTTGATTTCCAGGTTCACGATTTTCCCCGACTCCTTCGCTTCACACAGAAGCTCCTCAAGCGACGGAATCGTCGTGTTCATTTTCATTTTCCCGCTGAACTTCAGCTTCAGCAGGTCGTGATAAAGCCAGTCCTTCAAAAGCCCCTTGCCGGTGGAGGTGCGGTTGATTTTGTAGTCATGCAAAAGCACCAGACGCCCGTCTTTGGTTTGCTGGACATCCGTCTCAATGCCGTCAAAGTCCGTGTCAAAAGCGTAACGGAACGCCGACATGGTATTTTCCGGGAAATAATCACTGTAGCCCCGGTGCGCCAACTGATACATAAAAAGTCCTTCTTCCTTCGTGACTCTTATCTTACCACAATTTCCTTTGCCCCTAAAGGGCGGAAGCGCAAAAAAGAAGCCTTCCCCGGGGAAGGCTCCTGAATTTACTGGGCTGCTTCGTTGATGGCGTTGGTGACGCTCGGCACAACCTGTTTCTTACGCGAAATAATGCCTTTGAGTGTCGCCTGAGAGTCTTTGAGTTTGACCCCGAACGCATTTTCCACGATTTCCGGACGCGGTCCGGCCGTGAACACTTCACTGTTGGCATTGATGACGTCGGTCAGAAGCAGGATGGCCACATCGAACCCGTTGTCTTTGACAACCTCGTCCATGTAATTGAGCATCTCAGCTTTGTACGGCCCGAAGCCTTCGATATCCATCGTGTTGACCTGGGCGATGCCGACTTTGGAGTCACCGATGGTGAACTTCTTGTAGTCGGAGTTGAAAATCTCCTGCACGCTCTTGCCCACGAGGGAGGTGCCGGCCTTGAACATTTCCATGCCGAATTCCACCGGATCCACGCCCGCGATCTTGGCAAGGCGGTAGGCCGTTTTCTTATCATATTCCGTGCACGTCGGCGACTGGAAGATGAGGGAGTCGGAGAGGATGGCGCCAAGCATGATGCCGGCGATGTCCTTTGGAATTTCAACTTCTTCTTCGTCAAACATCTTCGTGATGATCGTGCAAGTGCAGCCGAGCGGTTCCGCGCGGTAGTACACCGGCCCGATGGTCTGGAAGTCCGCAATTCTGTGGTGGTCGATAACCTCAAGAATCTCAGCTTCTTCGATCCCGTCCACGGCCTGGCCGCGTTCGTTGTGGTCGACGAGGATGATCTTTTTGCGGTCACCCTTGATGACGGCGAAGCGGGAAATCGTGCCCACGACGTTCTGATTGAAATCCACAACCGGGTAAGACCGGTAACGGGTCTGGCTCATGACATCACGCAGGTATTCCACTGTGTCATCCGTGGAGAAAGTGGCAATGCCGCCTTTCTGCATGACGAATTCCACCGGCACGGACTGGATGATCTGCTGGCTGGTGACGAACGTGTTGTACGGTGTGCTGATGACGGAAATATCGGCCTGCCGGCATTTCTCGATCAAATCACCGGCGACTTCAAACGCCCCCGTGAGGATGATGAGACCGACCTTGCGTTCGATCAGGAAGTCGAGCATATTCACACGGTCCCCGCCGATGATGGCCACGTCATCCTGTTCGATGTAATCACGCGCTCCGTCCACGGACATGGAGAGGATGTGGATCGTGCCCTTGATGGAAATGAGGTTTTTCGACAAATACAAGACATTGGCCTGCAGGGTGTCGATGACGTTCTCAATCGGGGTGTTGGCCTTTTTGAGGATGTCGGAGTCCCATTCGTCCATGTAGCCTTCGATGATGTTCGTGCTTGACAAAAGCCCGAGGAGCTTGGAGTGATCGTCCAGCACCGGTGCACTCTTGAGGTTCTGTTGCTTCATGAGGAACCAGGCGGTTTTCAGCGTCAGTTCCTTTGAGAACACCGTGACCTTGTCGTAATCGAGATCTTCCACCTTTTGCTTGACGGTCTTCAGTAAGATCGGCTGCTCAATACCGAAATACTTCAGGATGAATTCGGATTCACGGTTGACCGGGCCAAGCCGCACCGGGACCGCATGGTACTTCTTCGTCTCATTCAGCAGGTACGCATAGGACAGCGCGGCGCAGATCGAGTCTGAGTCCGGGTTCTTATGACCGCTGACGTAAACGACATCACTCATTGTGTTCTCCTCCTTTGGTTCATGATTATGATGCTTTCTTTAAATATCTGTAAATGGTTGGTTCGGACACGTCGAGCTTGTCGGCCACGAGGGCAATGGCCCCCTTGACCTTGAACGTGCCTTTCTGCTGGAGGTACTTAACGACCTTGATCTTCTCATCGACCTTCAGGCGTTCCACGAGCACATAGCCCGGCACACCCATGTCGGCCAGGCACTCTTTGACATAGCGGTCAACCATTTCGTCGAGCGGACTCGACAAAATCTCAATCGGGTTTTCACGCTTGAACTCAACCTTGTCATTGGCGGTTTCCTTGATGCCGAGGATTTTCTTCAGCGTCGCCTCCATGTATTCGTAGTCGGTGATATTGACGTTCACACATAACATGCCCACCGGATAATCGCGCCCGTCTTCCTTGATGAAGTACGTCGCCGACCGGAGCAGTTTCCCGTCCGAGCCCGTGGTCTTGTAGTTCATGACATAGTCATTGTTTTCATATTGTTTGGTTTCCAGATAGTGCAGGGACAAGTTGGACAAACGCGCCCCGACTTCACGGCCGGAAATGGCACCGTTCGCAATCGCCACGATGTCCTGTTCCGGGGTTGTCAGATCGTGCAGCACGACCTCACAGTTTTCTCCGAGTGCCTCGCCGAGAAACGGCACGATCACGGCGTAGGGTTCCAGTAATTTATGCATAGTAACCTCCTGTTCTTTGCGGGCCTTTGGTTTCCCTAATCTTATCATGATAAGAAAGATACGCTCAAGGTCTTTCACATATTTTCATGAAAAAGTATTTTTTCACATGACATGAGAAAAAAAACAAGTCTCAGGCCTGAGACTCATTTTTGCGTTTCATTGAAAAGGACAGCCCTGTCCAAAGCAGTAAGCCAACACCCATCACAATCGTGCACACTGTCGACATCATGAGATCGCTCACCAGTTTCCCCGTGGCCACATAGCGTGTCCAGGCAAATACCAGTAACCCGATACCGCCAAGTGTCCCGATGATGAAATCCCGTGTTTCCATCGTTGCGGACGAGGCCGGGTTTTTGAGTGTCATATACACATTGCGGGCAATCAGGCCCACCCAGAAGCCGACCGTCACCACGCCGGCAGCTTCAAAGCCCGGCTTGAACACCTGATCCGCAATGACCATCAGGAACTCGGCCACCATGACTGCGATCAGCGTGTACTTGTAGCTTTCCAGTTCAATCTTCTTTAATGCGTTGAGTTTGTTTTGTTTGTCCGCCTGTGCGCGGGCGCTTTCTTTTCTGCGGTTTGTCTTCCCCATATTCTTTCACCTCTGCGAAACATTGTACTGAGCGGGGACATTTTGTCAAGCCTGTCATCCCGGCATTGCACCCGCCCCGGATATGCAACAGAGGAATTGACAAGAACGTGACTGAAAAAAGTTATCAGTTTGTATCATGAATTTCAATAAAGTCATGTCCGGCGCTGATAGTGCCGGAACATCATGGCCGGCAACGGGGAAACATTGGACTCAAAACAAAGACGATGAGCTTTCACTCATCATCTGTTTCAGTCACCGTATTCACAGCCCGTATGTGCGCAAGCCATATCATCAATCAGTTCATATCCCAGGCCATGACGTTTGTACAAACGCACCCGGCCCGTGCCGGTGCCCCCGTTCCACAGGTTCTGATGCACCACAATGCCCTGCGGACTTTCGTACCAAATCTTTAACATCTCCTTCTTCGGGCAGGTGATGTCCGTGACCATCTTATGCGTCCGGTTCCTCTGTTCGACGTGCCAGACAATGTCCGTGTCCGTTTCATGGCAGGCAAACTTCGTCCGGGTCAGCGTCCAGAACTTGGAAAAGTTGAACTCGTACGGCGTGCCTTCGTAGAGAAAGGCGGAAAGCAGCTGGCGGTTGAGGTGAATGCCAAACACCCCCGGCCGGCCCCCGCCGATGTCAAATACACTGTTCTCAAGGCGTTTGTGGGTGAGATTGCTGGTGAGGTCAGAGGACGACAGCCACAGCCACGGCTTCGTAAAATCACTGCCCCAGTTCTTGTCCGCATAACCGTACGATGTCTCCGGGGTGACGTGATACGTCTCACCGTTCCATTCCACCGTGCCTTCATACGCCGACTTGATGCCCGAGGCATGCCAGTACATTTCAAACGCGTTCAGCTTCCGGAACAGTGTGCATGTGCCGTAACCGACGTTGAACGGGACAAGCTTTTTGATTTTCAAATCAAAGCGCATCTCCCCGGCTTCACACATATAAGCGGAATCCATGGCCTGTTCGTCTGTGACAACCACATGGCCTTTGAGGCGGCCATTCTGAAGCAGGCAGTCCCCGGCTCTCACGCGTAAACCTTTGCGGGCAATCTTCACATCGCGCATTGCGAAAAACCGGTGCAGCTGCCCGGCATCTTCGCCCCACGCCCCGCACTTGACCATCAGGTAGGATGGCTTTTTGTCTTTTGATTTGTTTGAAGGATCCTGACCGAGTACCGGGATCTTTTCTCCCAGGCCCGGGTTGATCACGAAGAACTCGACGAAGAACGTTTTCTCTTCACCCTGATCACTATGGCCGGTGAACGAGTGCCACCACCAGTCGTACCCCTGCCGTCTCAGTTTCCCATGCAACATATACCCGTTTTTATCCGGATCATTTTTCAAGAATGTCATGTCTGTCACTTCCTTGATCCTATTATATCAAACCCGGCCGGAGTGTTCCATTGCGGTATTTCCATTTGAAAACAGCGTACCCTCACCGGGTACGCTCTTTCATTTACATTTGATCCACACAGCCGATAAAGACCGGCAGGCCCCCGTCCATGTCCACAATCACGTAGACAAACGGGCGGTCGAGATACACTTGTTTGGTTTCTTTCTCCTCCGGCATCAGGCTTGTGGTTTCCATCGTGATTGATGTCACCGCCGCCGCCTTCGTGCCGTTTTCATCGAGTTCGATATGAGTCTTGTGGGCTACATCCCCGATGGAAAGGCCCTGTTCACTGATCCCGGTGAAGTCGGCTTTCTCCGCGTCCATCGCATCACTCATGCCAAGGGCTTCGAGACTGGCTTTCAGGCTCATCCCGTCGTCATACGTGAACTGCGGCAGCTTCGTGTCAACGTCGTAATCCCCGCTTTCACTTTCATACAGGGTGGTGTAATCATCGGCCGAAAAGCTCTTCAGGAAGTCACGCGCACTTACGCTCTCATTCGGCAGGATGGCCATGAAGGCATAATCCCCGCTCTCATAATACTTCAGAAAGCCCGTGGCCTTGTCGGACGAAAGGTAGCCCGAACCTGTCTCCTGCATCATCTTCACCGTGGATTTTGTGCCGTCGGCGTTGGTGAAGTCTTCATCAGCGATCTGCCCGTCCACATACTGGTCTTTCCACGCCCCTTCAAACGCCAGGGCGTTGACCAGAACGGCGGCCTGTCCGATGATCGTGTCATCAACGATGTCTTCAATCATCTTGTCGGTTTGCTTGTAGACAAAGTGGTTGATGTCCTTGACCGTGGAGGTGTCAAAGGCTTCCTGCACCACCCGCGCACTGTACAGGTTCTGCACGTAGGAGATATAGGAGTCTTTCACTGTGCCGTTCATCTGCACATCATCGAGCCATAACCCGTCGGCCGCATTGACCTTTTCGGTTTCACCCGCATTGAGCGCCTCAAACCATTCCGACGCAAACCCCTGCAGACTCTCCGCATCGCTCTTTTCACCCATGAGTGTTGTCATTTGGGTGAGGGTGTCCCCGCCGGCCCCGGCCGCAGCCAGAGCGAGCGCAAAATACACCGATGCCGGTGAAATCAGCCCGTTGTCCGTGTCCTCTTCACCAAAGGCTTTTTGGGTGAGGTTAAACGCAAAGGATTTATACGCACTTTGAAGAGCGTCTTTGTCGTAGTCTGACGGCGGGTCTTCGAGCACATCGATGGTGCCTGTTTTGGCCATGCATCCCGTAATCACAAGGCACAAAGCCACAAGCACATACATCAGTTTTTTCATAACTGACTGACCCCTCCCATAAACAGCGGCAGTCCGCTCATCGTGTCAATGATGGCCCACGCAAACGGCTTGTCCAGCGTAACGGACTTGTGTTCACGTGCTCCCGGCGGCATCCCCCGCATCATCAGCACAGCGGTGACAGCCGCGGCTTTCGTGCCGTTTTCATCGAGCTCAATATGCGTTTTATGCAGGACATCACTGACCGTGAGGCCCTTGTCGCACATCACGCTGAAATCGGCCTCCGGTTCAAACGCCTTCACCATGCCCATGGCTTTCAGGACGTCTTTGAGCGACATGTCGTCGTCATACGCAAATGCCGGCATTCGGACATCCACATCGTATTCACGCGAGGCTCCGGAGAAGAGTTCAGCCCAGTCGGTGAGATCAAGTCCCTTCAGGAACGTCTCTGCCGACACATCGCAGGTTGGTCTCAAACCCATAAAGGCATACCGGCGGCCCCTGTAGGTTTTGAGAAATCCCGTGGCTCTCCCGGAAGAGACATACAAATCCGCTTCTCCGCCGATGAACTTTGTTTTGGTTTTCGTGCCATCGTTATTATGGAAGTCCCTCTCATCCAGCACGTCGAAGGCGTCGTTCCACGCCCCTTCGAACGCAATGGCGTTCAAAAGCAGGCAGGCCGTCATGACCACGCTCTCATCCACGAGCTGACCAATCATCCCGTTGGTGTTGTCTTTGACCCAGTCATTGATGACGCCGGCAGTGTCTTGATCAAACGGCATGGCCTTCACCAGCGCGTTGTACATGTCTTGCATCCGTGTGACATAGTCTTCTTTGAGCCCGGAAGAAATCATATCCGTATTCACCATCAGCGCATCCGCTGTATGGATGGTGACGTCTTCGTCTTTGTGCATGTCCTCCATCCACGCCTTCGCAAAGGCTTCAAGGTCGTCAAACGGCGTCCCGAAGAGAGCCCGGATTTCTTCCTTCGTCTCCCCTTCAGCCCCTGCCCCGCACAGTAAGAGGGCGAAGAGCACCGAAGCCGGTGAGTACATAAACGTCTTTTGCGGCTTGCGGCTTTTGACAATCGTTTGGCCCAGGTTCAAGGCAAAGCGCTGATACCCGTGGACGAGATCGTTTGTGTTCATAGTGGTCACCTCTGTTTCTACAGTTTTATTGTACAGGAAGTGACAGCCCAATCCTAAAACAACCGCCTTCAAGCGCAAAAAAAGGCCGGCAGGACGAACCTGCCGGTCTGTGTGTTACATGAGTTGTATATAGGCCCAGGCATTCATAAGCATGCCGAGTACGCCCGCAATCAGACACGCCATTGCCCGTCTTGGCCGGACTTTACGGTTGATTGCGTACATCACGAAGCCGGTGACCGGAACGATCACAGCCATCACAATCCAGGGGATGGAGATGGTGTCATCCACAGAGACAGCTTTCTGACGCATGACTTTTTTGTATTCGGCGGGATTGGTCAGCCGGGCCGGCACCCCGCACCGCGGGCAATACTGAGCCGTGTCCGGCATTTCCTGTCCGCATTCGGTGCAGTACATGTCATTAACCTCTCAGTTTCTCGTCGATGGCCTTTGCGGCTTTCTTACCGGCACCCATGGCGAGGATGACCGTAGCGGCACCTGTGACGGCGTCACCACCGGCATAGACATTCTCACGGCTCGTTTCATTCGTCTCTTCATTGACGATGATGCCACCCCAGGACTGCGTGTCCAGACCAGGTGTCGTCTGACGGATGAGCGGGTTCGGAGACTGACCGATGGCGATGATGAAGGAGCCTGTTTCGATATCGAACACTTCGCCTTCGACAGGGACAGGACGTCTTCTGCCGGAGTCATCAGGTTCACCGAGTTCCATCTGCTGGCAACGGATGCCAACGACATCGCCGTCTTTACCGAGAACTTCGATCGGGTTCGTGAGGAACTTGAAGATGATGCCCTCTTCCTTGGCGTGATGGATTTCTTCCAGACGGGCCGGTGCTTCTTCTTCGCTGCGGCGGTAAACGATGTAGACGTTCTTAGCGCCGAGACGTTTGGCGGTTCTGGCTGCGTCCATGGCGACGTTACCGGCGCCGACAACGCACACTGTTTCCGTGATCTTGACCGGTGTCGGTCTGTCCGGGAACATGTAGCCTTTCATCAGGTTCGCACGGGTCAGGAATTCGTTGGCGGAATAGACGCCATTGAGGTTTTCGCCAGGGATGCCCTGGAAACGCGGCAGACCTGCGCCGGAGCCGACGAAGATTGCATCGTAACCCTGTTCCTGCAGTTCATCAATCGTGATGGAACGGCCGACGACAACGTTCGTTTCGAAGTCAACGCCCATGTCTGCGACTGTGTCGATTTCGGCCTGAACGAGCGCCTTCGGGAGACGGAATTCAGGGATGCCGTAGGACAGCACGCCGCCCGTCTTGTGGAGGGCTTCGAAGACCTTGACTTCATAACCGCGCTTGGCCAGTTCGCCTGCGCAGGAAATACCGGAAGGACCGGAGCCTACGATGGCAACCTTCTTACCGTTCTTTTCGATTTCAGGTGTCGTCTTGTCACCGTGTTCACGATGATAGTCCGCAACGAATCTTTCCAGACGGCCGATGGCGACAGGTTCGGAGCCTTTCGCACGACCGCGCACGCACTTGCCTTCGCACTGGTTTTCCTGCGGACATACACGGCCGCAGATGGCCGGGAGTGCGTTTTCTTCCGTGATGATGTTGAAGGCTTCTTCGAAGTTGCCTTCAGCAACCTGCTGGATGAAGCGAGGAATCGGGACATTGACCGGGCAGCCTTCCACGCAGAACGGTTTCTTACAGTTCAGGCAGCGTGTGGCTTCTTCCATCGCCATTTCTTTCGTGTAACCGAGGGCCACTTCGTCAAAGTTTTTATTTCTGACGTTCGGGTCCTGTTCAGGCATCTTGACTTTTTCTTTGGACATATTCGGCTTAGACATTATTCCACCCCTCTCATCAGATTGCAGATCCGGTCCGCATGTTCATCCACGTAGTGTTCCTGTTCTTTGAACATACGCTGTCTGACCATCAGCTCGTCGAAGTCGACATTCAGACCGTCAAAGTCAGGGCCGTCAACGCACGCGAACTTGATTTTGCCATCAACCGTGACACGGCAGCACCCGCACATGCCGGTACCGTCGATCATGATCGGGTTGAGGGAGACGGATGTCGGAATATTATGAGGCTTTGTGACACGCACAACGTTCTTCATCATGATGACCGGACCGATGGCGATGACTTCATCAAACTGTTCACCCTCGTCAATCAGTTTCTGCAGAACGTCCGTGACGAACCCCTTCGTCCCGACTTCACCGTTGTCCGTCGCAATGTAAACATTGTCACAGAATTCAGCGAACTTATCTGCCCAGAGGACATACTGTTTCTCACGGCCGCCGATGATAACATCGACCTTCACGCCGTCTTCCGCCAGCTTTTTGAGCTGCGGATAAACCGGTGCGGAGCCGATCCCGCCGGCCACACCGATGACGTGCTTCACGCCGTCATGGAATTTTGTAGGAACGCCCAGCGGTCCGACAAAGTCCGTGATGGAATCGCCTACTTCCAGCTTGGCCAGCTGCTTGGAGGAGAAACCAACTTTCTGAACCACAATCGTGATTGTTTCTTTTTCACGATCGTAATCCCCGATGGTGATAGGAATACGTTCACCATCTTCACCGACTCTTAAAATGACGAACTGCCCCGGTTCGCACTTGCGTGCTACGAGCGGAGCGTGAACCTCCATTTCAAAAGCGGCGTCATTCAATACTTCTTTTCTCAGAATCTCATACATTCTAATCAACCCCTTTTCTAGTTCAAATATTAACATGTCAGGCATGTTTGTGCAATTCCAAATGGACAACCGGACCCAACTTTATTATTATAAAGGGCGGAAATCGGAGGTTTACTTATGGAGCGTAAAATCATCTTTTTCGACATCGACGGCACCCTGTCTGACGAGCAGACATTTCTCGTGCCTGAAAGCACCATTGACGCCATGACCCGGGCGCGCGAAGCCGGGCATATTCTGATGGTCAACTCCGGCCGCACCTGGTGTGCGATCGAACAGCCCATCCGCAGCCTGCCCCTCGACGGGTTTGTATGCGGTTGCGGAACGGAAATCATTTACCACGGGGACAGCCTGATCCGTCATGACATGGACACGGACTTCCGCAAAGCCATCATCAACGACGCCTTTGTGCCGGGCCTCGACCCGGTGCTCGAAGGGTCAAACGGCGTGTGGTTCGGTGATCCGATTGCACATCCCGATGTCGACTCCTGCAAAGCCCACTACACAGAATGCGGCCTGCCGGTGTTCACCATGCAAAGAGGCGGCGATGCACCGTATGAAAAGTTTTGTATCTGGTACACGGACAAAGACAAAATGAGCGCCTTTCGCGCCAAGTACGAGGACCGGCTCATGTTCATTCGCCGCGATGACGCGTTTGACGAAATCATCCCCCGCCCGTACTCAAAAGCCACGGGCATGCGTGAGATTTGCGCGCACCTCGGCATTGACAAAAAAGACACCTACGCCATCGGCGATTCGATGAATGACCTGACGATGTTAAAGGAAGCCGGAACCTCCATTGCGATGGGCAACGGTAAAGACGACATCAAGGCCCTGTGCGACTATGTCACCACCGGGATTAACGATGACGGCATTATGAATGCTTTACGCCATTTTGACCTTCTGAATTGACATTTGGGTGTGGTTTGGTAAGATAGTTTGTGATAAATGAAGGAGGGCAGAAGATGAAACGGCATATCGTCTGCATCGTCTTCGCACTGGTATTCAGTATGATCATGTGCTGCGGCTCAGTGCTGTCATTCTCCAATCGTAATATTCCCTTCACCAGCATCGATATCCCGATTTTCTCCCTCGGCATGAGCACGTACGCCGTGACGCTGAAGGAAGGCAAGTCGGCGGATTTGTCTGTCACCCAGTTCGGGGACACGATGGCCACGTGGACATCGAGCGACACAAGCGTCGCCACGGTCGACCGGACGGGCAAGGTCACAGCCGTCAAAGAAGGCACGTGCCAGATTGAAGTCCAGGCCGGGCCGAAGACCATGTATGTCACAATCACGGTTCCGCACACGATGACAGCGGAGGAAAAGGAATACGAAGAGATGATGGACTCGGTCGAGAATCCGAATGTGTACTGGAAACTCGCCAAGGGTGAAGACATCACTATACTCGTGCTCGGGGATTCCGTCTCCAAGGGCACCGGCGCCGATGACGGCAAGAGCTTCGTCGAGCGTCTGCAAAAATACATTGAAAAAACCTACAACAATAAGTGCACGGTCGACAACCTGTCACTCTCCGGCACGACCTACACGGGCATTGTCTCGGCGGGCGTCCGCAACAACTATGATGACTATGACCTGTGCATCCTGTGCTACGGCGAAAACGACAAGTTCAAGACGCTTTCGTCCCACTATGAATCGCTGATCCGCAAGGTCCAGACCCTGTATCCGAAGTGCGAAATCATCTCGGTCATCGAAACGATGCTCGAAGAAACGCCATCCAAGATCAGCGTCATCAAAAACCTGTGCTCGTACTACTCCATCCCGTATGCGGATGTGGTCACCGCCTTCAACAAATCCGGCAAGAGCGACAGTCAGCTCTTCACGAAGTCCGACCACCCAAGCAACACGGGCCACAAGATTTACTACCAGACGATCAAAAAGATCATCGAAGAGCGCATCGCCAACCAGCAGTTCGAAGTCACATCGGCGCCATCCAGCACGATGAACTCCGACGCCAACAAGTTCGACAAGCTCAAGTATTACTCATCCGACCAGATGACAAGGGTCAATGACTACACGTACAAATTCAAGGCCCCAATGAGTGGTAATGTCGGACTCGACCTGACGTACACCGTCAATCCAAGAGCCTTCTCCGTCACCTACTGGATCGGCTCGAAGAAACTCGGTCCGTACTCGCACTACGCAAAAGCGACGACGAAGAAAGACAACCGCCATATGTGGAGCGTCACCCGCGGCAACTGCACCAAGGGACAGACCATCACGGTCACCTTCGGCTCCAAGGCGGCGGCGGATAAGTTCTACGGCATTATCATCGCATCGTCATAAAAAAAAGAAATGACTTTCTCACATGAGAAAGTCATTTTTTCATATCAGCAGTGGTAAAAACAGCGTCGCCAGACCGAGGAAAAAGAAGAAACCCAGGCAGTCCGTCACCGTCGTCACAAACACCCCGGAAGCCAGCGCCGGATCGACATGGAAACGTTCCAGGATGATCGGTACGAGGAACCCGGCGAGGTTCGCCACGATCATGTTCAGAATCATCGCCAGTCCGGCCACAAGCCCGAACCACGCATTGTGCTGGAAGATCATCGAGCCAACGCCCACAATCACCCCGATCGCAATGCCCGTCAGTAAACCGACGGTGATTTCTTTGAGAAAGATTTTGATCGCATTATGCCGGTCCACCTCACCAAGCGAAAGCCCGCGCACGAGGATGGTCAGGGATTGCGTCCCGGCGTTGCCGCCCATGCCCGTGACGATGGACATCACGGCCGAGAGCGAGACGACCCTGGCAATCGTGCCTTCAAAATGCGCCACGACCGCGGCGGCCATCACCGCCGTAAACAGGTTCACCACCAGCCACGGCAGGCGGGAATGCACGGATTCACTCACCGTGGAGTCAACCTTTTCTTCCCCGGATGTCCCACCGAGCCGGTTGATATCTTCGGTCGTTTCTTCTTCGATGACGTCCATGATGTCGTCGATTTCAATGACGCCCAGAACGCGCATTTTCTTATCCACCACCGGCATTGTCAAATAGCCGTAACGGACGAACTGCGATGCGACGTCTTCCTGGTCATCACGGGGATGCACGTAGTGGACGTTGGTGTTGGTGATGTCCATGATCGGCGTGTCAAACGGCGCCGCCACGAGATCCCTCAGGGACACAACACCCTTGAGCACCTTGCGTTTGTCGGTCACGAACAGGTCATCATCCATTTCATGAATAGTCTGGGTATGCAGGTAATTCAGGGTGTCCATGACAGAATTGTTGGCGTGGATATTAATGAAGTCGAGGGTCATGATCCCGCCGGCCGTGTCCGGCTCGTACTGAAGCAGGTTCTCGATGGCCGCCCGGGCCTCAGGCTCCAAAGCGTCGAGCAACCTGGTCTGTTCGTCTTTGTTCAGCTCTCCGATCATGTCGGCGAGTTCGTCGTCTTCCATCGCATTCAGGATGGCTTTCTGGCGGTTTTCGAAAAACAGGGTCAGAAAACGGAAGCGTTCGTCTTCGTCTTCTTCCTCAAGCACGTCGGCGATCATTTCGTCCGGCAGGGAAAGCAGAAGGTCTTTGGCACTGTCTTCATCGTCATGCACAAGCTCCAGGATATCGGCCGGGTGGACGTGGTCCACAATGTCCTGAATGTCTTCCGGCTTTCCGGAGAGGAGTTTGCGTTTGAGTTCTTCGTTTGTCATGGTCTCACCCCTTTCTTCAATGCGTTCATTTTAGCACCTCAAATCTTAACGTCAATCAAAAAAAGCAGCGGTTTGGCCGCTGCCTAACCCAGGAGTCCCTGGCGTTTGAATTCGTTGTACAAGCCGTCCTCACCGACGGATTCGGTGACCACATCGGCCATGGCTTTGAGTTTCTCATCCCCGTTGCCCATGACAACTGAAAGCCCGACTTTCTGAATCATCGCCAGATCATTCATCGAGTCCCCGAAGCCAATCGTGTCTTCAGGAGAGGCCCCGTAATAATCAAGCACGAAGTCAATCCCCCGGCCCTTGTCTTCCAGGGCGCTGTTCACTTCCCCGTTCAGGCGGGCCCCCGGCGCATCGGCGAAGTAGACGACGTGATAGCGCTCATCCAGCCTGGAAAGCGCCCGTTCACATTTGTCTGCGGACTCTTCCATAAAGCACACTTTATGGATTGGCGTCCCGTCATAGTCCTTTGAATCCCGGGCATTGAATTCGTCTTTCACAATATCCAGCAGGCGTCCCATTTCCGAGTTCGCCACATCCTGTTTTTTCACATTTGCAAATGCTTTGAGCATATCCAGCGGGAAGAAGGTGGTGTCGGTGGATTCCATATTGTACATGATACCTTCTGCGTCCAGGGCCTTGCGCAGTGTCCCCAGCATTCCCGCACTCATCGGCGCGTCGTGAATAATCTTGCCTTCCACTTCCACATAACCCCCGGCACTCGCCACGAACCCGTCAAAGCCGTAGTCCAGAAGATCCGTGATGGAGGCTTTATTACGCCCCGTGCACAGGAAGACTTTGTGGCCGTTCGCCCGGGCTTTTTTGATGGCCTGAACAGCCGAGTCAGGCACCCCGGTTCCATGCGCCTTCAGCGTGCCGTCCACATCGATAAATATATACTTTGCTTTCATCCAACGTCCCTCGCTTTCAACGCCATTATACACGGATTGACAGAAATGTCCCGGGATTTGCGCAAACAGAAAACAGCGGTGGCCATCGCCACCGCTGTTCGTGTTTTAAATCTTTTCACCGATAATCGCGAAACCACCCTGGCGGCGTACTTGCAGGATGTGGCAGGAATGTTCACCAAAGATCTTCTCGATATCGCGTTTGTAGTCGTGGGCGTAATCTTCCTCAACGATGGCCTGGATTGTGCCTTCGAAGCCTTCGCCATGCACACGGACAACACCGTGTTCACGCAGGATCTTCTCACTCATGCAGATGGCGAGGGAGACAGCCTGGTTTTCTGTTTCTCTGGAAGAGTAGACGTTCTGGAGATATTCAAAGGAGCTGTTGCCGGAGCGGGCAACGTAATCGAGGAACTTCTCGAAGTTGCCGGCCTTGAGGGCGTTGACCTCGCGGTTCACACGGCGCTCTTCCGAGAAGAAGTGCATCGCTCTTAAGAGGGCGCGGTCAGAACACTTTGTGCGCAGTTCCTGGAGGCGGTCGTAGAACTCACGTTCGTTCACTTCACGCAGGTACTGTTTGCCGAAACAACGGGCCACTTCAAACATTTCTTCCGGGATGGCCATCAGGTCATCCATGACATTGGCCGGTTTGTCTTTCGTGTCGACCGTACAAATCAGATAACCGAATTCACTGAAGTCGATGTCCGGTTTCTTGATGATCGGGAACGTCGGGTCTTTATAGTCGATCGTGATGATATTCCCGATGGATGTGGCTGCCTGGCTCATCAGGCCGCCGCGCTTGCCGTAGTAAACATTTTCGGCGAACTGGGCAATCTGGGCAATCAGGACAACCGGGATCATATTCCCGTTGTACAGGCCGTTCATGATAATGCCGAGGAGTGTCTCGAACGACGCGGTCGAACTCAGACCGGCACCGACCGGGACATCATTATCGATATAGGCGTCATAACCGCCGATCTCGTATTTTAAGTCGCTGAACTTGCGGTACATGCCCTTGACGATGGCTTCATACGTGCCCTGTTCATCAAAGCTCAGGCCCAGATTACGAAGTGGAATCGGGCGGATATCCGCCATCCGGCGTGTTTTCAGGGTAATGATATTATTGTCGGATGGAGCGACCACCGCAATCATATCCCGGTTCACCGCCGCCGCCAGCATTTTCCCGCGCTGGTGCCACGTGTGATTGCCGCAAAGTTCCGAGCATCCCGGTGCGGAGTAAATTTCCACATCACGGTCCCCGAAATTCTCAATGAAGTTTTCAAGTGCGGCCTTGTATCGTCCGGGCTGCAGGCTCACCAGACTTTCTTCGATATAGACATCTTCAAACAGCTGATTGAATTTTCCATCCTCAATCTGTTTGATCAGTAAACTTGCCTTTTCCATCGCCTATGCCCCTCCTTCGTCTTCCATGTGTTTTATATTAACATAATATTTACGCCAATTTAACACTCCGGGCCAAAAAAATTTCCGGAGCTAAGCGTCCCCGCCGACCACGCGGTTACGGCCGTTGTTTTTGCCGAAACAGAGACGTTCATCGGCACGGGTGATAGCGTCATGCACACCCTCGGACGGACGGTAATCCACAGCCCCGAAGGTCATCGTGACCTTGATGGTCTGCCCGCGGTACGGGGTGTCCAGATCTTCAATCGCCTGCCGTAACAGCTCGAGCTGTTTGACAGCCTCCGGCAATTCGCAGTTATTGAAGGCCACGAGGAACTCCTCGCCGCCCATGCGGCCCACCGAGCCTTTGTCTTTCATGAAATCCTGAATCAAAGACGAGACAGTGGTGAGCACCATGTCGCCCCCGTCATGGCCGTAGGTATCATTGACTTTCTTGAAGAAGTCGATGTCACACATCGCCACGCAGAAGGGTTCATGAAAATCGTCACAGCGTCCGGCCAGTGTGTCGAGCATCGTGCGGATGCCACGGCGGTTCGGCAGGGAGGTCAGCGGGTCGGTGCTGACTTCCCTGAGCAGGCGCTCGTTGTGTTTTTGTTTTTCGCAGGCCACCGTGATATCCGTCTGAATGCAGAGGATTTCTTCCTTGCGCTCATCAATCCAGAAGTACTGGACCTGTTTGCGGAAGACAAGATTCTCGGCCGGGGTGAGGTCGAAGGTCGTGATAAACGGGGAGTGCCCGTTGAGCTTTTCCACGATATACGGCACTTTGAACGTGCGCATCATGTCCTTGCGGAATTCCGGGCGCACAAGCTCACTCAGGGGCTCACACATGTTGGATTCGAAATCCATATCCACGTTCTGTTTCCAGTGTGGGGCGATGTGATGGATTCCGTCGGACATAAAACGGAAGTTGACCGTGCTGTCCTTGACATTGATCGTACATACAAACTCACAGCTCTGCATGAGAATGATATCGATGATTTTTTTCTGTTCTCTCCCTGTGCAGAGGGTCCTGCAGGTCCTCCGTCCAACTCATTTTCTCTGACATACTGACTTCTTAAGACAAAAGAGGAGTGCGTCTCCTCTTTAGAAAATACTGACCAAACGGCGCAGGTAAATGCGTCCGTCCTGACGTTCAACCAGTTCCGCCTCTTCCAGTTCGTTCAAATACCCGTCGACCTTGGCCTGGTCCACCTTTTTATTGGCGATGGCTGCGAGTGTTTCCGGCAGGGACGCTTCGTCCTGGGACAGGTAGGCATTGTCTTCATCATCATAAAGCGGATGTTTGCGCAGAACATCGAGGCAGGCGACGAACGCCCATTTCACTTCCAGACGGACAAGACGGAAACGCACGCCGTCAAACAGCTCCGCCGGGACATAGTATTTATCTGTATTGGTCGCATTGATGTCTTCAATGGTTGCTTTGTCAAAATATTCCATGATTACGGTCTCCTTTGCGTGCTTATTGTATCACCCTTTGGCTGATCCTGCACTCTTTTTGTGAAAGTCGTGACATCTTCAAAGCCGATCTGCTTATAGTGGTCGAGCACATCGGCCACGTGTTCACCGACGCGGTCACTCGTATGCGAATCCGTGCCGACGGTGATGATCCGCCCGCCCAGATCGTAGTAGCGCTGAATGATGTCGAAGTTCGGGAACCCGCAGTCACCGTTCACCGCATAGCCCGAGGTGTTGACCTCCAGGCCCTTGTCTTTTTGAATCAGGGTTTTCAAAATCTCATCAATCGTGTCCCTGTACAAAGCGTGGTCAACACGTTTGTCTTCATACGGACCATAACGCATGATGTAGTCGAGATGACCGAGGACGTTGAAGCAGTCAAAGTTCTGCACGCAGCGCAGGGTTTCTTCGAAAAACTCCCGGTGGGCTTCTTCCTTGGTTTTGCCTTTGAAGTACTCCCCGTAGTAAAACTCGGTGTGGCGGATGACGTGGATTGATCCGATCACAAAGTCATACGGTGAGGCGTTGATAAAGTCGTTGATCTCCTGCACATGGTCCATATCCAGACCGATTTCCACCCCGATTTTGATTGTGATTTGGTCTTTGTATTTCTCCTGAAGTTCTCTCAGGCACGCGAAATACGCATCGGTATCGAGTTCGAACGTATCAATCGGGTAGTCAAAGTCCCGGTGGTCCGTGAAACATATTTCGTCCAGGTCCATTGTGATGGCTTGTTTGATGTGTTCTTCGGGATTGGCCCCGCTGTCGCCCGAGAAGCGTGTGTGCATATGATAATCAATGGCTCGCATAAAAGTCACCCTTTCTTCTTGTCTCAGTATACCATAATTTTAACGACAGAAAAACCGGCCGTACAAAGGCCGGATTGTCTTAATACTCCCCGCGCTGGTGGAAGATTTTCTTATTGCCGGTGATCTTGTGGCGCTCTTTGAGCTTGGCTTCGACATCGCCGACACTCACGCCCCTGGCGCTCATCAGCACGAGCACATGATAGGCCAGATCCCCAATCTCCCCGATCAGGTCGTCCTTCGATGTATTTTTGGCTGCGATGACCGTTTCCGTCGCTTCTTCGCCGACCTTTTTACAAATCTTATCCACGCCTTCGTTCAGGAGGTAGTTCGTGTAAGAGTTGTCCACCGGGTGCTCTTTGCGGTCTTCGATGGTATCGTAGAGGCCGTGCAGGATGTCCGTGTCATCAAACGGGATGACGTCGTTAAAGAAGCAGGAATAACTGCCCGTATGGCACGCCGCCCCGATCTGTTCGACAAAAATAAGCAGGGTGTCGTTGTCGCAGTCAAGATAGAGCCCCTTGACGTGCTGGTAGTGGCCGGACGTTTCGCCCTTGTGCCACAGCTCCTGTCGGGACCGGGAGTAAAACCACGTGTCCCCCGTCTCCAGCATTTTCTCATAAGCTTCTTCATTCACGTACGCCAGCATCAGCACTTTCCGTGTCCGGTAGTCCTGGACGATGGCCGGGACGAGCCCGCCCTGTTTTTCAAAATCAGGTCTCACTTCTTATTCCTCCTTACCGGAATGCCCGCCTCATGACAGGCTTCCTTCACTTCATCGACCGTGGCTTCCCCGAAGTGGAACAGGCTGGCAGCCAATGCCGCATCACAGTCTGTCTCTTCGAAGACGTCCACAATCGACGCCACATCCCCGCAGCCGCCCGAGGCGATGACCGGGATGTTCACTTCTTTGATCACGGCGTTTAACATATCGACATCAAACCCTTCACGGGTGCCGTCGGCGTCCATGCTGGTGAGCAGGATTTCCCCTGCCCCGAGCGCTTCGCCCTGTTTCACCCAGTCGATGAGGTCAAGTCCGGTGTTGTGGCGGCCGCCCGCCACATACACGTCATAGCCGGACTGATTGTCCCGCATTTTGGCATCGATGGCGAGCACGACGCACTGCGCCCCGAATTCTTCGGAGGCTTCGCGGATAAGCTCCGGTTTTTTCACTGCTGCCGAGTTGACCGACACCTTGTCCGCCCCGCTCTTCAGGATCATGCGGAAGTCATCGATTGTGCGGATGCCCCCGCCCACACAGAGCGGAATGGAGAGTTCATTCGCCCCGCGCTGAATGATGTCACGGATGATCCCGCGCTCTTCATACGTGGCGGTAATGTCCAGAAACACCACTTCATCGGCGCACTGGCGTTCATATTCCTTGGCCAGTTCAATCGGGTCCCCGACATCTTTCAGACCGACGAAGTTGACCCCTTTAACGACCTTCCCGTCCTTGATGTCGAGGCAGGGAATGATGCGTTTAGCGAGCACGTTCAATCACCTCTTCCAGATGCACACGGCCTTCGTAAAACGCCTTCCCGACGATGCACGCATCGTAACCTCTGGCCTTGGCTTCCATGATATCGTCATCATCCTTCACACCGCCCGACACCACAAAGCTCAGGTTCGTATTGGCGCGGATGGCGTCATACATATCAAACGACGGGCCGGTGAGGGTGCCGTCTTTGGAAATGTCCGTACAGACCACAGTCGTTACACCCATCGCTTCAAGCTCTTGCAGAAAGTCGAGATACTCCACATCGGATGTCTCCAGCCAGCCCTCGGTCGAGACATACCCGTTTTTCACATCCACCCCGACCACGATTTTCTCCGGTCCGTACTTGGTCAGCGCTTCTTCGAGAAACGCCCGGTTTTTCAGGGCTGCGGTGCCGAGGATGACACGGGAAATTCCGATGTCATCGAGGCAGAGGGAGACGGTCTTCATATCGCGGATGCCGCCGCCGAGTTCCATCACCCCGTCAAACGTGGTGCGGATGGCCTTAATGGCTTCTGTGTTCACACTGCCGCCGTCTTTGGCCCCGTCGAGGTCCACGACGTGGAGGTAGTCAGCCCCCATGTCCTGAAAGCTCTTCGCAATGTCCTGCGGCGAAGAGGAGTAGACGGTTTTCTGGTTGTAGTCGCCCTTGTACAGACGGACTGCTTCGCCGTCTTTCAGGTCGATTGCCGGTAAAACGATCATTGTACCATCTCCTTGAATGATTCCAGAATCAGGCGCCCGACCTCCCCGGATTTTTCCGGGTGGAACTGGGTGCCCATCACACTTCCCTTCGCCACGAGTCCCGGCACTTTCACGCCGCCGTATTCAGCGTACGCATACAGTTCGTCATCGGGACACTGTGCGCAGTAGGAATGCACGAAATACACATAATCCCCTTCGTCAATGCGGCCAAGCAGCTTGTGGTCGTGGTTGAACACGAGCTGGTTCCAGCCCATATGGGGCAGTTTGGCCGTGGTCGGGATTTTCGTCACTTTCCCTTCCAGAAGGCCGAGTCCCTTGGTCGGGGTGACTTCATCGCTTTCTTCAAACAAAATCTGCATGCCCAGACATATGCCGAGAAGCGGGATGTCTTTGTCTTTCACTTGTTTCAAAACGTCCGTCAGCCCGTAGTCATTGAGCCGTTTCATGGCCGCGGGAAATGCGCCAACGCCGGGGAGAATCACCCCGTCAGCCTGCAGGATTGTTTCCGGATCCCGGGTCACCACGACGTCCAGGCCCAGACGGGCCATGGCGCTTTTGACCGAGCCGAGGTTTCCAACGTTGTAGTCAATGACCGCAATCATCAGAGCACTCCCTTGGACGAGACGATTTTGTCTTTATGCGCCTCATCGATCATGACGGCTTCCTTCAGCGCCCGGGCCAGGGCTTTGAAGATGGCTTCGATGATGTGGTGGGTGTTTTTCCCGTAGTGTTCGTTCACATGGAGTGTGATGCCGGCGTTGAACGCAAACGCACGCAGGAATTCTTCAACCATCTCACTCTGGAAATTCCCGAGCAGGACGTTATCGAGCTCCACGTTGAAGACGAGGTAAGGTCGGTTGGAAATATCCAGATCCACACTCACGAGCGCTTCGTCCATCGGCATCGTGAAATGCCCGTAACGGGTGATGCCCCGGCGCTCACCGAGGGCGTCTTTGAACGCCAGTCCGAGCGCAATCCCGATGTCTTCCACACTGTGGTGGGAGTCCACATCAAGATCGCCCTTGCAGGTGAGGTCAAGGTCAAACCCGCCGTGGAATGCGAACAAGTCAAGCATGTGATTCATAAACCCCACGCCCGTATCGATCCTGGACGTGCCTTCCCCGTCCACATTGAGACTCAGGGTGATTTGGGTTTCTTTGGTGTTGCGGGAGAGTGTTGCTTTGCGCATATGTCAGTCCTCCTCAAAACGTACTTTGATGGAATTGGCATGGCCGTCGAGACCTTCGCGGTGTGCGAAGTCCATGACATCATCTTTGAATGTGGCCAGCACTTCTTTCGGATAATAACTGAACGCCGAGTGTTTCACGAAGTCATACACGCCCAGGGCGGAGTAAAACTTCGCCGTGCCCCCGGTCGGCAGCACGTGGTTCGTGCCGGACATGTAGTCGCCGAGCGGTTCCGGAGCGTAAGCACCCAGGAAGATGGAACCGGCATTCGTGATTTTTGGCAAAGCCTCGATTGGCTTGTCGATCAGGAGTTCGAGGTGTTCCGGCGCAACGTCGTTGGAGAGGCTGATGGCCTCGTCGATCGTGTCGCACAGCACCGCCCCGCCATAGTTTTTCATCGACTCGCGGATGATCCCCTCACGCGGGAGGGCGACAACCTGACGTTCGAGCTCCGCATCAACCTTGTCAATGAGTCCGGCGCAGTCGGTTAAGAGAATGGCCGAGGCAAGACGGTCATGTTCGGCCTGGCTCATCAGGTCGGCCGCGACGAATTTCGGATCCGCCGTTTCATCGGCCACGATGAGGATTTCGGATGGCCCGGCAATCATGTCGATATCGACCGCCCCGTAGCACAGCTTCTTCGCCGTGGCGACGTAAATATTGCCCGGACCAACAATCTTGTCGGCTTTCTGAATTGTGCGCGTGCCGTAGGCCGCAGCGGCCACGCCCTGCGCACCCCCGACCTTATAGATCGTGTCAATTCCGGCGACATAGGCCGCCGCCAGAATAACATCGGACACTTTTCCGTCTTCCTTGACCGGCGTAATGATAAACAGGTTTTTCACCCCGGCGAGTTTGGCCGGAATGGCGTTCATCAGCACCGTTGACGGATATGTGGCGGTTCCGCCCGGGACGTAGAGGGCCACGTTTTCGATCGGCCGCACGACCTGTCCGAGAATGACCCCGTCGTCTTTCATCATCGACCAGGATTTCTCGATTTGGTTTTTGTGGTAGGCTTCGAGCTGTTCTTTCGTGCGTTCGAGGATGTGAATGAAGTCTTTCCCGACATTCGTCACCCCGTCCATGATTTCCTGCTTGGTCGTCTGGAGATCGGCCGGACGCGTGGCTTTATAGCCGTCGAACTTCGCACAGTAGTTGTAGAGTGCACGGTCGCCGTCTTTACGGACTGTTTCGATAATGTCCAGCACGGCCGCATTGACCTCGGCCGACACCTCGCTCTTGCGGGTGTGGAGCTTGTTTTCAATATCGTTGTAGTTGCCTTTGTATGTCATTCTGTTTAACATGTGTGTTCCCCCTTCAGCGCGTTCATGAGTTTGAAGATTTCGTCTTTCTTGTATTTCAGGCTGACCTTATTGACGACCATGCGGGTCGAGATGTCGGCCACTTTCTCAATGACCCCGAGGCCGTTGGCCTTGAGGGTGGAGCCGGTTTCGACGATATCGATGATCCCGTCGGACAACCCCACGACCGGGCCGAGTTCGACCGAGCCTTCGAGCTTGATGATTTCCACGTCTTCACGCCGTGACGCAAACCACTCCTTGGCCACTTTCGGGTACTTGGAGGCGATACGCTTACGGCGGTTGAAGTCCTTCGTCTTGTATTCCGGATAGGCGGCCAGAGCGAAGTAACACTTCCCGATCTCCAGATCCAGCATTTCATAGTAATCATCAAAGTCTGATTCCATAAGCGTGTCCGCCCCGGTGAACCCGACATCGACGATACCGTGTTCAAGGAAGGTGAGCACGTCGTTGGACTTGGCAAAGATCATCTGCAGACCGTCTTTGGTTTCGATCATGAGCTCTCTTTTCTTATTGTATACGGGGTCCATGTCGAACCCCTGTTCTTCGAGCAGGCGGCACACCTGTTTTTCGATGCGTCCCTTGGTGATGGCGATTTTGATCA
>Ga0065709_1006109_pt1 | contig 36213 bp, 30 predicted proteins | sample Hoacrofraction14_2_FD_59096 | JGI IMG/M metagenome (GOLD analysis project Ga0065709, IMG submission 59096) | Hoatzin crop microbial communities from Cojedes, Venezuela, sample from fiber fraction 14 v1 | ecosystem: Host-associated > Birds > Digestive system > Esophagus > Crop | place: Venezuela...
TATATGAAGTTTGCGTGAGGTGTGAGGAAAATTTTCCCAACTCGAGCAGCGTGTGCGCGCGAGGCGAATTTGCAAGTTGTTGATACAATGATATTTAGAGGTACTTTTTCTCCTTGCGTGAGGTCATTTTTGTCCATTTTTCATATAGGTATGGTGCTGGGGCTCATTACCAGGGATTTTAAACAAACTTTTCTTGCACATTACACAACGACCTATGTATCAGTAATTTATTGGTGGCGAAGGAACGAGATAAAATGATGGCTGGCAAAAGGCCGTCAATGTAAAAACGCCGTTTTCATCTGTCAGAAATGCCGTTTTCGCCAGTCAAAAACTATGTTTTCATCAATCAAAAACATAGTTTTGGATTTCATGTCGAAGGCGGCCTCTCCTCCTCACTGGCGAGGGGGCGGAGGAAGGCGGCAGCCTTCCGGAGGGGGCGTGGATCCAAGTAGCCAAGTTCCTCGAGTTCTGTTTTAATAGTCTGAAACGGCTTCCCATACTTGGTGCAACTTCCGCTTGTGGTTAATCACCAGTAAATCGCTGGGAATCTAGAACGTGTGCAATGTGTAGGATTTTTTTCTTAAAACTTTATAGAAGCGCGCGAATAGAGACTCCAAGCCATCTTGTTCTCTTCTCACTTAATAGCAATTTTGCATGTCAACAGCACCGTGCGACCAACGAGATGGGAGTCGAATGTATAACGGTCAGTAGCAGAGAATACGGTGTAGGTGTAGTGGCGCGTGTCGAGAATATTGTTGAGGGAGAGACGCCAGACGGTGCGCTTCAGCTTCAGTTGGGCTGAAGCGGAGAGAAGACTGGCGTTCTTATGTTCGTCGGAAGTGATTTGAGAGCGAACATAGTCGTAATTGGCGCGAAGCTCGAGGCGGCTGACGGGATAGACTGCTACGGAGGCGTGGGCGCGGAGGTCATCGTAGCTGTCGTGCTGGCCCTGATAGCGAGTGAAGTGCTTGGAGAAGTTGCCGCTGAGGGTCAGTTCTGTCCATGACACAGGCGTGACCACAGCACGCAGTTCGCCATTGTAGCCTGTGCTATAGGTGGTGACGAAAACGTTTTGGCTCAGCGACTCGCTGCTGCCCCAGTTGCATCCGGCTGAGAAAGTGAGTTTGGTGGTGATTGGCAGGATGTTCTTCGAGAGGCTGATGCCAGCGTTGGCACTCTTGTAGTGACTGTCGCGGAAGATGCTGCTTGTCGTCACGCTAGTCCCATCAACGGTCTGTGAGGAAAGAACGTTGCGCTTGCCCTGTGTCCATGAGGCGTTGGAGTCGAAGGAGAAAAAGCTGAATGGAATCTGGTATTTGTAGTCAAGCGACGTGCCCCACTGCTGACTCTTGCCGATGACGCCCGATGCTGCCGACGTGCCGCTGAAAGTGTAGCGGAAGCGGAATCGAGGGTCGGCGAAGAGTTCGCTCATCGTCGTGCGCTTGTCATCGTAATACGACAGATAATTTAGGTTCATCCACCGCAGGCCGACACCCACGCTGATATATGCCTTCTGATTGGCCGACCGCCATTCGGTGCTGGGAGAGACACTTGGCGTGATGTTCCAGCCGCCCACACGCTGCCCAAGGATTTGGTTTCCCTCGCCCGTGGAAGATGGATTGGAAACGAGACTTGTCTCAATCATGCTATAGTTCGCCACCAGTCGCACGGGCAGGGCGATTCGCCACTTCTTGCCCAACTTGATATTGAACGATGTGCCATGCTCGGTGTTGACCGACGTGCTCTGTCCCTGCTGCACCGCTCCGCCGCCGCTCAGTGACGGCGCGTCAAATGTCAGGCATACCTTAGGGGCGCGGTTCATACTGATGTCAGATGTGAATGTAAGTTTGTGCCGTCCCGTGCGGACGGTGCTCCATATCGAGTTCCCTATTTTCAGCGATTTTGCCTCGCGCTGCTGCCCGTTCATCACGGTTCCTGCCCCCTCGTTGCTCGTCACGGGGCATTCGTTCTCCTCAAACTGTGCCTGCAGGCGCAACACATCCATGAGATAGCGGCTGGCGGCATTGTTCTCATAGCGCAGTTCCAGCATCGGTCGGTGGATGCTTGTCCACGGGCGGCTCTGCTCGCTGATGGCTATATTTTGGCCGTTGGCGAAATAGAGCGTCTGCGTCTCAAACGAGTTGTGCCGCTCTTCAAAAGTGTAGTCGGCGTTCACGCGGGTCTGCCTTCACCGTCACCTCCTTCAGCGCCACAGCCTTCGGAACGAGAAGCATGTTCTCCGTTCGCTTACGCTTGTCTCCCGTCAGCGATACTTCTTCCTTCTCGTAGGAGATATGCGAGAATGTCAGCGTGGCACCGTTCTTCGCTTTCGACAGGTCATAACTCAGCGCATACTCTCCCTGACTGTTCGTCGTAGCGAAGGCAAGCGTAGCCTTTCCCGACGTCACCTTCACGATGACATTGGGCACAGACTTCTGCTGCAAGTCCTTCACCGTGCCGCTCACCTCGATGGTCTGCGCACGAACAGCCACGCATATTGCTATATATGTAAGGAAGAAGAGAATCCTACGCATTGTTCTTTATTTTACTTCTAGAGGTTGATATACATTGACCACCTTCGGGATAATCATGTCGGTGGCAACAACAGACAGTTTTTCGTTGGCTGGAGGTTCGGGACCACCGGGCCACATTTCGACGATGTGCAGCTGGCTGTAAACTCCTTCGGGAATGTAGTAGTGGGGATTCTGTGCGTATTGCTTTGAGCAGAATACCTTGTTGCGCTGCTTAATGAACTTGTTTCGCTCGATGGTCTTGTAGCCGTTTTTGCTGAAATACCTCATGGGCGCATGTTTCTGCATCAGTCCGATGAGACGGAATGAGAAAATGCCGTCGTGGTCGTCAGCCTGCAGAATCATTCCCGGCAGTCCGCGCAGTTTCCAAGGGCCGAAACTCACGGCTACGTCTTCCGAATACCACGCCGTCCATGTGCGGCCGCCATACTTGCCGACAGCTTTCAGACAAGGATAGCCGCAGATGGTCATGGTATCGCTTGCCAGTGTCCAGCCGAAGTCGGGCAACGGCTCGCTGACGAAGAAGCGGTTGGGCGCAATCTTGTCAAACGAACTCACTTCGCCCTCCGGATAATTCACGAACAGCACAGGCAGATTGTATTTCCGCGCGTTCCATTCACCATACTGATAGTCGCGGTTGCTTCCTTCGCCGAAATCCTCCATCTCGTGCGGTTGAACTCCATGCACTTGGCTGCATGAGTTCCTACCACCACGGCCAGTTGCACAGAATCCGTCGTGGCCTTTCCGTCCTTGTCCTTTGTGTTTGTCACGAAGTCATAGACTGCAACAAACTGGCTCATGTCGATACTGTCTTTTGTCTGTGCCTGCATCCCGCCGGATACGGCAGCGAGGAGGGCGATGATAATCGTTCTTTTCATGTATGGCATGTCATTTACTTTTCGCGAATCAATTGGACATCACTTTATTTCCAATGGCTGATAAACGTGCGCTTTCGTCAGCAGAGGATGGCCGCCGTTGGCCAGTACGAGTTGCTGGCCGTTATGGTTGATGACACTCATGTCCGACACGCTTTCCATCATGTTAGGCACATAGTAGGTTGGTTCCTTTGCATAATAGCGGTTGCCGTATATCTTGCTCTTGAACTTCTGTAGCTTGGCATATTCCATCCGCAACACGTCGGGACGCTGCTCAGGCGCCGTTATCGGCAATGCCTCCTGCCGCAACGCTGCAAGACAGAATGTGTGCGCCTCGGACTCGGCCTTGACAATCTCCATGCAATTTCAGGGGTTGGCTCATAGCCTTCATACTCATGCGGAAAGATGAATTCGCGCACGATGGTTTGCCCATGCGCCAGTCCCGTCCACACCGTAGGCATGTGCATATACGTTTCCTGGACCTCCCTTGCCACGTCTGCTTTGGAGATCTCAGCGATATGAGTATATTCAGAGAAAGGCATCGACTTCACCACGGTCAGCCCAACCTGTACCGCTACGCTCATCTTGTCGGTGACGTCGTATCCCTCGTCGTCCTGCGTCCTGCATTCATAGTCATAGACCGCCACGAACTGAGACATGTCGATGCTGTCCTTCACTTGCGCCTTGGTACCGATGGTGATGACGAGCATAATGAAAATGGTTAGGACTCTTTTTGTGCTGATGCAATGTCTTTGCTGATTGCATTTCGAGGGGATCTTTGATTGCTTCATTGTAGTTTTGCCGAATTTTAAGTGTTGTCCGCCACTTCTGAAGTTTCTGATGCCCCAAAAATAAGAAAAAATCCGACAGAAAAGGATTTTGGTGATAGAAATTATGGAAATGTGATTTTTTAATGATTGTAAGATGTCAAGAAATGAGTTAATAAAGGTAAAAATGCAAGAGATGTGATTTACTTTAGCTTAAAAATGGCAATGTTTTCATGTCGACATTTTTGTGCTTATAACAGGATATTTCATGAGTTCAAAATCCTTTACTTCAAAGAGATTGTTGAAGATATGGTTACAAACGTTTTTCTATAGCGTAGGATTGGCTGTTGTATTTCATTTGTCGTGCTTTCGAGCATACAGAAAAGGAGGAAAGCCATCAGGCTTTCCTCCCGTGATATTATGCATAATAAGACATTAGTGCATTACTTTCATCGTCTTACCATTTACGCGGATGATATTAATACCCTTCTGCAAGGTATTGATTCTCTTGCCCGACAGGTCGTAGATAACTGTAGGATTGTCGCTAGTTCTGTTCACTTCGCTGATACCTACTGTTGTAGATTCAACGATATTGAATGTCTTCCACACTTCGGCAGCCTTGTATGCATCAACAGTGCCGGCTGGTACATTAAGCGTGATACTGCTGCGGTCGTAGTTGCCGTCATCGTCCTTGGTACCGATATTGAGGAACAGTTTGTCTGTCTCCTCGACAGCGAGCGGAGTGGTCCAGTTTACGGTGATAGTCTTGAGAGTAGTGCCGCTTTCATATCCGCCAGCGAAAGCAGCTGTGCCGATAGATGTTACGGTAGCGGGGATGTTGATGCTGGTGACGCCCAGTTCGTACATCTCGGAGAACCCGTAGTTACCGATAGCAGTAACGGTATAAGTGGCACCATTGTTCTCCACTGTCTCAGGGATTACGATGTCGCCGGTAGTAGCACTCTTGCCGTAATCGTCCATGTCGATAAATGTGGCGGTTACAGTGGTGAAATCGCTGTTGATTTCATATTTTACTTTGTCATATTCAAAACTGTTGAGAATGACATTGGAGAAATTCTTCCACACGTCGGCAGCCTTGAAAGCCTCGAGCATCTCTGCGTTTCCCGTCATAAGCACGGCACTAGAATAAGTGCTCTCGTCGAATGCATCTTCTGCCAGTGTCGGGATTTTTTCGGCCGAGGCGAAGAGCGACATGTCGACAGCCCTCAGCGATGTACATCCGGAGAAAGCCTGCGAACCGATAGTCTCGATCTTGTTTGCCAACTTGATAGATGTCAGTTCTGTACAATCCTTGAAGGCATTGGCGTCAACACCGGTGATGTAATAATAGTTGTAGTTCTCATCCACAGCCATCTTGGCGATGTACATATCACCGCTGTATTTGGTTTCCGACTGATAGACGTAACATTTGCCGAAGTCCCATACCTCGACGGGCGACTCCACAACTCTGTATACGATACCCTCGTAGGTGAAAGTAGTCACACTTTCATCATCGGCCATGACACACACAGGCAGCATCAGCGCGAAGATTGATGCTACCACGCTTCTTAAAGTAAAATTTTTCATTTGCAGTAATGTTGTTATAATTAATATTTGATTTACTATCGCTCTCAAAAGCGGTGCAAAATTAATCTTTTTATCACAATCAGGCAAATAAAATTGTGATAAAAATTACTGCAAAACGGCAAAATACCCATTTTTAGGTATCACTTCTGCTGCTAAATTTTCTTTTCGAAATGCTGATAGTCCTTCAGGCTCCTCCAGCTGCCGCCCCAGCTGAATCCGTGTTTGATGAAGAGCTTATAACAGAGGTCATCATTCGTAATCTTATACGAGAATTTCTTCGAACGGTTGGTATACGCCTTCGCGGTGGAAGGCTGTATATACGTCGTGCCGTTCTTTCTCACCTTCACGTAAGGGTTGTACAGCGGATTGATGTCGACAGCCAGACCGTAACCATGCTTCGATATCCTCTTGCTGCCAGCCACCTGCCGGTAACAGAAAGCGCAACTGTTGTTGGCCCTCATCGAAGTCTCGTCATCAGCATTGTATTCGTCGATAAGCACCATGCGCTCTATCGGGTATTTGTTGTCGAAGAGTTCACGGAAGATCTGCGTCAGGTCGTCGGCTATCCTCCTGTCGCACACCATCTCACCGAGAAGGATTCTTCCCTTGATGTCGTAGTGCAACACTTTGATATAACGCAGATTGCCGAGCGGTATGCTGCAGCCCTGCGGATATGACTTGCCCTTCATCCTCCGGAAAATTTCATCACTTATCTTTTCGGCCTTGAAACAGTTGGCGATGCCGAAAGAACTGACTTCTTTCATGCTCACTTCCGTTCCGGCCTTCCAAGTGTCGAATACAGATGATTTTTTCTTGACTGTTTGTTGGGCGTTAACATACGCTGATATCCCTGACAAGACGGCGACGAGGAATATGGTCACTATCAAAGCCGATATGTTATTTCTTTTCTTCATTCGTCAAGGCTATATCATCATTTGCCAGTAAGAACATAAGTCTTTCCTGCTTCAGTATTCAGATCATACAGATACGATTTCGGCAGCGAGAAGTTTATCTTCTTCTTGTCGGTGTCATTATTTATCATCTTACCGTTTCCAGGCAGAATGAAGAGATGATTCGGATTTTCGCCCTTAGCCTTCACCATACCATCACCCTTGAGAACACTGTTCGACCGCAGTCTGCAGTTGCCTCCGAGACGTGATTTGATGACGAGCCGTTGCACCTTTCCTCTGCTCCATTTGATGTCAATCTCGAAACCTCCGCGCGCCACCAGTCCGGTGATTTCACCCTCGGGCCATACGTCGGGGAGAGCCGGAAGAATATATATGAATCCGTCGTAGCTCTGCATCAGCATCTCGGCGATGCCGGCCGCGCAACCGAAATTACCGTCAATCTGGAATGGGGGATGGGCATCGAAGAGATTGGGATAAGTACCGCTTCTCTTCTTGTTAGTGCCGTATGCGAGGAAGTGATCCTCACTGAGTCTCAGCTGGTTGGTGATAAGCCTGTAGGCATGGTTGCCGTCGAGGAAACGAGCCCAGAAGCACACTTTCCATCCCATGCTCCATCCCGTAGCCTCATCACCGCGGTGGATGAGAGATACCCGTGCCGCGTCGAAGAGTTCGGGAGTGCGGTAGGGAGATATCTGATTGCTGGGGAAGAGTCCGTAGAGATGCGACACATGACGATGCTGGTCGTAGGGATCGTCGAGATCGTCCATCCATTCCTGTAACTGTCCCCAGTGTCCGATCTGCATCGGGGGAAGTTGGGCGAGCTGAGTGCGCAGAGTGTCGAGGAACGATGTCTTGCTTTGCAGCCATGCCGCATCGTCTTTGCCCAGGATACCGGCTGCGAAGATCACATTGTTGTATAGTTCGCCCACCAGCATATTGTCCATCGTCACACCGGCCGCGGTGTTTGCTGAATATCCCTTGGGAGTGTTCTCGGGAGAAACACTCGGGCAGACCACCAGCCATCCGTGTTTCGGTTCTTTTACCAGAGTCTGAGTGAAGAAGCGTGCGGCTCCTTCCATCTGCGGATATACATCCCGAAGGAAGTTCTTGTCGCCGGTATACAGATAGTGGTTCCACAGATGATGGCTCATCCATGCGCCACCGGTCTGCCACATACCGGAGGGAGCCCTGTCGATACCGCCTGTCACTCTCCAGATGTCGGTATTGTGATGCAGCACCCATCCGTCGGCACCATACATCACCCGAGCCGACTCATGACCGGTCTCGCTCACTTCACGGATGAGACGGAACAGGGGTTCGTTGAGCTCGGGAAGATTGGTGACATCAGCCGGCCAGTAGTTCATCTCGAGATTGATATTCGTGGTATACTTGGAGTCCCAGCTGGGCAGCATCTTTTCGTTCCAGATACCTTGCAGATTGGCCGGCTGAGTGCCGGGCATGGAACTGCAGATAAGGAGATAACGGCCGAACTCGTAGTAAGTGGCCACCAGATGGTTGTCTTTATTCTTTTCGAAGTCGATGATGCGTCGCAGCGTCGTCTTGTCGGAATACTTGTCGCTTCCGAGAGTCAGCCTCGAACGGTTGAAGTATTTCTGATATATCTTCTCGTGATTATCTTTCGAGTACTGATAATCTTGATTCATGGCAGTGCTGAGAAACTTTGCCACGCGAGCCTCCTCGTCACCGCTTATATCATTATAATTATTGAAATTGGTGGCGATGGCGACATACAGAACCACTTCGTCGGCATTCTGGATTGTCACCGTACCGTCGCGATACCCTCTCGTTCCGCCGGTATTCTTCGCGGCGAGACGTCCTTCGAAGCGCACCTTGCCCTTCAGTTTTTCATGTGTTGCGGTTACTCCCTTAAGATAGACATAAGGATTTTTCGCATCCTCGGTGCCACAACCGGTGAGAGCATCCTGATGAGGAGTGGTGAAATGAGCGCATAGAGATATCGACGCTTTCTTGTCTGCCGTGATTCTCATCGTCATCACATTATTCGCGAAATTGGTGATTATCTCGCGTGTGTAGTTTATGCCGTTGCAGTTGTATCTTACTATGGCGCGTGCCGAATCGAGCGACAGCTCGCGATAATAATCAGTATATTTCTGGTGATCGGGGAAACTGACGTACAGGTCGCCGAACGGTTGGTAGGGCATTCCCCAGTTGGTCGCCGACATCACCTTCGCGGTAGCCATATCCTGCGCCTCCTTGTATTTACCGTCGAAGACGAGCTGGCGGATTACGGGCAGAGCCTTGAGAGCTTCGGGATTGGCATTCGCGTTGGGCTGTCCGGCCCAGATCGTTTCCTCGTTGAGGGCAATTCGTTCCATTGTCGGATTTCCGAACACCATCGCTCCGATGCGGCCGTTGCCGAGGGGAAGGGCGTCGGTCCATACCTCCGAGGGATAGTCATACCACAGCTTGTATTCTGTCTTGGCGCATCCAGACAGCGTCATCAGCAGTGTCGCCAACAGTAAAATATGTCTTTTCATCGTCATTTGTCTTTATTGTTATTTGATTATTGATCGCAGCAATTCGGGTGTTTCGACAGTCACCTTGCTCTCGTCGAGTTTTGTACGGTCGAGTCCGAACACGTCGATAAAGAAATCATACACCGCCTGGCGCTTGTTCGGGCCGAAGTCGTGACGCTCGTTGGCGAGATGCACATTTCTCACCTTCTCCTTGGCATCGTAAAAACCGTATACCCTCTGAAGGTAAGGAAACTCCAGCTCCGGAACGCTCGATGTCCAGTCGCCGCCATCGCTTACGATGAGCATCGGATTAGGGGCGAAGCATGCGGCAAGTTCGGGATTGCATGTCCCTCCGCAGGAAGACTGTACCGGCATACCGCTCTCGCAGGGGCATCCCCCGTCGAAATGACTGGCAAGATTGACAGTCGGGGCAGCTGCTGTAAAACGATTGTCGATGACGGTGAGAAGAATAGTGTGGGTGCCTCCTCCCGACCCGCCGTTGACACCGACTCTTGTTTTGTCCACGTCCTTGCGGTTGTTCCACATATAGTCGAGGAGCCGGAGTGCGAAGGCAGCCTGCATGCGGTGGGCACGGCTCGTCTCATGCTTTTCGACCTCATCTTTCGACTGCCCCCAGGCGTAGAGGTCGAAGTCGACGCAGATGGCTCCCATGCGGGCCAGGGTGGCGAGTCTCGTCTGTTCGTCTGCTCTTTCCCTTCCTGGCGACCAGTGGCCGTCAGGACAGATGATGAGAGGATGCTTCCCCTTCTTCGCCGGGGTGTAAATCGTTCCGAAGACATGCTGGCCCGGTGTCATCTCTATCGCGATATTCTGCATCGTATATCCGTCGTGTTTCCTTACTTTCGACAGTATCGGTTTGGCGTCTTTCACGCAGGAGTCAAGGAGGGCGTCGATACCGAGACGCTGTCTTACCTCTTTGCGCAACCGATTACGGCGCTTTTCCCATGTCTGCTTGTCATTATATAATGTCGAGAGATAGTCGAGCATCTTTTCCCCTTCCTCTACGTGGCGGCGGGGGTATTCGTAGGGCTTGATCTTATATAATTTGTCGCTCTGCTTCCACCAGTTCCAGTCGAAATACTTGCAGATATTGTTAAGCGACTCTTCAAGCGAGTATGCCCGAATCCTGAACTGCGCGTAGGGCAGTTTTACTCCGGCGGTATCCACATTGTATTTGAATTTCACTCCGTACTGCTTTTGAAGATCTTGCATCACGTCGCTGACAGGGCGGGTGAAATGGTCTTCATAGGTCTGTGCTGCCGATTCGCACAATGGCATGATCGCAACGAGCACGGAGGATAATACTACTCTGATCTTTTTCATATCTTGTATCTTTTTGTCACTTAATTTCAAACGAGCACTATTTGTCTTTGACGAAACGGAATTCATAATTGCCTGACGCTGAGAGAATGTCCTTCTCGTTATCTCCATCATATAATTTGTATCCTTTAGGAGCGTGTATAGACAATTTGGTTCCGACAGGCACTTGCACATTATATATCACATCGCCGCTGTCGTCTTTCTCCCACTTGGCGCAGATCTTGCCGTAAGCCCCTTCTGTTGAGGCTTTCACCCACTTCAGATCTCCTACGATATCTGGATGGAACTCTATCTCGCTACCCCGCGGATCGATACCTGCGAGCGAAGTGAAAAACAGTTCGTCGATATGCCCCATCATGAAATGATTCTGCGACGCTCCCTGCCGCGGATCCCACTGTTCGGTAAGTGTCGTCGCTCCTTGTCTTATCTGAAAACCGTATCCCGGCACGTCGTCATGATCGAGCATCTTGTAGAGTAGTTCGTTTTCTCCGAAGCGGTCGAGAGCTTTGAAGAGGAAGTGATTGCCGATATCACCGGTTGTGAGCCGGCAACCGTGATCGAGGATGTCTTTCTTGAGATTCGCGATTACGGAATCACGATCGTTCTTTTTGTTCATACCCATCATCAGAGCGATGGCGTTCGACGTCTGGCTTCCGGTGCCGTATTGATGTGTGTCGGCATGATAGAACTTATTGTTGAAGCTGTCTCTTATCTTATCGGCGAGCGATGTGTAATGCCCGTCTTTTTCTGTGTCGCCGATTACTCTTGACGCAAGAGCGACGAGGGTAGTCCAATAGTAGTAGTGGGCGGTGGCGACGAGCGATGTCGGAGTGTTCTTCGAGAATCCCGCTCTCCCCGGTCCGTAGTCATACCAGTCGCCGAGTCCGAAGTCGAGGATATCGTTTTCGGCTTTTGTCGAGAGATAGTCGACATAGCGGCACATGTTGTCATAATATTTCTTTATCAGATAGTCGTCGCCGTAGTACTTATAGTAGAGGATAGGAAGATATACTACAGCGCCTCCCCATTCTGGCGATTCTCTGAAGGGGTCGAGCCATTTGCCTTTGAATATCACGTATTCGGGAGCTGTGGTAGGCATACCGCCGTTATCCCACTGAGCATCGGAGATGTTCTGCATCGTCTGTTGGAGGAACGGAGCCAGATCGTAGTTCATTATGAGCCCCTGCCCGTTGAGATAGTCCTGTTCGAGCCATCCCAGTTTTTCCCTCGCCGGACAGTCGGTGAAGACACTCTGCATATTACTCCTTACGGCTCTGTTGATCAGCCGGTGTGTCTTGTTGATTCGTTCATTGCTGCACTCGAACGAAGATATGTCGGGAGCGGAATTATAGATGAAACAACTCTGCACGTCAGTTATCAGAGGCATTTGCCGGCTATCGTCATCGCCTTTCCCTGTCGGATCATATCCGGCGCCGTCGATTTCGATGTATCGGAAACTATAGTAAGAGAATCGCGGATGCCATATCTCCTCCTCTCCGCCGCCTTTGAGAGTATAGAGATAATAATGCTTGCTTCCCGTCTGTTTCTGATTCACCAGACCGTTGTCTTTGAGTGTTTCCCCCACCCATATCTTCACTTGTTGTCCGCGTTGTCCTTTTACCTTTATCTTAGGGAATCCGGCGAGATTCTGACCCATATCGAAGACGAGCGTGTCTTTGCGATTTCTGTCGACACTCTTTACTCCGAAGCTCTCCATGATCTTCACCGGCCGGGCGATCTGCGGCCGGAGTTTTCCCTTCGGAGATTCCTGTATCACGACGGGATGCCATCTGTCGGGCTGCTCCATCCTGGCATCGTAATCCTCGCCGCCGTAGATGGTATTGAAGGTGATCGGACTGAGGGCATACTTCCATGAAGAGTCGCTCACGATCCTCTCCTGCGAGATGTTGCCTCTCTTGTCTTTGAGGTATATCGTAAGAGCGAAGCGCAGGGTGGGGGGACCGAAACTTACGAGCATCTTCTTGTATCTCTCGCCCTGCACATTATAAAATCCGTTGCCGAGCAATACCTCTATTTCGTTGGAACCCTTGCTGATAAGTGATGTGACATCGTAGGTGTTGTAGAATACCGACTTGTCGTAATCGCTCCAGAGAGGAGTCATCACAGCATCGGAAACAGCCCGGCCGTTGATCTTCAGTTCATTGAATCCCAGTCCGCAGATATTCACGAATGCCGCTACGATATTCTTTTTTCTTTCGTCGAAACGTTTGGAGAGATATATGCTCCGTCGAGACATCGAATCAGCTTTCGCCCAAGCCTCTTTCACCTCAGGCTTTTTCAGCGTCTCGCCGGTGAAATTGCGCCCTTCGGGGATGTTTGCATCTTTCTGGCTGACGGCACCGATCCAGCGGGCGTCACCGAAAGCATCGTCGGCAGACTGAATGAAAATCGTGTCGGGCGAGCTCCAATCCGATGTGTTGCCGTTCTCATCCCAGATTCTCACCCGCCAGGAAAAGGGAACACCCGGATTAATTTTTGACTGTTCTAAAAATATTTTTTGAGTGCACTCAGAATTTATTTTGCCCGTAGTGAAAATAATTCCGCCCGTGATGATGCTCTTTCCTTCTATCTCGTAAGCCGTCTGCCGGGCACCGTTGTAGTCTGCCTCCAACTGCCATCCGACGTAGGGCTTCTCGTCTCCGTCGAGCACCACGGTGCCGGAGCGGAGCATACAAGTGGTCTTGGCGATTCTGATCTTAGATGTGGATGCGATGACTTTAGCTTCCGTCGAAACCAACAGAAGGAAAACGAGTATCGCTATATGTATTATTTTTTTTCGCACGTGACGGTTCTTGGTTTTATTCTTGTAATGATCCTTCTATCTTTTGAAGAGTGTCGGAATGGGCTATGCGTTTTCCGTCGGAGAAGATGCTCAATCCCTTACCGTTGTGATATTTGCTGCCGTCCTTATCCCATACGATGCAGATATTATGGCCATGGTAGAGCACGTTGTCGAGACAGAACCAATCCCATCGGCCGTCGGGAATGAGGGGATTCACCACCACCTTGTCGCCGGTTTCCGGGCGCAGCCCTACCAGCCCGCTGATAATAAGGTCGCAGAAGGTAGAATGATTATAATAACGGCTTCTCTCCTGATCGCCTTTCAGCCAGTATCCGGTGGTCTCGTCGAGATATTCACCTATATAGGGAAGACCTCTGTGCGACTGGCTCTGCACATATTTCTCCATCTCGGCGAAATACAGACTGTCGCCGACGATAGGGTCGGAATAGTCGTTGATGTAATTCGCCATTGCGGTGAGAGTCTGCGATGTGGCAAACGGCCATACAGCACCGTCCCACTCACATTTGCCTGTTCCGTGGGTGCGGAAGAGAGGATGACGGCGCTCGGCCGTAGTCTGTCCGTAGGGGGCTGAAAATCCCTTGCTGTCGGCAGCCTGAAGCCATGCTTTCGAAAATTCTCTGTTGTCGTCGGGAAGATCGAAATACCATGGCAGAAAACCGATCGCTTCGCGGACATTCGACGACGAGTCTTTACGGAGAGTCTCGAAGAATTCCTGCTTTTGGTTCCACAAACGGCTCTGCACTAGCTGTTTGATGGTGTCGGCCTTCAGCTTGTAGTCGTTACTTTTCTTCTCGTCTCCCGCAAGAGAAAAGATATTCGAAAGGGCGAGAGCGTTACCATACATATAAGAATTTATCGACGGTCGGGCGTATTTCTTTCTTCTTCCTCCGCTGATAGTCTCTTCCATGGCATCCTGCACGTCGGCCTGCCAGAAGAGCGTCGGTCTGCCATTCTCCTGCCAGCGATGTGTGGCGTCCCACTGCAGATATTCATCCTCGAGGATGTCTTTCATTCCGACAATCCACTCCTTGCGGCCGTCTACAAGATAACGATCCCAGAGGGAGGCGGCGATCCAGCTGCTGTAGTTGGGCAGTTTCTCCATCGGTTTTCCGTCGTTGCCATAAAACCATGTATGCATTATCTGGTCGAGGTATTGCGGATTGCGGAGCCATCTGCTCTCGTGGATATGATGTCCCACGGCAGATGAAATGAGATTGTGTTTGTCAGCATAACTGCGGTTGACGAGAAATTCCGTCATCGCATATCCGACGGGGGTGGTTTTGATATGCTTGCGGAGCGTCCACCACCGATAGTAATACATTTGTTCGAAGTTTTTCTGAGGGCATTCGAAGAGAGGGATATTCTCCTGCATCCACTGCCAAGCCTCGCTGTTAGGAATCGCCTGCACGATATTCTCATCCTCCATCGTGTTGAAATAGTCGACATAATGCTTGAAATCGTCATATCTGAGAATCGCGCTTGCGGCGTTTTCATCTACCGAACGGGTTTTGAAATTCGCTATGCGGAACACAGCCTCTTCATCGTTTCCGCCTGCATCATCGAGGATTCCGTCCCAGTCGGCAGGCGTATCGATAGTGGGATACAGTCTCTCGCTGCCTGTGCGCATCATGATTCTCTCGATAGAGTGCACGGGCGAGTAGAACATCCTCTGGCCTGCTTTCTTGCCGTCAACGAAAACCTCTATCATGCGGCGGCTCACCGACAGATGCGCTTCGATATGGTAAGTCCGGCCTGGTTCGTATTTCTTTATCAGCGTGCCATATCTCGCTCCTCCCTTTGCTCTGAAAATTCCATCGGCAGTCATTTCCAAGCGTGAGCAAGCCATCCCCTTGTCGTCGAGAAATTCTATCTGCAGAAGACCCTTGTCGTTCTGATCCGCCCGTATGTCGAATTCAGCTACCAGTTCTTTCGTGGCAGGAATCTTTCTCTCCACCCTGGCGTAGTCAAATTTGTCAGCATCGCTGAGCACCAGCCATTTTCCGTCGATACTCACCGGGGCCTCTATCGGGGAGTAGATATTCCATTGTTTGAGTTCGGAGATATCCCGGTATCTGCCGAAATCGTCGTCGGCATGGCTGTGGGCGTCGGTGACGACAGGAACAGGGATGCGGCATTCCCACATGTCTTCTTTGTTCATGCTGTATGTGAGCCACATATCTCCGTCTTCGGGTTCTCCGTTGCCTTCCTGTATTCCTCTGACATACTGCGGCCCGAACGACTTATAGTTTCCTCCGTATCTCATCGGGGGCACTTCGCCGCAAACGAGATTGAGAGTGGTGTATTCCAGTCCGTCGCTGCTGAGCGAGATTGCCAGCGGCCATCTGAATTCCGACGGGTTATAGACTGTGGCGTAGGTGCCGTCAGACAACCGCTGTCCCCAGATCTTTGCATTGCTGTTGACGAATCCTGCAGCTCTTTCCACAGAATCTCTCCAGTGTTCTCCTCCGTCGAGGCTTACCGATGTGAGAGCGTGCTTCCAGAGGGCGACGACTTTTCCGTCGGGCAGAGTGTAGTCGTTATAGGCTTTATATTCTTTGTTCAGAGGTATGAGAGGATCGTCGCGATCGGCCTCTTCCACCCACTGCATGCGGATACGGGGATTGGCGAGCATTTCCTCGCAAGCCTTCCTCACCCACTTGCTTGCTTTTCGGTAATTGGGGAAGTCGGTGTTCTTCTCATTGAAACCGTGGTTGTAGTAGATGAAATATATCGGTCCGAACGAACCGTCTTCCTTTATCTCCCTTACCACTCTTCCGATGCCGTTGCCGTCGTTGTTATGATCTTTCTTGTTGAGGCATACTCCGTAAGCTCCGACAGCCAGAAGATGATTGTCTTTGGAAACATAGAATCCCATGCGCTGATGCATTACGGCGATAAGATTATGGGCCTCGCCTTCCACTCCTTCTTTTCTGAATCCTTCGGGCACTCTGTATTCAGGGAAGATCACCCGGGGATTGCTCCACCGGTATCCGTCTTTGGATGTCATAAGCAGAGTGCGTGACGGCGGCACCTGCTCGTCTTTCTCGTCGGAGAGATAATGAAGATAGAACGAACCCTTCCAATATGCCATCATTGGTTGGTGGTTATACGTCCATCCCATGCCGTTGGCTTCCGACGGATGTTCGCGGTTGGCTCTCATTATCTGGATGTTGTGCACTCCGACAACAGGCGAGAGACCGCCGTCATGACGTGTGGGGTAGGAGAGAGTAGTGCCGGTATATCTCACCTTTTCTTCGTGTGTTACAACACCAGTATCGATATCACTACTTTGCGCAGTGATACCGACAGCATAAATCAGGAGAATTCCTGACAGTATGATATGTCGCAGATCCAATCGTCTCATCTCTTTTACTGTTTTAAGGCTTTTTCTTCTGTCCGGCAGCAATCAGCTGTTTCACTATCTTCGCCGGAACCATGCATATCGTGCCGTGTTTGTGGAGGGGCGGCACACTGACTCTGTCGGACTGATCCTCTATCGTTATAAAATCCTTGGTAAAATATCCCCCGAAATCCTTCGTGCGATATCTGTCGCAATAGATGATATAACCGTCTTTCACTTTCGCCACGTTGGGACCTTCGCAGAATTCCGGAGTAAACGGTTCGGAAGGAGCAGACCATGGTCCGTGGGGGTCGGTGGCGAAAAAAATCTTGAGATTACGGTTGGGGCGGGTGTTGTCCTTCAGGACCATCACATAATCCTTCCTGCCTTTTTTTATTATCTGCGCGTCGATGCAACTGAAACCGGGATCGAAGAGCAACTTGCCTTTGCTGAACGTCCGGAAGTCTTTCGTGGTGGAATAAAACAGACGATGATTGTTGTTCACGTCTTCGATGCCGAGGTCGAACTTGTTGGGGATGCACGACGCCCAGACGACCATCGCCTCGTCTCTCTCGTCATCGTAGAACCATTCCGGAGCCCATACATTCACCGTAGTGGTGTCTTCCATCACCTCAATGAACCGCTCGTCGGACCAGTGAATCAGATCCTTGCTCTCCGAATATCCGAATCCGCGGTCACCACGCCAGCTGCTCGTCCATACGAGATGGAAAGTGCCGTCGGAAGTGCGGAGGAGCGACGGGTCACGCATTACTTTCTGTGTTCCCACGCAAGGAGTGAGCCACGTTCCGGGGATGCTGTCCCAATGACGTCCGTCTGAACTGTAGAGATAACGGAGACCTTCTGTCGCCGGCTCGTGGAAAGATGTGAAGATATACATATCTTTCGTTCCGGCACACGACTGTAGCAGTGCGAATACAAACAGTATGGATATTATTTTTTTCATATCAATTTTTAAGGAGTAAAACTATCGGATGCCCTTCATGGCCTTCCTTTGTTATAAAGACGAAAAAAAGGATGGCTTGTAACCATCCTTGCGGGTTTATGTCGTTTAGCTTTTAATCTTTTTCTATGAGAGCTACAGCGTATGCCGAAATACCCTCTTCCCTGCCGGTAAATCCTAGTTTCTCGGTTGTCGTCGCCTTGATGGAAATATTTTCCTCGTCGGTGTCCATCACTTCGGCGAGACAGGCTTTCATCGCGGGGATATGTGGATTTATCTTCGGCCGTTCGGCGCAGACCGTAGCATCGATGTTGCTTACATAAAATCCTTTCTCCTCGCGGATGAGATCGACAACTTTTCTTAAGAGAATCTTACTGTCGACATTCAGAAAATCATCGGAAGTGTCGGGGAAGTGATATCCGATATCCCTCATGTTGGCGGCTCCGAGCAAAGCATCGCAGATGGCATGGATGAGTACATCCGCATCGCTGTGACCAAGCAGGCCGAGGGTGTGGGGGATCTTTATCCCGCCGAGCCATAAGTCACGGCCCTCCACAAGTTTGTGGACATCGTAACCCATGCCGACTCTTATTCTCGGGGACCTGCGCTTGTCTTGTTCCATAACCTTTTACTTCTTAAACAAGTCTTTGATTCCGTCCATATCGAAACTGAGAGAGAAACGCAGCGTCTGATCCAGAGGATTGCTCTTCGCTGTCGCAATGATATAGTTTACATCCAATGCGAAGACACTCATTTTGAAACCGGCTCCGAGAGTGAAGTATTTCAGATTACCTTTGCTTTCCGACTGATGATGATAACCGGCACGAACGGCAAACTGCTCATGATACATATACTCGGCACCCACGCTCCATCTGATTTCCTCCAACTCTTCCTTGAATCCGCCAGGAGCATCTGAAAAACTCTTGAAGATACCCGCGATAGGGGAGAGATCGTAATAATCCTTCTGCTTGCGCACCTCGAAATCCTCGGTCGACTCATCGTCTTCCTGCTGGGGAACTGTCGGGATAAGATATTTGTTGGCATCGGCAGCAATCATGAATTTGTTGTATTCGTCGACGGGTATCGTGAGAGCCGCGCCGAGACGCATATTGGTGGGGATGAACTCACTGTTGTCATCGCCTCCGAATTTGATCTTGCTACCGATATTGCTGATGTCAAGACCGAGACCGAGCATACACTCGCGGTCTCCGATCATCGGGTATGACTGGTAGTAGCAGGCAACATCAGCGGCAAAGGCGCTACCGGGAGATGTGTCGGACGTGTAATCGTAAGTAAGATCGGAGTAAATCCATCTTACCGCAGCTCCGATAGAGAACTGTTCGCTGAGCATCAGCGACGCTCCCACGTCGATCGACATTTCGTAAGGATTGATCGTCATCGAGTTGTCATCAAGCGAAGTGTATACCTCTCCCAGGGAGAAATATCTCAAAGACCCGCTGACTGCAGCATAGTCGCCAAGTCTGTAGTATCCGGTGATGTTTGCGAGGTCGATATCGCTGACGAGTTGTCTCAACCATGGTGTGTAGTTGATCGCCACTCCTGCCCTGCTGATGCAGAAAGGATATTTCGCCGGATTCCAGTACTGTGAGTGGACGTCAGGGTCGGTGGCTGCACCGATATCTCCCAAACCGCCGCCTCGGGCGTCCGGGGCGATACTCTGCGATGTCACCGAGTTGTACTCCGGATTGAATATATCTTCTTTCTGAGCCGAGGCCGTGACCGCGGCGAATATCAATCCTGCTATGGTTATTATTTTTCTTTTCATACGTATAAATAACTCGTTTGCCCTTTAATTATTGTTTATGACGATGAGTTTGTTGGCCTTTGAAGCCATTTTACTGCCGTTGCAGCTTATTCTTACTCTATATAGATATACCCCGGTCTGGAGCTTAGCGCCACTTGCTGTGGTGAGATTCCATTCTATAGTCGAGGTGTTTGTGGCGGGTGTGTCCGAGGTCTCCATCCTGTACAGCTGTCTTCCGCCCATATCAAAGATGCTCAGCTCGATGTCGATATCGCTTCCGGCCCTGTTGTGGTTTATTATGAATGTGGTGGAGGTTGATGCAGGATTCTTCGTGCAGCTAACGCTGAAAATATCCGGCGTGAGATTATCTACCACTTCGAAATCCAATTCCGCGGTGGATGAGTTGTTCAGAATATCCCATGCCCTGAATTTTAACTTATGAGTGCCCTGCGACAGTTCGGGGATGCTGTATCCGACGGTACCGGACTGGTATGTTCCGAAGTCGTAAGCGAAGTAGTCGTTCAGGTTGTATGTCTGGTTTACGTCGTCATCGATGACGAGCTGCAGGTCGTGACCTATTCCGCTGCCTGCGGCATTGATACCGTCTTTGTCGAAGATCTCCGCCACGAAGTACGGTGTCGAATTCGTCTTTCCTCCGTTTACGAATGACGGGGAGTTGAGGTAACAATATATCGACGGACCGATAGAGTCGGTATTGTTGGATGCCGTTCCGTTGAAAGAGACGCTCTCGGTATATCCTCCGGCCGATTCGCTGTTGTCTTCATTCAGTGCGTAGAGGTTGATGGCTCCTGCTCCGTCGCTGTAACTGATATCGCGTGGAACTGCGAACGTGATAGAAAATCTTCCGTTTTTCACGCTGTCGCTTCCGCTGTAGATTGTATTCGGACGGTCGTAATAGGTAAATAATGTGTCGTCCAACTGTGCGTTGTTCTTGCACGTAATCAACTGTTCGGCATCTCTGACGAGAGCAGTGAGGATACCGTTGAAGTCAGATACTTCCGTACTGTTTCTCTCGATATGGCCGCTCAGTCTTACTGTCGATCCGGCCTTCATCTGTGTTATTGTCGAACTTGCCGGGATGCCGTTGATACTGTCGATTACGGCGTCGATGGTGGGGTAGGCGAGACAAAGTGCCGGGTCACCGAGCAAAGAGAACTGCAGTTTGTTGGCAGATGCGTCGGTGCCGAGGGTCACCAGTTCGTTTTTCGCCAGTCTCATTGCTTCACCGATGCTTATTCTTTGTCCGTCGGATTCTCCTAAGACATATTTTGTATATGCCTTGTTCATCGTCTCGTTGTTGCTTGCATATACCGTACGTGTGGTGCCGTAGAATGCGACAGCGCCTCCGGTAGCGTTCAGCATAGCTGTTTCACCGATTGTCTCCACAGTCCCGTCAAACGGCATGATGTCGCATGATGCAGTCACCCAGAGAGGAAGCCGCATGGATGAGGATGTCTCGAAGTCTTCTATGGTGAGGACATACTCATGCGACATGGAGTTGGCGGCGCCATGACCGGTATAGTTCATAATGAGGGCTCCGTTTTTCATCTGAGCCTTCAGGAGAGTCTCTATTTCGGGATATCTGTTTCCTGTGGATGTCGAAGTGAGATTATATGCATCCCACATCACTCTTTTAACGACGAGTTCCGGATGCATTGCCTCGGCGATTTCAGCCACTCTTTCGGCAGCCACCATGTGTAGATTCTGCGAGCGGTCGTCTTCGATTCCGTCATCACCCATCACGCAGATTGTGTTCTGCCAGCTGCCGGCATAGTCGTTATTCCGATAGGCGATAGTCTTGTCGACAATGATTTTCGCCTGTGCTTCGGTGGTCACCGGGAACCGGCCTACTGCTACATCGGGCTTGTCTGTTTTCTTGCTGCTGCTGGCGTTGACACCCTCTCCGTCGTCGAGATAACAGAAGTATCCGTCGTCGAGGTAGCAGTTTACATGACTGAGGGAATTCTCGCTTTCATAAACCAGAAGATAGTCGTCGGGCGACTCACCCTTCAGCGAACTGGTATTCATCCTGTTGTCCCATACACCGTCTCCGAAGAGGATAAGGTATTTGGGCATCTCTTCCTGCGTCTCGGCCTTGTCGTAGAGCAGTTTCATATATCTGCGATAGGCATTAGCGTCGGGAGTTCCGCTTGAAAACTCATTGAAAAGTTCGTCGGCAGGAACTATTCTCACGCTCATTCCGTCTTTTTCCTCGTGTAGAGTTTTCAGTCTTTCAGCCTGTTTGAGAAGTTTCTGGGATGTGGGTATGATAATCACCATGTCGACCGGTTCGTCGGCATGATGGTTCTGATTCGTTATATTATATACGTATGTGGGAGCGGGGAATGTCTGTGTCGATAGCTGTGGCTCTCTTCTCGGAGTGTCGAAGTAGAGTGATATGTAATCGAGATGTACGTTCCCTCCGCTTGTCTCGGTGAGTTTGACAGTGTTGGACGCCTGGAGGTTGCTTACGTTGAAGCTTTTTGTCAGTTCCAAGGCCGCCGTATGGCTGTCGGGGGTCTTCGTAAATGATATTGTGGATAAGGTGGAGTCGTTAAGTTGCACTTCCACTTTAGAAATTGCATCGGCAGTAAGGCAGATAGTCAGTTTGCCGTTTTTGGTAAGCCCCGGGGTATCGAGAGAATATGTCTTGGATGATCCTGCTGTGAATGCATAGCTGTCGTATAGATTGCATCCACCCTGATACCATGCGAAGTCGTCTACTTCATAGAGAGTGTGATAATAGTCTCCCGAGGGATAGAACGAACTTACGAATGTAGCGCTATCCACTTTAGCTGGGTCGGAGTCGCTTTCTGTGATGAAATAGCAACCGTAGTCGGCGTATGGATTTCTTGTGCGGGAAGTCGTGGTTGCCGAGCTCCATGATACCGGTCCTTGTGCGAAGAAAAGTCTTTTCCCGTTGATCTCGCATGTCGGCACTTCCTTGAGGTCGTCGGTGTCGATAAGGTAGCTTTCGGTCAGTATCTCCTTCTGGCGTGCACCCCCGTATCCGTAGATTTTAACCTTGCTCAAGTCTGAGAATCCAGCCTTCCTTACCACGTCGGATGTAAGCTGGTACACTCCGCTCTCAGGAACACTAATCTTAGCCCATGTTCCGGAGTCGAGCACCGAGTTTGCGGCGTATCTGCCTTCGGCAAGAGAACTCGTTCTGAGTTGCGCTGTCTTCTTAGCTTTGGCGGTCGATGCTTTGGGTGTGGAGTTGAGACGCAGCATAAAACTGACGAGTTTCTGGTATTTCCCGTTGCGCAGAACGAAAGGATAGAAGGCGATGTCGAGCACTGCCTTTTTTCTGTCGAGGGTGATATATTGCTCGATTTCCGGCAGCTCGCGGAAGCTGATCTCTTCATGCGAGATGAGGCTGGCGATATCCCTTTCCGCCACATTGATGAATTCCGGATATTCGATGCTCACGTTGTATGTCGAGTCTTGATAATTGTCAGGCAGGGCGAACTGGTGGCTGAAATACGGCAGTACGCTGTCTATCCTCACCTCATCCGAAGTGAGATTGAAGAACTGCTGTGCTCGGGCAATCTTTGCTATTGATACCAACAGTATCGCTATTATGATTAAAAATCTACGTTTCAAATTTTATTTCACATTAAATTCAAGTACTTTTCTGTCTTCGATCCATCCTTCGAGATGGTCGTCGATGTGTACCGGTCCCACTCCGGCAGGTGTTCCCGTATAAAGAATATCGCCGGTTTTGAGAGTAAAGAACCGGCTGATATAAGCGATTATCTCGTCGACGCGATAGAGCATATCACTCGTACATCCCTGCTGCACCGTCTTGCCGTTGATATCGAGGTGGAAGTGTATCGCCTGAATGTCCCGGAATTTCTCCACTGCGACCCATTCCCCGATAGCCGCCGACCCGTCGAAGCCCTTGCATATATCCCATGGCTGCCCTTTCTCGCGCAGTTTCGCCTGCAGGTCGCGGGCGGTGAAGTCGATACCTACCGTTACGGCATCGTAATATCTGTGTGCAAACCTTTCGGGAATACTCTTTCCCAACCGGCAGATGCGCACCACGACCTCTGTCTCGTAGTCCACCCTCCCCATGAAATCCGGCAGGAAGAATGGCTTCTTGTCTTTGAGCAGAGCGGAGTCGGCTTTTGTGAAGATCACAGGCTCCTCCGGTTTAAATAACGATCCGTGCAGCTCTTTATTGTGCTGGATGTAGTTCATTCCTATCGCAAAAATCTTCATATGCAATATTTTTATGATTACGGTATGTCAGATGTGCTTTTTCATGCGGTTTTAAAGAAAAGAGCGTCTGTGTCCTCTTTCGAAGAACAGACGCCTCTTTCCAATATGTTAGCTTTTTATTATTCCGTTATTACTCTGCGCGGAGAGTGAAACGCTTGAAAGCAACGATTGTGAGCTCCTTGTCGGCAGCTTTCAGATAGTCGCTTACGGTCTGCTTGCTGTCCTGGATGAACTCCTGGTTGAGCAGACAGCTGTCCTTGTAGAACTTAGCCATACGGCCCTTGGCGATATTCTGAACCATCTGCTCGGGCAGGTTGGCAGCCTTCTCTTCGGCCACTTCCTTCTTGATGCGGCGGATATCGTCGGCCTGAGCCTCGGTGATATTGCCCTTCATGATGCCCTCGTTGAGGTGCTCCTCGTTTTCTGCGATATAGAGGTTGTAGCCGGCTTTCTTCAGAGCGTTCTGAACAGCCTTCTCCACCTGCTCCTCTTTCGTCTTCTCGATAGCCACGGTCATTTCGTTCTGCTTAACCTCCTCGGGAACGCTAGCCTCGTCGAGAGCCACCGGGTTCATGGCAGCCACCTGCATAGCGATGGCGTGAGCCTGCTCCTCTGCCGGTTTGTTGGTCTGAACCATGGTGCAGAGAGTGTGACGGCCCATGTGGTCGTAGATAGATACATTCTCACCCTCGAGGTAGTTGTATCCGTCGAGTTCCATCTTCTCACCGGTGATACCGCTGCGAGCGATGACAGCCTCCTGAACGTTTGTGCCGTCGGCGATTGAGAGAGCCTTGACCTCGTCGAGAGTCTTAGCCTTTGCAGCGATAGCGGCATCGAGGATGTCCTGTGTCAGTTTGATATAGTCAGCGCCGTTGGCTACGAAGTCTGTTTCGCACTTCAGGGCGATGATAGCAGAGAATCCGTCTACGCTCTTTACGAGTACGCATCCGTTACTTGTCTCTCTGTCAGAGCGCTTTGCAGCGATAGCCTGACCTTTCTCACGGATAATTTGCATTGCTTTGTCGAAATCTCCGTCCGACTCGGTGAGAGCCTTCTTGCAATCAGAAAGGCCTGCACCCGACATTTTGCGGAGTTTCTGTATGTCAGCTATTGATACAGCCATTGTTTGTCTTTTTTTTTATATGATTAATAATGTGACTTATTCAGCAGCGGGTGCTTCTTCAGCTGTCTCCTCGGCAGCTGTCTCCTCTTCTGCTTTTGCCTCGTCCTTGCGAGCTCTGCGAGCAGGGCGTTGCGGACGATTCTCGCCGTCGTTCTCATCCTGCTCTTTGGCAGCCTTCTCGTCAGCTTTCTCCACCTTGCGCTCGGCCAGTCCTTCTGCGATAGCAGAGCAGCAAGCGGTGAGGATTACCTCGATAGACTCCTTGGCGTCGTCGTTGGCAGGGATGACAAAGTCTACATCGCGCGGGTTGGAGTTGGTATCCACGATAGCGAAAACGGGGATGCCGAGGCGCTGTGCCTCTTTCACTGCGATGTTCTCTTTCATCACGTCTACCACGAAGAGGGCAGAGGGAAGACGGGTCAGGTCGGCGATACTGCCGAGGTTCTTTTCCAGTTTTGCTCTCTGGCGGGAAATCTGCAGGATCTCACGCTTCGAGAGGTTGGAGTATGTACCATCGTTCATCAGTTTGTCGATGTTCGCCATTTTCTTCACAGCCTTGCGGATAGTGGGGAAGTTGGTGAGCATACCGCCCGGCCAACGCTCGATCACGTAGGGCATGTTTACAGATGCTGCCTTCTCGGCAACGATGTCCTTAGCTTGTTTTTTAGTAGCGACGAACAGGACTTTCTTTCCTGACTTGGCAATCTGCTTGAGAGCGTCTGCAGCCTCGTCGATTTTGGCTACGGTCTTGTGCAGATCGATGATATGAATACCGTTACGCTCGTTGAAGATGAAAGGAGCCATTGCGGGGTTCCATTTACGTTTGAGGTGTCCGAAGTGGCAGCCTGCCTCGAGCAACTGATCAAAATTTGTTCTTGACATTGTCTTCTTAATTTAAAATGTTTACGTTCTTTTTAATTACTATATTATATAATGTGTAGTAACCAACCGGTGAGTAGCCTGCTTCTCTCATAGGGAAGAAGAGTCTCATCAGTTTAGATACTAAACTCTTCGCATGATTAACGCTTGCTGAACTGGAAGCGGCGGCGTGCCTTGGGACGACCCGGTTTCTTACGCTCAACAGCACGGCTGTCGCGTGTGAGGAATCCGTGGTCCTTCAGGTTCTTCTTATCTTCTTCGTTCACCTTAACCAATGCGCGGGCGATAGCGAGGCGGAGTGCCTGGCTCTGTCCTGTGAAACCACCTCCGTCGAGGTTGGCTTTGATGTCGTATTTCTCCATAACGTCGAGCAACTCCAGCGGCTGTTTAACCACATAACGAAGAATAGCTGACGGGAAATACTGCTCTATATCACGCTTGTTGATTGTAATCTTGCCTGTTCCTTCGCTCAGATATACACGAGCTACTGCGCTTTTGCGGCGACCAATTGCATTAATTACTTCCATTATCTTATTCTTTTATTTATACTGGTTAATATCTATTGTCTTTGGCTTCTGTGCAGCCTTGTCGTGCTCCGGTCCTTCGAATACATAGAGATTGTTCAGGAGGTGGCGTCCGAGGATACCTTTGGGAAGCATGCCCTTTACTGCATGACGGAAGATGCGCTCCATGCCGCCGTCGCGCTTGCGAAGCTCTGCCGGGGTGTTGAAACGCTGGCCGCCTGGATAACCAGTATAGCGGGTATAAACCTTGTCGGTCTCTTTCTTACCTGTAAATATTGCTTTCTCAGCGTTGATGATGATTACATTGTCACCACAATCTACGTGAGGAGTGAAGTTGGGCTTGTACTTGCCGCGAATCAGCTTTGCCACTTTCGAGGCCAGACGGCCTACCACCTGATCGGTAGCGTCTACTACAACCCACTCTTTCTTAACTGTTTCCTTGTTTGCGGAAATCGTCTTGTAACTTAAAGTGTTCATTTCTAATTCTTAAAATTTATACTACTAAAAAACATTCTTTGCGAGAGGCTCTTAGTCTCGGGAGACTCTCGGTCGGGCGCAGATTCACTAACCGCGACGCTCGGCCACAAGCGGCGCTATTAACACTTTGCCCGGCGGGGGGCTAAGACTTCCCCCGTGATTTCGGACTGCAAAGGTAAGCATTTTATTTTAAATATCGCGCGTGAACTTTTATGAAATCATCAGATTTACGTTTTTTTAAGAAAAATTGGTAAAAGATTTGACCCTCGTCTTCCTCTCCCTATAAATTCTGACTGCACTCGGAATATATTTTCAGTGCACTCAAAATCTTTTCCGGCCGCACTCATCCACCAGGATGTATTAAATTTGATTAAATAAATTTTCATATCTGCACGATTCGGAATAATTTTCTTAACTTTGCACCAAATAAGCGAAATATGTACAACAACAGAGTAGTAGTATATACGTCGGGCACTTTTGATATGTTTCACAGCAATCATCTTAAGATGATCGAGTATGCCCGCGGCCTTGGCGACACCCTCATCGTGGGGGTGAGCACCGATGAATTGGTTTGCAGTTACAAGCGTCCTCCGATCATTCCGTTCGAAGAGCGGATATCGATAATAAAGGCGCTGAAATATCCGGATATAGTGATTCCGCAGCGTTCGCTCGACCATACGGAACTGGTGAAGAAACTTAATATCGACGTGTTTGTCGTCGGAGATGACTGGACCGGTAAATACGACTATCTCAAGGAGTTGGGCGTCACCGTGTTCTATTTCCCTTACGGCGACGGTCTCTCCACCACGAGCATCAAGAAAGAGATAGTGGAGCGGTATGACGAGATAAAAGGCAAAATCGACCATCAGCCAAATCCCGACGTGAAATGAATATTAAGAAGGCTCTCATAGTAGGAGGAAGCAACGGCATCGGACTTGCGATCGCCAACTGCCTCAGTGAAGACGGCTGCCGGGTGACCGTTGTCGATCGTGCTCCTCTCGACGGCAACGCTACTGACGGCATCGCTTTCGAACAGTTTGATCTCACCTCTAAGGATTACTCCGTATTCGACAAGTATCATGATGTAGACATACTGATGATTACGGCCGGATTCGGACATCTCGCTCTCTTCCAGGATATTCCTGAGGAAGAGATAAACCGGTATTTCGAGGTGAATACCATTCCCGTGATAAGAATCATCAAGCGGTTTTACGACCGGCTGCAGTCGGATAGCGTTTTCCGTGTCGGCGTGATGGTGAGTATCGCCGGATATATGTCGTCGCCGTTCTTCTCCGTATACAGTGCCACGAAAGCAGCCCTCCGTACTTTCATTGAGAGCGTGAACGTGGAACTGGAGAAAGGGGGTTCCGGCAATCGCATCCTCAATGTTTCGCCCGGATCGATAAAAGGAACGAAATTCGATGGAAACAGCGCTAACACTCTGCAACTTACGATGCCTCTCGCCAGGGAGATAATAAGTCATCTCGAGCAGGGCGACGACTTGTTTATCCCGAAATACGACGAGGTGTTCAAGACCGTTCTCGAGAGATATCACAACGATTTCCGTGAAGAAGGCCGCCACAGTTATGATTACAAGGTGGCGAGCGGCAGAATAAAAAAATAGAAATATGGCATCATTCAGTCAGGAGGAATTAAGACAACGGTTTAATCCCGACGGATCGCTACTCCGCCGGCAGCAGTTGCGCATGCTCGACCTGCTTATCGAAGTAGACCGTATCTGCAAGAAGCACAACATACAATACTGGCTCAGCAGCGGCACTCTCATCGGAGCGGCGCGCCACAAGGGTTTTATCCCGTGGGATGACGATCTCGACATCGAGATGCTGCTGCCCGACTACAACAGGCTGATGGAAGTGCTGCCCTCGGAATTGCCTGGCAATATGGCACTTCAGTCGGTCGATACCGACAAGAACTATTTCTTCTTCTATGCCAAAGTGCGCGACCGGCGTTCTCACCTCGAAGAGAGCAACCGATACGACAGGGTGTGGAAAGAACAAGGCATTTATATCGACATTTTCCCCTTCTACAAACAGCCGTTGTGGATCCACATGCTGTCGGAAAAGGCGCAGGGACATGTATATAAAATAATGAACAGGATGGGAGAGGGCGACAAGGAGATGTGGAAGGTGAGATTCATTACCCGTTTCAATCAGAAAATCCTCTTCCCGATACTGCGCTTTATGTGCCGTTTTTCCAGTGCGAGAGAAACTTACGGGCTTGGCATTCCCTATCACGATCCGAGATATATGGAAGATACTCTGCCGCTCACCGAAGCTGAGTTTGAAGGCAGGATGTTTCCAGTTCCGAAAGATATGGACGCAGCACTGCGGCTGAAGTATGGTGACTATATGCAACTACCTGATATCGACAAGATTACTAATCATGTCGGCAAACTGACAATAGAAGATTAGCCGCCTCCCTGGCGCATATCATTTCGTTGTATCTTGTTTCGGCTATCTCCCGGCCTTTCCTTCCCATTCTCTCGGCCTCTTCCGGATGCTGAGAGATATATTTGATCGCTTTCTCCCAGCCATCTATGTCTTTGTAAGCCACGGAGATGCCGCATCCTTCACTATCCACGTCGATAGGAAACTGCGGATTCCGGCTGCAGATTATCGGCAGTCCGAGAGCGAGAGCCTCCACGAGAGTCGTAAGTCCGACGGTGTATTTCGTTTCCTGACAGCATATTACCACGCATGCCGCCCGGTCGACTTTCTCCGCCAGTTCGCCGGGCATCAGCCGGTCGATGAAATGCAGATGGATGTTATCTTTTGTTTCGAGAGTATGAAACAGCTTTTCGTAGGAGAAATCGCCATTAGAGTGATTGAGATATATCGTGAGATCCTCCCCCGTATTATTGAAAGCCGACACGAGGGTGGGCATATCCCTCAACTCCTTTCCCGTAGAGATAAAACCCGATCTTTCAGAGGAAGCACTTCCTGTTTTGATGATCCGGTCGTAAAAATCCATGTCGGCTCCCCAATGACCGAGATGCATCCTCTCGGGCTTGGCTTTCTTAGACTTCAGCGAGTCGTCGATGAGTTTTTGGGAAAAGAAAAACATCTCGTCGATGCCTTTGTAAAACAGCTTCCCCAGAATTTCTCTCATCCTGCTCTTGGGAGTGATAATCGGCTGATGATGCCAGATAACTATCGGCTTGCGGAAGAGATTAAGAGCGCGTAGAAAGATAACCGGTTCTATGCCGGTATAATGAGTGGCATATACTGCGTCTATCCCACGATAGTTCTTCAGAATCTGCCAGGTGGTATAAAGCATTCTTTTAATCCGGCTGTATCTGATTCTCGACTGATGCCACACCACGTCGATGCCATGATCCTTCAGATGTGTGGCTCCGTAGAGAAAATGGCTCGGGAAGCGCCCCTCGCCGATCTCGCTCAGTATGTGCTGAATATCCTGTGTATGATAGAAATAAACTCGCATTTGTCTGCAAAAGTACAACTTTTTTGCAAAATCTGAGCGATGTTGATACTTTTTTATTATCTTTGTAGTCAAAAAAAAAGGAACAAATAGATGATAAAGCAACCGGCGAAAGTGGATGTTGGCGTTTTGATGCTCTTTTTCAACCGCCCCGAATCGTTCGAAAAAGTTTTCGAACAAGTGAGACTTGCCCGCCCCTCGAAGTTATTCCTTTATCAGGACGGCCCGCGGGGAGAGCGCGATATGCCAGGAATTGAAGCGTGTAGGAAGGTGGTGGAAAATATCGACTGGGAGTGCGAGGTGCATCGCAACTATCAGGAGAAGAATTCCGGTTGCGATCCGTCGGGATATCTGTCTCATAAGTGGGCTTTCTCCTTGTGCGACAAATGCATAGTGCTCGAGGATGATGTAGTTCCCTCGCAGTCGTTCTTCCCCTTCTGCAAGGAGATGCTCGACAGATATGAAAACGATGAGAGGATAACGATGATCTCCGGTTTTAATGTCGACGAGCAGACGACCGGCTGTCCTTACGATTATTTCTTCACTTCCACGTTCGCCATCTGGGGATGGGCGTCGTGGCGCCGTGTAGTGGATAAGTGGGACGGAAACTATAACTTTCTCAAAGATGAATACAACATGCGGCAGCTGAAGGCTCTGGTCAAGGAGCGCGACTTCCGCAGCGATTTCATACGGATGTGCTACGACCATGCCTCTTCAGGAAAAGAATATTTCGAGAGTATTTTCTGGTCGTCGATGCTCTTCAACAGCGGACTGGCGATTCTCCCGTCGAAGAATATGATAAATAACATCGGGCTTTCGGGCGACTCCACACACTTCTCGGAGTTCAACCTGATGCCGCACAAACTACGGCAGATGTTCACCATGAAGCGCTTCGAACTGGATTTCCCGCTTCGGCATCCTAAGTATGTGATTGAAAATGTGGAGTATAAGGAACGTCTATACAAACTCAACGCGTGGAACCACCCATGGACGAAAATAGGATATTCGCTCGAGGAACTGTGGCTCAACCTGAAGTGCAGCAACTTTAAGAATATCAGCAAGTCGCTCCGGCGCAGGATAAACAAATGGATGGGCACCGACAAACATGTGTGAGCGCATCAGCGGAAAATAATACTATCGGATAATGGCGACTCTGAAGGAAAAAACGGCAAAAGGACTCTTCTGGGGAGGGATGAACAACGGGGTGCAGCAGGTCATAGGCGTGGTCTGCGGAATCCTTCTCGGTCGGATCCTCTCGCCCGACGACTACGGAATGATGGCTATGATCTCCGTTTTTTCGCTCATCGCCGCAGCTCTTCAGAACAGTGGCTTTAAAACGGGACTGGCAAATCTGAAAAATCCCCGGCACGAGGATTACAACTCGGTGTTCTGGTTTAACATCATCGTGGGAATATCGATTTATATCGTTCTCTTTTTCTGCGCTCCGCTTATCGCCCGATTTTACAATAAACCGGAACTGACGTCTCTCTGCCGGTATGCTTTCCTGGGATTCGTGATAGCGAGTTTCGGAACGGCTCAGTCGGCTTATCTGTTTAAGAATATGCGGGTCGGCGATCAGGCGAAGACGGGAATGATAGCGGTAGTCGTTTCCTCGCTCGTCGGAGTGATGATGGCATGGAAGGGATACGCTTACTGGTCGCTTGCCACACAGGCGAATATGTTCGTATTGGTGAACACTATCCTCTTGTGGCATTTCTCCGACTGGCGGCCTACTCTTGAGATCGACTTTTCGCCCGTGAAACGGATGTTTCCCTTCAGCGTTAAAATCCTCTTGTCGTCGGTTCTCGAACATATCAACAACAATGTGCTGAATATCCTGCTGGGAGTATTCCTCGGTGAGAGGAAAACAGGATATTACAATCAGGCTTACCAGTGGAACTCCAAGTGTTTCAGTCTTGTGCAGGAGATGGTGAAACAGGTGGCACAGCCCGTTCTCGTCGATCTGCAGGACGACCACAACCGGCAGTTGAACGCTCTCCGGAAGATGGTCCGTTTCACTGCTTTCATCTCTTTTCCCCTGCTCTTGGGCTTCGGACTCATCGCCCGTCCGTTTATCGTGCTGGCACTCACCGAGAAATGGCTTCCCAGCGTCGAACTGATACAGATAATGTGCTTCATGGGAGCCGTGATGCCGATAAGCACACTGCTCAACAATCTGATTATCAGCAAGGGGAGGAGCGATACTCTGATGTGGTGCACTCTCATCCAGGGTGTCGTCAATATCGTTCTGATGCTCATCACCTATCCGTACGGACTGCGCACGATGGTAACGGTATATGCCATCTTCAATATTCTGTGGGTAATAGTGCTCCAGCAGATCAGTTATAGGCTCGAGAGATATCGTCTGCTGTCGTTTCTCAAAGATACCGTGCCTTTCGCACTGGCTGCCGCCGGAGTGATGGGAGTTACTTATCTGCTCACTTCCACGATAGAAAATCTTTGGCTGACGCTGCTCTGCCGCATCGTCCTCGCTTCCGTCCTATACTTCATCGTAATGAAAACGGCTAAGGTGAAAATCCTCGACGAGTGCATCCGTTTTATCACAAGAAGTAATAGGCGATGAAATTGGTGTTCCAGCAGAAGAGGTAGATCATCACGATGCCGACTATCCATCTGAAGATATTCACATACTTCCGGTCGATGCCCTTCGCGATATAGGCCACAGCGATAGGGATGATATACATCCAGTGGGCGCTCATGATATATACCTCGTTGAGAGCGAAGCCCAGACCGACGTGAAGCAGCATGTCGAGAGCGAAAAACGACATCGCAAGCCAGAAAAACTTATCGCGGCGGCCCATCCATATTCCGATGAGGAACAGCATCACTACGATGGCTTCGGCAAAGTAATTGAACCAGTGGTTGTATTTCACTATCATCGGTTTGGCGTAGAGCGCGTCAAGCAGCAGATACGAGTCGTGCACCTGGATGCCTTCGCCGAAGACATTCTCAAGAAGAGACTCGCCGCGGGGTATGGAAACATCTGTCCAGCGCATGAATTCTCCGTTGGATATCGGTGTGTTCTTGTTTAACTTCGAATACGAAATAACCTTCCTCTTTTTCTCTTTCCGGACGGTATCGCCGGCAGCTCTCGCGAGGGAATCTCTCACCAGATCGGCGCTCCATCCGAGAGATTGCGCCCATACGTATTGAGTCAGAAAAACGGAGTCCTCACGGGCTTTCTCCATCGCTTTCTTTTCTGCCTTTTTCTTCTTGATTAATGCCATCTTCTTCTTGTTGGCCTTCTTGACAATCTCCTGAGGCCATACCCTCAGACCGTATTCATATCGTGCGGTGCACCAGATGAGCAATGGGCAGATAACCACCACCACGAGCAGATTTACCGGACGGAAGAACCGCTTGCCGTTCACCATCAGCTGGCTCATTATCGTCTTGATGCCGTTGTTCAGGGAGATTCCTGCCGTGAGGAAAAATAATACGACGGTCTGCCATGTGGTGAGCAGTGTTTTCCCTCTCATCTTCTTTCCGGATATGTAGAGTGTCATTAGCAGAAGCATCATCGATGGAGCGAAATGGTCGGGCACCATCAGAGTGAGGATGATGTATCCGAAACTGAAGTAAAACAGTGATGTTATTGTCGACGTGATGCGGTCAACTCCGATCACTTCCCTTATGATTCTGTAGAGGAAGATGAAAGAGTAGAGTGCGAAGATGAGAAGTAGAAATGCGACAATGAAAATAGCGCAGTTGTGGTCTGTAATCCACATCAGACCTTTGTTGATTAGGTATAGCGGATATGCGAAGTAATGCAGCAACGGATGCCGGTAGACATTGTAATAGGCGTTCCAGTCGGAGAGTGTTACGTAAGTGAGACTGTCGAATCCCGAGACATGATAATATTTCCCGAACATCTGGCCGTAGTGCTTGTAGAATTTCGTCAGGGGAGTGGCGTAATGCAACAGTTCGATCACATTCATCACCAAAAAATAAACGACGATAGTCAGTGCCGGCCATCGTTCCTCTCTCTTTATCTTGAAGATGCTAAAAACAGAATTCATACCCTAAAATCTTTTTTGCGGGTACAAAATTACTTTTTTTCAATCAAATGTCCAAGAAATAATCCTTATTTGCACTCTAAATGAGTATTTTTTCATTGAAAAACTTGCAAATTTCACAAAATAGATGTAACTTTGCACCCGCAAATCCAGGACATGGTCCGAAATAATGTTTAATTTTAAAATTTAAAAGCAAAAAATGATTATTGTACCAGTAAAAGAGGGCGAAAACATCGAAAGAGCTCTGAAGAAATTCAAAAGAAAATTTGAGAAGACAGGCGTGGTTAAAGAGCTTCGTGCTCGTCAGCAGTATGACAAGCCGTCTGTACTCAAGAGACTCAAGATGGAACACGCTATCTACGTACAGAAGCTCCGCGCTAACGAGGAGTAATGTAAAGTAGGAAAAGGAATCGTAAAATTCCTTAAAAAATTTGGTAGTTCGGAGTAATTTCCGTATATTCGTTGCCGAAAACAAGTGATTGAGCAGCGTATGATGATTGAAAAATTTTTGAACTACCTGGAGTCCGAGCGTAACAGTTCGGCTCTGACGGTAAAGAGTTACGGCGAAGACCTTGCGGCCTTTGAGTCGTACTTCAAAGGTTTGGATGATCATCTCTCTTGGGAGTCGGTAGACTCCGATGTTATCCGCAGCTGGATGGAGAGTATGATGGATAAGGGAAACTCTGCTGCTTCCGTCAACAGGAGGTTAAGCGCGTTGCGTTCCCTTTATCGCTTTGCACTCGCCAGAGGATTGGTGAAATCCGATCCTGCGCACGGGTTGAGAGGTCCGAAGAAACAAAAACCTCTTCCGCAGTTCGTCAAGGAGAAGGAAATCGATGAATTGATGGATGATGTGGAATGGGGTGATGGTTACAGTGACCTTCGCGCGCGTACCTTAATAATATGCTTCTACGAAACTGGCATGCGACTGGCCGAATTAATAGGGCTCGACGACAAAGACGTGGATTTCGTGCAGAGACAGCTGAAGGTGACGGGAAAGAGAAACAAACAGCGCGTTATCCCTTTCGGGGAAGAACTGGAGACAACGCTGAAAGATTATATGAAGATCCGCGACGAGCGGGTGATAAGGCACTCCGAAGCGCTTTTCCTTACCGACAAGGGGGAGAGGATGAATCGCAACCAGGTGAGGTACGACGTGAAGAAGAATCTTTCTAAAGTCTGTACACTCAAAAAAAGAACCCCTCACGTGTTGCGCCATACGTTTGCCACGGTAATGCTTAATCACGAGGCTGGATTAGAAAGTGTGAAAAAACTGTTGGGTCATGAGAGTCTCTCGACTACGGAGATCTACACTCATACGACATTCGAACAGTTGAAAAAAGTGTATAACCAAGCCCATCCGAGGGCCTAATCTAAAAACGGAGGTAACTATGGATATTAAGATTCAGTCGATACATTTCGACGCTACCGAGAAGTTAGAGGCGTTCATCGATAAGAAGGTCGCCAAGTTGGAAAAAACATTTGAAGACATTAAGAAAGTCGAGGTGCAGTTAAAAGTTGTCAAGCCGGCCACATCTTTAAATAAGGAGGTGAGTATGACGGTAGACGTCCCGGGCTCGTCACTTCATGTGGAGAAAACATGCGATACATTTGAGGAAAGTGTTGACCAATGTGTGGATGCAATGAAGGTACAATTGACAAAATTCAAAGAAAAATTGCGTTCAAGATAAAAAAAACGCCAAAAAATTTGGTGGATTGAAAAATAATGCTTAACTTTGCAGCCGTTTTCCGATGAGTCGGAATGACGCAGCGCTGAACGGCTGCAAAAGTTTGCCTCTTTAGCTCAGTTGGCCAGAGCACGTGATTTGTAATCTCGGGGTCGTTGGTTCGAATCCGACAAGAGGCTCGAAAATCCGATGCGGCGGCACGGAGGCTCAAAACAAGGGTGGATACCAGAGTGGCCAAATGGGGCAGACTGTAAATCTGCTGTCTTTCGACTTCGGTGGTTCGAATCCATCTCCACCCACTACTTATTGCGGAAATAGCTCAGTCGATAGAGCACTAGCCTTCCAAGCTGGGGGTCGCGGGTTTGAGTCCCGTTTTCC
>Ga0065709_1005968_pt1 | contig 36060 bp, 31 predicted proteins | sample Hoacrofraction14_2_FD_59096 | JGI IMG/M metagenome (GOLD analysis project Ga0065709, IMG submission 59096) | Hoatzin crop microbial communities from Cojedes, Venezuela, sample from fiber fraction 14 v1 | ecosystem: Host-associated > Birds > Digestive system > Esophagus > Crop | place: Venezuela...
CATTCCGAGGTCAGTTCCCTGGCCGTCTCCGCCGCGGCGCACCCCGCCAGCGCGCACAAAATCACCATCATCAAAACCGCGATCCGGCTCTTTCCCCATCTTTTCATCCTGTTCCTCCAGTTTCCGACCATACAAACCGGTATTTTTCCCGATCCGCTTTATTCTACACGCTTTTCCGGCTTTTGTCCACGCCCCTGAAAACCCGGATCCAAAAGCCGCGTTCGCGCGGAAATTGTTACAAAATCATTAAATTTCAAAAATTTCCCAAATTCGTGTAACGTTTTGGGTCTTTTTTTCGTCTATATATATAGAGGGGGTCAAAGCAGAGGCCTTCTCTTCATAGGAGCCACCGTCCCCAACCGGTGGCGTTACCTCCTTTCTGCCGGCGGGGTCTCCCTTCCCCGCCGGTCTTTTTCATACAAAAAAAGCGGCAAACGACCATACCCGGTCATTTGCCGCTCTTGTTTTACCTTCAGCCGTTCGCTTCAGGCGTAATGTTTACATCCATGATATCCGTGATCACCGCGTTGCCATCCAAATCCTCGTAAATATATACCAACGTGTAATACGGCACCGCGTCCGGAACCACCACCGTCGCCTTGCACAGGAAGCAGTGATTCGTCCCGGATACCACCTGGGAAGCCAAATACGCGACCGGCTCATAGTCCACGCCGAGAAGCTCTTCCATCGCCTTGTCAAACACGGCCCGCAGCTCGTCCGTCACGGTGATGTTCTCCGCGATTTCCCATCCGCCGTCCAAAGGCTCGGACACATCCTCCGTCCCCTCCGCCGCGGCGCAGCCGATCAGCATCATCAGACCCAGGATCATTGAAATGATTCGTTTCATTCGTATCACTCCTTTCGGATCATTCCGCGTTTATTATAGCGCAAAAAAAACCGGCTTTCAACTTTCCCCGTATACCGCGATCTTCGCGATCCGCGGTTCATCCCGGCTTTCCGTGATTTCCAGACGAATCTCATCCGCGTACGTCCCGCTCACCTTCATCAGTTTCTGATACCCGATGCACCCGCCCTCAATGTACCCGGTTTCCGTCCCGCCCTTCAGGAAAGTGACGGTAAATTTCTCCACGCGCTGGCTCTGCCGGATATCCTCCATCAGCCGAAGCATCCGGATTTTGGCCGGATTTTTCAGCCGGATCTTCGTCCGGTATCCGTTCAATTTATCCGAACATAATTCTCCTTCAAACATCTCCCGGATCTTCCGGCCCGACTCTTCCAGCGTCTTCACATCCCGCTCGTGAAACAGCCCGTGCCGGTCCGGCGGCACATTGAGCAGCAGACACGCGTTCCCGCCGACGGACCGCAGATACAAATCCGCGATCTCCTCCGCGCTCATCACCTGATCATCTTCACTTTCGTGATAAAACCACCCCGGGCGGATAGAAGTATTCACCTCAGCCGGATACCAGCACAGGTCTTCGACTCCCGCCAGCACCTCCCGGCTGCCGAGATCCCGCTCCCGGGAATCCATCCCCTTCCGGCGGAAGGTTCCGTCATCCGCCTTCTGGCTCTTTTCCTGAATCCGCTCCGCGTCCCGGATCGCGGCGGACACGACACTCCATTCATTTTCCCGGGTCTCCCCGGCCTCATTCCCGCACCAGCGGATATCCGGGCCGCAAATGCAGATGCACGCGCCCGGCTGCAGCCTCCGCACGGTTTCCTCAATCCGCTCCCAGTCATACTTCTGCACCCGCCCGTTCGGCCCTTCGCCGCACGCGCCGTCCAGCCACACGGCAAATATCTCGCCGTATCCCGTCAGCAGTTCCTCCAACTGGGCAATGTAAAAATCGTTATACGCTTTCCCGCTGCCGTAGGTTCTCTCATGCCGGTCCCACGGGGACAAATAAATCCCGAACTTCAGTCCCTCCGTCTGGCAGGCCTCCGCGGCTTCCTTCACCATATCCCGGCCGTACGGGCTGCTTTTCACCGTATGATCCGTCATTTTGCTCGGCCAGAGGCAAAATCCGTCGTGATGCTTGCAAGTCAGAATCATGCCCTTCGCGCCCGCGGCCTTCAGCGTTTTGGCCCACTGCCGCGCGTCCGGCCGGTCCGGGTTGAACAGCACCGGGCTTTCACTCCCGTCGCCCCACTCCCGGTCCGTAAACGTATTCATCCCGAAATGCACAAAGGCGTGAAATCCGTCCGACTGATACCGGATCTGCCGCTCCGCAGGCACAATCTCCGTCAGTTTCATTCTTTGATCCCTTCTTTTCCGTATTCCCGGATCAGCCCGGTCACCAGCTGCTCCAGCCCGCTTCCGACCTTGTTCGCGATCTCCTGGACCTCCCTGTGGTCCAGCGGCTGATCCAGAATCCCCGCGGCCATATTCGTCAGGCAGGATACCCCGCACACCCGCATACCCATGTGTTTCGCGGCAATCGCCTCGCACGCGGTACTCATGCCGACCGCGTCCGCGCCCAACGCGCGGAACATCCGGATCTCCGCCGGCGTCTCATACGTCGGCCCCTGCCACTGCAGATATACCCCGCGGTTCAGCCGGATCCCGATCCCGTCTGCGACGCAGCTCATCGCCGCGCACAGCTCCGGATCATACACATGGCTCATATCCGGAAATCTCGGCCCGAGTTTTTCAAGATTCGGTCCCCGCAGCGGGCTCGGCACGAACGCGGAAATATGGTCGGTAATCATCATGAACTCGCCCGGCTGGAACGCGGTATTCACCGCCCCTGCGGCGTTGGTCAGCACCAGCACCTCCACTCCGAGCAGACCCATCACGCGGATCGGCATCACCACTTCCTGCATATCGTACCCTTCATAATAATGAACCCGTCCGCTCATCATCACGACCGGCACATCCTCAATCGTCCCGAAGAGAAATTTCCCGTCGTGCCCCGCCACGGTGGACACCGGAAATCCCGGCAGCTCCGAATACGAAATCTCCGCGACCTTGTTCAGCTTTTCCGCGTACTTCCCCAGTCCGGACCCCAGCACCACCGCGACCCGGGGCCGGAAATTCGTCCGCTCCCGGATCATCTTCACCGCGTTTTCCAGTTTCATTTCAATCTGTTCCATACAACCCTCCATCTGTTTTAAACCGAATGTACTCTTTCATTTCGCCGCTCGCTCCCCGTGCCCCTGCCGGAAAGCCCTCCGGCCGGAATGTTACATTTTCATTAAATTTATCTTCTTGCCCGGAAAAGCGAACACACCCGGTTGATTTTTCGTCTTATGATATGGGACAATCTTTGCGCCGCGAGGTTTAAGATTTTTTTGAAAACACGCAAACATTTTTGACCTTTTTTCCGTCTAATATAGTGTCATGACAGACAGGGGGACAATCCCCGGTGGAGGATGATCATCTGTGACCGAAGAGGAATTCACGCGAAACATGGAGGCCGCGGAGCGCACGCTCTATCACATTGCGTGCGCGAAACTGCCCAACTTCCATGACCGCGAGGACGCGATGATGGAAACCGTCGCGCGTTGCTGGGAAAAGCGGAACACGCTCCGCAATCCGGAATACTTCACCACCTGGAGCGTCCGGATTCTACTGAACGTGATTCACGATATCAATCGTGAAAACTCCAAACGTCTTTCCCCGGCCGACATGCCGGACCCGTGGTACCGGGAAACGGGATACGAGGACGCGGAACTGGTGGAACTGCTCAATACGCTTTCCGAAGACCAGCGCCTCGTCACAGTGCTGTACTATGTGGACAATCTCTCCACCCCGGATATCGCCCGGGCGCTGAGAATCCCGGAAGGCACCGTTCGCTACCGGCTGCATCGCGCCCGAAAAATTTTGAAACTGGAACTGGACTCCGGAAAGGAGGGACTGCAATGAAAGAAAATGAATTCCGGGAACGCCTGACCCGCCTGGCCGGAGATGTCCCGGAGCCGCTTCATCAGTCCTATATGCACAAAATCCGATATGGAAAGGAAGAGAAAATCGTGAAAAAGAAACTTCGTCTGGCCCCCGTGATGGCCGCGGCCATGGCTCTCGTCTGTGCGGTCGCTCTGGCCGCGTCCGTCCTGACCGGCACCCCGGATGATACCGCCGGCACCGCCGCAAGCGAACTGACCGGCACCCCGGAAGTGATTTCCGCCGAAACCGCCGACGAGACCGTCGTGCCGGAAGAAACCGAAATTGCCGGCGAAACCGAAGCGCCGGAAGAAACCGATGTGCCTGAGGAAGAAGAAAGCGTTATCTCCGAAGAGCCCATGCCCGGCGTTTTCTTCACGGACAGCGCCGCCGCGAACATTGAATTCCTGTACGCCCGCTGGACCCGGCCGGAAGGCGAAAGCACCACTCACGAGCTGGAAATTGCCTGCCGGATCTCCGCCAAGGATCCGGAGCATGTCGCCATCTATACCCTGTATCAGACGCTGGACGAATCCTTCACCGCTCCGGACGGCAAAGCGGTCTATGTCTTTGATACCGGCGATGAAGACGGTCACGGGCTTCTGGTCATGGATGACGATCAGATGGTGCTGAACGGAACGACCCGGACCGCGGAGCGCGATCTGAGCGAAGACGGTTCCTTCACCTTCGTCTGGACCCTCCGGCCGGAAGACGGTCCCTCACTCTTCAGCCGCTACAAGGAAGAAACGATCATGACCACCATGTTCCTTCCCTATAAAGTCATCCCCTGGGTGGAGGACGATCCGGACATCTCAGCCAAAACCCGTTGGCTGGTTCTGGCCGCGCCGGTCACCATCTCAGAAAACGACTGATCCGCTTTTCCTGCCGTCCCGGTCTTCCGGGACGGCGTTTTTTTATTCTTCCTCCGGCTCCCCGAGAATCTCCCACGCCTCCTGAAACAGCTTGCGCGTCACCGACGCGACACGGTTATCCATCTGGTTCCGGCATCCGTTGCTGGCCACCACAAACACAAACCGGCTTTCCGGCTCATAGTACACATTGCACAGCAAATCCTCGTACAGTCCCTGATGCCCGTACACCGTCTTCCCCTCCAGCAAGGTCTGCTCCCGGTGCACGCACAATCCGTACGGCGTTTTTTCGCTGGTCACGCCGCCCTTTCCCGCCTGGACACTCATCATCTCGCGCACGGTGTCCTCCTGCAGAATCCGTTGCCCGTCGCACACCCCGCCGGCACACATCATCGCGCCCAGCCGGCATAGATCCCTTGCGCGGATCCACATGGACCCGATCGTGATCCGGTAATGCATCTCCGGGTCCACGCCGCTGTCCCATTCCTGCGCGAGACTTTCCTCCCGGGTCATGTAGGTTTTCCCGTTCTTCCGGTTATAATACAGCCCGGCCACATCGTCTGCATCCTGCAGAAGCCCCGCGTTGTACGCGGCATCAATCCCCAGCGGCTCAAACAGATCCTCCCGGATGGAATCATACACATTCTTCCCGGTCACCGCTTCAATCAGGCTGCCCATCAGCCCGGCCGCGAAATTGGAATACCGGTATGTGCTGCCCGGCTTTGTATGATAATAATTGGATCGCGTGCCCTTTCCGCCTTTCACGATCAGACGCTTCAACCCCTGCTCATCCTTGTAGTAGTAACCGCCCGGATTCAGCGAGGTTGTATGGCACATGATCATCCGCAGCGTCAGCGGGATCTGCGGATACCAGGGATTGCGCACCTTATATCCGAGATAGGTGGAAATATCCTCATCCGGATCCAGAAGACCTTTTTCCACCAGTTGCATCACATGAATCCCGGTCACAAATTTGGTCACGGACGCAATCCGGAAATAGGTGTTGTCGTCTACCTTGTGCTTTGCCTTTTTATCCGCCGTACCGTAATTGTACTGATAAATCACATGCCCGTCCTTTGCGACAACGACGCTCGCGCCCACCGTTGCGTACCTTTTCAGAATGCTTTGCAGTTTATTGTCCAGCTTTTTCACGGTCCGGGAATCCTTTTCCGGCAGCTCGGGCAAAATGTCCTCCCCGTACTCATCGGTTCCTTCCTCAACCAGGGACTCGATATCCACCTCGTCATTCTCCGCGTCCGTCTCTTCCCACAGGGATTCAATGCCGATCTCCTCATCCTCGGCCGGCACCGCTCCGCACAACAGCACGAAACCCAGCATCAGCGTGACGATTCGTTTGATCTGTTTTTTCATCATCCTCACGCTCCTTACTTTTCAAATCCTCTGTAATACAGAGTCTTTTCAGCCGGGTTTTATCACAAAACTCGAAAAAATTTTCTTCCCGTCCATTATATCCGGAGAATCACGCCCGGGCAAGCACCTGTCCGTTTTTTAACCCTCTTGTCTCTTCCGCCCCGGTTTGATAAAATAAAGGCATCGAATCGGAAAGAAGGCGGTTCCATGCCGGAAAAGGATCCTTATGTCGTCGTGGTCGGCGGCGTGAATATTGACATCGGCGGCAAGCCCCACGGGCCGCTTCTGGAGCGCGACTCCAACCCCGGGGAAGTCCGTGTGTCCATCGGCGGCGTCGGGCATAATATCGCGCGCAATCTGGCCCTGCTGGGGTTGAAGGTTATTTTTCTCACCGCGGTCGGCGAGGATGAAAATGGTCTGCGCGTCATCCGGGACTGCACCGCCGCCGGGATCGACTGCTCCCGTGTCATCCGCGCCGCGGATGCCCGCACCTCCGTCTATCTCTTTATCTCAGACGAGCAGGGAGACATGCGGCTCGCTGTCTCGGATATGGCCATCTGCGAGCGGATCACCCCGGATGTTCTGGAAAGTGCGCGGGATCTGCTTTCCGCCGCCTCCGCGGTCGTCATGGACGCGAATCTGCCGCAGACCGCCATCGATTGGCTCGCGAAGCACTGCACCGCCCCGCTCTTCGCGGATCCCGTGTCCGTGGCCAAGGCCGGCAAGTTCCGCCGGGTACTGGGGCGTCTTTCCGCGCTCAAGCCGAACCGACTGGAAGCTGAACTGCTCTCCGGCATGGCCATCCGCACGCAGGAGGACCTGGAAGAAGCCGCCGCCCGCATGATCTCCAAAGGGCTCCGGCAGGTCTATATTTCCATGGGTACACAAGGCGTCTTTGCCGCCGAACCGGATCAATCCCTGCGCGTTCCCTGTTGTCCCGCCGAAGCCCGGAACATGACCGGCGCCGGAGACGCGTTCATGGCCGCGCTGGTCTGGGCCCATCTCTCCGGCCTGGATCTGGGCGCCTCCGCCCGGGCCGCGGCCGCCGCGGCCGCCGTCGCCGTGGAAGGGGCGGATACGATCAATCCCCTGCTCTCCGTGGACACCATGAAAGCCAAAATGACCGAATCCGGCGGTTGCGCCGATGCCGGCCTTTTGATACAATAATTCGCGGAAAATCCGCAAGGAGGAATGCAATATGAATCAGTATCTGGATATCAAGCCCGAGGTCGCCGAGGCGCTCGCTGCCGGCAAACCGGTCGTCGCCCTGGAGTCCACCATCATCTCCCACGGCATGCCCTATCCCAAGAATGTGGAAACAGCTCTGAATGTGGAAAACATTATCCGGCAGTGCGGCGCGGTCCCAGCGACCATCGCGATCATCGGCGGCCGGCTGAAGGCCGGTCTGACCCCGGATGAAATTGAGTATTTCGGCAAAAAAGGCCGTGAAATCGCCAAGGCCAGCCGGCGGGATATCGCCGCCATCTGCGCCCGCGGAGAGGATGGTGCCACCACCGTCACCACCACGATGATGATCGCGCATATGGCCGGCATCGAGTTCTTCGCCACCGGCGGCATCGGCGGTGTCCACCGCGGCGCGGAGAAAACCATGGATATCTCCGCCGACCTGGAGGAACTGGCCAACACCCCCGTCACCGTGATTTGCGCGGGCGCCAAGGCGATTCTGGATCTGGGGCTGACTCTGGAATATCTGGAAACCCACGGCGTCCCGGTCATCGGATTCGGCACGGAGGAACTGCCCGCCTTCTATTCCCGTCATTCCGGCCTGAAGGTGGATTACCGCATGGATACCGCGAAAGAAGTCGCCGCCACCTTCCTTGCCCAGCGCCGGATGGGGCTCAAAGGCGGCATGCTGGTCACGAACCCGATCCCCGAGGAATACGCCATGGACGATGCCCTCATCAACAGCGCCATTGATCAGGCCGTGGCCGAATCCGTGGAGCAAGGCGTCAAAGGCAAGGAAATCACCCCGTTCCTGCTGGCCCGGGTGGTGGAACTGACCGGCGGCGACAGCCTCGAATCCAACATTCAGCTGGTGTACAATAACGCCCGCGTCGCCTCGGCCATCGCCGTGGAATACGCGAAGATGAAATAATTTCCCGCCCTGCCGCACCCCGGCAGGGCGTCTCTGTCTCACAAGGATGAAACGCATGAAGCAAAAAAACAAACTGGCGGAGCTCTTCCTGTCCTTCCTGAAAATCGGGCTCTTCACCTTCGGCGGCGGATACGCGATGATCGCCCTGCTCGAGCGGGAATTTGTGGAGCAAAAGAAATGGCTGAATCATGAAGATTTCCTGAACATGGTCGCCATTGCGGAGTCCACCCCGGGCCCGGTCGCGATCAATTCCGCCACATTCATCGGGTATCGGGTCGGAAAAACCCCGGGTGCTTTCCTGTCCACGCTCGCGGTCTGTATTCCTTCCTTTGTCATCATCTACATGATCTCCCTCTTTTTTGAGGCGTTCATGTCTCTCCGGCTGGTCGCGTGCGCGTTCAAAGGGATTCAGGTATGCGTGTCATATCTCATCCTGTCCGCCGGCATCAGAATGCTCCGGAAAATGCCGAAAACGCCGTTCGCCCTGATCGTCTTCACCCTTTCCGCGGGGCTTCTGCTTCTGGCCACGCTGTCGGGCCGGAATATTTCCGCCATTCTGCTCATTCTGTGCGGCGCCGTGGCCGGGGTCACGGTATACCTCGTCCGAAAGCTCCGCGGAGAGGAGGCCGGCGCATGATTTATGCTGACCTTTTTTTCGCGTTTCTGCAAATCGGCGCATTCTCCTTCGGCGGCGGTTACGGCATGATTCCCATGATCCGGGAGCAGTGCGTCTCCCGCGGCTGGCTGACGGAAGCGGAGCTCATCAACTTCATTGCCGTGGCGGAGTCCACGCCCGGACCGCTGGCCGTCAATATAGCCACCTTCGTCGGCTCCTCTCAGGGCGGGCTTTGGGGGTCTCTTGCCGCCACCGTCGGCGTGGTGCTCCCCGCGTTCATCATCATCCTGCTGATCTCCGCGGCGCTCAATAATCTGCTCCGCTACCGCGGCGTGCAGGCAGCGCTCTCCGGCGTCCAGCCCGTGGTCATCGGACTCATCTGCGCCACCGGCGCGGCCATGCTCATCTCCACCCTGGCCGGAATTTCCGTCATCGGGGACGCCTTTTCCGTCGACTGGAGAAACATCCTGATCTTTCTCGCTTTGCCTTTGGCCGCGTTCCTTTACCGGCATTTCACAAAAAGGGGCATATCCCCCATCTCCCTGATCCTGCTCTCCGCCCTCCTCGGCATCCTGCTGTTCGGGTAAATTTCCGGGCATCAAAAAAAGCCTTGCAAACTGTTGATTTGCAAGGCTTTTTAACGTCTGGGTGAGAGGATTCGAACCTCCGGCCTCTTGAACCCCATTCAAGCACGCTACCAAACTGCGCCACACCCAGATACTCAATCCGCGGTTCCCCGCGAACGGAGGATATTATATCATTCATCTTCAGCCCCTGTCAAGGGGTTTCGTCCGATTTCCCGACCTGCTCCTTCAGCTCCGCGATTTCCGTCTCCAGCTCCGCGATATCCTCTTTCACTTCTTCAATCTTCTCCGTGGACTCCTCCAGGGTCAGTTTCGCTTCCTTCAGCGCGTTGGTCTTTTCTTCCAGTTCATCCTCCAGCGCTTCCTTCTCTTCAGCGATTCCTTCCCATGTCGTCCGGCTCACCGACAGTTCCTGATTCAGCGTCTTCAGATTTTCCCGGTCCCGGAGAACGCCGGTCCACAGAATTACCACAAGTGCGACCGCCAGGATCATCGTCCCGCCCAGCATCCATTTCCGCATCCGGCATCCTCCTTTCACCTTATTCTTCTCCGCTCGCTTCTCCGGCATTTTGCGCTTCCAGTGCCGCTTCCAGTTCCTTCTTTTCCGCGCGCAGGCGTTTGCGCTCCGCTTTCAGCTCGTCCGCCTCCGCCTTGGCCGCGTCCGCCAGCGGCTGGGTCTCCTCCAGTTCGGTGATCACGACCGGCAATTCCGCGGTCACCTCGTCATATTCCGCCTGCTGTTTTCGCTCGCGGCCCCGGCTCGTCTCCAGGCTCAGTTCCACATCCGCAATCTGAAAATCCAGCCGGGCACGCACAGGCACATAGGCCACCATGGCGATCACAAACAACAGCATCACCGCCACAAAAATCTTTGCCCATCTGTCCATCGCATTTCCCGCCTTTATTGTTTCTGTTTCTCCCGCCGGCGCTTCTCCAGCCATACGCTCAGCACCGCCACATCCGCGGGATTCACCCCCGGCACACGGCCCGCCGCGCCCAGAGATACCGGCTTTTGCTTTGCCAGTTTCTGCCGCGCTTCCAGCCTCAGCCCTTCGATGCTTTCATACGGAACATCGTCATCCAGCTTCGTTTCCTCCGCCGCCCGCGCCTTCCTGATCAGCGTTTCCTGCTTCTCCAGATATCCGGCATACTTGACTGCGATCTCTGTCTGCTCTGCCGCGGCCGGAGATACGTTTTCCACCTCCGGATCCATCTGCGCCNAATCCTTCAGCGTGATCCCCGGTCTCCTCAGCAGTTCTTCCCCGCTCAGGGATCCGGCTGTTTCCGGCTGCTCATGCGCGCCAAGCCAACTGTTCAGCCCCGCGCCGGGGGCAAACCGCTTCTCCCGAAGGTGCTGTCTCACGCGCTCCGTTTCCGCGCGTTTTTGTTCCATGCGCTCCAGTCTCTCCGGCGTTGCCAGCCCGGCCGCCGCGCCGATCTCCGTCAGACGCAGATCCGCGTTGTCCTGCCGCAGGTACAGCCGGTGCTCCGCGCGGGATGTCATCATCCGGTACGGCTCATCCGTCCCCTTCGTGGTCAGGTCATCGGTCATCACGCCNATATATGCCCGATCCCGCGTCAGCACAATCTGATTCTTCCCCTGCATCTCCAGCGCGGCGTTCATCCCNGCCAGCAGCCCCTGTGCCGCCGCCTCTTCGTACCCGCTCGTGCCGTTGATCTGCCCGGCGAAAAACAGTCCTTTCCATCTCAAGCTTTCCAGCGTCGGTCTCAGTTCCCGGCTGTCAATGCAGTCATACTCGATCGCGTAGGCCAACCGCGTCAGCTCGCACCTTCTCAGCCCCGGAATCGTCCGGTACATGGCCCACTGCACATCCTCCGGCATGGAGGAAGACATCCCCTGCACGTACCACTCGAGGCTGTTCTTCCCTTCCGGTTCCAGAAACAACTGATGCCGCGCCTTGTCGGCAAACCGTACAATCTTGTCTTCAATGCTCGGGCAGTATCTCGGCCCGATACCGTGAATCTTTCCGCTGTACAGCGGCGCGCGGTGAAGATTCTCCCGGATAATCCGGTGCGTTTCCTCATTGGTCCATGTCAGATAGCAGCTGTAGGTATTTTCCAGTTTTCGGTCCGTCAGGAAGGAAAAAGGCACCACCGGTTCATCCCCGCGCTGGATTTCCATTTCATCAAAATCAATGGTTCTTTGATCCACGCGCGCCGGCGTGCCGGTCTTGTACCGTCTCAGCTCAAAGCCCATCTCCATGAGGCTTGCGGACAGCTCGTTCGCCCCCAGCAATCCCTGCGGACCGCCGTCGTGCCGGTGTTCCCCGATAATAATGCTGCCCTTCAGGTACACGCCGGTAGCCACAACCACCGCACGGCACGGAATCCGGGCGCCGGTCACGGTGGTCACCCCCGTCACGTGCCCGTCTTCCGTCTCAATGGACGCCACCTCGCCCTGACGGAGTGTCAGCCGCTCCTGGGTCATGAGGGCGCGGCGCATCCGGTTCTGATACGCCTGCTTGTCCGCCTGAGCGCGCAGGGAATGCACCGCGGGGCCCTTGCCGGTATTCAGCATCCGGCTCTGCAAAAAGGTATCATCAATGGCCAGAGCCATTTCCCCGCCCAGCGCGTCAATTTCCCGGACCAAATGACCCTTGGCGGATCCCCCGATCACGGGGTTGCACGCCATCAGGGCCACGCCGTCCATGTTCAGCGTCAGCAGCAGGGTTTCCATTCCCATCCGGGCGGCGGCCAGCGCCGCCTCACATCCGGCGTGCCCCGCCCCAATCACGACCAAATCGGGCATTTCGTTTTACTCTTTTCCTCGTCTTATTTCTGCACAAAGCGCTGATAGCTCAGGCTCGGCCGGAAATCTTCCTTGATGTTCCGGGTATAGCCTTCCAGATCGCGCCATCCGGTAATCGCCACCGTCACTGCGCCGATCGTGGTCGTCGGCTGCACATAGTTTTCAAAGGTGAACACATAGTGCTGGGTCACGCCCTCCGGCCCGACTTCATACTTATACATGCCGGTGAAATAATTGCTTTCCCCGTCCGTATTACAGACCAGCGGATCCCCGTTCCCGTCATACATCGTCACCGTGAAATAAATCCGGTCCACGGTGAAATTGCTCCGGTTGCGGAACACCATGCGCACATTCTGTCCTTCCAGATACAGGTCATCCACCACCACGGCGCGGTTGAAGTCCGCCACGCGGATCTCGGCCGTGTCGGTAAATCCTCCGTCCTCGGTCACCGCGGTAACGATGGTATTGCCGGTCTTCTTGCCGCGCACATTGCCCATGCTGCCCTTGTCTTTCACGGTCGCGATGCTTTCATCCGCAATCGTGAAATGCACATTCTTGTTGTTCGCGTCGCTCGGCTGAATCTGCGCGCGCACATTCAGATTTCCGTTCAGCTGGATATGATACACGTCATACTGGATGTTCATTCCCTGAACCGGCTGAATCACGGTCACCTTGATGGTCCCGGTCCGGCCGCTGCCGTCCGTCGCCTTCACATAGATGTTCGCCGTTCCGCGCTTATGCCCGGTCACCACGCCGCTTTCATCCACCGTCGCCACGTTCTTGTTGCTCGTCGTGAATGTCACCGCCGGATTGCTCGCGTCCGCCGGCTCCACGGTCCAGCCCAGCTGCGCCGTGGTGTTCACTTCCAGAGAGACCTCTGCCGGGTTTCCCTTGATGCTCGTCACCAGCTGCACCACATCCACCTGGATGGAGGTCTGCACGGTCACATCGCCGTTGCAGGTCACCAGAATCTCGCAGCTCCCGCGCTTCACACCCGTCACCACGCCGTAGGAGTTCACCGTCGCAATGCTCTCATCACTGCTTTCCCAGCTCACGGTGCGATCATTGGCCGTGGCCGGCAGCACGGAATAATGCAGCTGCTTGGTCCTGCCGGCAACCACTTCAAATGTGCCGGTTTCCTTCAGGGTCACGCTGGTCGGCTTCTGCGTCACCGTCACATTGAAGGTGGCCAGCCGGCCGCTGCCGTCCGTGGCGGTCGCCACAATCGCCGCGCCGCCCTTGCTCACGCCGGTCACGACGCCGTTTTCGTCCACCGTCGCAACCTTCTCGTTCTTGGACGTCCACGTCACCTGTGTGATGCTCGCGTTGTCCGGCTCGCAGGTCGCGGTCAGGGTGATCTTCTCCCCGGCGTTGACCGTCTTGCTGTCGGATGTGATATTGATCTTCGTCACCGGCTGAACCACGAGAACGTGATACGTCTCCGTCACTTCCGGATTTTGCACGCTGGCCACAGTCAGGTCGCACTCGCCTGCCTGCAGGGCCCGCATGTTGTTGCCGGAAATCTTCACCACGCCTTCATCGGTGCTGGTGTAGGTCACCTTCCGATTATTCGCGGTCTCCGGCGTGCAGGTGGTATTCAGCGACATGGACTTCCCGGCGGCAATCAAAATCACGTCATACTGCGTTTCCTCCCGCAGAAGCCCGCTCACCTTTTCGTCCGTCGGCTGATACACATTCATCTTCGTCGTGTTCAGCGTCACCTTGGTCACCGCGCGGAGAACGCTCACCGTCATCTCCGCCGTCCAGGAGCGTTTCTCGCCCTTCAGCACGGCCTTCACGGTCGTAGTGCCTTTGCTGACCGCGGTAATCACGCCGTTCTCGTCCACTGTGGCGACCTTCTCGTTCGTCACCTTGTAAGTCAGCTCACCGTCCTCCGCGGGGTTCCCCTCCCGGCTGAGCACGGTTTCAAATGTCTCGCCCTCAAAGATCTCGGCCTTCCGCGTCTCAAACTTGAACACGTCCGCCGCCAGCGCGGTCTGCGTGCCGATGAGCAGCAGCGCGAGCGCGAGAAATACAGCAAGCACAGATTTCTTCATTGCTTTCCCCTCCATTCACAAAAAGAACCGGGCACCCAACGGGCAGCCCGGGTCAAGGATCAATGCGTATCCAGATAGGACCGCACCAGCTCTTCGATGATCTCGTCCCGCTCCAGACGGCAGATCATGCTGCGGGCTGAATTATAACTGGTGATATAGGTCGGGTCGCCGGAGATGATGTATCCCACCAGCTGAGTGATAGGATCATACCCCTTGGCCTGCAAAGCCTTGTACACATACATCAGGATATCCTGCGCCTCGTTCCCGGACTCCGCGATCGGAGCCATCTTCATGGTTTCGAACTGATCCTGCACGCCAATCCCCCCGTTTCTGCTTAAACGATGGAGTTATTATACACTGTTTTGCGGGGTTTGAAAAGCCCTTCAACAGCGGTTTCAGCATGAATTTCACGGAAATATCGGGTTCGGTCCGAATTTCGGGACTGATTCTTACAATTTCAGTATCGCCTGAATAAACGCGTCCACATGCTCCTCCGGAGTCGCCCAGGATGTGCACACCCGCACCACGGTATGCGCCTCATCCGCGCGCTCCCACGGAGACAGGATGAATTCATCCTCCAGCGCTTCCTGCTGTTCATCCGTCAGGATCACAAACAGCTGGTTCGTCGGGGAATCCACAAACAGCGGAATCTTCTTCTCGATCAGCGCGTCCCGGATCCGGTTCGCCTGATCCACTGCCTTGCGGGACAGTTCAAAATACAGGTCATCCTTCAGAAGCTCCGTGAACTGAACGCCCAGCAGCTTGCCCTTCGCCAGCAGCGCGCCGGCCCGCTTCATCATATAGCGAAAATTCTTCTTCAGCTCGGGGTTCACAATCACGATCGCCTCGCCGAACAGCGCGCCCTGCTTTGTGCCGCCCACAGTGAACACATCCGCGCACTGCGCGATGTCTTCCACCGCCACATCGCCCATCACGGCGCTCAGCCCGTATCCCATCCGCGCGCCGTCAATGTACATGTACAGCCCGTTCTGATGGCAGGTGAAGTACAGATCCTTCAGCTCGGAAATGTTGTACACCGTGCCCAGCTCCGTAGACATGCTCACATACAGCATTCCGGGCTTCACCACATGGATATCGTCCCCCTGCAGCGCCACCGCCACATTAATCTGCGCGGAGGTCACCAGCCCGTCCTTTGCCTGCATGGGCAGCACCTTGTGCCCCGTGGCCTCAATCGCACCGGTCTCATGTACATTGATATGCCCCGTCTCAGCGCACAGCACGCCTTCATACGGCTTCAGGATGGAAGAAATCACCAGGCTGTTCGCCTGTGTGCCGCCCACCGCGAAATGCACATCCGCGTCCGGGCACGCGAATTTCTTCCGGATCAGATCCGCCGCTTCCCTGCAGCATTCATCCTCGCCGTAGGCAGGAATCTGCTCCAGATTGATTTCACTCATTTTCTTCAGGATCGCCGGATGGCAACCCTCCAGGTAATCCGATGACAGATTGATCATTGGGCCGCCTCCAGTCTCGCGATGCCGTCATCCAGCCGGCGCATGGTTTCCTCTTTCCCCAGCAGCCACGCGATTTCAAACGCGCCGCCCGGCGTGTTCGCCGTGCCGGAAATGGCAATCCGCAGAGGCCAGAGCACCGCCCCGTTCTTGAGTCCGCTCTCCGCGATCGCGGCCATCACCGCGTCATGAATAGCGATCTCACTCCAGTCCTCCAATCCCTCCAGCACCGGGCGGATCATCTTCAGGTTCGCCAGCGAGATTTCGGGGTCGGTCTTCATCTTCTTGTGGGTATACAGTTCGATATCGTAGTCCGGCAGCTCCGCGAGGAACGCGACCATGCCCGGCACCTGGTTGAACACCTCGGTCCGGCTCTGCGTCAGCTCCGCCAGACGCTTGTAGTCAATATTCTTTCCCGCAAGCACCTGATCAAACCACGGCGTCGCCATTTCCAGATACTTCTCCGGGCTCAGCCGCCGGATATACTCGGCGTTGAACCATGTCAGCTTGTTGACGTCGAAGATACCCGGGGACTTGTTGATCCGATGAACATCAAACGCTTCCACCAGCTCCGGCAGGGTGAAAAACTCGCGGTCCGTGCCGGGGTTCCAGCCCACCAGCGCCAGATAGTTGATGATCGCCTCACTCAGATATCCCTTGGCGATAAAGTCGGAATAGTACGCGTCTCCGTCCCGCTTGGACAGCTTGTGGTGCTCGTCCCGCATCACCGGGGGCATATGGATGTACTGGGGAATTTCCCACCCGAACGCTTCATACAGCAGATTGTACTTCGGCGTGGAGGACAGATATTCCATGCCGCGCATCACGTGGGTGATGCCCATCAGATGGTCATCAATCACGTTCGCGAAATTATAAGTCGGCATACCATCCTGCTTAATCAGCACCATGTCGTCCAGGCTCTCGTTCGGGAAGGTCATATCCCCGAACACGATATCGTGATAGGACGTCTCCCCGGTCGTCGGCGCGTTCTGACGAATCACGTACGGCACGCCCGCGTCCAGCTTTTCCTGAATCTCTTCTTTGGACAGGTGCAGGCACTTTTTGTCGTACTTGAACACCTCACCCCGCGCCTCGGCTGCGGCCTTGCGCTCCGCCAGATCCTCCTTCGTGCAGAAGCAGTAGTAAGCGTGTCCGGTCTCAATCAGCTTCTTGGCATAGGGCAGATAAATGTCCTTCCGCTCGGACTGAATGTAAGGGCCGTAATCGCCGCCCACATCGGGACCCTCGTCCCATGTCATGCCGCAGTCGCGTAGCGTGTCATAAATAACCTCCGTCGCGCCGGGCACATAGCGCTCCTGATCCGTGTCCTCAATGCGAAGCACGAAAGTGCCGTTGTTCTGCCGGGCAAACAGGTATCCGTACAGCGCGCTGCGCAGTCCGCCCAGGTGCAGAAAGCCCGTGGGGCTGGGAGCAAAACGGGTTCTGACTTTCATAAAACTTGTTCCTCCTGATCAGGGTTCTTATTTGGTCTGTTTCGCAAAAGTATCCCGCAATCCGACCGTCCGGTTGAAAACGGGGTGGTCGGGGGCGGAATCCGGATCTTTGCAGAAGTATCCGGTCCGCAGGAACTGGAAGGTCGCGCCGGTTTCGCTGTCCTTCAGGAAGCGTTCGCACACGCCCCGCCGGACAATCAGGCTCTCCGGGTTCAGCCGGGAAATAAAATCCTTCTTGTCCGTATTTTCCGCATCTTCGCTTTCTTCCTCATCGTCCATCATCAGCGGCTCATACAGCCGCGCCTCGAACGGCACGCAATCATCCGCGCCAACCCAATGCAGGGTCTTGCCCTTGATCTTGCGGTCCGCGCCCGCGCTGCCGGAGAAGGAATCCATATCCACCGTGCATTTGACCACGGTCACGTTCCCGTCCTCATCCTTCTCGCACCCTTCGCACTTCACGATGTATGCGCCCTTCAGCCGCACTTCGTTTCCCGGGAACATTCTCTGATACTTCTTCACCGGCTCTTCCATGAAGTCGTCCCGGTCGATGTAAATCTCCCGGCCGAATTTCATCGTCCGCGTACCCATCTCCGGATGATCCGGATGGTTCTCCAGCGTAACTTCCTTCGTCTCGCCTTCCGGCCAGTTGGTGAACACGACCTTCACCGGATCCAGCACCGCCATCGCGCGCGGCGCCTTCTCGCCGAGATCGTCCCGCACGCAGTGCTCCAGCACCGCCGCGTCCACCGTGGAGTCGGCCTTGCTCATGCCGATCACGTCCACGAAGTTCCGGATCGCCTCCGGCGTGTATCCTCTCCGCCGCATCGCGGTCAGCGTGGGCATCCGCGGATCATCCCATCCGCTCACATACCCGCCCTCAACCAGCTGGCGCAGATACCGCTTGCTCATGATCGTCCGGGTCATATTCAGTCGGGAGAACTCAATCTGCCGAGGCTTGGCCGGCAGCATATCGGCGCTCTTCTCCACCACCCAGTCGTACAGCGGCCGGTGAATCTCATATTCCAGGGAGCACAGGGAATGACTCACGCCTTCCAGCGCGTCGCCGATCGGGTGCGCGAAATCGTACATCGGGTAAATGCACCACTTATTTCCCGTCCGCCAGTGTTCCTTGTACAAAATCCGGTACATCGCCGGATCCCGCATCACGATGTTCGGGGACGCCATGTCAATCTTCGCCCGCAGGGTCTTGCTGCCTTCCGGGAACTCGCCCGCGCGCATCCGGCGGAACAGATCCAGGCTTTCCTCCCACGGCCGGTCACGCCAGGGGCTGTTCTTCCCGGGCTCGGTCAGCGTGCCGCGGTATTCGCGCATTTCATCTTTGCTCAGCTCGTCCACGTATGCCAGCCCGCGGCGGATCCACTCCTCCGCGATTTCATAGCACTTGTCATAATAGTCGGACGCGTAGAACTCGCCGCCCGTCCAGTCAAAGCCCAGCCAGTGAATATCCTTCTTGATATTTTCGACAAATTCGGTGTCTTCCTTGGCCGGATTCGTATCGTCAAAGCGCAGGTTGCACTTCCCGCCGAACTTTTCCGCCGTCAGGAAGTCCATGATCAGGGCCTTGCAATGCCCGATGTGCAGATATCCGTTCGGTTCCGGAGGAAACCGCGTATGAATTTCAGTATACCGTCCGCTCGCGAGATCCTCCTCGATCGCGTCCCAGATAAAATTGCCGCGCGGGGCATTCTCCGCCATTTCCATCGACTCCCTTTCCACTCTTCGCATTCTCATGTGCGCATACGCGCACTTCTATCATTATAAGTGAAACCCCACCCTTCCGCAAGGGCAAAAAATTCCACATGTTCCATACCTCAGATGTCCTTAATGCATCTTCTTCTCCCGCACGCTTGCAAGAGAGGCCGCGAAACCTCCCTAATCAAAAAAAGCCGTGCTTCTTTGCACAGCTTTATTGGTGCCGGAGGCGGGACTTGAACCCGCACGCTTTTGAGGGCAACGGATTTTGAATCCGTGGCGTCTGCCATTCCGCCACTCCGGCGTCGGGAGGCATTATACCATACTTCCGCCTCCCACGCAAGAATTATTGTGGATTATACTCAATCGTCGTCTGATACGCTTTGTATGTGGACTCAAACAGAAGCTCTCTTTTGACTTCCTTTCCCGCCTGATACCACACCTTCCACGTCTCCACTACATATCCTTTGCGCCCGGTCACGGTCTTCTTGCTTTCCCCCTTGGCCAGGGATGTATTAATCACATAATTGGTCCCCTCCGGCTGCGGGATGGTCTTTGTCGTCACGCTTTCCAGATCAATCGTCATATCGTTTTCCAGCCGCATGCCGTAAATGCTCACGCTGACCTTCTGATCCGCGTAGCTCGCGATAATAAAAATCGGCCAGTCCGTATTGTTCTTGAACTTGAAATCCAGCCCCGGCCAATTCACCGTGGCGTCGAATCCCTTCTCCACATAGCTGGAAGGCCATGCGTGAGGATACCGCTCCACAATTTCCAGATTTGCCCGTGCCACCGCGTTGAACAGCGTGGAACTGGTCTGGCATACCCCGCCGCCAACCTCGTCCTGCGTCTGCCCGCCGCTGATGGCCGCCGCCGGCTGATATCCCTTTTCACTTGTCCGCTCTCCGGTCGCGCTGTTGAAGCTGAAGGTTTCCCCCGGAAGCACCGTTGTCCCGTTGATCGCCTGCGCACTCAGAGAGATATTCGTGTTCCGGTTCTTGTTGCTCGTGGTCTTCGTCGTGTATGTGGAAATCAGACCAAAGCTGTTCATCAGCTCGGTTTTCGTCATATCCGCGATGATCTTTTCGGGCGTCACAAACAGCGTCCCGTTATAATCCCCGGCGTCCAGCATCGCCGCCAGCTTATTGTACAGGTCATCCGCATCCAGGTGCGCGCCCGCCCGGTCCTCGGTGAAAGTAAATGTCTTTGTCCCGAAGTCGAAGGTCGCCACAGTGCTGTCCACCGGATCCCGGTTCACATAGTTGACGATCCCTTCCACCAGGGTTCTCAGCGCCGTATGATCCCATGTCTTCACCGTCTGCAGATTCACAGGCGAGATTGAAAGCGCCCGCACATTGTCAATCCGCTCCTGCAGGGGCGTCTGCCCGCTCGACCGGGTCGCGGTCGTGTTGCCCCTCCCGAGACTGTAGGCGGTCTCCACGATCTCGCTCACATTTCTCGTCACCGGCACACGTTCCGTATTCACATGCCAGCTCTGATTCCCGATGGTCAGGGTGATATCAAATTCTTCCGTGCTCATGTCGCTCTGCGATTCAACCGTCGCCTGCGCGGCTTCTTTCGTCATCCCGCTGACATCAATCCCGTCAATGCTCACGCCCGGATAAATCCGGTCGGTATAAATTTCCCTCTTGGTTGTCTGAAATTCAGTGTACCGGTCCGAATCAAACTCCACCACCATGCCGTTGGCAAACGCCACCGTCGGCAAAAACCGGTAACGGATCCCCGTCACCTGGGGCAGAATCAGATAAGCCGCTCCGATGATCAGGATCAGGTTCAGCACGATGCTTGCGATCCATGCCCCTCTGTGCGGTATCTTTTTCTTCGGTTTTCGGACCGGTTCCTCCGGTTCCCCGCCCCAGGACGGTTCTTCCTGCGGAAACGCGTTCTGACCCCACCAGTCTTCCCCCGCGTCCACCTCATTCGGGTTCGTTCCCTGCGCCCTCCGGCCCCAGGCTTCGTCCTCCCCGATGATCTCCCCGTCGCCCTCGAACAGGTCATATCTCTTCAATCTTGCCATTGATGTTTCCCCGTGGCTTTATTTACCCTCCGGCCACATTTCATTCATCCGGTAACTCAGAATGTACAGCGATTCACTCAAATGCACATTCTGAACCACCAGATCCCGGGGGCAGTGCAAATCCACCTGCGCGAAATTCCAGATCGCGCGCACGCCCAGCGCGTATACCCTCTCCGCCAGTTCCTGTGCCGCTTCCGCCGGCACCGCGATCACGGCGATCGCCGCGTTCAATTCCGGCAGTCTTTTTTCCAATTCTTCCACCGGATACACCGGCAGTTCCTCCGCGTCCGGATTCAGCCGCTCCGGATCGTTGTCAAAGAATGCGACCGGGATGAACCCTTCCCGCCGGAAATGCGGGTAATTCGCGATCGCGTTGCCCATGCGGCCGGCTCCCAGAATCACCATCCTGTGTTCCCGGTTCAACCCCATGATTTCGCGGATATGCTCCTTCAGCGCGCTGACCGGATATCCGAATCCCTGCCGACCCAGACCGCCGATGCTGTTGATGTCCTGACGGATCTGCGAGGGCGTCAGCTGCATCCTCTCGCCCAGATCCTGACTGGAGATCTGCTTGACGCCTTCTTCCTCCAGTTCGCGCAGGTGACGGTAGTATGCCGGCAGACGCCGGATCACCGCGTCCGATACATATCCTGACAAGCGAGCTCTCCCCTTTCGTTCCGTTCGCAGATGTTAATGACTATTTTAATATATTTTTAACGATTTTGCAATCTTTTATTCAATTCCGCGGGACGCGTCATACTGTTGCCACAGCGGCGCATAAATCGCAACCGCGCGCTCATGCTCTTCCAGCGTGCGGGAGAAGTACAATTCCCCGCTTGCCGGGTCCTTCGCGCAGAAGTACAGGTAATTCTCCGCCACATAGGTTTCGTCCGGATACAGGGCGGCCTGAATCGCCGCGGCGGACGGATTGCAAATCGGCCCCACCGGAAGCCCGCTCACCACATAAGTGTTATATGGGCTGTCCACGGTCAGGTCATCCCCCTCCAGCGCCATCTTCCGCACGCCGGTGATGTAATGAATCGTCACGTCACTTTGCAGTTTCATCCCCGCGCTCAGACGGTTATGGAACACGGCACTCACCTTCGTGAAGTCGCTCTCCTTGGCTTCCTTTTCAATCATGCTGGCCAGAGTCAGCGCCTCATCCATCGTCATCCCGATTTCCTCGGCCCGGTCCTGCAGTTCCGCCGGGAAAACCGCCTCCGTCTGGCTCAGCAGCTTCCGGATGATGTCTTCCTCCGTCGCGGTCACATACACTTCATAGGTATCCGGCGACAGATACCCTTCCAGCACGTACTTGCGCTGTTTCACATTCCCGTTCTCCAGCACATCGGAGATATAATAATAGTCTTTGAACGCCGTCCCGTCCGCGCACAGCTGCAGGAAGGTGGTGTCATTCTCCAGCACGCCGCCGCTGACCAGCTTTTCGGCAAACTCTTCCACCGTCTCGCCGGGAATCAGGGTAATGTTCCGCACAATCGGCTTTCCGTCACCGGTGGTCAGCTGGTCCGCGATCTCCGTGATGTTCATGGCTTTGTTCAGCACATATGTGCCGGTCTGCAGTTTCTGGCTCATGCCGGCGAAATCGCAGTAATATTTGAACACCGTCTTGCTGTGAATCAGCCCGGCCGCCTCCAGGTTCGCGGAAATCCGGGTCAGGTTCTGCCCGCTGGTCACTTCAAAAGTAACCCCGGTCGTATCGTTTTCATCCACCGGCCCGGCGTAATCGGCATACAGCTTGTTTGCCACGCCGATCACGATCCCCGTCACGATCACCGCCACCGTCAGGCATACCAGAATCGGCCGCAGAATCCTCCACAGCCCGGAATACCAGTATGCCCCGTATTCGCGCTCGTCCCGGACGCTCCGGTAGGTATAATCCTTATCGTTTCGCAATGCCAAACTCCTTACAGGTCGGTCGGAAAATCCACATCCGCCGCCTCCGTCATCATCAGAAACAACCTGGACAGCATCTGCCGCATTTCCATCTCGGCAATCAGATACTCCCGGGCCTCGGGAATGTCCATCAAAAGACCTGTCACGGCGTTGAACCGGGCGTCTGCCTCCGCGTCACCCTCCCCGCCGGAAAACTGACGCATCTGCGCCTCCGTCTGCCGCCGGTGATACTCAGCAATCAGCGCGGCCGTTCCCGCGTCCGCCATCACGCTTTCCTTCAGCCGGTGATAGTTCAGATACTCCTCGCTCTCCCGGATGGCCTCCGCCAGCTTCCGTGCCGCTTCCTCAACCACTTCGGTTTCCTCCCCTTTTTGATCAAAAAACAGGAGCCGTCCCGTTCACGGGGACGGCTCCATGATACCATTTTTCACCTTAAACATCAAGAATGATCGGAAGGATCATCGGGTTCCGCTTGATCTGCTCAAAGATGTAATTATGCACTTCATCCTTGATCAGGTTCTTCAGATTGTTCCAGTTGTCGCCCTTCAGGCTATTGTTGCTCAGCACGTCGCGCACCACGCCGGTGATATTGCTGATGATATCTTCATTATCCCGCACATAGATGAACCCGCGGCTGTAAATCTCCGGCCCGCTGACCAGCTTGCCCTCGTCCCGGTCGATCACTGTCACCACCACCAGCAGTCCTTCCTGGCTCAGATGTTTGCGGTCCCGCAGCACAACGTTCCCAACATCGCCTACGCCGAGACCGTCCACCAGAATGCCGCCGGTCGGCACCTGCTCACCCAGCGCGAGGGTGTTCATGTTCATCTCGATCACCTGACCGATTTCCGGAATCACGATGTTCTGATTCTCCGTGCCCATGCTCGCGGCCAGCACGGCGTGCTGCCACAGCATGCGGTACTCACCGTGCACAGGGATGAAGTACTTTGGCTTCACCAGCGCGTGCATCAGCTTGAGCTCTTCCTGACAGGCGTGGCCGGACACATGCACGTTTTCCAGCGTGCTGTACACCACCTGCGCGCCCAGCCGGTACAACTGATTGATCACCCGGCTGATAAATTTCTCGTTCCCGGGAATCGGGGTGGCGGAAATGATCACCATGTCGCTCTGACGGATCTGCAGTTTCCGGTGCTCGGCGTACGCCATCCGGGTCAGGCCCGCCATGGGCTCACCCTGGCTGCCCGTCGTCAGCACCAGCAGCTCGTCATCCGGATACTGGTCGAGATTGTCCATGTCGATCAGCCAGCCTTCCGGGATCCGCAGTTCCCCGATGCTCATCGCCACGCGGCTCACATTCACCATGCTCCGCCCGATAAAGCACACCCGGCGGCCGTAGCTGATCGCGTTGTCAATCACCATCTGCATGCGGTGAATATTGCTCGCGAACATCGCCACAATCACGCGGCCCTCTGCTTGGGCAAACATCCGGTTGAAGGTCTCGCCGATCTTCATCTCGCTCATCGTGTAGCCCGCGCGCTCCACATTCGTGGATTCGCACAGCAGCGCCATCACGCCGCGCTCACCGTACCGCGCCAGGGTCTGCAGGTCGGTCACCTGCCCGTCAATGGGCGTATAGTCCACCTTGAAGTCACCGCTGACAATGACCGTGCCCGCCGGGCAGGTAATCGCGATCGCGCACGCCCCGGCAATGGAGTGGCTCACATGAATGAATTCGCATGTAAAGCACCCCAGCTGCACCACGTCCTTGGGCTTGACAATATGCATCGGGATATTGTCCACCCGGTATTCCTTCAGTTTCAGATCCACCAGCGCCAGCGTCAGCTTGGTACCATAGATATGGGTCGGAATTTGTTTGAGAATATACGGCGTCGCGCCGATATGGTCCTCATGCCCATGGGTAAAAAGGAACCCGCGAATATTTTGTTTCTTGCTGACCAGGTAGCTTACATCCGGAATCACCAGATCCACGCCCAGCATATCTTCTTTCGGAAATACACTGCCGCAGTCGACCACGATGATATCGTCCCCGTACTCAAACACGGTCATATTCTTGCCGATTTCATCCACGCCGCCCAGTGACACAATCCGGAGCTTGCCTGCCTCTTCCTGCTGCTTCGTGCTAGCCAAGGTTCTCCCCCTTTCACGCTGATTTGCTCTTGCCATATATAATTCTGCAAAGACGAACAGCACCGCCCGTCCTTTATTCCGTATGTCAAGCCACAGCTTTCTGTTTGCATTATATAATAAACGCCCGGAAATATCCATATCATTTCTGGGCGTTTTTTAATCATTTTTATCCGAAAATTATTTGATTGTCTTTGATTCTTTGAACGGGGCATCCCTCATCCCGAGAATGCAGGCGATGATTCCGGCACAGGCCAGAATCTCAATCAGGTAGCATCCGTCCGCCGGCAGCCACTCAATCGGCACAATTTTCTTTTCCACGGCGAATTCCATCGCGATGATCACCAGAATCGCCAGCACCACCCCGCACCAGCGCAGCGCGGCCCGCGGCAGCTTCCCTTTGGCCCTCCGGGCCCAGTAAATCCCGATCGAGGTGAACACCACTGCTCCGACAATCTGGTTCGCTTTCACAAAGCCCCATCTCAGCACACTGTCCTGACGCATGCTCTCGGTAAAGATCTGCGTCGCCGAATACAAGAGCAGGAAGGTCAGCGCCTGATCCCCGTCCGCCCGGAACTCTCCCCGGATCAGCCAAATCAGAATCAGTACCGCGATCAGGGCCTCCAGAATACACACGGCCCAGCACCACTGCCCGTAGGAATCCTGCACCGCAAACGGCAGCCGCTCAAAGAAGGATGCGTCTTCCAGATGGAAGATACTCAGTCCCGTATATTCCTCCGCGTCAAACGCGTCCACAGAAAACCAGTCCGAAATGGCCCAACCATATCCCTCGCCGGCAAAGATCTCCGCCAGCCGTCCGAGGAAAATCATCACGCACGCGGGCTGCGCCATCGCGTCCGCGATCCGCCCCGCGCCCTCGCCGGTAATCCGCGCGGTCAGCAGCACGGCAATCCCGGCACCAAGGATTGCGCCGAATAGCACAAACCCGCCGTCACCGAACTGAAAATACCATCCGATTCCCTTCTGCCCGAACCATCCGGCCCGCATGCAGCAATACGCCGCCCGGCCGAACAGCACCGCCAGCGGAATCGTCAGCACCATGGCCCATGTCAGCACCCGGTCACTGATTTTCTTCAGCCGGAAAGTCTTCCGGCACAGAATCACCGAAAACAGCGCGGCCAGCGCCATGATCAGCCCGTATACGCTCACCGTGCCTCCCGCAATCGTCATCGTCCTCACTTTTTATTCCTCCGTCCACGCGGACGCGAAATAGAGAATATCGCAAATCTGCCGGGTGTTCGGGTTCTTATGAATCCGCTTTCCGCCGACAATCACATTGGTCGATCCGCCGCCGTCCAGATTGTAGGCAATCCGACACTCCGGGAACTGCTCGGCAATAAACTCGCCAAAATCACTCAGAGTCATGCCCTGCGTCGCGTCCGCCTTCCCGTCGCATTCGACAATCGCGTACTCCAGCTCGCCCGTCTGCACAATCGCGACCCTCTGCATCTTGTAGCGGTACTGAAATTCGCGCGTCGTGAATTCCTGCGGCTCGCCGTTCTCCACCAGCACCGGCCCCAGCGTGAAGGTGTTGATCACGCTCCTGCCTTCCGGCAGCGTCTCCGCCAGAAAGGTCTGATACTTCTCGGCCGTCGCCTGCTTGATACCGTACAAATCGCCCTGATCATCAATCACGAGCACATCCCGCATATATTTTTCAGAATAGATTTCCCGGTACATCACGCCCTGACGGATCGTCAGTCCGAAATCGAAATACTTGAAAAAGTCGCCGTTCACCGCGGCCACCGCGTTCACGGACTGCGCCAGCACCGTTGCCTTGACGTACACCGTCTTGTCATAGTTATTGTCGCTCATAGCCGTGCGAATCTGGGACGGATCCGCAATTTTGATCCGCACGATCGACACAGGCAGCTTCCCGACCTTCATATGCTCCGTGGTCACAGTGATGGACGGATCCTCATAATTTTCCTCATCAGACCAACCGCTTTCAATGGTCGGGTTCCCGGGCACCGTCTGATCCAGATCCAGCGCCTGAATCTCCGCCACCGCGGGCGAGGTTACAATAAACGGCAGACTGAGAATCATGATCGCGATCAGAATCCACCGTATAACATTCCCCTTCTCCATGTTCCGGCCTCCTCATCATTCACAAAATCCCTTAAATTATAAAGCATCCACACCCGATTTTCAATACTCAGTATTCCTCCGCGCTAGCACAGAAAAACCGCCCTTGCTCAAATCGGGCAGCCCCGCAGCACATCCATCCAACGCTTACTGCTGCTTCCGTCAGGACCTGACAGGGTTCACATCAATGGATCGCACAGGACCCGAATCTCATCGCTCGGGCGGCAAATGCAAGTATACTTGGTTTTCCCCCAAAATGCAAGAAAAATCCGGACGGAAAATTCCGCCCGGATTCGTTTACCCTTTCAGGGTCGCGGCCTTCATGTCCACCAGCCCTTTTTTCTTCTTTCCGTTCCACGCGTAGATGACCAGTGCCATCGCGATGACGCCATAGGACAGGAACGCCCGGAAATACTCGCCCACCGCGGAATCGCCGAAGAGGTTCGACGCCGCGCTCTGGGCGGTAATGAACAGAGAGTGGAACAGGAATGTGCCCAGCAGGGCCTGCAGATTCGACGCCCGGTTGATGCTCGCGCCGCCGACCAGAATGGCCGCGCCGGCGTACAGACCCACCTGCTCATGCGCCGCGTAGGTCTGGAAGGTGCCGATGCCGTCGCTCTGCATGAACACGATCTGGCCCCACCCGGCCAGCACCGTGGACATCATGATCGCGATAATCCGCGTCCGGTCCACGTTGATGCCGGCAGAGTTCGCCACGACCTGGCTCTGCCCGACCGCGCGGAACTTCTGCCCCAGCCGCGTCCGCATAATCAGCAGATTGAACAGACACAGTGCTCCGATCAGAATCCATGTCACCACAGGCACGCGCACCACCTGGCTCCGGCTGCCGTCAAACACAGCCGTGACCGACGGCAGGAAGAAAATCACCAGCATCACCGCGGCAATCGCGAGCCCCGTCACCATTTTTTTCACGTTTTTATTCCGAAGATAGCCGATCACGCTCACCACCGCGATCGCCGCGGCCACAACGCGAATCGCCGTCAGAAACGGCACCTGCCAGATCCCGTCAATCGCCTTGTACAGCCCCACGTCCCCGGTCAGGTTCAGCGTGTTCTGCACGCCGCTGGCGCCGACAATGGTCACCTTGTCGCTCAGCGGAATCACGCTGCCGAAAATAAACAGGAACAACAGCTGATACGCGCCATTGGCAAAGTATCCGAGAATCAGGGATCCGATGGTCTCCTGCCCCTTCATCTTGTTCAGCAGTTTGCCGATCAAAAAGCCGAACAGAGCACCCAGCGGCAGCGTGATCGCCGCCGCCAGCAGAATGCCCGGCACCCCGGTCACGCCCCAGCTGATCGTCAGCAGCAGGCCGATCTGTGCCGCCATGGCGCCGATCGTAATCGCGAAGTTGATCCCCATGCCGGCGATGATCGGAATAATCAGCGCCAGCACGATGAATGCGTTCCGGTTCAGACGCAAAAGCAATTGCTGCGCCACATACGTAATGTCCAGCCCGGACACGATAATGAAGAACACGCTCAGCGCCAGAAACAGGTATGTCACGGCGTATTTCTTCAGATGCTCTCCCAAATTTCCCTTCTTAGCCACGGCTCTCACCTCCCGACTGGGTCAGGGCATAGAGAATAATGCCATTGGAAATCATAATGCGCATGACCTCGCTCAGTCCGCCGCCGGCCACGGCCGCGTTGGCGATCTGCTGCCCGAGCACAAGCACGCCCTCGAACAGGAACACGCCGATCAGAACATGGCTCACCCGGACCCGGCGCACCGTCGCGCCGCCGATCAGAATGGCCGACGCCGCGATAAACCCGAGCTGCCGGGGTGCGGTGTACAACTGCGCATACCCGAAGCACTGGGAATAAATCACGATGCCGATGGCCGCGATCAGCGTGGACATCACGGTACCCGTCGTCCGCATCTTGTCCACGGAAATGCCGCTCGCCTCCGCGAAGCGCGGATTGGATCCGGTCGCCGTCATGGCGATGCCGGTCTTCGTCCGGCTGAACAGCCACACCAGCAAACAGCACACGCCGAGGAACAGCAGCACGCCCGTCGGCACCTCAACGCCGAAAATCTCAAACGCGAGGAAATTGTCCAGCAAATGCGCAAAACTCCCCAGCAAGCTGTGCGTGACCCGCAGCCCGTGCCCGCTCAGCAGCCAGATGATCTTGGGGTTGTCAAAGGGAAGCATCATCCACCCGATACACATCAGGCTCACGAAGCTGAATCCCACATACGTGGAAATCGTCATCTCGTTGCCCTTCATGCGATTGAGCAGCTTGGAATACCCCCAGCCCAGCGGAACACTGATCAGCGCCCCGCTCGCGCAGGCGAAAATCAGGGCCGGGAATCCGGTCATGTCAAACTGCAGGGACAACACAATGCCCATCAATCCCGCGATGCACCCGATGGTCATGCCCATGTTCAGCCCGATACCGCACTGAATGCCCGGCATCATCGCCAGCACGAGCACGCCGTACATGCCCATTCTTTCCAGCACATTGCCGATCATCATCGGCACGCTGATATCATAGAGATGCGCCGCCAGGCACAAATAGACGAAGAACAGCATGATAATCGTCCGCGGAACGCCCAGCCTTCTCGTCAGAATTTCCCAGTAGAAAATCACCAGCGCCAGCAGCAGCAGCGCGATGCCCGCCACCATCAGCACCGTCGCCCGGGCCGCCAGCCGCGTCGTGAACGCGCCGCTGCCCGTCAGCACCGTATCGCCGCCCTGCGCCGCATACGCGGTAAACCGGGTGTCGAAATCGTCCTCTCCGGGCCAGACTACGTCCTCAATAGTCTCTTCCATCTGATTCGCAATTTTGTTGTCGAGGTTTTCCAGCTCCGGCAGAATGCCGACCAGCTGGGTCCACAGCCCGTCATACGCCTCTTCCGCCGCCGCGATCTTTTCCTTCAGCTCGCCGCTCTCCACGAAATAGCTGTAATCCGCCTGCGTAGTCAGCGTCGTCGCCGCGCCCTCGTCTTCTTCCTCCGCGGCCGCTTCCACGCCGCTTTCGGCATTCGCGATGTTTTCCTTCGCCGCCGCAATCAGCTCCGCCTGATATCCGCTCTCCGCGGCCTCCGGCATTGCCTCGGTAATCGCCGCCCACAGCGCTTCATCGTCCGCGTCCTTCAGCGCGGTCCAGTCCGCGATCGCGCCCAGCAGGGTATTCTCCAGCTGTGCCAGCTCTTCCGCGTCATCCGAAGCCTGCTCGCTTTCCGCTTTCTTCCGCGCCAGCTTCAGGAAAGATTCCTTCAGATGCGCGTTTTCCTCTGCCGCCAGCTCCGGCACCTGCTCCGTCAGCAGTGCCCACAGCTTTTCGTCATCCTCCCCGGCCTCCCCGACCAGATCGGTCCAGTCCGGCACGGTATCTACCAGCTGAATATACATCTCCGCGAAAATGGCCCGCTCGCTGTCCGCCAGCGCGCCTTCCGCTTTTAATGCGTCCTCCAGCGTTTCAATCGCCGCGTTCAGGGCGTCATGGTCCGTCACCACGGGGTTCCCGTACAGGGCCTCCGCCGCCTCCCGCGCCTCCTGCGCGGCCGCGTCACAAGTCTCGTTCACCTCGTTGAGCCCCATCTTCCGGAAATTCTTGTCCGACCGCAGCTCCTTCAGCTTCGCCGCTCTCGCTTCCTGCGCGATGGAATCAATCAACCCGGAGGACGCGGCGTTCACGACCGCCTCCTCGCGCATATTGTTCAGTTCGCTCTTCGTGCTCCCGGTGCCCTGCAGGATGAAGGCCGCAATCGCCAGCGCGATCAACACTCCGGCAATCACAAACAGCACAATGGCAAGGCGGTTTTTCTGTTTTCCCCTGACCTCACTCATTCATCCCGCCTCCTTCCTGTTCTTTCCTGCGCGCGCCGGACATCGCCAGTCCATACTTCGCCGCGGAGTCATCCGGCCGCAGGATATCGTACACTTTGCCTTCGCTCACAATCGCGATCCGGTCGCAAATGGACCGGAGCTCCATCAGCTCGGAAGACACCATCACAATGGTCATCTTCTTTTCACGGTTCAGCTTCACCAACGTCTCCAGCACCAGCTTCTTCGCGCCGATGTCAATGCCCCGCGTCGGCTCGCTCACAAACAGGAATTTCGGATTCATCACCAGCGCGCGGGCCACGCAGACCTTCTGCTGGTTGCCGCCGGACAGCGTTCCGGCGGTCTGCTGCACGCTCGTGCAGCGGATATCAAGGTCTTTCCGCATCTGCTCCGCGGTCTCCCGGATCTTTTTCGTATCCTTCTGCCGCAGCGGCCCGCGGATAAAGTCCCCGTGAATCTGCATCGCGGAAAACGCGATATTGTCAGCGATGGATTCATCGAGCAGCAGCCCCACATTCCGCCGGTCCTCGCTCACCATCGCGAGCCCGGCCTTCAGCGCCTCCCGGGTGTTGTTCAGCGCCAGCTTCTTTCCGAACAGCTCCACCTCGCCTTCCGCTTCCTGCAGGCCCATGATGCCGTTGGGAATGCCGATCTTGCCCTGTCCGGCCAGTCCGCCGATGCCGAGAATCTCGCCGTCCATAACGTCCAGATTCACGCCCTTGCAGGCTTCGCCCTGCATATTGACCCACAAGTCGCGAATCCGCATGGCGACATCCCCGCTCATCGGGTCCTTCCGCTCGCCGGCCTCGACCATGCTCTCCCCGGTCCGGCCGATCATCAGCGCGGCCAGGCTCTCGGCGTCCGTCTCGCTGTTGGCGATCGTGGTCACCAGCTGCCCGTCCCGCAACACGGTAATCGTGTCCGCGGCCTCCATCACTTCTTCCAGCCGGTGCGTGATGAAAATAATCGCGATTCCGCGGGAAGCGATCTGCTTCATCACCTTCAGCAGTTGCGCCGCCTCGCTCTCCGTCAGCACTGCGGTCGGCTCATCAAACACCAGCAGCTTCACGCCGGTCTTGTCGATTTCACGTGCGATTTCGACAAACTGCATGTACCCGACCGGCAGCCCCGCCACCAGCGTGTATTCGTCAATGCTCATACCCACGTCGTCCAGCGCTCTGCGCGCGTCCGACGCCATGGTCTTTTCGTCCAGAAACTCGAGATCCTTCCCGAACACCCGGCTCCCGAGCCAGGGCCGGCTGATCTCGCGGTTCAATTTAATATTGTCCGTCACGGAAAAGCCCGGAATCAGCATGAATTCCTGATGCACCATGCCGATACCCTTATTCATCGCGTCCATGGGGGACAGAATCCGGGTCTCCTCGCCGCCAATCTTCACCGTGCCCCCAAACCCGCCGGTCGAATGAATCACCGGCATCCCGAACAGCACGTTCATCAGCGTGGATTTGCCCGCCCCATTCTCGCCCAGCAGGGCGTGGATCTCTCCGGGGCGCACCTTGATCGTCACGTCCCTGAGCACGGCATTCTCGCCGTATGTCTTGCTGATTCCGTCCATCTCCAGGATGAATTCGGCCTGTTCAGCCAAGCTGATCCCTCCTCTTCCTTCATTTCATGAAAAACGCGGCCGCCCGGTCCGCCGGTACCGGCGATGGGCGGCCGCTGGTTAAAGCGGTGATCACCGCATGGAAATTACTTTTCCAGATAGTCCGCGAAGTTGATCGGCTCCAACGCGATCAGCAGGTAGTTGTCATACTCGGTGCCGGAGGCATCCACATACTTGCCCAGCTCGATCTCGCCGCCCGCGGCGTCCGCGAAGCACTTGTTCAGCACGTCCATGTCGACCTTGCCGTTGGTCCGGCCTTCGGCGTACTCTACCGCGTAAGCATAGCCCGCGTTGATCATGCTCATGTTCACCGGCAGCGCCCAGGTGGAGAAGCGATTCACGGCGTCATGCTCGTTCAGATAAGTCGCCAGGTTCTTGATCGCGCCTTCGATATCGCCGTAGGTCGCGGTCAGACCGAACGCTTCCTGGAATCCATGATAGGGAGAGGGGCAGCAGGGCAGCGCGTAGTAGGCGTTCGGCTCATTGATGATCGCCTGCTGCAGGGCCACCTGCAGACCGCAGTTCGTGCAGTAGAAGCACACCTTCTTGCCGGCGTACTCTTCCATGACCTTCGGAATGTCTTCCAGCACCGCTGCCTGGGCGCCGCTCATGCCGGCATCACCGGTGGGATCGGGACAGTCACGCTCGACAAACTCGATGCCGTAGCCTTCCGCGGTCGACTTCATGGCGTCGCGCTTGGCCACGATGGTTTCATAGGACAGATGACGGGCGAAGCTGTAGTGCACCAGCACTTCGCAGCCCCACTCCTGCGCCTTGTCGGCCACCTGATAGCCGCAGCCGATTTCGTCATTCGCCAGCACGATGTCACAGGCGGGAGAGATGTCCGCGGGATCCTCGGCGGGCACGCCGGCGATCAGCAGGATGTCATCCCGGCCCATATCCTCGGCAATCTGCTTGAACGCGGCCGCCGCGCCCTGAACCGCCTGCACGAAGATGATGGCCTTCACTTCCGGATCCCCGGCGAAGGCGACCAGTTTGGAAATCGTGGTCTCCACTTCAGAGGAGAAGTTGTCCGGATAGGTATCATGCAGCACGATGTCCGGATACTGTTCCAGCAGCGTGGTCGCGGCATAATACTCTTCCTCACCCTGGGAGGTGGTACCGGTCATGATCGCGATCTTATAGGAAGCCTTTTCCTCTTCCGCGACGGCGGTCACGCACAGGCCCATCACCATGGACAGCGCGAGCAGTACACAAAGCAGTTTCTTCATAGTTTCTTTCCTCCTTCGTTTCTCTTGCGATTTTTCCTTCCTTTCGCAATGGCAAAATTTTAACAATCTCCCCACGCACTGTCAAGGAAATACAGCCCTTTCCCCTGTTCTTTTGATGTTTTTCGAGACAAAAAAAGCGGCATCCCCGTGTTTCAAAGGAATGCCGCTTTCTTTTACTTGTGGTACAGCTTGTGCGTCTGGTACGCCGGATCACATGTCAGGTTCAGCCCCAGCCGCCGGAAAGTGTTGTCGTCCACTGCGGGCAGAATCACCGTGGAATGCGCCTCGCACCCCTTCAGCAGAGGCAGGGTCGAGAGCGCCTTTTCCGCGGTCGGGTTTGTCGCCGCCGACACGGACAGCGCCACCAGCACTTCGTCGGAATGCAGCCGCGGATTATGGTTCCCGAGATACTTGCACTTCAGTTCCTGCACGGGCTCAATGACATGGGGCGAAAGCAGGTGCGTTTCCTTCCCGATGCCGCCCAGCGCCTTGATCGCGTTGAGCACCACCGCCGCCGACGGCCCGAGCAGATCGGTCGTCTTCCCGGTCACAATCCGTCCGTCCGGCAGCTCAATCGCCAGCGCCGGTGCGCCGGTCGCCTCCGCTTTCTCCCGCGCCGCGGCGATCACCGGCCGGATTTCGTCCGTGATCCCCATATTCTTCATCAGCAGCAGGATCTTCTCGCTCTCATCCTTCCGCGCGTGTCCCTGCAGGAACGAGCACCGCGCCGCGTAGTACCGCCGCAGAATTTCCTTCCGCGCGGCCTCCTTGCACACCTCGTCATCGGAGATGCAGAAGCCCGCCATGTTCACGCCCATATCCGTCGGGCTCTTATAGGGGGAATACCCCCACACCCGCTCAAACAGGGCGTTGAGCACCGGGAAAATCTCGATGTCCCGGTTGTAGTTCACCGTCGTCTCGCCATAGGCTTCCAGGTGATACGGGTCAATCATGTTCACGTCGCTCAAATCCGCCGTCGCGGCCTCGTACGCCACATTCACCGGGTGCTTCAGCGGCAGATTCCAGATCGGGAATGTCTCGAATTTCGCGTACCCCGCGCGGATCCCCTTGCGGTTGTCCTGATACACCTGGCTCAGACAGGTCGCCATCTTGCCGGACCCCGGTCCGGGCGCCGTCACCAGAATCAACGGGCGCGAGGTCTCGATGTAGTCGTTCTTTCCGAATCCCTCATCGCTCACGATATGGTCCACATCCGTCGGATACCCTTCAATCGTGTAATGCCGGAAAGTCCGGATGCCGAGGGCGTTCAGCCGCCGCTCAAAGGCAACCGCCGCCGGCTGCGCGGTATAGCGGGTCAGCACCACGCTCCCGACATACAGCCCGATGCCCCGGAAAGCGTCAATCAGCCGCAGGGTATCGAGGTCGTAGGTAATCCCCAGATCGCCGCGGACCTTGCTCTTCTCGATGTCATCGGCGTTGAGCACAATGACGATCTCTTCCTGCTCCTTCAGCCGGAGAAGCATCTGCACCTTGCTGTCCGGCTGGAACCCGGGCAGCACCCGGCTGGCATGGAAATCGTCAAACAGCTTCCCGCCCAGCTCCAGATACAGCTTTCCGCCGAATTTTTCAATCCGCTCCACAATGTGTTCGGATTGCATCCGGGTGTATTTTTCGTGATCAAACCCGATTTTCATGCGCGCCTCCATTGCCGTGCTTTCTTTCTGCAAACAACGTTTCTATTTTATGCGGAGACCTCCCGCCGGTCAAGGAAAAATATATTAAATTTTCGTCATCAAAAAACCGCCCCCGAAGGAGCGGTCAGACCTTTACATATGACTTGTTTTCAGATATTTCTCCGCCAGATGGTATACCACCAGCCCGATCCCGCACACGCTGATCATCTCCCCGATGAAAATCTGCAGGCACAGAAGCGGCCACGCGGTATCCACCCCGTACACCTTCATCAGCACAATGGGCACGATCACGGTGTTGCTCACAACCGGCGGAATCCAGCTCAGATTCGGCGTCCTGCGCATCATCCGGGTCCCGACCGCACCGATCAAGGTCGCGGCCGTCCCGAACACGACATCCCACGGCGCGCACCCGGTCAGCAAATTCGCCAGCAGGCATCCGAGTGTCAGCCCCGGCACGGCGGAGGGCATCAGGCACGGAAGCAGGCACAGCCCCTCCGAAATCCGGACCTGAATCGCGCCGGACGCGATGCCCATCGCCGCCGCCACAAAGGTCAGCACCACATACAGGGCAGCAATCAGTCCGCCGGCCGCAATCTCACGACTTTCGTTTCTCTTCATTTGTCATTCTCCTTTAGTTTTGTTTATGGTGAGGAAGGTCTCGAACTCACCGCGCTTGGCGCCCGAAGAGTATACTCCCCTTTC